>Ga0182024_10001148_pt1 | contig 68487 bp, 57 predicted proteins | sample P32metaG_FD_120480 | JGI IMG/M metagenome (GOLD analysis project Ga0182024, IMG submission 120480) | Permafrost microbial communities from Stordalen Mire, Sweden - P3-2 metaG (Illumina Assembly) | ecosystem: Environmental > Terrestrial > Soil > Wetlands > Permafrost | place: Sweden: Stordalen...
AGCGTGGCCGTCGACACCCAGGGCGACTTCGACGCCGGCTTCGGCTCGGGCACGCAGAGCTTCGACGCCTCCGGCACCGAAACCGGGGTCTCCGCCCCCGTGCGCCTCGATGACGGATTGAGCGGGGCGGCCGGCGATCCCGTGCTCACGCGCGCCGACAACGGCGCCTTGGCGGCCGCCTGGAAGGTCGAAGAGCACGGCGCCGGCGCGGTCGCCGTGCTTGAGCGCCGCGCGGACGGCACCCCCAACCGCCAGCTCGTCTCCGCGCCCCATGGCGGAGCCGTGCATCAGCTCGATCTGGGTGGCTCCCACCACGGGGATGCATTAATCGCGTTTCTGCAGGGCGACGGCGCCAACACGCAGATCGCCGCGCTGGCCGTGCGCGCCCCGCCGGGCGAGTTCGTGCTCGACACGCCCGCCACCTGGGTCAACGACACGCACATCCCGCTGCAATGGGAAACCCCGCTGGCGGGCGCGGGCAAGCTCACCTACAGCGTGCTCGTCGACGACCGCGAAGTCGCCGAAAACCTCACCGGCACCGAAACCGTTCTGACGCCCGCGGAGGTCTCCAACGGCGTGCACACGATCCAGGTCGAGGCGACCGACTCGCTCGGGCAGGTCGTCGACTCCGAGCCCTCGACGCTGAAGGTCGACCGCTCGCCGCCGCGCGTGTCGGTGCGTGTACGGGGCGACGCCGTGACCGTGCGCGTCAGCGACGGCCCGAAGGGGGAAAGCCCTGGTGTCAACGTCGGCTCGGTGCACGTCAGCTTCGGGGATCGGCACTCGGCGCATGGGCGCGCAAAAGTAACGCACCGCTACAAGGCCGGCGGCTCCTACATGATCAAGGTCACCGCCTCGGATAACGCCAGCAACCACGTCAGCGTCCACCGCCGGGTATTGGTTTCATGAGTCGCCGTCTTGTGTCGGGCGTCGTAACCCGTCTTTTGCCGGCGATCAGTCCCACGAGCCGCGTTCTCGCCCTGGGCGTCATGATCGTGCTCTGTGTGCTCGTGCTCGCTCCTCCGGCGCACGCGATCTATGGGCCGGCCGCAGGTGGGCTCGGAGCTGAAATCGTCTCCGTAGACAACGCCTCCGACGAACAGGGAGATGCCTCGACGGTCGAGGCGGCGATCTCCGCCAACGGGCGCTACGTCGTGTTTCAGACCCGGGCGACAAACTTCTTCGAAGACGACGGCGTCTCCGGCGGCGATCCCGAACCACCCGGCACCCTGCGCGAAGGGGGCATCTTCCGCTACGACCGCGACACGGGCGAACTCGCGCTCGTCGCCGACGGCAGCGAGGTGCATACCGAAGGATCCGAAGCGGGCAAGCTGATCTTCCGCGGCGCCGAGAACCCATCCATCAGCGCCAATGGACGCTACATCGCCTTCTCCACCGCCCAGCAGCTCGTACCTCAGGACACAAATGAAAACATCGACGTCTACGTGCGCGACATGGACGTGCCGCTTACCGCCGACCGGCAGGAGTCGGGCGCCTACACGCTCGTGTCGGCAAAGAGCGGAGGTGAAGAGCCGGCGACCTACACTCCTCCCAGCCCGCCGCTGCCGGGCGAGAATCCTGGGGCGGAAGTGTGGCCCGATACAGCGATCTCCGCCGACGGGCGCTATGTGCTGTTCCGGACCACCGAACTTGGCGCATCAGAACAGCCCAAGTCCGACCTGCCTGATCAGCCCGTCGCGGAAACGTCGCCGCGACAGTTGTTCGTGCGCGACCTCCAGGCCAAGACGACGACACTCGTGAGCCGTAAGAAAAAGGGCGAACCCGAAGAAGGTGGACCGGCTGGTGGCGCGATCGGACCCGCGAGCATCAGCGCGGACGGCTCGACCGTCGCGTGGGTATCGACTGATGCGCCAGTTCAGACCCGTTTCCTGCCGGGCGAGGTGGAAGATCCCAGCCAGGCGTACTACCTCTGGCGGCGCTGGCAGGAACCCGCTCCGCTCACCCGTCGTATCACCGGGATCGCCGACCCCGAAGACGCCGAATGTTACGAAGGCGAAGGGATAAATCCGGCGGATCAGACCACGACGGGACCGTGCTATGGACCCCTGAGCGAGCAGGAGGCGTCGCTCGCCAGTATCGATGGCGCAGACCCTGCTCTAAGCGCCGACGGTTACACGGTCGCTTTTCTCGCCGGCGCGGCGCTCCGTCCCAATATCACCAAGGAACGCGGGCTGGACATCTTCCTGACAAGCATGGTTCCCGGCGTCACGCGCAAGGCGGGTACTCGCGAGCTGACCCTGGCTGTCAACTCGGGCGCGCAGGGCTCGACTCCCTCGATCGAATCGCTCGCGCTTTCCCCGGATGGCTCGACGATCGCCTTCACCTCCCTGCGCGACAGTTTCGTGCTGCCTGAACCCCAGCCAATCGGCGCCTTCCGTCCCCTGCCGACTGCCAGCGACCTGTACGTGATCCATCTCGGCGCGAATACGCTCGAACGCGCTGTCGTCGGATACGAAGGCAGTGACCCGAACGGATCGGTGTCGATCGACCCGACGCTCACCCAGGAAGGCTCGGCCGTCGCGTTCGTCTCCGCCGCCTCCAATCTGATCTACGGTGACGCCAACGGCTTTCCCGACGCCTTCGTCGCGACGCTTCAGGCCCCCGGCGGCACCGGCGCTCCGCCGGCCGGTGCCAACGCAGGCTCAGGAGGCTTCTCGCTGTCGGCGGTCGCGTCCCCCGAACTCGGCGTCTCGGTTAGACGCGCCAAGGACGGCGGCGTGATCCTGCTGGTGGAGACTCCCGGTCCCGGCAAGCTGACGGCCAAGGCTCGCGGATCGATTCCCAAGGCCACCTCTGGGAAGAGGGCCAAGAAAGCTGGTGCAAGCAGCGCCGTTGCGGGAGGATCGAAGAAGACCGTCAAGAAAAAGACCGCGCTCCCCGTCCTGCTCGCGAGCGTTTCTGCAACCGCCCGCTCGGAGGGCACCACGACGCTTACTCTCCACCTCTCGTCCAAGTACGCCAAGGATCTCCAGCGCGCCGGCAAGCTCGAGGCTGACATCACGATCGACTTCGTGCCGACGACCCCTGCTGAATCATCCCTCACCGATGAAGTATCCGCTACGTTTGTCACGGCCTCGCCGGCGAAGAGGTCCTCCGGTAAGGGTAAGGGAGGGTCAAAAAAGGCGTAATCCTGCACCTGCGCAGCGCCCCAAACGCCTTGTTGCCAACTTGTTACCAATTTGAGATCAAGTTGTGACTTGAGGCCGGAACGTTACCGGCGTGTATATCTTCTGTGAACGGGTCTTGCGCTCGGGCGATGGCGCTGTGACACTCGTCTCGTTCCCGACCTCTGCTCGTGAAAGGACCCTTCCTGCACATGCGTCTAAGCCTTCCTCTGACCGCCGAACGCGGTCGTATCCGAGCCGCCCTGGCGGCACTCTGTGCCATGGTCGCACTGGCGGTGCTCGCGGCTGCGGCGCCGCCGTCAGCTCACGCCGCGTTCGCTCTCAAAGCCTGCGAAGGCGGTCCCGTTCAGGGCGAGGGCTCCTCTTTCCAGAGGGTCGCCCAAGCGCAGTTCCAGCTCTACTTCGACGGTCCTTTCGGCTGCGGAGAAGGCGCCGCCATCACTTCTCCGGTGACCTACGTCTCTGACGGGAGTGGCTGCGGCATCGCCTCGGTCGGTGGCGGTGGTTCCGAAGGCAAATGCTCTGACTTCGAAATCAACGAACCAGCAGTGCTCAAAGGGGGTTATCGTGATAAGAAGACCCGCTTCGGAGGCAGCGACGCTCCCATGACTCCGGAACAGGAGTCGTTGGCTGACGACTCCGGTGGCTCCAACCCCGGAGTCCTCCACACGCTGCCGATCGCTAACGGTGCAACCGCTGTGATCGTGCATTTCCCTGAAGGGTGCCAGCTGGAAAACCCTGGAACCGGCGCCAGTAGCTTGAACGAAGACACGACCACGGGTGGTCCGAACGATCCGGGCGGGAAAGACGGCACGGGCGACACCTATAAAGAAGGAACGTTACGCGTGCATATTCCAGCCGAAACGCTTGAGAAGATCTGGGACGGCACGCCGATGACCTGGGGTGAAGTGGTCAACGGTCACATGACCGGTGCGCCCACGGCGCCGATCGAGGCAGAAGAAGGATTTATCCACTGCGATGAAATTCCCTTGCGGCGTCTCGTGCGCTTCGACGGTTCCGGCACCACCTACAACTTCAAGGCCTACCTTGGACTGCTGCCCAAAGTCACACCTACCGGAGTCTGGACAAAATCACCTGTAGAAGGTACTAACACCATATGGCCGTTGACGACGAGCAGTACCGGTAAGCCAAATCCGGTGCCCAAGGCAACGAATGCTCCAGGGAAAGAATTCGCAAGCGAGTGTAATTTAACTGCGAGTGGCCCGAGCAGGATCTGTACCGGGTCAGCAAACGGTAATCCCTTCGTCGCCAGTGCGGTGGCTGCGACAGACGGCTCGATTGGGTACTCCGATCTCGCGACGGCGCGCGAAAAGGGATTCACGATCACCAAGAACCCAGAAGCGGAAACCAAGCCAGAAAAAGACGACCACACCTACTGGATTCCCCTGCAGACGATCAACCCGAGCAAAGGCAACGAAGTCGGCACGAACTACGTCGAGCCGACGGCCACTGCGCTGTCCAACATCGAAAACGGAGGCCCGAACGGCTCCAACTGCACCAACGCGGACTACCGCGGGATTCCGACGGAACCCGCCAGCGATCCGACGCTTGGCAACTGGTCGAAGGCGATCGCGACCGGCAGTAAGGACACGACCACGTATCCCAACTGCGCGCTCACGTACGACTTCGCGTGGGATGACGATGCGCCGGTCTACGGCAACACGCCAGAAGAGGAATCGAAGGCCCGCACCGTGAAGGACTACTTCACGTTCGTCGAGTCCGAAGGAGGCCAGCAGAGTCTGACGGCCGCCGATTACGGCGCGCTGTCGCCGGAAATCATCGCGATCGCGCGGAAAGGCGTGGAAGCGATCGGCTGGAACAAGGCAGCCGGCGCCGGTGGTGGCGGTGGTGGAGGCACGATTATCCCGCCGCCGAGCAAAGCGCTAGTCACCACGCCTGGCGTGACCCCAACGACCCCTCCCAGCAACGCCTTCTCGATCGCAAGCGGGAAGATCAAGGGCAAGAGCATTGTGCTTTCGCTGGTATTGCCGGATGCCGGGCAGGTGCAGATCAAGGCGACCGGCGGTGGTGTGACGGTGTCGAACGTGACGGCGAGCGTGTCAGGCGGTCAGGGAACGGTGACGTTGCCGATCTCCAGCGCCGCATTGAAGAAGCTCGCGAAGAGCAAGAGCAAGAAGATCTCGGTCACGATCACGGTGACGTTCACGCCGACCGGCGGGACGGCCGCGACGCAGAAGAAGACGCTGACGATCACGCAGGCCTCGATCGCCGGCAAGCAAAAGAAGAAAAGCAAGAAAGGCAAGAAGAAGGGCTAGTCCCTGACGACCCCCGCCACAACGCGGCATTTCGGCGCCCGGGCAGATCGCCCGGGCGCCGAGCGCGTTCTCAGTGGTGGATAACTCGTTGGCGGATAGGCACACCGGTAACTCATGGACGACGACGACACCCAGCCCCATATCGATCCGCGGCCCGACCACGGGTCTTCGGAGCCAGGCCCGCCGCTGCCGCTGAGCGACGATCACGCTCCAGAGCGCGCACGCCCCACCGCCGCACGCCCGCAGGTGCGCTCGGGTCTCGCACAGAAGCGCAACCCCGCGCTCGCGACCGCCGGGGCGTTTGCGATCGGCGTGCGCCGGTTCGTCTTCCGCGACAAGCTCGCGCTGTTCTTGGTGCTGGCCTCGGTTGCGGTGGCGATCACTTTCTTCATCTTGCTGGGATCGATCGGGCCCTCCAGCCACGGCGCCGAACTCCCGATCAGCCGCGTGATCACGCTCGCAGAACACAAGCAGATCTCCACGGCGACGCTGCTCGATCACGACGACCGCGTCGAGGTGGCGCTGAAGACACCCGGCTCGGGTACCACGGCCGCCGGGACGGCGGCCGGCGGGACCGCGGCGACGGGGAGCCCCGCCTCCACGGGGACCAACGTGACCTCTTCGAACGCGGGGTTGGCCGGCCAAGCGCAGCTCGAATACTGGGCCGCTTATCCGGCCTCGGGCGCGCAGACGCAGAGCCTGCTACAGAGCCTCAGCCGCGCGGGCGTGCTCGTCACCGTCGACCAGCAGTCGGGCAAGGCGCTGCGCCAGATCGTCGTGCAGTTCTTGCTCCCGATTCTCTTACTTGTCTGTCTCTTTGCATTCTTCATGCGGATCAGCGCTGAGGACGGCGCCGGGGGGATCGCCGCGTTCTCGGAGTTCACCGGCAAAGGGCGCAAGAAGGGCAAGGGCAAAACCGAAGCGATCACGTTCGCGGACGTCGCCGGCGCCGGCGAGGCGGTGGCGGAGCTGCGGGAGATTCGCGACTACCTGAACGACCCCTCGCGCTACCTGAACGTGGGCGCCGCGGCGCCAAAGGGCGTGCTGCTCGTCGGTCCGCCGGGCACGGGTAAGACGCTGCTGGCGAAGGCCGTCGCCGGTGAGGCGGACGCCTCCTTCTTCTCCCTCTCCGGCTCGGATTTCGTCGAGTCGCTCGTCGGCGTCGGCGCGGCGCGCGTGCGCGATCTGTTCGCCAAGGCGCGCAAGACGGCGCCGGCGATCATCTTCATCGACGAGTTCGACGCCGCGGGTCGCAAGCGCGGCGCCGGCATCGGGCAGGGCAACGACGAGCGCGAGCAGACCTTGAACGCGCTGCTGGTCGAGATGGACGGCTTCTCCGGCGACGGCGGCTTGGTCGTGATGGGCGCGACCAACCGCCCGGACATCCTCGACCCCGCGCTACTGCGCCCAGGACGCTTTGACCGGCAGGTCACAATCGACGTTCCCGACGTGCACGGGCGTCTGGAGATCCTGCGCCTGCACGGTTCAAAGCGCCCGCTCGGCCCGGACGTCTCGCTGGAGGAGATCGCACATCAGACGCCGGGCTTCAGCGGCGCCGAGCTCGCCAACGTGATCAACGAGGGTGCGCTGCTGAGCGTGCGCGACTCGCACGAGGAAATCGATCAGGGGACGCTCGAGGAGGCGATCGACCGGGTTGTCGCCGGCCCTGCCAAAAAGCACATCCTCACGCGCGAGGAGCGCTGGCTGATCTCGGTCCACGAGGCCTCGCACGCGGTCGTCACCGACGCGCTGGGTCACCTGAGCTCCACGCGCAAGCTCTCGATTGTCGCCCGCGGTCGCACGTTGGGCACCGCCGCGCACATGCTCACCGACCGCGATCAGGTGCTGCAGACCGAACCGGATCTCCAGCGACAGCTGATCGTGATCGCGGCGGGTACCGCGGGCGAGCGACTCGCCTTCGGCAGCCTCTCCACCGGGGTGAGCGACGACCTGCACGCCGCGACCTCGCTCGCGCGCAGCATGGTCACCTCGTTTGGCATGTCCTCGGCGCTGGGGCCTGTGACGATCGGCGAGAAGGGCGGTGAGGTGTTCCTCGGCGCATCGCTTCAGGACCTCGGCTCGGTTGGTCCCTCGACGCTGGACCTGATCGACCGCGAGGTCGAGCGCCTGGTGGGCGACGCCGAAGCGCGTGCTGCATTCATCCTTGACCGCCACTGGAGCGCCGTCGAGGAGACCGCCCACGCTTTGCTCGAGCAGGAGACTCTTTCCGGCGTCGCGCTGGAGGCGGTCCTTGCGACGGTGCAGGAGATAACCCTCGAGGAGATGCGAGAGATACGCCGGCCGCTTCCCGAGCGAGAGCATCGCCCCGCGCCCGAGCGAGACCCGGGGCGCCGGCCTTGAAGCAGCTCGCCGCTGGGGCTCTGATCGCGTTCGCGATCGCCTCGGCCGGCACGAGCGTCGCTCGGGCCGCGGGGAGCTGGCGGCTGGAACAGCCGCCACCGCCGACCGGCGCGGCCTTCAAGGTTCCCCTCGGCACCCCAGACGACATGGAGTTCTACGCACCCAACGAGGGGCTGTTGAGCCTCGAGGGCAATGCGGTCGTGGCACCTGGGCTGTTCTTCTGGAACGGGCGCGACTGGCATCAGCTCTCCACTGTTTGCGGTGGCGCGGGCGAAGCGTCGCGGATCGCCTGGGCGGGACCGGACGAGTTCTGGACGATCACCGAACCGAGCGAGCCGCGTGTTGGCTCGGGTCTGGCGCTGTGCCATTTCAAGGACGGCGTCGTCGTGGGCTCCTATTCGACCGCCTTGCAGTCGCCGGACCCCTTCAGGCCGATGGACGCCGCCGCGTGCGACGGGCCGGACGACTGCTGGTTTGCCGGGATCGGCAGCCAGGACCCCTCCGGTCAGCGGATCGGCGCCTTTCACCTGCACTGGGACGGGACGAACCTGATCAGCTCTTACCAGCCCCAGGGTCGCGGCGTCAGCGGGCTGGCCTTCTTCGACGAAACCTTCTACGAGAGCGCGTTCGTCGGCGCTCAGGAGGGCGACACGATTGACCCTGTGACGCTCGGCACGCCCGAGCCCGGCGGCCCGGACTTGATCCACAAGCTGGTCGAAGGCACGTTCGCCGACACCAGCTTCGTCCCTCACCAATATCCCGGTGTGCCCAGTGATGGCACCGAGCTGCTGTCGGCCAAGTCCGACGGCGGTGAACTCTGGTTCTCCGGGGGTGGCGCCGCCTCTGGCCCCGCGGCTCCCAAGGAAGGCTCGGTGCCGAGCCCGCCCGTGGCCGTGCGCCTCGACGGCTCCTTTTTGCAGCAGGTACCGATCGACACCTCGTTGTTTGGCTCGGAAGACCGCTTCATCGACATCGCGCCGACGCCCGGCGCCGAAGCCGCCTGGGTTGCCGACCAGCCTTACTCGCAGCGCGGCAGCACCACGGCGAAGGCCAAGGTCGCGTTGATCGCCGGAAATGGAACCACCACGCTCGACACGCTGCCGGTCAGTGGCGCCGGCAGGGGCAGCGCGCAGCTGGTCGCGGCCACCGGGCCGGAAGAAGCCTGGCTGGCGACATCCGCGGGATGGCTGTTCCACTACTCCAACGGGACGGTGCTGCCCGAAGACACCGACCCGAACTGGGCCGGCACGATCACCGTGCGCCCGAACGAGTCGGTCGCGCAGTTCGTCCCCGACACGCTCCCGCCCGACGATTCGCAGCTGTTCGCGCCGCCGCCGGTCGCGGTCGAACAGGCTGCGAGCGCGGAAACACCGGTGGCCGAGGTGATCCCCGCGCTGCTGAAGGACATCGAGGTCTCCCGCCACGGCCTGACCGTCACGGTCAGCTTCGATCTGACCAGCCTCGCCGACGTCCAGCTCGTCGCCAAGCGCCATGGCAAGGCGATCGCGAAGACCGCGAAAGAGCGCCTGAAAGCGGGCAGGCACGCGCTGAAGCTGAGCTTCAGCGCCAAGCGCTGGCCGACCGGCTTGAGCTTCAAGACCAAGGAGCTGACCAAACCGAAGCCCGTGCCCGTGACGGCTTGCGAAAACACCCCAACCTCCGCGGGCGGCGGTGGGGGCGGTACCGGGCCGAACGCGGTCGCCACCGCGTGCGAATCGGGTGCCTCCAGTGGCTCCAGCTCTCCCGGGACCGGGCCGAATGCCGTCAGCACTAGCGTGCGCCGATGACAAACACACGTGTAGGTCGCGGTCTCGCGATCGTGGCCGCTTTGGGCATCGTCGCGCTCGGCATTCACCTCGCTCCGGGACGCGGCGCACGCGCGGATACCGGCGCCGGCCAGGCCACGCCGCAGCCGGTGCTCGGCACTGCTGATCAGAGCACCGTCTTGATGGGCGCCGCGACGGCAGGTGCCCCAGGCGAAGCATGGGCCTACAGGGTGCTGCCGCTGGACGTGCCGCCGCCGGCGGATACCTCCGGGCGCGATGCGTTCGCACCTACCCTGGGCGCCGGCTCATCACAGGGCCAGCTCGTGTTCGAGCGCGCGAGCGACGAAGACTCGGACTGGACGATCGTCGAAACATCCCTCGACGAAGCCGGGCAGCCCTATCGTGGGATGCAGCCGAACCGGCTCTCCGCGCGGATCACGCCGCATGGCGGCGGTCTGCTCGTGGGCGAGGACTCCACGCGGCCGAGCGGCAAGCAGTTGGTTGTGTTGACACGCGATCCGGGTGGGCGCTTCCAGGTGCTGCCCGAACCTCCCGCTGGTGTGCTGCTCGCGGCGGGGGAAGGCGGCGATCCGAATGCCGAGGTATTGGCCGAAGCGAGCGGCAGCGGAGCGGTGGCCGATGCCGCGATTGAGGGCCCCACCCACACCGAAGCGTTCTTCGGCGCGCTCGGCCGCACGCAAGACACTGCCGTGGCGCACTGGAACGGGACACGGTGGTCGCGCGAGCCGGTCGAGCTGCCGAAAGGCTACGAAGGCTCGTTCACGATCCTGGCACTCGACGGCACCTCGCAGCAGAGCATGTGGATGCTCGGTCAGGCCAGCGCGCAGAGCGGGCTGGGGATCATGCTGTTCAAGCGCACCGAAGCAGCAGGCGAAGCGAAGTGGCAGCCCGCGGAACTGGGCTCGGCGCTGTTCTCCGCGAGCGCCACGCCCGCGCAGGACGTCTCCGGTGTGGCGCCGCTGAGCGGTCAGGCTCAGCAATTGACCGCGAGCGACCAGGGCGTGTGGATCGACGGCCGCCTGCAGGCGCCCGGCGGTGGCAGCGACGGGTATGACTTCACGCTCTACTACGACATCGCCGAAGCAAAGGTCACGGCCAGCTGGTGCGATGCCCACAGCAGCGGCGGCGAAGCTCTCTGCACCTACCCCTTCGAAGCGCGCTTCGGCCGGCTGGCGGGGTATCGCAGCTTTGCCTTCGACGGTCCCGGCTACGGCTCGCGTATCATCACCAACCCGCTGCAGCCCGGGGGCGAAGACTCAACCAACATGGGCTCCTACCTGAGCCTCGAAGGCACGAGTTTCCAGCGGCTGCCCGGCGCGGGCGCGGACAACGCCTCCGGTGGCGCTTTCTACAGCCCCACGGACGGCTGGCTTGAAGGCCCTGTGCAGATCACCGCGGCGACGCAGCCTCAGCGCCTGGCGAGCTGGCCGGTGTCGGCGCGCGCGCCGTTCACCTCGGTGGCGCCGGCGCCGGGCACTACGCCTGGGGATCCGGGCGCGCAGGCGCTGGCGGTGGGCGCCGATGGCGTGGTCGCGCGCTATACCCCGGGGCAGGGCTGGCAGCGCGAGTTCCTGTTGACAGGTAGCGGCGCGGTTAGCTCGCCGACGCTGCGCGCGGTCGCCTGGCCTGAGCCCGATCGGGCCTACGCGGTCGGCGACCTCGGCGCGATGTGGCTGTGGCGCGCGGAAACGGGACTGTGGGAGAAAGACCCGGCGGCGCCCCCGGCCGGCTTTCAGGGCGACCTCGACGGGGTCGCCTTCGACCCGAAGAACCCCGCGATCGGCTACGCGGTGGGGCAGAGCGGCGCGCTGCTCAGATACGACAAGACCTGGACGCAGGATGAAGAACTGCCGACGGGTTTCAAGGAAGCAAACTTCACCTCCGTGGCGTTCGCCGGCTCGGAGACGATGGTCGTCGCCGGCCGCGATCTGCTGATCAACAGCGGCACCGGCTGGCAGGTCGATCCCGAAGTCCACGCGCTGCTCGCGAGCCTGCCGAATGCTCCACAGCTGAACGTGGTGGCGGGCCTACCAAACGGCGGCGCGGTGATCGCCGGGCGCGATGTCGTGATCGAGCGCGACAGCGCCGGCTCGCCCTGGCACTTCTCCGAAGAGCCGATCGTTGACGAGACCGCGGTCGCCGCGAGCGCCTACCTGGAAGGCGCGACGGTCCGCGCCGTGCTGTCGGTTGTACCCGAATTTCAATACCCGCCACCGCTCGAGTTGCCGCCAGTGGATCCAAATACCCCGCCGCCCTTGATTCCGCCCAACCCGCTGCCGGGCGACGGCTACCTGCTGCGCGAAACCAGTGGCGGCTGGGAGGACGAGGAGCGCACCGCCTACGCCGGCGACAGCGAGGACAAGCCGGTTAAGACCGACCCAGTCCTGGCGCTCGATCTCGGCACGGGCGGCTCCGGATGGGCTGTCGGTGGCTGGAGCGGTGAGGCCGACGATGCCGGGCGCGGCACAGCCGCCACGGGCGGCGGGCAGACGATCCGCGAAAACGTGCAGACCGCGGGCATCTACAGCTACGCGCCGGCAGGCAATCCGCCGGGTCCGCCGGGCGCCGCCGCGGCGCCGGTCACGCTGAGCGCCGGCGTGGCGACATTTGCCGTGGCCGGCCACGCTGAGTGCGCGGAACCGTGCGCCGACCTCGCCGACGAGGGGATCGCCCCCGACCGCAACCTGAGCGCCGCGCTGAGCACGATCGACGGCCTCGCGGGCGAGCCGAACGGCCCCCGCGCGCTGCTCTACACCGGCGGCCGCGAGACCCCCGGCGAGGGGCCGGAGTCCGCCGCCGAGGCCGATCGCTACGCGCAGCTGCTCGCCCAAGGCGGCGGCCTAGGCGTATTCGGAGCGGTTTCCGCGGGCGACTCCGAAGGCGGCTCCGCCGCCACGTTCGGTGCGGCCTTCGCCGCGTTCTCGGCGCCGTTCGGCGAAGGCGGGCTCCCCGCGGGCATCAGCACCGCGAGCATCCCGGCCCCGAGCGGAGCAGTGCGGCCCGGGGCGCGTACCCACTACGCGTTCGACAGCACGGGCCCGCAGGGGACGGTGCGGGTGGTCGTGATCGACAACTCACGCGGATCGCTGGCGGCGAGCGATCCCTACCAGAACCCGGCGGAACCGCAGGCGCCATGGCTCGCTGAGATGCTCGCCGACGCGCGGGCGCGTGGGATCCCCGCGATCGTGCTCGGTAGCCGCGAGCTCAACCCGAACTTACCGCCGGCGTTGAACGTCGCGAGCGACGCTAGCGAAGAGGCGCAGATCATGGTCCAGGGCGGGGCCTCGGCCTACCTTTACGAGCGTCCCGAAGAAAGCCGCATGAGCCAGATTCCCGCGGGTGCGGCGAGCACGATCCCCGAGTACGGTACCGGTGCGCTCGGGTATCGCTCGCCGATCTCCGGCTCGTTCACCCCGGGTCAGCCCGACGCGCTGTTCGGCACGACCGGATACCTGCTTGTGAGCGTGAACGTCGCTCAGCGCAACCCGGCGACGAACGTCGCACCGACGAGCGTGCGGCTGATTCCGCTCGTGCAGAGTCTGTCGCTCGACCCGGTTGACGGCACGTTGCTGCGTCGCAGTGCCCCGGCGCTGTTCCAGGGCCTTGGTCGCCGGCCGATCGCGGGCGATCGCTGGGGTCCGATCTCGGCTGCAAGTGGCAGTCCCGCCCCGCCCGGAGCCGACCCCTACAGCCAGTTCCCGCCGACGCTCTGCCTGCAGTCGGACTGCGCGAGCGCGATCGAACCGGAATACACCTTCACTTCATCCGAACCGGAAGTCGCCAACTTCGTCGAGCAGGACCCCAACTCGGCGAACCTGCGCAAGCCGCTGCAAGACGCGAGCGGTCATGTGATTCCGGACCCTAAATCGGGAATCCTGTGCGCGTTCAACGCGGGCACCACGACGGTCACGGTCTCCGCTGGTGGCCTGTCCTACTCGACGCAGGTGACCGTCCTAGGAGGCAGCGTTGAGCAGCCCTGCGGCACCGTCCCACTCAGCGCTAGCCACTTCGCCCACGCATCCGCGGTTCCGACTCCGCCCGCGCCGGCGCCACCGCCGCCCGCGCCCGCGCCCGCCCCGGCGCCGATCGCGCCACCGCCCGCACCAGCGGCCGCGCCGACGCCGACGCCGGTCGTCAAGCCGGTCGTCAAGCCGCCACTGCCACCGCCCGTGCTGCTGTTCACGCCGCTCTTTCAGCCTCCGGTACAGGCGTCCGTCCCGGCGATCCCGCCGCCGCCCGCCGCCGCGTTCGGACAGACGATTCCGCCCGGTGGCGCGACCGTGCGCGTGTTCGAAGAAAAGAAAGAGGAGGAGGAGGCCACCGAGCAATCTCAGGCCTTCGCGCGCTACTCGCCGGCCGGGTACGGACTTCCCCTCGGCGCCCTGATTCTCCTGGCGGCGGCCGGCGCTTCGATCATCCGCGGCAGGCGCCGCCCACGTCGCGCGGCGCTCGCACTCATTTCACAGCAGACCTCAGACCCACGCCCCAGGAGGCGAATATGAGAGACCGAATCTCCAGTCACACCGGCACTGTCGCGCTTGCGATCTCGATACTTGCGCTGATCGGCTCGGGCACCGGGCTGGCCGAAGCCGCCCGCCGCGCGGTGACAAGCGCGATCGACGGGCACCGGGTCAGTAGCAAGCCATATCCGAACGGTCTGCTGACGCTCGGCAAGAACAAGAAGTTCGCGGCCGCGGCGATCCCGACCGTGAAGAACGCTCAGAAGATCAACGGCAAGAGCCTGGCAGCGATCGAACCGAGCTGTCCGCCGAGCACCGTCAACCTGGGGACGTGGTGCCTGGATACCTCGCCCTACCCGCTGACGAACGCGCAGGCGGGGCAGAACAACTACTTCTTCGCCGCCCAGGCGTGCGCTAAGCAGGGCGGCTATCTGCCCACCGCCGCGCAGCTGATCGGCGCCGCCAACCGCGTGAAGCTCGAGTCGACGATCCACGACAACCCCGACACGGCCACGGTCGAGCAGGACCCTAGCGTTGGCCTGAAGGACCAGCGCGAGATGTCAGCGACGCTGGTGACGACCGCGGCGGGCTCGGATGCCGCCGGCTCAGAGGGTGTGAGCGTCGGCTCGACCGGCGACCCGCGCACGGGCGAACCGGACCCGACGTTCCAGCCGGCGGTGCCGGCGCCCTCGACGTTGCAGTACGTGACGGTCTACTCCAACGGCGAGAAGGGCGGCTTTGCCGGCTCGGAGCCGGTATCCCAGCCGGAGAACTTCCGCTGCGCCTTCAACGAGATGCCCGGCGCGAACACGGCCGAAGGAGGGTGAGCCGATGCCAGTCGGGCGCCGTGTTTACAGAATGGTTACGAGTTGAGGGCCGTTCCGGTGGACGATGAAGTCGCGATGGAGACGGTCGACGCGACCCAGCCGACGGTCGCGATGGAGCCTGTTGGTGCAAGCCGGCCGGCGGTCGCGGTTGACCCGGCCGGCGTAACCCAGCCGGTTACCGGCGGAGTTCGGCCTACGACCGGGGTGGAGCCCACCACCGGCAATGAGCCCTGTGCCCACTGCGGCGCGCCGCTCGCACGGGACCAGCGCTACTGCCTGGAGTGCGGCACGCCGCGGACGTATCTGAGCGGCATGCTGCTCGAACGGCTACGGGCGCCCGCGGGGCAGGCGCAACCTGGTCAGCTTGCCCAGGTGCCACCGCCAAACGGCGCCGTGCCATATGGGGGGACGGCTGGCGCCTCCGCATGGCAGCGTGGCAACGTGTTGACGCTGATTGCCGGTATCGGTGTGCTGTTGCTCGCGATGGGGGTCGGTGTGCTGATCGGTCGCTCAGGCTCGAGCTCCGCTGGCAGTACGCCTGCGCCGCAGGTGATCACCGTGGGAGGTGGGACCGGTGCGGCGAGCACGGCCACTACGCCGACGACGACGCCCGAAGAAACAGCGTCGAGCGCCAAGAGCGGGTCGAGTTCCTCCTCGGCAAAGCCGAGCAAAGCGAAAGCCCTTGCTCCCGGCATCGGCTCGGTGCCCAGCAAACCGGCGCCACCGTCAGTGCTGAAGAGCCTGCACACCAAGAGCAGCGGCGGGAGCTATGAGCAGAAGTCGAAGGCCCTGCCAAACGTCGTCGAAACCGGCTAGATGAGCACTCAAGTCGAGCTCGAGCGCCGCCGCGAGGAGCTGGCCGGGCTGCTCGCGGAACTGCATTGGGATCTGGGCGGGCTCGCCTATGAGATGGCGATCCGCGATCACTTCCGCAACGACGTGCTGCTACAACGCGCCGCCCAACTGCAGGAGCTGGACACCGAGCTGGCGGAAGTGGAACGCAGGCTCGGCGATGCGCGTGCCCAGGACGAGGGGCCTGGCGGGACGCACGGGGCGTGGGCGCGGGTGTTGCCGCCCGCGCAGATCTGCGCGCTGCTGCTGATCGTGTTCCTCGGCTTCGGCGCCGCCGTCGGCGCCGCTGCGAAGGGGTCGCGGACGAGCCGACCGCGCGCGCGTGAGGTGCTGGTCGCTGAGGCGCCGGCCGCCACGGCGAGCGGCACGTCGAGCACCGCGCAAGTCTCGCCGCCGGCCGCGAAGGCGGAAGCGACGCCGAGTCCCGCCGCGGAAGGCGAAGCCGCGGCTGAAAACACTGCCACGACGCCCGCGACGCCCGCGGCGAAGACCGGCACGGCATCGACCCCCAGCCCCTCGGGTGCGGCCGGCGGCGGCTCCTCCGGCGCCAAAAAGGGGGCCGCGAGCGGGGGTGGGGGAGGCGGCGGCTCCGCGACCAAGCTCCCGGCGGTGAAGCACGTGTTCGTGGTGATGCTCGACGACGAGCCCTACGCGACGGTCTTCGGCCCGGCCTCGCCCGCGCACTACCTGACGGGCACGCTGGAGAAGAAGGGCGAGCTGCTCGTCCGCTACTACGCGGTCGCGCACGAGCAACTCGCGAACGGGATCGCGCTGCTCAGCGGCCAGGGCCCGACCCCGCAGACCGCGCAGAATTGCCCGACCTACGAAAACGTGACGCCGGGGACGGTCGGTGCCGAAGGCCAGGTGAGCGGGAGTGGATGCGTGTACCCGAGCGCGACACAGACGCTTGCGGGGCAATTGACCGCGAAGCACCTGACGTGGAAGGCCTATCTGGAAGGGATGGACGAAGGCTCCGGCGCTGCGGGAAGCGCGACTGAGGCCTGCGGGCACCCGGCACTCGGCGCGGCCGACCCGACCTCGGCGCTGACCCCGCCCGCCGGGCAGGCGTATGCGACGTGGCGCAACCCCTTCGTCTATTTCCACTCCGTGATCGACTCGCCCGAATGCGCGAGCGACGACGTCGGCCTGAGCAGCCTGAAGGGCGATCTGGCGAGCGCGAAGAGCACGCCGAATTTCTCCTACATCGTCCCCGGTCGCTGCGACGACGGCGACACGACTCCCTGCGCGGTGGGGCAGACGGGCGGGATGGCCGCGGCGGACGGGTTTCTGCAGAAGGTCGTCCCGGAGATCCTCGGCTCGAAGGCGTACAAGGAAAACGGCCTGCTCGTGATCACCATCGATGAGGCGCCGTCGAGCGGCGAATACGCCGATTCGAGCTCCTGCTGCGGCCAGCCCAGCTTCCCCAACCTGCCGGCGCCGGCAGGCGCGATCGGCAAGCCGGGCGGAGGCCAGGTGGGCGCGCTGCTGCTGTCGCCGTTCATCAAGGGCGGCAACCTCGAACAGGGCACCTACAACCACTTCTCGCTGCTGCGCACAGTCGAGGACTTCTTCGGGCTCGCGCACCTCGGCTACGCGGGCGGGTCTGGGGTCAGCTCGTTTAGTCCATCGCTGTTCACGGCGGCGAAGTAGCGCCGCCGAAAGGAATGCTCAGGCAGCGCGGGCGGTGAGATCCGCCGCGTCCGGCGAAATCACCCGCCGATACCCCTCGCCCAACCGCTCCAGCGCCCGCTCCCACGTGCGCTCGCGTACCGAGGCGAACGCGGCGCGAGAGAGGCGCTCGAGCAGCAGTGGCGAGGAGGCGAGCTCGACCAGCGCGTCCGCAAGCGTGGGGGCATCGGCCCTGCGCAGCAAACCGGTGACACCGTCCTCGATCAGCGATAGGGGGCCTCCCTCGGCGACGGCGAGCACCGGCAGCCCTGAGGCCTGAGCCTCGAGGATCACCTGACCGAAGGTGTCGGTGGCGGAAGGAAAGAGGAACACGTCGGCGCTTGCATAGACGCGCGCCAGCTCGGTGCCGGAGAGCCAGCCGAGGAACGTTGCGTGCTCGCCGAGGCGCTCCTGGAGGCCCTCTTCCTCGGGGCCGCCGCCCGCGAGCACGAGCTGCAAGCGGGGATTGCGCTCGAGTGCGAGCAGGAACGTATCGGCGAGCAGATCCGCGCCCTTCTCACGGGTGATTCTTCCGGAGTAGAGCACGTTGATGGTCTCCTGCCCCAGCAGATTTTCGTCGTGCAGGGCGGGATCAAAGCGCGAGGTGTCGACACCGCGATCCCAGCGGAGAATCTTCTGCGCTCCCATCCCGGTCGCAGCCAACGCGTCGTCGGAGGCGAGGCTGGGGGAGAGGACGATGTCGCAGGCGTTGTAGAAGGCGCTGACGCCGAGGCCCATCGCGTCGGCTACATGCCGCTGCCCCGAGCGCAGATCGGCGTAGGCGGTGAGCTCGGTGTGATAGCTGCCGATCAAGGGCAATCCCAGCGCGCGGGAGACGAGTACGCCGGCGATCCCGGCGGGGCCGGGCGAGCAGACGTGGATCGCGTCGAAGGCGCCGTCGGAGAGAGCCTGCACGGCGGCGGGCAGGCTGGGCACGCCGATCGAGAGGCCGGGGTAGTAGGGCACGTCGATCTCGGTGACGGCGGGCAGGCGTAGGTCGACCTCGGGGTCGGTGCCGACGACCTCGATCTCGAAGTCCGGGACGCCGCGCTGGCGGATCTCTTCGATCGTGCGTGTCACCCCGTGCATCGAGCCGATGCCGTCGACGAGGATCGCCACGCGGGGCGTCTCGCCGTCATCGCCGGAGCGTCCGTCGAGCTTGGCGCGCTCGTTGGCGAGGAAGGCGACGGCGGGGGCGTAGGGAATCGCGGCGATACAGCTCTCGAACAGGCCCTCGGCGGCCCTCAGCACCTCGGCCTCGCCGGTGGCCGCGCGCACGGCGACGTCGACCGCGGCGCGCAGCTTGCGCTCGTGCAGGCGGCAGGCACGGCGGAAGAGGGTGGAGTGGCTGAAATCGTCGGCCTGCATGAGGTCGATCAGCCCGCGCTCGTCGAGGTGGTCGAGCTCGACCGCGGACAGCCACGCGCGCAAGAGGCAGCGCGCGTCGGCGGGGGAGAGGTCCGCACCGGTGGCGCCGTGGCGGGCGTCTCCCTCGCGGAGCAGGCGTTGCATCATATTCAGCACCGTGCGCGGGTCGGGACGCGCGAACTCCTCCTGGCCCTCCACGGATCCGAGCGAGCGCGCCGCCAAAGCGATCGCCGCGTGCGCCCACTTCGCCGCGCTGCCCTGCTTGCCGTGCGCGGATACGCTGCCGGCGCGCAGGTGCGCGAGGAACTCGGCGGGCGTCGCCGCCGCGGGGGCGACGGTGAAGGTGCGCCCGATGTCAACGCCGGCGTGATCGTCGGAGCCGCCGATGCCGATGCAGTCGCGGGTGGCGACGTAGGTCGCGGCGGGCTGGTTGAGCTCGCGGGAGCGCGCGCCGTTGCGGACCTCCCAGACGCTGAACAGCTCTGCCAGGCGCCGTCGGTGACGCGCCGTTAGGGGCGCGCCGACGTTGTAGTAGGGATGCGCCAGCGCACATGCGATCTCCCGTTCGTAGAGGTAGGCGGCGCACATCTCGACGTCGCCGGACTGGGCCTGCAGCCACTCGTGATCCTCGCGTGTGATCCCGTAGCAGAGCACGTGGACCGCCTGGGGCTCGCCGCGGAAGTGGGCGGTGAGCTCCTCGGAGACGAACACGTCGGGGCGGTCTGCGATCTGAAGGACGCCGTCGATCGTGTCGTGGTCGGTGATCGTGACGAAGTCCATGCCGCGCCGCTTGGCCAGCGCGTAGACCTCCTCGGGCGGGGTGGCACACTCGGGCAGCCCGAGCGCACGCTGCACGCCGAGCTTGGAGATCTGCGACGCGGTCGAGTGGCAGTGCATATCGACCCGGGTGGTCGTTGTATCGAGAGTCATCGTTGCTCCTCTGATTGATCTGTTTGTCGTGCTTACAGATTTCCTCGCAAAGTCCGGCTTTTTGTGACGAGCTGGGAATCATCGTGTGAAGTGGCTGTGAAGATGTTTTTCCGAAGGCGACATCGGAGTGTGGGGACGAGCAGCATCAGAGCCAGCGTCGCCACGGGAGCTCGTCGCCCGCTCGCGCCAGATCGGCCACGTTCGGGCTCCGCACATGGCCGAGCGTCGCTACCTCGATCTCGCCGAGGCGCGCGATCGTCTCGCGGTTGGAGCGCTCGATCTCGTTGGGCTTCTGGGGCCATGGCGTGAGCACGACCGCGAGCACGTCGAGGCCTGCCGCGCGGGCGGCCTGGAGTGTGAGCAGTGTGTGGTTGATCGTGCCCAGGCCCGGCCGTGCGGCGATCAGCAGGGGCAGTTCCAGTGCGACGGCGAGGTCGCGCACTGTGTAGTCCTCGGCAAGCGGCGCGAGCAGGCCCCCGACGCCCTCGACTATCAGGGTGCTCTCTCCCGCCGCCGCGGATCGGGCCGCCGCGAGGAGTTGCGCTGGGTCGATCTGCTCGCCCGCGAGCCGCGCCGCCAGATGGGGGGAGACGGCGGGACCGTAACGCAGCGGGGCCACCTGCTCTGGGGTCATGCCGGCCACGCGACCCAGCAGCTCGTGATCTGCAGGCCACCCGCTGAGCTGGCCGATCTCCGATTCCTCGCCGAGGCCGGTCACCACCGGCTTGTGCGCGCATACCGACTCGCCGCCCGCGGCCATCGCCGCTAGCAGAGCGGCGCTCAGAACCGTCTTGCCGACGCCGGTGTCGGTCGCGGTGACGAGGAGCCCTCGCATACGTGCTCTACGTTTGATCGACTACGCCGCGCGTGCGACGGACCTTTCGCGCTCCACGTCGAATGGCCCCCGCGAGTGCGACTCGTCCGCGGAGATCGGTGCGGCATCGGGCTCGGCGGCCCGGCGATCCACGTCGAACGGGGCGCTTGCTCGTTCCTCGAGATCAAATGGCGCATCCCCCCGATGCTCTCCCGCGGCCACCGGAAGGTAGGGCTCTTCTGTCTCCCGCTCGCTCACATTCGTGCGATCCGCGGACACGCGCGGGCCGATCGCGGCCGTGTCGAGTCCGATCGCCCGAGCGGCCTCGCCGAGCACGCGCGCGGCCATCTTCAACTCCTCGGCGGTGTGCGATGCCATCGTTGCCAAGCGCAGACGGGAGGTGCCCGCGGCGACGGTCGGTGGACGGATCGCCTGGGCGAACACGCCGCGCTCGAGCGCCTCCTTGCACAGGCGCATCGCCGCATGCTCGTCACCCACGAGCAACGGCACAATCTGCATGTCGCCGTCTGTCACCGGAAAGCCTTCGGTGGCCAGTGCCTTGCGCAACGTACGCGCGGCCGAGCGCAGCCGCTCCACGCGGTGCGGGCGCTCCTGCAGCAGCTCCAGCGCGGCCAGCGCTCCCGCCACGGCCGGCGGTCCCGGCGCGGTCGAGAAGATCAGCGAGCGCGCCGTATTGACCAGGTAGCTGATCATCTCCTGATCCGCGCACACGTACGCGCCGTAGGAGCCGAGCGCCTTGCCGAGCGTGCCCACGACCACATCGACCTCGCCCTCCAGCCCCGCCTCTGCCACCGCTCCGCGCCCGTCCGGGCCGAGCGCGCCGGTCGCGTGGGCCTCGTCGACCATCACGCGCGCGCCCCATTCCTTCGCCAGCTCGACGATCTCCACCAGCGGTGCGACATCGCCGTCCATCGAGAACACCGAGTCGGTCACGATCAGTCGCCGGCGGCCGTCGCCGCCGTTGCGGCCGTCACTGCCGTGGCGGCGCAGGCTCCAGGCGAGGTGCTCCGTATCGAGATGGCGGTACACCATGACCTCGGCCTTGGACAGGCGGCAGCCGTCGACGATCGAGGCGTGGTTCAGCTCGTCGGAGAAGATCGTGTCGCGCGGGCCGGCGAGCGCGCCGATCGTGCCGAGGTTCGCGAGATAGCCGGACCCAAACAACAGGCAGGCCTCGCTGCCCTCCCACGCCGCCAGACGCTCCTCCAGGCGGCGGTGGATCGTCATCGTGCCGGACACGAGCCGCGAGGCGCCCGCGCCGACGCCCCAGCGCATCGCCGCATCCGCCGCCGCCTCGCGCACGCGCGGGTGATCGGCGAGCCCGAGGTAGTTGTTCGAGCACAGCAGCAGCACCGGCCTGCCATCGAGCAGCACGCGCGGACCCTGCGGTCCGCTCACCATCCGCAGGCGGCGGTGCAGACCGAGTCGCTCCAACTCCTCCAGGCGTTGCTCGATCTCGCTCATCTGCGCCTTCCCTCCTTGATCGGCGTTTCAGTCTCCCCAGCCGGCGGCGACCGTTTCCGGTGTCCTCGCCGGGAGCGGGTCGATCGGGTGTCCCGTGTCCTGGTCCGCCGGCGCAGCGTTCGGCGCCCCGTCAGGGCGCCGTGGCACCGTGCGCTTGGCGCGGAACCGCAGCTGACTTGACGGATCCCACAGCTTTACGTCGAGCTCGATTGGCGCGAAGGAGCTCGTGCTTCCGAGCAGCTCCTCCACGACATCGGGCGTCTCACCCTCCAGCCACCCCGAGCGGTTATCAGGCCGCGGATTTACGCCGTTATCGGCCTGACGGGCGACGTTCAGGCCGTGCTCCTCGAACATCGCGCGGTCCTGCTCGGGCTCGTTGCCGAGCGTCGTCAGGAAGTTGCCCATCATCACGCCATTGATCCCCGCCTTCACCGCCAAAGCCTGCAACTCGCCGAGGTTCTCCACGCGCCCGCCACACAGCCGGAACAGCGCCTCGGGCAGGATCAGGCGGAAGATCGCGATCCACTTGACAGCCTCCCACGGGTCCATGAACTCGCGGTCGCCGAACTTTGTGCCGGGGCGTGGGTTGAGCATGTTGATCGGCACGCTCGTCGGGTCGATCGCGGCCAGCTCGAAAGCCATCTCGACGCGCTGCTCACGACTCTCGCCGAGGTTCAGGATGCCGCCCACGCACGTCTCCAGTCCCGACTCGCGTACAGCCTCGATCGTGCGCAGACGACCCTCGTAGCGAACGGTCGTGGAGACCTCGTCGTAGTAGCTCGCGGCCGTCTCGACGTTGTGGTGCACACGCTGGATGCCCGCCTCTTTCAGGGCCTGCGCGCGGGCGGCAGAGATGTGCCCGACCGAGGCGCAGCGCTTTAGGTTGGTGTGCTCGGAGACCAGGCGGACGCCTTCCAAGTACTTCTCGAAGTCGCGCTTGGACAATCCTTGCCCCTGGGTCACCATGCAGAAGCGATGCGCCCCCGCGGCCTCGGCCGCGCGCGCGTGCTCGAGTACCTGCTCAGGCTCCATCATCGCGTGCAGCGGCGTCTCCGCCTCGGCGAAGCGCGACTGCGCGCAGAAGCCACAGTCCTCGGCGCACCCTCCCGACTTGGCGTTCACCAGCGAGCACATGTCGGTCGAGTCGGCGAAGCGCTCCACACGCGCTTCCCAGGCGCGTCCGATCAACGCCTCGATCTCGGCGTGATCCTCGATCTCGCCCAAAGCCAGAGCTTCCTCGCGGGTGATCAGCGGTGCCATACGCCGCACGTTATGTCTCGCGGCGGACGGCTATTCCCCGCGCCAGCGCGGGGGACGTTTCTCGGCGAAGGCCTTCATTCCCTCCCGCATGTCCCGCGACGCGAACGACGCTCGTCGCAACCCAATCAGCTCCTCCTCGACCTCCGCGAGCAGCTCTCCCTCTGCGTCCAGGAGCTCGGCGATCACCCGCTTGTTGCCCAGCTGCGACAACGGCGCGTTGCCCGCGAGCTCGGCCGCCACCTGCAGCGCGACCGCCTCCAGCTCCTCAGCCGGGGCAACCTGGTTGACGAGTCCCCACTGAAGCGCTGTGGGCGCGTCGATGTAGCGCCCGAGCAGAAACAGCTCGCGCGTGCGCGGCGCGCCGATCGCATCGATGAAGCGGCGCAGGCCGGTGTGCGAGTAGACCAGCCCGAGCTTCGCCGGCGGCATCCCCAGCTTGATGGTGTCCTGCGCGATGCGCAGATCGCAGGCCAGCGCCAGCTCCAGGCCGCCGCCGATCGTATGGCCGGGGAGGACCGCCAGCGTGGGGTAGGGAAAGGCCTGCAGCGCATCGATCGCTTCGGTGAAGGGGTGCGCCACGAGCCGCTCGGCGCGTTCCTCGAACTCCTCGTCTGGGATCTCGCCGATGTCATACCCGGCCGAGAACATCCCGTGTCCGCCGGTGATGACCACGCAGCGCGCGTGGGATTCGGACCAATCCACCACATCAATCCCGCCCACCCCAGCCAGCTCAGTGAGCATCCCGGTGATCGCGTCGAGAATCGGATGATCCAGTGCGTTGCGCTTGGCTGGATTGGAGATCGTCAGACGGACGACGCCATCGGTGGGCTCGTCGATCAGGAGCTTGCCGCCGGCGAGCTCACGGGGGGTGGCGCTCGGGGACACTGCGCTACCCGAGCACGACCAGCGTGTCTCCCTCGTTGACCGCCTGACCCTCTTTACAGAGGATCTCCGTGACCGTTCCGGGGTCCTCGGCCTCGACGGGCATCTCCATCTTCATTGACTCGAGGATCGCCACCGTGTCGCCCTCCTCGATCTTGTCGCCGACGGCGCACTCGATTTTCCATACGGTGCCAGTGATATGGGCCTCTACCTCAGCCATTATGCAGCCTCCTGGTTGGACGGTGACGCTCCCGGACAATAGCCTCCGGCGCCGATCGATCCGATGAGCACCAATACCGCCGACACTCCCCAAACCCCCCGCCTCGAGATCCTCGTGATCGTCGCGGCCTACAACGAGGCCCCCCGGATCGAGGCAACGCTCGCCGCACTGGCCGCTGCGTTCCCCGGCGCGCCGGTGTGGGTGGCCGACGACGGCTCCAACGACGCCACGTCCGAGCTTGCTCGCCGAGCCGGCGCACGGGTAGTGCGCAGTGAGCGGATGGTCGGCAAGGGGGCCTCCGCCACGCTCGCCGCGCGAGACTCTCTTCAAGAGGTTCCCGACCAAAAGAGCAACGCGACCCACGACGCCGAGCCGATCTTCATCCTCTGCGACGGCGACCTCGCCGAGTCCGCGAGCGGGCTGGGCGCGCTCGCCGATACCGTGCGAGGCGGTGGCGCGGACATGGCGGTCGCGGTCTTCGCCACGCGTGTAGGTGGAGGAGTCGGTCTCGCGGTGGGGTTCGCACGCTGGGCGATTCGCCGGCGGTGCGGTCTGGAGATGCGCGCTCCGATCTCCGGGCAGCGGGCGTTGCGCGCGAGCGTGCTCGAGGACGTGCTGCCGTTCGCGCGGGGCTTCGGCATGGAGATCGGGATGACGATTGACGCCGCCCGCGCCGGGCATCGCATCGCCGAGGTGGAGCTCGATCTGTCTCACCGCGCCACCGGCCGCACGCTCCCCGGTTTCCTCCATCGTGGACGCCAGCTCGCGGATTTCGTGCGCGTGTACATCGCCCGGCGCTAATCTCGCCTCGTGGGGCGCGCCGGGCAAGCAAGACAAGGACGCAGGGAGCGCGGCGTGCGAGTAGCACGCGAGCGACCGAGGACGCAGTATTGCGCCGGGCGGCGCGCCCCACGATGATCCTCGCGATCGACCAGGGCACGACCGGCACCACCTGCTTCGTGTTCGACGAGCGCGCCGAGCCGATCGGACGCTCCTACCGCGAGTTCACCCAGCACTTTCCCCAGCCGGGCTGGGTCGAGCACGACGCGGGCGAGATCTGGTCGGTCACGCGGGCCGTCGCGGGCGAGGCGCTCGACGATGCGGACGTGCGAGCAGGCGATCTGGCGGCGGTCGGGATCGCCAACCAGCGCGAGACGGTCTGCGTCTGGGACCCGGCAACAGGAGAGCCGCTGCACAACGCGATCGTCTGGCAGGACCGTCGCACGGCAGCGCGCTGCGAGGAGCTGCGCGCGGCAGGACACGAACCGCTGATCCGCGCGCGCACCGGCCTGGTGCTCGACCCCTACTTCTCGGCCACGAAGATCGCTTGGCTGTTGGAGAATGTCAGCGGCCTGCGCGAGCGGGCGCACGACGGCACGGCCGTGTTCGGGACGATCGACTCGTGGCTGATCTTCAAGCTCACTGGCGAGCACGTCACCGATGCGACGAACGCGTCGCGCACGCTTCTCTACGACATCGCCGCGGGACGTTGGGATCAGGAGCTGCTCGACCTGTTCGAGGTACCCGCCCGCGCGCTGCCACAAGTCCGACCGAGCGCCGGGGTCCTGGGCGAGACCCGGCCGGAGGTGCTGCACGGCCACGCCGTCCCGATCGCGGGGATCGCCGGCGACCAGCAGGCAGCACTCTTCGGCCAGGCTTGCGTTGATCCCGGCATGGCCAAGGCCACCTTCGGGACTGGCTCGTTCGTGCTGCTTCATTCGGGCTTCACCGTGCCTGAGCCAGGCCCGGGACTACTCGCGACGGTCGCCTCGCAAATTGGATCTGCGCGGAGCGGATCCACACCCACCCAGTCCTCCTCTTCAGCGATCTCGTCAACCCAGGCTCGGCCCACCCCCGGCCTGGCCTATGCCCTGGAGGCGTCGATCTTCGTCACCGGTGCCGCGGTGCAGTGGCTGCGCGACGAGCTCCAGATCATCGAGCACGCCGAGGACACCGAAGCGTTGGCGGCGTCGCTGCATTCCAACGACGGCGTCTACTTCGTGCCGGCGCTCACGGGCCTCGGCTCGCCGCACTGGGATCCTCACGCGCGCGGCACGATTGTCGGGCTCACGCGCGGGGCCGGTCGTGCCCATCTCGCGCGGGCGACGCTGGAGGCGATCGCATACCAGACCATCGACGCGGTTCAGGCGATGCAGGCCGTGACCGCCCGCCCGCTCGGCGAGTTGCGCGCCGACGGTGGGGCGAGCGCGAACCGCTGGCTGATGCAGTTCCAGGCCGATCTGCTCGGGGCGCCCGTCGTGCTGGGTGAGAGCGCCGAGACGACCGCGCTCGGCGCGGCCTATCTGGCGGGGGTCGGTGTGGGGCTGTGGACGGTCTCCGACGTGCGCGACTCCTGGCGGGAAGGCGCGCGCTATGAGCCGCGGATGGGCGAGGACGAGCGTGCCGGTCTGCTCGCGGGCTGGGCGGACGCGCTCACGCGCGCGCGTAACTTTCCCGCGGGAGCGAGGTAAAACGCTCAGATGAGCGATCTCGCATCGATGCGCGAGCAGGTCTATGTCGACCCCCGGCCGAAGGAGCACTTCGATCGCTTTCACGAGCGCGCGCGCACGCGTGAACCCGACTGGGCGTATGAGCTGACAAGGGTGCTCACCTCGCTGTACGCCTACACGTTCCTGCGCGTACGCGCGATCTCTCCTGAGAAGGCGCCCGGCGCCGGCGCCGTGATCCTCGCGCCCAACCACTTCTCGTTCATGGACCACTTTCTGATGGGCTGCTACATCCGGCGCAAGGTTCGCTTCATGGCCAAGTCGCAGCTGTTCAAACCAGGACCGATGCAGTACATCTACACCCACGGCGGCGTCTTTCCGGTGCGTCGGGGCGCCCGCGACGAGGAGATGTTCATCACCGCCGAGACGATCCTCGCGCGCGGCGGGGCGATCACGATGTACTGCGAGGGCGGGCGCTCGCGCACGGGCAAAGTGGCCGAACAGGCTAAGCGCGGCATCGGCCGCCTGGCGCTCGAGACCGGTGCGCCCGTCGTGCCGATCGCGATCCACGGTTCCTCGCGTATCCGCAACTGGAAGCGCCTGCAGTTCCCCAAGACGACGGTCCAGTACGGCGACGCGATGCGCTGGGAGCGGATCGAGCATCCGACGGCCGAGCAGCAGCAGGCGGTTGCCGACGAGATCCTCCTGCAGATCCGCGCGCTGTACGCCGGTCTGGACGAGTACGGCCGCAAGGGCGTTCTCAAGCGTGTCCGCGAGCAGCGTCGGGTCGAGCGCCGCTCGGCAGCGGTGCTCTGAGCGCGATGTGCATGGCTTCTTGTCGTTGTTGAACGGCTTTCCGGTCTTCGCCGGGTCAGCGTTTAGGGTCTTTTTCTTTTCAGTCGAATGGAGGCATGATGCAGGACAGAAAAGGGTTCTTCGGGTCGCTGTTTGACCTGTCGTTCACATCGTTGGTCACAACACGAATTATCAAAGTTCTCTATGTCCTGGCGATAATCGTGATTGGGATCTACGCTCTGATTTTCATCGCTGGCGGGTTTTCCAACAGCACTTCCGCGGGACTCCTGGTGTTGTTGATCCTCGCGCCCCTGTTCGCATTGGTCAGCCTGATCTACACACGGGTCTTGCTCGAGGTGATCATTGCGTTGTTTCGGATCATGGAGAACACCAGCGAGCTGGTTGCGCGTGCAAATGCTCTGGAATCGTCAAAGGCAGCCTCAGGCGGCCCTCAAGCGCCACCGAGCGTTCAGTAGTTAGTGCCGGTGCTCGTAACGAGCCTGCTGCGCCCCGGCTTGCTGGAGGGGGTATCGCTGCTGGTCGTCGGGTCGGCGGAGCTTGGTGGTGAGCCCGTAGCGCCAGAGCTCGAATCGCTCGGGCAGGCGGTGTGCGAGACCTGCGTGCAGCTTGGCTCACGCGTGCACGCCTACATGCGTGAGTCCCATGCGCTGACTCCCACGGCCGGGGAAGCGGGGATGGACGCCGCCGTCGCAAGCGCTACCTCCGCGCTGCGCCGCATCGACATGCTGGTCGTGGACGGCGCGGCGCTGTTCGCGTCCGGCGGTCTGCGCAGTTGCGTGGACGGCGCCTGGGATGCGACGCGGGCGGTCGTCAACCTCGCGTTCCTGCCGGCCGAGCCGACTCCGTCCACGCGGCGGATCCTCTACCTCGCGCCGCCATCACCGGGCGCGGGCGAGCAGGCCGATGCCGCGCGTGCGGGCCTCGAGAACCTGGCACGCACGCTCTCGGTCGAGTGGGCGCGTCACGGGATCGCGGTGGTCGCGATCGCACCGGGCCGGGAGACCGCCGCGGGCGAGGTGGCGGCGCTGTGCGCCTACCTCGCCTCGCCCGCGGGGGCCTACTTCTCGGGTGCTCTGCTCGACCTGAGGGGTCCCTAGACCCTCAGCCGGTCATCCCGCCGAACATCCCGCCGGTGATGTGGAGGGTCTGGCCCTGCACGTAGTTCGACCAGGGGGAGCACAGAAAGAACACGCCACCCGCCGCCTCCTCGGGGGTTGCGGGGCGACCGAGCGGGATCAGCATCGAGGCCATCTGGCGCAGCTGCTCGGGGATGCCGAGCTGCACCTTCTCGCCGCCGATCTCCATGCTGTTCTCATCGTCCTTCGCCTGCGTTAGGCGGGTGTCGATGAAGCCGAACGCGACCGCGTTGACGTTGATCTTGAACTGTCCCCACTCCTTCGCGAGCGTTTTCGTCAGACCCACCACGCCGGCCTTGCCGGAGGAGTAGTTGGCCTGGCCGGGGTTGCCGAAGGTGCCTGAGGTGGAGGAGACGTTGACGACCTTGCGGAACACCTCGACACCTTCCTCGCGCTCCTTCTTCGCCGGATCGCGCAGGTAGGGGGCGGCGGCGCGCAGCACGCGGAAGGGGACGACGGTGTGGATGTCGAGCATCGCCTGGAACTGCTCGTCGGACATCTTGTGGACAGGCGCGTCGATCGTGTAGCCGGCGTTGTTGACGAGGATGTCGATCTTGCCGAACGCGTCGACCGCCGCTTTCACGAGCGCCTCGGGCGCGTCGGACTTGGTCAGGTCGCCGGCGAATACCGCCGTCTCGCCCACGATCTCCCCGGCCGCCTGCTCGGCGACGTCGCCGTCGAGGTCGTTGATCAGAACCTGCGCGCCCTGTGAGGTGAGCAGTTCAGCCGTTGCGCGTCCGATGCCGCGGGCCGAGCCCGTCACGATCGCCGACTTGCCGTCGAGTACGCCCATAACCGTTTGTCTCCTTGTTGTGTTTGGAGACGGAGGTTATAGCCGGATGCGCTCAACTGGTGATGATGGCGCCGAAGTCCTGCGTGTAGATCCCGCCGGGCTGGCCCTGGCTGAGCGAGGATGGGACATGCGGGGAGACGCCGATCGCGGTGTCGCGGAAGCGGGCGTCGAGGATGTTCGCGCGGTGCCCCGGCGAGGCCATCCACGCGGCGACGATCGCGCGGGGTGTTCCCAGCTCCAGGGTGCCCCAGCCGATGTTCTCGCCGATTTCGTAGCCGACCTGTGAGTTGGGGATGTAGCCACAGGCGATCATGCGGCTGAGTGGGGTGTCGCCGCTTGGCCCGTCGTGTTCGAAGTAATCGCCGAAGGCCATGCTCTCGGTGTGGGACTGTGCCGACTGCTGCAGGTGCGCATTGGGCTGCAGCGACGCCTCGCCGCGGCTCGTGCGTTCCTGGTTGATCAGGCAGAGCGTGGCCGTGCGGACCACTTCGATGTCTTCCTGCGTGGGTTGCAGATCGGCGCCGGGGCAGGTGTCCGCGTCGGCCGGCTTGCCGGTGTTCTTGCCGTGCCGCTTGACGTGGTGGACTTTCCGCTTGGCGGTGCCGTGCTTGGCGCAGCCGGTGGCACGGTGCTTGCGGCGGATGTGGCCGCCGCGTGCGTGGAAGCTGCTCTTCTTGGCGCAGTGCCCCGCTGTCCGCGCCCGGCGGTGCACGTGTGCGGTCGTGGCCCGGGCTACGGGTGTGCCAGATGCCGGGGAGACACCCGCGCATGCCGTGGCGGCGCCGGCGAGGGCGCACAGGCAGACGACGGGCACGACGAACAGGGAACGCGCACGAGACACCTTCCCTGCATCGGTCGCGCCCGGCGAGCGCATGAGCCCCGGAGCGCAGGTTTGGACAACTTTGCAAACCGTTTCCCAGCAGCGCTGACGGGAAAGGGGCGGGCCCCCCTCCCATCTACCCCCGTTGGTATCGAGAGTCGTCTACAGGGACAGGACGCGGCCGAGGATCTCGCGCATGATCTCGTCCGAGCCGCCTCCGATCGGTCCCAGGCGGGAGTCGCGGGCGGCGCGCTCGACCCACAGCTCCTTCATATAGCCCGCGCCGCCGTGGATTTGCAAGCAGGCGTCCATCAAATCGAAGGAGGCGCGCTGGGTCAGCAGCTTGGCCATCGTGACCTCCTTCAGCGGTTCCTCCCCAGCGACGAACCGGCGCAGCGCGTCGTAGGTGACGCAGCGCGCGGTGTAGGCGCTCGTGGCGAGGTCGGCGAGCTTGTGGCGGATCGCCTGGTGCTTTGAGAGGGGGCGGCCGAAGGCGGTGCGCTCGCGGGCGAACTCCGCGGTGCGCTCCCAGGCGAGCGCCATCGCGCCGACTGCCCCGAGCGCCATCGCCAGGCGCTCCCACTGGAAGTTGGCCATGATCTGCTTGAAGCCCTCGTGCTCGGCGCCGAGTAGGTTCTCCGCGGGGACGAAGGCGTCCTCGAAGGCGATCGTCGCGGTGTCGGAGGCGTGCCAGCCGAGCTTCTCGAGCTTGGCGGAGGTGACCCCGTCGCCACGATCGACGATCAGGAACGAGATCCCGTGATGGCCGCCCTCCTCGGTCGTCTTCACCGCGGTGACGATGAAGTGCGCGCGGACGCCGTTGGTGATGTAGGTCTTCTCGCCGTTCACGACCCAGCCGCCGTCGACGGGGATGGCGCGCGTGCGCAGCGCGGCGACGTCCGAGCCTGCGCCGGGCTCGGTGATCCCAAGCGCGCCGATCTTCTCGCCCTTGATCGCCGGCACGAGATAGCGCTTGTGTTGATCCACTGTCCCGAACTTCCAGATCGGCGGCGTCGCGATGTTGATGTGGGCTCCGATGCCGGCCGCCGTCCCGCCCGAGCCGATCCGCGCGAGCTCCTCGACGAGCACCGCCTCGTGCAGGTAGTCGCCGCCCTGACCGCCGAGCTCCGTGGGGTACTTCAACCCGAGCAGGCCCTGCGCCGCGAGCTTCGGGAAGACCTCGTCGGGGAACCAGCGCTCCTCCTCCCACGCCTGCGCGTGTGGGGCAAGCTCGCGGTCGAGGAAACCGCGGACCGAAGCCCGCAGCTCCTCGTGCTCGTTGGTGAACGGCGGCGTGGGCGCCAACTGATCAGAGACCGTACGAGCGGCCGATAACGTCCAACATGATCTCGTCGGTGCCCGCGCCGATGCGGTTCAGGCGCGCGTCGCGCCACACCCGCTCGACGCCGTACTCGCGCATGTAGCCGGCGCCGCCGTGGATCTGGATGCATTCGTCGGCCACTTCGCAGAGCACGCGCGAGGCGTGGAGCTTGGACATCGAGATCTCGCGCACGGGGTACTCGCCGTTGTTGAAGCGCCAGGCGGTGATGTAGGTCATCTGGCGGGCGGACTCAATTTTGGTAGCCATCTCCGCGAACTTGTGGCGGATCACCTGGAACTTGCCGATTTCGCGGCCGAACGCCTTGCGCTCGTGCGCATACTGGAGCGTGCGTTCGAAGCACTTCTGCGCGCCCGACACCATCCCGGCGGCGCCGATCAGGCGCTCGCCCTGGAGCTCCCACATGATGTGGTAGAAGCCCTTACCCACTTGGCCGAGCACGGCTGAGGCGGGCACGCGCACGTCGGAAAAGGCGAGCAACGCGGTGTCCGAGGCGTGCATGCCGAGCTTCTCGAGCTTCTTCTCGCGGATCACTCCGGGAGCGTCCATTGGGACCAGGAACAGGGTGAAGCCGTCATAGCCGGCGTCCGGGTCGGTCTTCGTGACGAGCACGATCACGTCGGCGCGATGGCCGTTGGTGATGTACGTCTTCGAGCCGTTGATGATGTAGTCATCGCCGTCTGCGACCGCGCGCGTCTTGATCCCTTTCACGTCTGAGCCGGCGTCGGGCTCGGTGATGCCGAGGCAGAGGATCTTCTCGCCCTTGATCGCCGGCACGACCCATTCCTGCTTCTGTTCCTCGCTGCCGAACGCGAGGATCGGCGGCATCGCCATGTCGGTGTGCACCGCGATCCCCATCGCCAGACCGCCGGAGTTGCCGTTGGTGATCTCCTCCGCAAGCACGAGCGCCGTGTAGTAGTCGCCGCCCTGCCCACCGTACTGCTCGGGCTTGTCCAGGCCCAGGAAGCCCAGCTTGCCCATGCGCGCGAACACCGAGTCGGGGAAGGTCGTCTGCTCCCACTCCTCCGCGTGCGGCGCGAGCTCTTTGATCGCGAAGTTGCGGATCGACTCGCGCAGCGCTTCGTGCTCGTCGGTGAAGATGAAGTGCTTGCGCTTGGACTCGAAGTCAGGCTTCAGCACACTCTCGGCGGTGGCGGCCATTGTGGGGGATCTCCTCGTTCTTTGGGGGTGCGTCATAGACGCTAACGCAGGCGGGATACAAAGTAAACAGTAGAGCTGCTTACTTCCCGCGAGCAGGAGATCCGGCTAGGATGCCGTTGTGCCCACCGATACGGTCCTATACGCCCTCGCCGACACCGGCGTCGCGACGATCACGCTGAACGACCCGGACACGCGCAACGCGCTGTCCGCCGAGCTGCTGCTGGGCTTGACGGAGGCGTTCGAACACGCCCGCGACGACGAGACGGTGCGCTGCGTGGTGCTCGAGTCCTCGCACGAGAAGGTCTTCTCCTCGGGTGCCAACCTCGGCGGCTTTGCCGGGGATGCGACGCTCGTGCACAAGCACTTCGGCTCCGAGCGCTTCGTCGCGTTGTTCAAGCTGATCGGCACGCTCGGTAAGCCGACGGTGTGCGCCGCGGACGGACACGTGCTCGCCGGGGCGCTTGGGATCGCGCTCGCGTGCGATTTGATCGTGGCATCGGAGAAAGCGACGTTCGGCACGCCGGAGATCAACGTGGGGACGTTCCCGTTCATGATCATGGCGCTGATCTACCGCAACGTGCCGCGCAAGAAGGCGAACGAGCTGCTGCTGCTCGGCGAGCGTTGGAGCGCGCAGGAGGCGCTCGCGGCGGGGATCGTCAACAGGGTTGTCCCCCCCGAGGACTTCGACGCAGCCGTCGCCGACTGGGCGGAGAAGCTCGCGGGGAAGTCGCCGGTGATCATGCGGCTCGGCAAGGAAGCGATGCGCCGTCAGCTCGACATGGGGTTCGACGACGCGCTCGACTACCTGCGCGCGCAGCTCACGCTGGCGCTCTCGACCGAGGACATCGTCGAGGGGGTCACCGCATTCTTCGAGAAGCGCGACCCGCAATGGAAAGGCCGCTGATGGGGCCTGAGTCATCCTCCGGCACGTCGCCCGTCTCTGAGACCGAGCGTCCCTCTTCGTTCCTGCGCCCCCTGGTCGAGGACCTTCAGGCCCGCCGCGCGAAGATCAGAGAAGGCGGCGGCGAGGAGAAGATCCAGAAGCAGCACGACCGCGAAAAGCTCACGGCGCGCGAGCGGATTGCCCTGTTGATCGATGAGGGGTCGTTCACCGAGCTGGGGATCCACGGCAGGCCGCATTTTGCACAGCGCGCGATGGACGGCGTGGACGCGCCGGCGGACGGGGTGATCACCGGCTACGGCAAGATCGAAGGTCGTCTGACGGCGGTCTGCGCGTATGACTTCACGGTGATGGCCGGCTCGATGGGAATGACCGGCGAGATCAAGGTCACGCGGTTGCGCGAGCTGGCCTTGACGAAGCGGATCCCGTTCATCTGGCTGCTGGACTCCGCCGGCGCGCGCGTGCAGGAGGCGGCGGGCGCGATGTTCGCGGGCTCCGGGCACCTGTTCCGCGAGGAGGTCGTGATGAGCGGCGTGATCCCGCAGGTTGCGGCGCTGATGGGCCCGTGTGCGGCGGGCACCGCCTACATCCCCGGCCTGGCGGACTTCGTGCCGATGGTCAAGGGCCGCGGATCGATGGCGCTCGCGGGGCCGCACCTCGTGAAGGCTGCTGTCGGCGAGGACGTCACGCAGGAGGAGCTGGGGGGCTCGCGCGTGCATACGCGCAAGTCGGGCGTGGGCGATATGGAGGTGGCTGACGACGAGGAGTGCATCCAGCGGATCAAGCAGTACCTCTCGTTCATGCCCCAGAACTGTGAAGAGAAGCCGCCGATCCTGGGGGTCGGCGACCCGATCGACCGGCGTGAGGAGGATCTGCTCGACGTGCTGCCGGAGTCCAATCGCAAGCCGTACGACATGTACGAGGTGATTAAGCGCATCACAGACGACGGCGAGTACTTCGACATCAAGGGGCAGTGGGCAAAGACGATCATCACGTGCTTCGCGCGCTTCGGCGGCCGCCCCGCGGGGATTGTCGCCAACCAGCCAAAGCAGCTCGGCGGAATCCTCGACAACAACTCGGCCGACAAGGCCGCGCGCTTCGTCAACCTGTGCAATGCCTTTGGGATTCCGCTTGTGTTCCTGATGGACGTGCCGGGCTTCATGGTCGGCACGAAGGTCGAGGCGGAGGGGATCATCAGACATGGCGCGAAGATGCTGTACGCGGTCGCCAACGCGACCGTGCCGAAGATCACCGTGATCACGCGCAAGGCCTATGGAGCGGGGTATTACGTGATGAACGGGCGCGCCTATGAGCCGGACCTGATCGTCGCCTGGCCGAGCGCGGAGATCAGCGTGATGGGGGCCGAGGGGGTCGTGGAGATCGCGTTTCGCAAACAGGTCGACGAGGCGGAGGATCCGCAGGCGAAGAAGGCCGAGCTGATCGAGGGGTTCAGGAAGATCTTCGACGTATACATCGCCGCCGGGAACGATCTGATCGACGACGTGATCGACCCGCGCGAGACCCGTGAGACGATCTGCCGCGGGCTGGAGATGTCGGTCGGCAAGCAGGTCGAGCGGCCATGGAAGCGGCATGGGGTGGTGCCGGTATGAGCTTGGATGACCCTGTAGTCATAACCTGCTCGATCTCGGGGGCGATCGCCAACCGGGAGCAGTGCCCGGCGATTCCCTACACGCCCGAGGAGTACGCGGCGGAGGCGCGGCGGATCGTCGACGAGGGCGGCGTGATGATCCACATCCACGCGCGCAAACCGGACGGGACGCCGAGCTACGAGGTCGAAGACTTCAAAGCGATCTCAGAGGCGATCCGCGGGGAGGTCGGCAACGCGGTGATCGTGAACTTCTCGACTGGCACGATCGGGGTTCCGGTGGCGAAGCGAATCGAGTACCTGCGCGCCTGCCGCCCGGAGGTGGCGGCGCTGAACATGGGCTCGATGAACTACGCGAAGTACTCGAAGTCGAGGAAAGAGTTCGTGTTCAAGATGGTGTTCGCGAACCCGTTCGAGGAGATCATTGAGCTGTTGGAGGCGATGAACGAGCTGGGGATAAAACCCGAGCACGAGTGCTTTGACATCGGCCATGTCGGTTCCCTCGCGCCGCTGATTGACATGGGGGTGCTGAAAACACCACTGCACGTTGACTGTGTGATGGGGGTCGTCGGAGGCATCCCGCCGACGGCACGCAACCTGGCGGCGATGGTCGAGAACATTCCGGCCAACCCGCCCGGCGCGCGGGCTTCGCACTGGGGTGTGATCGGGATCTCGCGCGACCAATGGATGCTTGTTGGCGCGGCGCTCTCGCTCGGCGGGTCGATCAGGGTTGGGCTGGAGGACAACCTCTATCTCCCCAGCGGCGAGATGGCGAAGTCCAACGGCGAGCTGATCGCCAAGGCCAGGCAGATGACCGAAGACATGGGACGACGCCCAGCAACCGTCGCGCAGGCACGTGCGGCGCTGAACGTCCCCGCCGGGAGGGTTAGATGAGCCTGCCGCTGGAGGGCATCAAGGTGCTCGACCTCTCCCGCCTGCTCCCCGGCGGGTTCTGCTCGCTGCTGCTCGCGGACTTCGGCGCGGACGTTCTGAAGGTGGAGGACACCGGCATGGGCGACTACATCCGCTGGTCGCCGCCCTATATCGACGGCGCCGACGACAGCGCCAAGTCCGCGCTGTTCCTGTCGCTCAACCGCAACAAGCGCTCGATCCGGCTGAACCTGAAGAGTGACGGCGGACGCGAGGCTCTGCTGGCGCTTGTGCGCGAGTACGACGTCGTGCTCGAGTCCTTCCGCCCCGGGGTGCTGGACCGGTTGGGCGTGGGATACGAGCGGATGCGCGAGGAGAACCCGGGGATTGTGTATTGCGCGATCTCGGGCTACGGTCAGACCGGGCCCAAGCGCGAGGCGTCGGGCCACGACATGAACTACCTCGGCCTCGTCGGCCTGCTCGGCTTGACGGGAGAGCGCGGCGGCGAGCCGGTCCAGGCGGCGGGCCAGATCGCGGACCTCGGTGGGGGCGCGCTGATGGCGGCGTTCGGAGTCCTCGCCGCGCTGCACGAGCGAGATGGAACACCCGCGCGCGATGGCCGTCCGGCTCGCCCAGGATCGGGCGCGGGCCAGATCGTCGACGTGTCGATGGCCGACGGCGCGCTGTCGTGGCTGGCGATGGTCGCCGCCGGCTACTTCGTCGAGGGGACCGTCCCGCATCGCGGCGAGCTGCCGCTGGCGGGATCGCTGATCTGCTATCGGCCGTATGAGTGCGCCGACGGCTGGGTCACGCTCGGTGCGCTGGAGCCCAAGTTCTGGCAGGCGTGGTGCCGGGGCGTTGAGCGTGAGGACTTGATCGAGAAGCAGTTCGAGGGGCCGGGCACGCAGACCCACGAGCAGGTCAAGGAGATATTTAAGACGCGCGCGCGCGGGGAGTGGGAGGCGTTCGCACGCGAGCATGACTGCTGTCTGGAGCCGGTGCTGGAGCTCGACGAGGCGCTTGACTCCGAGCTCGTTCGCGCGCGGGAGATGGTTGTCGAGATCGACCAGCCGGGCGCCGAGCGACCAGTGCGCCAGTTGGGCATCCCGGTCAAGCTCGGGCGCACCCCCGGTGAGCACGCGCGTCTGCCCGGCCCGGCGCTGGGCGAGCACACAGAGGAGGTGTTGCGCGCCGCGGGCTACAGCGAGGCGGAGGTGGCCGAGCTGTTGAGGACAGGTGCCGCGGCGGGACCGGCCGAGGCGCCGGCAGGCGCAACGTTCCGGGTGTGAGGCAATGTCGGTGGAGCGCCCCCTGCTGAAGATCAGCGAGCTGGCCGAGCGCTCGGGCGTGAGCGCCGGGACGATCAGGCATTACCTGCGCGAAGGCCTGCTCGGCGGGGAGGAGGGGATCGTCAGGACGAGCCGCAACATGGCCTACTACCCGCCCGAGCTGGTGCAGCGGATCGAGTTGATCAAGCGGCTGCAGGAGGAGAGGTTCATGCCGCTGCGGATGATCAAGGTGGTGCTGGAGGAGGACCCCGAGCACGTGCAGGCGCTGGTCGAGCTCCAGGACCGCATCCTCGAGCGGGCGCTCGCGGGCGCCGAGGAAGGCGGCCGCACCTCGGCGAAGGAGGTGCGCGAGCGCTACGAGATCCCGCGCAACGTGCTCGAGCGACTGGCGGAGATCGGTGTGCTGACGCCGAGCAGGCGCGGCTACGAGCAGGACGACGTGAAGATTATCGAGGCGATCGCGAGCTTCCGCGCGGGCGGCTACGAGGAGGCGCTGGGATTCACGGTGTACGACACGCTGCGCTACCGTGAGGCGCTGGAGCCGCTCGTGCAGGAGGAGGTGCGCGCGTTGCTCGACCGACTGGCGGGCGAGGTCGAGATCGAGCGCGCCTTGGAGATCGTCGCGGCTGGTGTCGAACCCCTGCGCGAGCTGATCGGCGCGATGCACTCGAAGCTGCTGCTGGTGGAGCTGCGCAAGCAGCACAAGCCGTAGCTACCGGGCAAGCAGCGCAGGTACAGCCGGCAGGGCAAGAGCGCAAGCTGTGGCTACCAGCGAGCGCGGTGGTGCTCGACGACGCCCAGTCCGTGTGCCAGTGGGGTTCCGCCGGGCAGCGCCCCGCTGAAAGTGCCGAAGGGCGCGCGATAGTCGCTGCCCACGATCAACAGCTCGTCGTGGCGACTACGCTGCGCCTCGGCCAGGAAGCGCAGCTCAGCTCCGTCCTGCTCGCATCGGATGCTCGACAGGTCTGCGGCGAAACTGACGGGTGGGACCTCTGTCGGCGAGCCTGCGACCCACACTGCCCGCTCGCTGCCCTGTGGTGGGTCGTTGACGCCGCTGACGAGGTTCCAGGCAAGCGGGGTGCCGTCCGGGCTCTCGCCGACGCCGGCGCTCCAGTGCCACTCGGTGTGACGGGTGTGATGCCCGATCGTGTCGTCGATGACGGCGAGCGCGCGGATCTCTCGCATCGGGCCGCCGTCGATCTGAAGCGCCCCGTGTGCGGCAACGCCGGCCTGCTTGCGTGTCCACACCTGCGCGTGCCCGTTCGGGCAGAGCGCTTCGATGCCCGCTTGCTCCTCCAATTGCACCTCGAGCAGGACACCACGGCCGTGTACCCGCAGGCGCCCGGGCGTGGCGGGCAGTGTCTCCGTGCCGGCTCGTCCATGATCCAGCTCGACTTCGCCGCGACGGCGCAGCATCCGCGTGCGCTCTCGCATCAGCTTCTCCTCGCGCATGTACAGCGCCCAGAACGACTGCCGCGCGGGCCCGATCTGAACCAGCGCCGCGCATGCCATCAGCTCGTCGCAGAACACGGCGACATAGCGCCAGCGCTTTAACGGCCGTGTGCCGTGGAACAGGGGCATGTCGAGCGGTGGCCCAGCGGCGGCTGGCGCTATGCTTGGGATTGTTGACTGACTAGTCAATCTATTCTGTGGGGAGACACCGCGGAAGGGGAATAACGCCATGAAGGTCGCGGCAGTCCAGCTGAACTCCACCGCCGATACGGCCGCGAATCTGGCTGCGGCCGATCGCTTGACGCGCGCCGCGGCGGCCGACGGCGCAAAGTTGATCGTACTCCCCGAGAAGTGGACGGTGATCGGCTCAGGCGAGCAGCTGCGCGCGGGGGCCGAGATGCTCGACGGGCCCGCGATCTCCTGGGCGCGCAAGACCGCACGCGAGCTGGGGATAGACCTGGTGGCTGGGTCGATCGCTGAGCGTGTGACAGGAGTCGAGAAGCTGGCGAACACCTCCGTACATGTGGACCCCGAGGGTGAGATCAAAGCGGTGTACCGCAAGGTACACATGTTCGACGTCGAGATCGACGGCCGCCACTATTGCGAGTCCGACGTTGAGCAGGCGGGCGAGGAGATCGTCTCGAGCGTTACGACCGGCGGCGTGGAGCTGGGCTTGGCGATCTGTTACGACCTGCGCTTTCCCGAGCTGTTCCGGATCCTCGCCGTGCGCGGCGCGCGCGTGATCGTGCTGCCGTCGGCGTTTACGTTGGCGACGACGCGCGACCATTGGGAGACGCTGTTGCGCGCCAGAGCGATCGAGAACCAGACGTTCGTGATCGCCGCCAACCAGGTCGGTCCCCACCCGGGCGGCCAGCGCTCAGGCGGACGCTCGATGGTCGTGGATCCCTGGGGCGTGGTGCTGGCGCAGGTGGCCGATCGCGAGGGGTATGCCCTCGCCGAGTGCGATCTGGAGAGTCAGAGCGAGATCCGGAAGCGGCTGCCTTCGTTGGCAAACCGCCGCCCGGCCGCCTATCGCTGGCCGGTGGCGGCATGAGCGCGACGGGCGCCACAGCGCCCGACAAGCGCCGCCTGATCCTGAATGCGGCCGTGCGCGTGTTTGCGCGCCAGGGCTTTCATGCCTGCCGGGTCTCGGACATCGCCGACGAGGCGGGGGTCGCCTACGGGCTGGTGTACCACTACTTCGCCTCCAAGGACGAGATCCTCGACACGCTGTTCCTCGAGCGCTGGAACGTGATGCTCGAGCTGATCCGCGAGGTCGACGCCCAGCCGCTGCCGGTGCGCGAGAAGCTGGGGGCGATCGCGTCGTTCATCGTCGACAGCTACCGCCACGACCCGGATCTGATGAAGGTGATCATCGTCGAGGTCACGCGTGCGGCCAACTCGTTCGGGCAGACTCACCTTGGCCAGATCCGCGAGGCGTATGAGCTGATCGGCGAGATCGTCGTAAAGGCCCAGGAGGAGGGTGTGTTCAAGGCGGAGATCGAGGCGCAGTTCGCCGCGATGGCTTTCTACGGCGCGATCGAGCAGATGCTGACGGGCTGGATCTTCGGTCTGCTGCCCGAGGGTGAGGAGCACTTCGAGCGGGCCAAGTGGCTGGTGGTCGAAACCGTCTGCGGCGGCCTGGAGACGAGCGCGGTCGGCGAGACGCGGGTCGGATGAAGTGTCGAGGAAGTGTGAACACGACCACCGCGGGGAATAGACTGCTTTGAATATGGAGAACGAGATGGTCAAGCGACTGATCTGGTCGGGTCTGCTGGCGGGCCTCGGTGCGCTGTCGAGCATCGTCGCCCACCGCGCGGCCGGGCTCGTGTGGAGGCGCATGTTCGACGAGGAGCCGCCGGAGTGAGCGCGGCGTCACCGCCACCGCCCGGCGAGCGACGCTCCGAGACTCAGAACATCGCCACGGCGATCACGGAGGTCTCAGAGCGCGCGACGCTGCTCGTGCGCGAAGAGATCGAGCTGGCAAAGACGGAGGTCGCGGAGAAGGCGACCAAGCTCGTCAAGGGAGCGGTCGTCGGCATCGCGGCTGGGATCTTCCTCGTCACCGCCCTCTTCTTCCTGCTGATCGGGTTCGCCTTCCTGCTCTATTTCTACCTGCCGGGCAACGACTACACCTTCTTCTGGGGCTTCTTTGCGATGGCCCTGATCCTCGTCGTGCTGGGGATCATCGCCGGCCTGATCGCCGCGAAAGTCGTCAAAAAAGGATCCCCCCCGGTGCCGAGCATGGCGATCGAAGAGGCGCAGAAGATCCGCGAGACCGTGTCAGCGGGCGCGGACACGCACGCGACGACCGGGGGGAAGATCTGATGGCGCAACGCTCTGCGACCGAGATCCGTAGCTCGATCGAGGCCAACCGCGAGGAGTTGGCGGTCTCGCTGGTGAAGCTGCGCGGCGAGGTTACGCACCTGACCGACTGGCGCGGGCACATCGAGCGCCACCAGCGCGAGCTGAAGATCGGCGGCGCGGTCGTCGTGGGCCTCGTACTCACCCGCGGCCTGCTACGCCGCCGCCGCAACCGCCGGGACTGAGCCCTCAGGCCAGCAGCGTTCTCGGGATCGCGCCGACGCCGATCAGCCCTGGGCCCGTGTAGGTGCCGATCACTGGGCCGACCTCGGAGGTGAAGACCGGCTCGGAGTCGAAGATCTCAAGGCAGCGGTCGATCAGTCGCTGGGCCTGCTCGGGTGCCTGGATGTGTTGGACAACCCAACCATCGGCACCGCTGTCGTAGAGTTCCTGTGCGTACTGGACCATCCGCTCGAACGCGCGCCCGGCGGTGCGCACACGCTCGACGGGCGTGATCTCGTACTCGAGCGAAAGGATCGGCTTGATCTTCAGCGTGCCGCCCAGCCACGCTTGGGCTTTGCCGACCCGTCCACCGCGACGCAGGTACTCGAGCGTGTCCAAGCAGAACCAGATTCGCAGCGCCTTGCGCGTTTCGTGCACGCGTGCGGCGACGGCATCTTTGTCTGCGCCCGCGCGGGCCGCCGCGGCTGCGGCGAGCACGAGCAGCCCGACTCCGCCACAGGCGCTTTCGCCGTCGATCACCTCGACCCGATCGCTGAGACCGCGCTCTGTAAGCAGCCCGTGTGCCTGGCGGGCGGCCTCGCAGGTTCCGGAGATACCGCCGGCGAGGTGAATCGAGACGATGTCCCGGCCCTCCTTCAAGAGCGGCTCCCAGACGGCGAGGAAGTCGCCGATCGAAGGTTGGGAGGTCGTGGGCAGCTCGGGGTCGCGGCGCAACCGCTCATAGAAGGCGTCGAAGCCGTCCATCTCCAGCTCGCGCTCCGGCTCGCCCTGCCAGCCGACGTACAGGCTGACCTGATGGATTTCCTGGCTGTCCGCGAAGGCACGCGGCAGGTATTGCGTACTGTCGGTGGCGACGGCGACGGAGGGCACGCGCCGGGACCCTACTGCAACGCCTCCGCAAGCTCGCCCGACTCATGCATCTCGGTGACGATGTCGCAGCCCCCGACCAACTCGCCGTTCGCGAACAGCTGCGGGATCGTGGGCCAGTCGGAGATCGCCGTGAGCTCTTGGCGGATCCGCGGGTCGGGCAGGATGTCGACGGCCGCGAAGGGCACATCCAGCGACTGCAGGGCGGCGACGGTGCGCGCGGAGAAGCCGCACGCGGGTGCCTCGGGGGTGCCCTTCATGAACAGGATCACCTTGTGCTCTGAGATCGCCTCGGTGATCGCCTCGCGGATCGGGTTGGTTTCGCCGCCGGATACGGGCGCCTCGGTGATTGGGCTGGGCTGGGCGCTGGACATTGGAAGATCGCGGGTGCTGCTGGGCTGGCTTGACATGGAGGGCTCCTGGAGGTTTGCTTTCGGTGGGCTGCCTGGCGATTGGCTGGGGGCTGGTTCTGCGGTGGCTTACTCGGCGGGGTTCGCTGGTCAGCTAGTTGTGGTTTAGAGAGTTGGGGTCTTCTGCGGGAGGAGGGTCTTCAACGACAGGGCGTGAATCGGGCCACCGATCTCTGACCCGAAGACCTCGTAGACGAGACGGTGCTGCTGGATGCGGCTGCGCCCCTGAAACACGGCAGCGGTAACCGTCGCTTTGAAGTGATCGCCGCCACCGGTGTAGTCCTCGACCTCCGCTTCGGCACCCGGAATCGAGGCTTCGATGCGTTGCTTGATCTCGTCTGGAGATGGCATTTCAGCTCTAAGGTTAGCCGCTATACTTTGGAAAGCGATGATCACGATCAGCGACAAGGGTGCCGAGAAGGTCCACGAGTTCCTTACAGCTCAGGAGGCCGACGTGCGCATGGCGGGCCTGCGGGTAGGCGTGCGCGGCGGCGGCTGCTCCGGCTTCCAATACCAGCTCGCGTTCGACGAGCAGCGCGACGGCGACATCGTGTTCGAGAGCCACGATCTGAAGCTGCTCGTTGACGAGGAGAGCCTGCCGTTCGTGCGCGGCTCGGTGATCGACTACGAGGAGAGCCTGCAGGGCGCGGGGTTCAAGGTCTCCAACCCGAATGTCGTCGCCGCGTGTGGTTGTGGTTCATCGTTCAGGGTGGCCGAGGAGGAGCAGGTTTCAGCGGTTTGAGGTCCTGAGTGCGTAGGGTGCGCTCGCGATGTCTGTCCTCCCCCCAAGCCTGCGTCGTCTGACGCCGGAACGCCTGCGTGACGACGTGCGCGTGCGCGCGCTGGCGGTCGGCCTGGGCTTGATCCCGCCGCGCACGATGCACTCGACTGAGGATGCGCGGGTGCTGCTGGAGGCGGCGCAAGGCGCGAAACGCGTGGTCGAGATCGGTGTTTACGAGGGGTCCTCGGCGCTGGCGCTGTGCGAGACGCTCAGGCCGGACGTCGAGCTGCATCTCATCGATCCCTTCGGTGCGCACCCCGATGCGCTGCCAAGCGGGTGGGGTGCCACCGAGTGGGCAACCCGGCGGGTGCTCGCGCGCGCTCTACGCAGGCGCGGTCACGACGCGCCGCGCGTGTACTGGCATATCGCCCTGTCCCATGAAGTGGCCGCAGGATGGACCGGCGAGGTGGACATGGTGTTCATCGACGGCGACCACTCCGACCCGGGATGCGAGCTCGACTGGTCCTCGTGGCACGGCTTCCTCGCGATCGGTGGCCGCGTCGTGTTCCACGATGCGCGCGCCGATCAGCCTGGTGGACGCGGCTTGCCGGGACCGACATCCGTTGTGGAGCGCCATTTCCGCTCGGCCGAGGCGACAACGGGATGGGAGATCACGGCCGAGGCCGACCGCACCGTTGTCGTGACGCGACCGCCTGAGTAGTCGGTGAAGCCCGACTCATTCCACCACGAGCGTGGCTTTCATCCCTTTCGCCTCGTGTCCCGGCAGCGAGCAGAACAGCGTGTAGGAACCGGCATGAAGGTTGAGCGTCAGGTCCGTATGGGCGTCGGGCTTGACGTTTTCCTTGAGGCCGCCGGCTTCTGTGCTTTCGGCCGGTTGTTCGACCGCGTGCAGGTTGTGTTCGTCCTGGCCGTGGTTGACGAATTCGATCACCAACGGGCCCGCGGGAACCGAGGTGCGGGAGAGGATGAAGTGGTAGCCGTTGCTGTCTTCGGCCGTCACCTGTACGTGCACGGGGCCGGCGGGGGCGGTGGGGGTTTCCGTGGGAGAAGCGCCGTCGCCACCGGCCGAGGAGCCGGAGGACGAACCAGACCCGGACCCCGAGCCGGGAATCACCGGAGCCGGGGCGCCCGTCCACGGGTCTGTGGACGAGCCCGACGAGCCGGCGCCCGAGGAGCCCTTCGGCGTGGAGGGCTTCGCACTGGAGCCCAGTTTGTGCTTACGATGAGATTTCTTCCCCGTGCGCGCCTCCGGGCAACGACGATGATGATTCGCGTGGTGGCGCTGGCAGGCCCGCACGGTTTGGGAGGGATGACGGGGCGAGCGGTGTCCGGATGCGGCGTTCGCCCCCGCTGCGAGGGCGCCGCACAGTGCGCACAGCGCGCAGAGGATGAACAGAGGTGCTCTGTGGCGCGCGATCGCCCCGGGTCGGGGGCTCGTCCGCGGCATCCTCACGTCACCAAGGAGTACCGTTTGAACGACGCCGCTTCGGGGATCACCAGGCCGGCTTCGGTTTCGAACCACTGCTCCAGCAGCGAGCAGTAGATACTGCGGAAATCGGCGGTCATGAGGACGTTTTCGTTGACGTCGAGGTTGGTGAGGCCGGGGAACTCTTCGACCATTTTCCCCGAGGCACGGCTGCCGATCAGGAACCCCACGCCGCCGGCGCCGTGGTCGGTGCCCGAGCCGTTTTCGTGTGGGCGCCGGCCGAACTCCGACCACACCTGGATCAGCACCCGCTGATCGAGGTGACGTTCTTCGAGGTCGCGCTGGAAGGCGACGATCGCGGCGACGGACTGTTCGAGGTTGGTTGCGAGCGTGGTTTTCTCGTCGGAGTGGGTGTCGTAGCCGCCGACGGCATTGAGCGAGGCACATTTGATCGGCATGCCCGTGTGGAGCATCGCCGCGAGTACGGCGAGCCGTTCGGCGAAGTCGCTCTTCGGGTAAGTGACGGGGGAGACGTCGCCGGTTTCTTTCTCGGACTTGACGAACGAGGCCATCTGGTTGAGCACGAGATCGGTGTCGTAGGAGGCGGCGCGAGCCTGCGCGAAGGCGGGGGAGGGGGCGGAGAGCGCGCCGAGCGCGCCGAAGGTTTCAATTGTCGGTCCGATCACGGGGTCGTACACGCCGTCGGCCCCCATCGTGTAGTCGGCGGGCGAGGAGACGGCGGCGACGGGCATCGTCTCGGTGGCGAGCGCCGGCGCGAGCGAGTAGTCCAGCGACAGGCCCTGTAGCGGGTTGTTCGGTTCGCCGGCGAGATCGAGGTAGCGCCCCATCCAGCCGGTGCGTGTGTTCGCGTCGAGCTGGCCGACCTCCCAGTAGTGGCGGCTGGTGAAGTGGCTCTCGTCCTGCGGCTCGTAGCCGATCGCCGGGAACGTCGTGACTTTGCCCTCTTTGTGCAGTTCGAAAAGGCCTTTGGCGGACGGATGCCACATCAGGTTTTCATCCTCGGTGAATACTTCGCCTTCGCCTTCTTTCAAAGCCAGACCGGGGCGCAATGTGTTGTAGGCGGCTTCCTTGACGGGAGCGAGCACCGACAGCGCGTCCCAGCCGCCTTCCATGAAGATCGAGACGAGCACCGGCGCATTGGGTCCCGAGGTAGCCGAGGCCTCGGCGATGCCCTCTTCGAAGTGGTGCGGGGAGAGCATCGAGGCGCCGTACACTGACAGCGCCGCGCCGGCCGAGGCGAGCAGGAACGTGCGCCGGTCGAGCCCCGTGCCGGCCGGCACCGGCATTCCCGGCTCGATTGAGGGCAGCCCCTTTCCCGCGATTGCCGCGCCGCGGCGGAGCAGCTGGGAGCGGTTGAAGTCGTTGCAGGAGCAGCTCTTGGCCATCGTCAGATCCCCTCGTACGCGAAAGTGGTTCGCTTGACCATCGTCAGCTCACCTGCATGTCGGGGGAGGTGGCGATCAGCATCCGCAGCGCGTTCTGGCGCATCGCCCGGTTGGGGCTCAGTTCCCATTCGGTTTTGCTCGTGCCCACCGGACAGGTTTCCGCGAAGCGCGTGATGCATTCGGTCGATTCGCTCGAGAGCAGCGGGTTGGCCCAGTAGTTCATCGCGTTCGCGAGCGCCGCCGCGGGTTCCTCGGTTTTGCTGTATTCCGGTTCGCCCGGTTTCGGCCAGGGGTTCTCGCAGGTCTTCGACGTCACGTAGCTGGCCATTTCCCAGCGCGCCTTCGTGGTCGAGGTGTCGAGCCAGCTGGAGAAGTCCCAGCCGGAGACGTTCGGGGGGTAAAACAGCTGCTGGCCGGCGTTCGCGGACAGCCAGACCCAGGAGGTCGTGTCGATCGGGCGGCCGATCGAGCGCAACAGGCCCGCGTTGTAGACGACGGGCGGTGTGACGAGCTCTCCTCCCGCGTAGAAGTCGGGGTGCAGGAGGATCGCCTCGACGATCGCGCGGATCGAGTAGCCCGAGCCGACGTACAGGCTCTGCAGCGAGGCCAGCGTCGCTTCGTCGGGCGGGGTGGGGATGAAGTAGCCCCACAGCTTGGTCACGAAGAACGAGGCGTGCAGCGGGTGTTCGATGCACAGGCGGACGGCGTCTTCATAGTTCCAGTTGCCGCTCTGCCCGAAGATCGTCTTAGCGCCGTCGTCGTGGTATTCGGGGTCGTAGTGGAAGTTCTGCAGGCCGCTGCTTTCGGTCCATTCCGCCCGCCAGCCGGTCAGGGCGCGCCCCATTGCGTGCACGTCGTCCTGGGTGTAGGCGCCGCGGTCGGCGCCCAGCGAGAACAGCTCCATCATCTCGCGCCCGTAGTTCTCGTTGGTGTTGTTCCTTTCGTTGTAGATCCCGTCGAGGAACACGAGCATCGCGGGGTTGGTCGTGACCGCGAGGAACAGGTCGTGAAAGCTGCCGAACATCATTGAACGAAAGAGTTCGTTCTGTTCCAGCATCATCCGCTGCGAGTTGACCTTTTCGTTGGAGTTGGCGAACCAGTCGTGGAAGATGAACGTCATCTTCTCGACGAGCTGCTGGTCGGAGCGGAGCATGCGGTCGAGCCACCAGCAGTGGTCGTCGCCCCCGACGTCTTCGGGTTCGAGTTTCTTGCCTTCCTCGTTGACCGGTTCCGGCCCGGTCAGCGTCGCCGGCCCGGAGGGCCGGGTGAGGCCGAAGACGACCTGTTCCAGGGGCTGGCCCACGAGCGCCTCGGCCTGCCCAGGGGTCGGCCCGAAGCCCGCGCGCCACAGCAGGCGTCGCGCTTGAGGGAGCGTGATTGGCGGCGAGCCGACGGACGGAGCCGGTGCGGGGGAGGGTGCGGGCGGTGAAGCCGGCGCGACCGGCAGTGCGACGCCGACCGTGCCGTGCGGCTTGGCGAGCGTATGATGATGCTTGGTCTTGCGATGCTTGCGCCGGATCTTGTGACGCCCGTGGTGCTTCTCGCGCTCCTTGGCCCGCTTGCCCTCGTCGCGGCCGTGTCCCGCACCCTGCTTGGTTGCGAAGCCCATTTTCATCAGGCGAAGACCGTTTTCGCGCGTGGCCAAGCATGGTGCAGGTAGACCATTGATGGCCCCCTCGACCGTATCGGCGCGCTACTGCCCCAGGCGGCAAAGGTTCTCAACAGATGTCCTACTCGACGGTCGAGGGCTCCCGGATGTCTACGTCGGCTCGTTTTGCAGGGAGCGCCAAAGGTAACGGCAGGCAAGCGTGCGGTGAGGTCGCCATGGCTCGGCGATCTCTTCCATCGCGATTGGGTCCGGCAGCGCGTCCAGTCCGTATCCGAGTTCGATCGCCCTGCGGATGCCGAGGTCGCCGGTGGGCAGAACGTCGGGGCGTCCCAGGTGGAACATCAGGAACATCTGCGCGCTCCACAGGCCGAGGCCCTTTACGGCGGTCAGCTCGGCAATCACCTGCTCGTCCTCGAGCTCGTCCAGCCGCTCGAGCTCCAGTTCGCCGGAGATCGTGTGCTCGGCGAGGGATCTGAGATAGCTGACCTTCGCGCGTGAGAGTCCCGCGGCGGCGCGCAGCTCTTCCGGCTCGTCGTTCAAGATCTCCTGCGGGGTGGGCGCCCGATCGCCAAAGCGCGCCGTCAGCCGTCCGTAGATCGCGCGCGCCGCCTTCACCGACAGCTGCTGACCCGCGATCGTGCGCACGAGCGCGCCGTAGTGGTCCTCTGGGTCCGGGCGTCCCTCGCGCGCGTCCGGCAGCTTGCCGACCGCGGCGATCAGATCCGCCATCACCGGGTCACTGCGGCGCAGCTGCGCGAGGCCTCGATTAGACAGCGCTGGCCGCCTCGAAGGAGACGGGCTCGCCGTCGAGCGCGTTCAGTGCGCGCGGGAGCGACATCGCCAGGCATGTGAAGCTCGGTGTGTCGCGCACTGTGAACGCAGAGGCCTCGGTCGTGCGCAGGCGCTGCACGAGGTCGAGGAACGTTCCTATGTCGTCGGTGTCGAACGCGACCACGAACTCCTGGTCGTCGAGGCCGAACGAGTACGTCGTGTGGTTGTCCACGCCTGGGTATTCGCGCCCGACCGCGATGTGCCCCTGCATGATCCGCCAGCGCTCCTCCGCTCCCAGCGCATACCACGCGCGCGACTTCACGAACGGGTACACGAACACGTACTTGCCCCTGAATCCCCTCGGCGTTGTGCGCTCGTCTTCGGAGTACTCGGATGACTTGCGCATCCCCAGGAATGAGTACGGGATCTGCGCCCACTTCATCAGCCCGCTCTGCCCCAGCACCACGTGCAGCTCGTGGATGCGGTCGAGGTTCTCCGCCTCTGAGATCAGCAGCAGCTCGGCGTCGCCGCGCGTGCCCACGAGCGAGAACGCCTGCAGCAGATGCCCGTCCGCGAAGTCCTCACAGGCTGCGTAGAGCTCGCGCTTGTCCTGCGCGCGCTGCTCGTCATCGAGCCGGCGCCAGGCGGGGTCGAGCTTCAGGAACGTGTACTTGACGAAGTGCCGTGCGCTCATCCCCCGATTATCGCAAGCCTCGCCGCCCGGCCCGTCTGACCGGGCCGAAGTGTCCGGCGGGCGAGCCGCGCGCGTGGGCCCTGTACGCGCAGGGACCGGTGGTTGTTCTGCCCAAGGCACTGGTGGTTGACCTTCTTGCGGGATAGAGTGATGGCCATGCGAATCGCGCTGCTTTCGCCGTATTCGTGGACGTACCCCGGCGGGGTCACACGCCACATCGAGGCGCTCGCGGCAGAGCTGACCGCGCTGGGCCACGACGCTCGCATCCTCGCGCCGTTCGACCCCGACGACGCGCTCTCGCGCCGCCTGCACCGCGGTGCGTGCCCCCAGCACTTGGAGCAGCCCGAGCGGTTCGTTGCGCTGGGGCGCACCGCCGGTTTCCCAGCCAACGGTGCCGTCTCGAACCTCGTCCCGATCCCGCCCGGAGTGCTCGCGATGCGCCGCGAGCTGCGCGAGGGCGGCTATGACGTCGTGCACATCCACGAGCCGGTCGTGCCGCTGCTCGGCTGGGACGCGCTCCACTCCACTGCTCCCGAGCTGCCGCTCGTCGGCACTTTTCACACCTACTCCGAGAACGCGCTCACGAACGGGATCGCCAACGCGCTCGGCGCCCGCCGGCGGATGAACCACCTGCACGTCCGCATCGCCGTCTCCGAGGCCGCTGCCTGGACCGCGCGGCGCTTCTACGGCGGGCGCTACCGGATCGTGCCCAACGGGGTCCAGCTCGGCGACGGCGCGCTCGTGGCTGAGGCCGGCGTATCCGGCGAGCTCGGCGCCGGTGCGCCGGCTCCGCTGCGGATCCTGTTCATCGGCCAGGCCGTCGAACGCAAGGGGCTGCCTGTGCTCTTGCGCGCGTTCGAGGCGCTGCGCGAGCAGGTCCCGGCGACGCTCACGCTCGTCGGCGCCTCCGCCGAGGAGGTCGCTCACATGATGCTCGACGACCGCGGCCTCCATGCGCTCGGCAAGGTCTCCGAGGCGCGCAAGCACGCCGAGCTTGCCGCCGCCGACGTGCTGTGCGCGCCTTCGCTGCACGGCGAGAGCTTCGGCATGGTCCTCACCGAGGCGCTCGCCGCCCGCACGCCGGTGATCGCCTCCGACATTCCCGGCTACCGCGACGTCGTGCGCGATGGGATCGAGGGTGTGCTGACCCCGCCCGGTGACGCACTTGCGCTGGCTGAGGCGCTGCGCTCGCTCGCGCTCGACCCCGCCGTGCACACGCAGATGGCCGCCGACGCGCGCACGCGCGCCGAGCGTTTCGCCTGGCCGCACGTCGCCGCCGAGGTGCTCGACTGCTACGAGCAGGCCCAGGCCGTCGGCCGTCCCGCGACGCGCGCCGGCCGTCTCGGGGTGCGCCTCGGCCTCCTCCCCGCCGACCTGCTGCCGCGCATCCCCGCCCAGCGTCTGCCGAGCCTCGAGGCCCCGCGCGCGGCCGCTGCCGGCGTGGCGCTTGTCGGCCCTGCGGGTGGCGGCCCGGCAAACGGATCGGGCAAGCAAGCTAGGTCGGAGAGCCGCGCGCGCGAACGCTCGATGCGGACGCTGCGCCGTGGCGCACTCCTCGCCGCCTCGCTCGGCGGCCTCGCGCTCGCGCTGCTCGCGCTCGTGCACATCGGTGTCGGCCGCGTCGCCGAAAGCCTGCTCGCCTCGAGCCCGGGACTGCTCGTCGCCGGTCTGGGGCTGATGTGCATCGCAATGTTCGCCCGCGCGATCGCCTGGTATGCGATCCTCGCGGCCGCGCCGACCTGGCGCAAGGCGAAACGCAGGGATGCGATGCAGGGCACGTTCATCGGCGTGCTGATGTCCGCCACGCTGCCCGCGCGCCTGGGAGAGCCCTCGCGCGCGCTGATTGTCGCGCGCCGCCTCGGCCGCGCGCGCGAGACGCTGCCGGTCGTGCTCGGCACGATGGTCTCCCAGACACTGCTCAACCTGCTCGCGCTGGCGATCCTCGGGATCGTGATGTTCTCGAGCGTTGACCCGTTTAACGGCCATCACGGCGCGCTCGTCGCCGTCGCGCTGGCGCCGCTCGCCGCGGTGGTCGCGATCCTGCTTGCCCCGGTCCTCGTGCCGAGCGCCGCGATCTCGCGCTCGCTGCGCCTGCGAGCCCTGATCGCCGGCCTGCGCCGCTCGCTCGTGCGCGTTCGCGAAGGGCTGCGCGTGTTCCGCCATCCCCGCCAGGCGGCGCTCGCGACGGCCGCCCAGCTCGGCGCGTGGGGTCTGCAGTGCATGTCCTGCTGGCTTTTGCTGATGGCGCTCGGCCTCAACCACCGTGTCGGGATCGCCGGTGCCGCGGCGGTGCTGTTCGCCGTCAACGTCACCGCCGTGATCCCCGCTACCCCCGCCAACATCGGCGTCTTCCAGGCGGCCTGCGTGGCTGTGCTCGCCGGTGCCTACCACGTCTCCACCGCCGACGCGCTCGCCTACGGCATCGTCCTACAGGTCGTCGAGCTCGCCACCGCGGTGCTGATGGGCATCCCCGCGCTGATCACCGAGGGACTCTCTTGGAAGGACGTGCGCCTGCGCACGATGCACGGCGCGCCTGTGAAGTTGAGTCCGCTGCCGGCGGGCAAGCGGGCCGGGAGCGCCAAGGGCGCGCCCTCGGGCGTTGAGGGGTAGAACGCGGCTCTTAGGAGGCCATTGCCGGCTCGTCCTCGGCTTCGATAGCTCCCTCAGGCGGGTCCTCGTCGTCGAGCTCACCGAACAGCGAAGGATCGCGCGCCGAGCCCTTGATCACATCATCGGGCGAGCCGTCTGGTAGTAGGCGGCCTTGGCGCGTGCCGAAGTAGATCGCCTGTGGGTGATGTGCGATCAAGGCAAGCGTCGACTGCTCGGGCACGGGCGCGTAACCGTCGGTGATCTTCATGCCGATGTCGCCTAACCCAAGCAGCTGCTCGACCTTCAGGTGCTCTGACTGCTCGGGCACCGCGGGGTAGCCCCACGAATAGCGCCGCCCCCGTGTGGCTCCGATGCCGAGCATCCCGCGGGCCTCGTAATGCAGCCACTCGGCTAAACCCTCGGCGGTCTGCACGCCGAGGCCATGGACGAACAACTGTTCGGCGAACTCACCGTCTGACTCGAGCTTGGCCATCAGGTCGGTGACCTCACTGCCGACGGTCACCGCCTGCACGGCGATCACGTCGAGCTCGGCGGGTGGCGAACCCTTTGCCGAAGGCTTGCCAGCGGCATCTACCGCCGGGCGGTAGAAGTCGGCCAGGCAGATGCGATCGCCCTTTGGCTGGCGCGGGCAGACGAAGCGCGTCAGCTCCGTCTCGCGGTCCTCGGGGTCGAGCACGACGATCTCGTTGCCCGCCGAGTAGCACGGGAAGAAGCCGAGCAGCGCGCGCGGGTGCAGGTAGGTCTGCTCGCGCCACATGCGCTCCAACCGCGGGCGGAAGTCATCGCGCAGGAGCGTCTGCCAGGCCTCGCCTTTGACGCCCTTGCCGCCCCAGTGCAGCTTGAACAGGACGTGCGTGTCGAGGTGCGGGTAGACCTCATCGAGGTCGACTGGGATCTCTTTGACGCCCCAGAACGGCGGCGTCGGGATCGGTACGTCGGTGCGTGCGGCCGAGCGCACGGAGTCGTCAGCGAAGTTGAGCTCCTCGACCGGCTCCTCGCCTTTGGCGCGGAACGCCGTGGCGCCGGCGCGCAGCTTCTCCAGCAGCGCCGCGTGCGCGTCGGAGTCAATCAGCTGATCCATCACCGATAGGCCCTCGAAGGCGTCCTTGCAGTAGAAGACCCCCGGCTTGTAGGCCTCATCGGAGTCCTTGCCGCCGGGGTACAGCGCGCGGTAGCTGAAAGCGCGGTTGATCGCTGCGCCGCCGATCAGCACGGGGTAGTCGAGGTTCTTCGCGTGCAGCTCCTGGATCGCGGCGGGCATCTGCTTTGAGGTCGATACGAGCAGCGCCGAGAGCCCGATCGCGGTGGCTTCGTGCTCGACCGCGGCGTCGAGGATCGTCTGGATCGGAACCTGCTTGCCGAGGTCCACGACCGTGTAGCCGTTGTTCGTGAGGATCGTGTTGACGAGCGACTTGCCGATGTCGTGCACGTCGCCGAACACGGTCGCCAGTACGACGGTGCCCTTCGTGTAGCCCTCGATCTTGTCGAGGTATTTCTCCAGTTGCGCGACGGCCTTCTTCATCACCTCGGCCGACTGCAGCACGAACGGCAGGATCAATTCGCCGGCGCCGAACTTGTCGCCGACCTCTTTCATCGCGGGCAGCAGCACCTCGTTGAGCGTCGGCACCGCGCCGATCTTCTCCACCGAGCGGTCGATCCACTCCTCCACGCCCTCCTTGCGCCGGCGCAGGATGTGGAAGTGCAGCGCTTCCTCCGGCTCCATCCCCTCGGTCGGGTCGGCGGCGCCCTGCACCTCCTCCTCGCCTTTGGACTCGAAGTGGGCGATGAAGCGCTCCAGTGCGTCCTCGCGGTGGTTGTAGACGAGGTCGTCGGCCAGCTCGCGCTCGACATCGGAGATCTCCGAATAGGGGGTGATGTGGTTGGGGTTGACCATCGCCAGATCGAGGCCCGCCTGGACGCAGTGATGCAGGAAGGTCGAGTTGAGTACCGCGCGCGCGCCCGGAGAGACGCCGAAGGAGACGTTGGATACACCGAGTGAGGTCTTCACGCCCGGGATCTGCTCCTTGATCGCTTTGATCCCCGCGATCGTCTCCACCGCTGACGGCCGCCACTCCTCATCGCCCGTGGTGAGTGTGAAGGTCAGGCAGTCGAAGATCAAAAGCTCCGGGTCGAGGCCGTGCTCCTCACAGCAGAGGTCGCGGATCCGCTTGGCGATCTCGACCTTGCGCTCGGCGGTCTTCGCCATGCCGACCTCGTCGATCGTCAGCGCGATCAGCGCCGCGCCGTGCGCGAGCGCCAGCGGCACGACGCGGTCGAGCTTGTCGCGCCCGGCCTCGAGGTTGACGGAGTTGACGATCGCGCGCCCGGGGATCTGATCGAGCGCGGTCGCGATCACCTCGGGCTCGGTCGAGTCGATCTGAATCGGCGCGGGCTGGGTCAGCGAGACCTTCTTGGCGACGAGCCGCATCTGTTCGTCCTCGTCGGAGCGCTCGGTCAGGGCGACGCACAGGTCGAGCACGTGGGCGCCACCGGTCACCTGATCCTCGGCGATCTGCACGAGGCCGTCGTAGTCGTCGGTGAGCAGCAGCTCCTTGGCCTTGCGCGAGCCCTGCGAGTTGACGCGCTCGCCGACCATCGTCGGCCGCGGCTCCTGCACGAGCGGCGTGGCGGCGATCATGGATGAGAGGTGCGGCGGGCGTGGGGCCGGCCGCGCGGCGACCGGACGGCCGTCTGGCCGCTCGGCCGTGCGTCCGACACGCTCCACGATCGCGGCGATGTGCTCGGGTGTTGTCCCGCAGCAGCCGCCCACGACGCCGACGCCGTAGCGCTCTACGAACTCCGTAAGCGCCTTAGCAAGCGGGACGGGCTTCTCGGGGAAGATCGTCTCGCCGTCTGGGCCTTGCAGCGGCAGGCCGGCGTTGGGGATGCACGCGACCGGGACGGGGCAGTACTCGCCGAGGAAGCGGATCGCATCGCGCATGTCCTCCGGGCCAGTCGAGCAGTTTAGCCCGATCACGTCGACCCGCAACGCCTCCAAGGTCGTGAGCACCGCTGAGATGTCGGTGCCGAGCAGCATCTTGCCGCCGTTGGGCAGCAGCGAGACCGACGTGTGAATCGGCAGCGTGCGCCCGGTCGAGGCAAACGCCTCGCGCGCGCCGAACACGGCCGCCTTGACCTCGAGGATGTCCTGGGCGGTCTCGATGATGATCAGATCCGCGCCTCCGTCGATTAGCCCGGCCGCCTGCTCTGAGAAGACCTCGACCAGCTCGCGGAAACGGATCTGCCCGAGCGAGGCCTCTTCGGAGGCGGGCAGGTATCCGGTCGGTCCGATCGAGCCCGCGACGAAGCGATCCTCCCCCGCCGCCTTGCGCGCGATTTCCGCGGCTTTCGTGTTGATCTCGACCGTGTAGTCGGCCAGGCCCCACTCCTCGAGCTTGATCCGCGAGCCCTGGAACGTGTCGGTCTCGAGCACCTCCGCGCCGGCCTCGAGCATCGAGCTGTGTACCCCCTCGATCACGTCGGGCCGGTTGAGCACGAGCGCCTCGTGGCACTTGCCCTGCAGACCGCCGTAGTCCTCCTGCGTCAGGTCGAACTGCTCGAGCGTCGCGCCCATGCCGCCGTCGTAGACGACGACGCGCTCGGAGATGGCTTTCAGGTAGTCGCGCATTTGCAGGCAATGCTAGCGGGAAGGCTCAATAAGGAAGAGTCTTGTTATGGATTAAGGAATAAACTATAATAAGGCGAAGCCATATTTGGGTTCTAAGGCCATGTCCAAAGTCATCAAACGCCACTGGAGCAGCAGCATCGGGTTGGGCATGTCTCGCAAAGACCGCCTGTCCTGCGACTACGAGGCATACGTCCCGGATTCACTGGCGGGCCGGGGTATCGCGCTCGACGGCGACGTGGCGGCCGATGTCGTGGACGCCGAGGTGGCGATCGCGCGTCTGGACGTCGAGGCGTCAGCGCTGATCGAAACCGAGGCGCTTGCACGCATTCTGCTGCGAGCCGAGTCCGTCGCCTCGTCCCGGATCGAGGGCCTGGAGGTCGGCGCGGGCAGATTGCTGCGTGCCGAGGCGACGCGCGAGCTGGGCGGATACGTCAAAGACATCAGCGCTTCAGAGGTGCTCGCGAACATCGACGCGATGCGCTTCGCGCTCGACGGGTTCGGCTCGGGAGAGGAGATCGCGCTGGAGCGGTTGCTCGAGGTCCACCGGCGGCTGCTGCATGGAACCTGGCTTGACAAGCACGCCGGGGTCGTGCGCACCGAGCAGAACTGGATCGGCGGCTCAAGCCACAATCCATGTTCGGCCGCGTTCGTACCGCCGCCCCCCGAGCGCGTGCCCGCCCTGCTCGGAGATCTCTGCGCATTCTGCAACGAGGACTCGCTGCCGGCCGTCGCCCAGGCGGCGATTGCCCACGCGCAGTTCGAGACGATCCATCCGTTCGTCGACGGCAACGGCCGGACCGGACGCGCGCTCATCCACCTGGTCCTGCGCCGGCGCGGGCTGGCGACGCGCGTGCTCGTGCCCGTTTCGCTCGTGCTGGCAACGTCGGCCCAGGACTACATCGGTGGGCTAGCAGCCTTTCGCTATCGCGGACCGTCGAGATCGCGCGGCGCGCACGATGCGATCAACCTGTGGGTTGCGCGCTTCGCTGCGTCCTGCGCCCGGGCGGTGCAGGACGCAGTTACGTTTGAACAGCGGATCTCCTCGATCGAGCTGAGCTGGCGCGAGCGGTTGGGATCTATCCGCGAGGGCTCCGCCGTCGACCTGCTGCTGCGTGCCATGCCCGGCGCTCCGTTGTTCACGGCCACGGGCGCGGCGGCGCTGATCGACCGCAGCTTCATCGCCGCCAACGAGGCGATCAGGCGCCTGCTCGACGCCGGGGTGATCCGCCAGGCGAACATAGGTCAACGCAACCGAGTGTTCGAAGCACGGGAAGTGGTTACCGCCTTCACCGAGCTCGAGCGCCGGCTCGCCAGCCCCGCCGGGGATACGAACCTCGCTCCGCCCGCGCGTCGGGTATCAGCACCCCGCCCTACTTGATAAACAGCATCTCCGAGTACTTCGGCAAAGGCCACAGATCGTCCGCGACCAGCTTCTCCAGCCGATCGGCCACGTCGCGCACGTCGTCCATCGCCACGATCACCGTGTCGCGCATGTAGATGGCCTCCTTCTGCGCGGAGTCCTCGGGGTGGTTCTCGTCGAGGTTGGCGTCCTCGAGCCTGAGGATCGCGAAGTGGAGCTCCTTGACGACTGGCTCCACCTCGCCGACGAGCTCCTCCAGGCCCGTGGCCTTCAGCTCGTTGAGATAACGCACGGCCGCCGGCAGCACCATCGTTCGAGCGATCGAGGCCGCGGTCTCGGCCTCGATGTTGAGGTTCATCACGTACTGCTCGGTGTAGACGTCGTAGCGGGACTCGAGCTCGCGCTTGGTCAGCACTTTGTATTTCTTGAACGTGGCGACGGTCGATTTCTCGACGATCCAGGGCAGCGCGTCGGGCGTCGTTTTGAGGTTTGCAAGGCCGCGCTTGGCGGCCTCCTTGTGCCACGCCTCGGAGTAGCCGTCGCCGTCGAAGACGACCTGCTTGTTCTCTTTCCAGGCGTTCTTGACGACGCTCGTGAGGGCCTTCTCGAGCGTGGTCGAGCCTTTGTGGGCCGCCTTCAGCTTCTCCGCGAGATCGTCGACGGCTTCCGCGACGATCGTGTTCAGCACGGTGTTGGGGAACGCCGGCGAGGAGTTCGAGCCCAGCGCGCGGAACTCGAACTTGTTGCCAGTGAACGCGAACGGGCTCGTGCGGTTGCGGTCGCCGCCGTGCAGCGGCAGCGGGGGCAGCACCGGGGTTCCGAAGCCGAGGAACGAGCCCGGCTTGGATGGTTGCACCTTGCCGGCCTCGATCGCCGTGAAGATCTTCTCGAGGTCGGTGCCGAGGAAGATCGAGATGATCGCCGGGGGCGCCTCGTTCGCGCCGAGGCGGTGGTCCTGGCCCGCGCTCGCGATCGAGGCGCGGAGCAGTTGCTGATGCTGGTTGACGGCCTGGATCACGGCCGAGCAGAAGAACAGGAACGAGAGGTTTTCCGACGGCGTGTCGCCGGGCTCCAGCAGGTTCAGGTGAGTGTCGGTGCCCATCGACCAGTTGTTGTGCTTGCCTGAGCCGTTGACGCCGGCGAACGGCTTCTCGTGCAGCAGGCACACGAGCCCATAGCGGCGGGCCGTGTTCTGCATGATCTGCATCGTGATCATCTGGTGGTCGGAGCCCACGTTCGAGTTCTCGAAGATCGGGGCGACCTCGAACTGGTTGGGGGCGACCTCGTTGTGACGTGTCTTGATCGGCACGCCCAGCTTGGCCAGCTCGAGCTCGACCTCGAGCATGTAGGCGAGCACCCGCTCGGGGATCGACCCGAAGTAGTGGTCGTCGAGCTCGTGGCCCTTCGGCGGTTTTGCGCCGAACAGGGTCCGCCCGGTCGTCACCAGGTCGGGGCGTTCGAAGAAGTACTGCTCGTCGATCAGGAAGTACTCCTGCTCGCAGCCCGTCGTCGTGAACACGTGCTTCGCGTCATCGATCCCGAGCAACTCCAGGGCGCTGACGGCGGCGCTGGAGAGCGCGTCCATCGAGCGCAGCAGCGGGATCTTGTTGTCGAGCGCCTCGCCGGTCCAGGAGGTGAAGGCGGTCGGGATGCAGAGCAGCGTGCCGTTGGGGTTCTCCAGGACGAATGCCGGGGAGGTGGGGTCCCAGGCGGTGTAGCCGCGTGCCTCGAACGTCGCGCGGATACCGCCGGTCGGGAACGAGGAGGCGTCGGGCTCGCCCTGGATCAGCTCCTTGCCGGAGAATTCCGCGATCGCGTTGCCCTCACCGTCGGGGCCATAGAAGGAGTCGTGCTTCTCCGCCGTCGATCCGGTCAGCGGCTGAAACCAGTGCGTGTAGTGGGTGGCGCCCTTCTCCATTGCCCACTCCTTCATCGCCTGGGCGACCTGGTCGGCGATCGTCGCGTCGAGCGCCTCGCCGCGCGCGAACGTTGCCTGCAGCGCCCGATAGACGTGCTTGGGCAGACGGTGGCGCTGGACGGAGGAGGAGAAGACGTTGGATCCGAACACCTGGTTGTCCTGGAGGGTCAGGTCGGGGGAGCCGAGCGCTGAGCCGTTGGCGCTCCACTGCGCGGCGGTGACGTTTTGCTGGCGGGTCCGTGGCATGAGCGGGATCGATTCCTCCTTCAGAAGGGCGAGCGGGCGGGTTGGGGCACGCAGCCATCACAACTCGGCTGGGTGGGGCGCGAAGGCCGAGGGGAATCGTAGTGCGAAGGCGGCCGAAGGACATCTCCCAGTGGCGAAAGCGCCAGGAGGATCTTTCGACAGCGGGCCAAGCGTCCCCGGCTACGGCGTGGACGTCGAGGGGTAGGCGCCGGAGGCGATCTGGCCGGTTTCGGGATCGACGTGGCTGGGCGGGGGCTGCGGGGCGATGTAGACGGTGAAATGGCCCGTCGCGCGGGCGCCGTTGGCAAGCTGCGTGCGGGCCTTGCCGGCGAGCCCGGCGGCGACCGTGTAGTGGACGATGTGCAGGCCGGGCTTCACCGGCGTGAGCCGCCAGAGGAACGTCTGTATGTGTCCGGGCGCGAGCGGGCCGAGCGCCCATGTGCTGACGTAGGCCGTCTGGCTGCCCCCCGCCGGGCTGACAGTCTGAGTCGGGACCAGACGTTTGGGGATTGCCCCGGGACCCTCTTCGATGGCCCAGATCGGGCGCTTGTTGGCGGCGAGTTCAGGGTAGTTTTCGGTGTAGGAGAGGGAGTTGAGCGAGACCGCGATGTCCGGCACGGTCTCCGAGCCGGTGTTCTGCACCGCCAGCAGTAGGTGGGTCGGTCGCGCGATCGACTGACGGGCGGGGAAGCTCGCCTTGAGGATCCGCACGGTGAAGTTGCCCTTCGGTTCGGTAGCGTCCTGACGGGCCCCGCCGCATCCGTCTGCGAGCAGGGCGATGCAGACGCTCAGGGCGCCGAGGAGCAGCATTGCGAAGACCCGCTTCCCCCTCACGATCAGCGCCACGATACCAGTAGGGATGGCGGGGAGTCGCTCCTCACAAGCGCGACGAAGAGTCCGCCGGTGAAGTGCCGGTTGGTGGCACACCGGGGACGTATGGCGTAGAGTTCTCACCGCCGTCGATCGTCACCCGAGGAGGGGAAAGAAGAGATGGTTCGCAGTGCCGCTGAGCGGGCGTTCCTCCCGACGAGGAACTTGGTTGAGGAAATCGGGGACATGATGCTGTTGACGGGGAGGACCATCTGGTCCGCCCTGCGCCCGCCGTATCCCTATGGCGGTGAGTTCATCTCGCAGTTTCTGTTCGCGGTGCGGTTGTGCTGGTTCCCGATGCTGGTGTCAATCGTGATGCTCGCCTACGGGCCGGCGGGTTTGGAGGCGGCGGGCTTTCTGAAACTGATCGGCGCGCTCGACCGCCTCGGGGGGTTCTTCGTGGTCGCGGCGATCCGCCTGATCGCTCCGCTCACCACCGCGGTCGTGCTCGCGGGCGTCGCGGGCACCGCGATCACCGCCGATCTCGGTGCTCGCAAGATTCGCGAGGAGCTCGACGCACTGCAGGTGCTGGGTGTGGACCCGGTCAAGAACCTCGTGGTGCCGCGCTTTTTGGCGCTGATGATCGTGACCGGCCTGTTCAACATCTACGGGCTGCTGTTCGGGATCTTCGGCGGCATCGTCACCGCGGTCACCAAGGGCCAGCCGTTGGGGCCGTTCTGGACGACGTTGCTCGCCAACGTGACGACGACCGACTTGTGGGGGTCGGTGCTGAAGACGACGCTGTTCGGGGCGATCATCGCGATCGTGTGCTGTTACAAGGGCATGTCCGCATCCGGCGGCGCTGAGGGTGTCGGGCGCGCGGTCAACCAGGCGGTCGTGATCGCGTTCCTGGCGATCTTCGCGTTCAACTACGTCTTCGAACAGACGTTGCTCGCCACCCACCCCGAGCTCCTAATCATCAAATGAACGAATGGTTCGCGATGCCGCGTGAATGGATCGCGGCCACGGGTGAGATCGGTCGCTTCTTCACCACCGTCATGCGTCAGGTGTATGAGCTGCAGGTGTTTCGCTTCTTCGGCGAGGCGCTGCGCCAGTCGGGGATCCTGATCATCTCTTCGACGCTCGTGATCGTTTCCACCGTGTTCATCTTCGGTTTGACGTGCGGGATCGAGGGCGCGTACTTCACCCAGTCCCAGGGCGCACCGTCGTTCGCGGGTGTCTTCACGGCGTGGTGCAACCTGCGCGAGGCGGCGCCGTTGGTGTTCGGCTACATCATGGCCGCGAAGGTCGGCACGGGCATCGTCGCGGAGCTCGGCGCGATGCGGATCTCAGAGGAGATCGACGCGCTCGAGGTGATGGGCGTCGATTCGATGACGTTCCTGTGCGCGACGAGGCTGCTGGCGGCGTGGATCGTGTTGCCGTTCATCTACATCGTCGCGTTGGGGTCGGCCTTTCTCGCGTCGTATATCGCGGTTGTGCATCAGGTCGCGTCGGTTTCCTCGGGTGGGTATCTGCTGGTCTTCTGGCAGTACCAGAATCCGCTGGACTTCGTGTACAGCATGATCAAGGCGATGACGATGGCCACTACGGTTGTGCTCGTGGGCTGTTACTACGGCTACAACGCCAGTGGTGGGCCTGTCGGTGTGGGTCAGGCGACGGCCAAGTCGATGGTGCTCAACCTGGTGCTTGTTAACCTGATTGGGATGTTGGGCACGCAAATCTTCTGGGGCACCAACGTACGAGCCCCAATCGGGGGTTGAACGATGGTCGAGGACCGACCGGGCGAGGCTGAGAATGAGCCCGAGGAGCTCGAGCCCGCCGAGCCGCAGACGGCGAATGCGGGGGTCACCTTCGAGCCGGCGCCCGAGGACGATCCGGAGGAGTTCCGCTTCCACACGGGTACGACCCACGCCTCGAAGGCGCCGCCCGCGGTCCAGTTCATCGATGTGCACAAGTCGTTTGGGCGCAACCACGTGCTGCGCGGTCTGAACCTGGAGATCCCGGAGGGCCAGGTCTCGATGATCATCGGCCCGTCGGGCACCGGCAAGTCGGTGTGCATCAAGCACATCGTCGGCCTGCTGTATCCCGACGAGGGCGATGTGATCGTGCACGGCCACTCGATCCCGAGCCTGCCCGACGACGAGCTGTTCGAGCTGCGCAAGAAGTTCGGCGTGCTGTTTCAGGACGGCGCGCTGTTCGGGTCGATGAACCTGTATGACAACGTCGCCTTCCCGCTGCGCCAGCACACGGAGAAGAGCGAAGAGGAGATCGCCGAAATCGTCAACCGCCGGATGCGCGAGGTCGGCCTGGGGGGCGAGGGGACGAAGATGCCCAACGAGCTCTCCGGCGGGATGCGCAAGCGCGCCGGCTTCGCGCGCTCGCTGGTGCTCGACCCCGAAATCCTGCTGTTCGACGAGCCCGACTCCGGCCTTGACCCGGTTCGTACCGCGCTGCTGTGCGAGCTGATCAAGGAAGTCCACGCGGAGAATGGCGGGGCATATGTGGTGATCACCCACGACATCATGAGCGCGCGGCGCGTCGGCGAACACATCTCGGTCCTGTGGAAGGGCAAGGTCGTCGAGTCGGGGCCGGCGGCTGAGCTGTTCGCAAGCGAGAACCCCTTCGTTCGCCAGTTTCTCTCGGGCGAAGCGCAGGGTCCGCTCGGTATGGAGTGAGCCCCGCCCGGCTCCTAGCCGCCCTTACGAGCGGCGCTACCAGAAGGCCGGTGCTGGTGATCGCGGTTGCGACCGTGCTCGGGGTGGTGGGCGCAGCGTTTGCTTTGCGACTCACACCGACGGCGGCGACAAGCACGTTTGTGTCGAGCTCCAGTCCCGAGTACAGGGCCACCCAGCAGTTCTACAAAAACTTCGGCGAAGAGCCGATCGAGGTGCTCGTCAAAGGCAACCTGCAGCAGCTCGTGCTTAGCTCGGACGTCGACCGGCTGGTCGGGCTGGAGGGATGCCTGTCAGGCAACGTGCCCGCGCAGGCGCTCGCTCAGGAGGGCGGCGTGGACGGACCGTGCGGGCAGCTCGCGAAGGCAAAGACGGTGAAGGTGGTGTTCGGGCCGGGGACGTTCATCAACGAGGCGGCCGAACAGATCGACGAGGAGCTGACCAATCAGACCAAGCAGGCCGAAGCCGCGGCCAAGCAGGCAGAAGTTGTCGTGCGGAAGGCGGCGCTCGCGCGCGGGGAAAGCACTGAAGAAGCGGATAAGCTCGCCGCGCAGGCGAGCTCGATCACGCTCGCGCGCTTCAAGGAGGGCCTGGCGACGTTGGCGCTGCAGTACGGGCTCACCGCGCGGCCGAGTCTCGACGACCCGAGCTTCGTCTCGGCGTTGGTGTTCGACTCGAACAAGCCGGCGGGCACACCGAAGGCGCGCTTTGCCTACCTTTTCCCGAGCCGCGAAGCGGCGTTGATCTCGGTGCGCTTGAAGGCCGGTCTGAGCGAAGCCGAGCGGACGCACACGATCGCGCTGATCCGCCAGGCGGTTGCGATGAAGCAGTGGCGGTCCCAGCACAGGGAGAGTTACCTGATCACCGGCCAGCCGGTGATCGTCGCGGATCTGACGGGAAGGATCACGCACTCGATCGAGCTGTTGCTGGTGGCGGTGATGCTGGTGATGGCGCTCACCCTCAGCCTGATCTTCCGGGGACGGCCACGGCTGTTGCCGTTGGGGATCGCGCTGCTCGCCGCCGCGCTCACGTTCGGCGCGCTGTCGGTCGTGGGGGCGTCGTTGACAGTGGCCTCGATTGCCGTGCTGCCGGTGCTGGTGGGGCTGGCGGTGGACTACGCGATCCAGTTCCAGTCGCGCGTGGAGGAGGCTTTTGAAGAGGAGGCCCATACACCCGACGCCCACCGACTAGGAACCCACCCACCCGAGGACGCGCGCGCGGCGGTCAGGCGCGCGGCCGACACGGCCGCGCCGACGATCGCCACGGCCGGGATCGCGAGCGTCGCGGCGATGCTGGTCCTGTTGCTCTCGCCGGTGCCGATGGTACGGGGCTTCGGGCTATTGCTGGCGGTGGGCGTCGTGATCGCGTTCCTGTGCGCGCTGACCGCGGGATCGGCCACGCTCGTGCTGGCCGAGCGCCGAGCGATCGCACGGAGTGGGACCGGACGGAGAGGGGCCGGACCGCGAGCGAGGAGTGTGGATCTGGGAGCGTTCGGCGTGTCACTGGGCGCGGCCTGGCGCGGAGCGCGCGAGCTGCTGCTGGAGAATCCGGTCAATCGCTTCGTGGGAAGGGTGGCGCTGGTGCAGGCCCCACGCCGGCCGGGACGCGTGCTCTGTGTGGGGCTGGCGCTGGCGGCGCTCGGCTGGGGCCTGGATACGCAGACGCACGTGGAGACCAACATCGAAAAGCTGGTACCCCAGAACCTCCAGTCGCTGCAGAACCTGGACGCGCTTGAGCGCGCCACCGGCGTGGGGGGGCAACTCGACCTGTTGGTCAGCGCGAAGGATCTGACCAAGCCGGCGACGATCGAATGGATGAGCTCATATGAGAGCGCGATGCTGAAGCGCTTCGGCTACAGCTCCACGCGCGGCTGCGGGCAGGCGCGGCTGTGCCCGGCGTTCTCGCTGCCGGACCTGTTCGCCGGGACCTCCACGACCGCCAAGGCGCCGAAGCTCACGCAGGCCGATGTGCAGGGCCTGCTCGACGCGATCCCGCCGTATTTCTCCCAGGACGTGATCACCCCCGATCGCCGCACGGCGACGCTGGCGTTCGGCATCCGACTGATGTCCCTGCAACAGCAGCAGCAACTGATCGAAGCGATGCGCGCGAGCCTGCATCCGCCCGCGGGGGTGAACGCGCGGCTGGTTGGGTTGCCGGTCCTGGCGGCCCAGTCCGGAACGCAGGTGGCCTCGCCATGGCGACGCCTCCAGACCCTGCTGATCGGACTGGCGGCGGTCGCACTGGTGCTGTTGATCGCCTTCCGCGGCGACCGTCGCCGGGCGCTCGTGCCGCTCGTGCCGATCACACTGGCGACGGGGTGGTCGGCGCTGATCCTGTTCGCGGTGAGGGTGCCGCTGAACCCGATGTCGGTCACCCTGGGCGCGCTGGTGATCGCGATCTCCACCGAGTTCAGCGTGCTGCTGTCCGAGCGCTACCGCCAGGAGCGCTTGCGGGGGCGGGACGCGATCGAGGCGTTGCGCCGCACCTACACGCGCACGGGCGCCGCGGTCGCGGCCTCGGGGGTGACGGCGATCGCGGGCTTTGGCGTATTGGTGCTCTCGGACATCCGCATGCTCCGCGACTTCGGGCTGGTGACGCTGATCGACTTGACCGTCTCGCTGGTGGGGGTGCTGGTGGCGCTGCCGGCGGCGCTGATGCTTGCGGAGCGGCCACGAGCGATCGCCGTCCGCGTCCCGCCTCTGCGCCGGATGCGGCGAGACGGGCGCACACGTCATGAGTCAGCCTGAGCCCACCGGCCCACGCTACGGGCGCTACGTGGGCCTCTTGGGGGTGCTGATCGCGGTGCTGTTCATGATCAACACGACGCTGAGCAACTCGCACGGTGTCGGGGGCATCGCACCCGGCCACAGGCTGGCGCCGTTCGCCGTGCCGCTCGCGCTGGGTGCGGTGAACGGCGACGCCGATATCGCCACCCACGCCGACGATGGCGAAGCCGGGAAGCGTCCCGCCTGCTCGGTGAGAGGCGCGGGGATCCTGAACGTCTGCGAGCTTTACGAACAGGGGCCGGTGGTGCTGGCGCTGTTCATCGACGCGGGCTCCTGCCCGCGCACCCTGAGCGAGATGCAGGCGCTTGCGCCTTCCTTCCCGGGCGTGCGTTTCGCGGGGGTGGCGCTGGAGGGCGAACGGGCGAAGCTGCGCGCGCTAATGCGAGCGCGGAGTCTGGGCATCCCGATCGGCTTCGATCGCGATGGGGCGCTGGCGGCGCTCTACGACGTGGTGAGCTGCTCGCAGGTGAACTTCGCCTATCCGGGAGGTGTCGTGCAGAGTAGGCCGCTGCTGGAAGTACCGTCGTCGGCGACGTTGCGCATGCGTGTGAGCGAGTTGGTGCAGGCGGCGCGCGCGCGCGGGTACAGGACACGGCTGCCGTGAGCCCTGATTCGTCATCCGCCGGGCGAGACCGGCCGGCGGGGGCGGAGCCCGAGATCCCGGAGCTTGAGCTGGGTTGGCGTGCGCGCGAGCTTGAGCAGGATCTGCCGGAGCTGGGACTGGTGATCGCGCAGGTACGGGTCGGCCGTCCCGGGTCGCTGAGGGCGCGCTCGACGCCAGGGATCGAAGATCGCCTGCGCGAACTGTCCAACCGCTTCCGGGGGGCGCGGGCGGTGGCGGTCCGCAGCGAGCCGGTGCCGGCGGCTTACCGGGTCTTCTTCCGCCAGATCGGCCTCGACCCCGACGTGGTACGCACGCCGATCGAGGCGGTTGCGCTGGAGCGGATGTTGCGTGGCGGCTTCCTCTCCAGCGGTCTGCTCGAGGACATCCTGCTGATCGCGCTGGTGGACACCGGCGTGCCGGTGTGGGCGCTCGATGCAGAGGCCGTGAACGGTCCGCTCGGTATCCGCGCGAGCAGCGAGGGCGAGCCCTTGGGACGGACCGCCGGCGCCCCAGCGCTGCCGGCCGGCCGGCTGGTGGTCGCGGACGCTTCGACGGCGCTGGCTTCACTGTTCGGCGAGCTGGCTTCGGGGCATGAGGCCAAAGCCGGTACGCACCGATTGACGCTGTTCGCGATCCAGGTGTCCGGTGTGCCTTCGCTGTACGTGGAGCAGGCGCTGTGGACATGCCGCACGGCGCTGGAAGCACCCTGAGGACATTGGTAGACTCGGCGATTCCGGCACCAGGAGGAGATCGGTATGACCCAGTCCGGGCTTGTCATAGATCGTGAGCGACCAGCGATCGAGGCCGCCTCAGTCGCGAGCCCTCGTCAGGTCGAGGTTGGTGAGCGTGACGCTCGCAATGCCCTGAGGAGGCAGATCGGAAAGCTCGAGTGCGAAAGCTCGGCGATCGTCGCCAATGGGTTCCCGCACATCTCCCCGGCGGACGTGCCAGAGCTCCCGGGCGATCTTGCCGCCGGCCCCTGCCTGCTCACGCTCGCGGATCTGGAGCGGATGCGCGACCGCCTGGCCTGCAACACAGAGGACCTGCGCCGGCTCGCCGCCGAGCGGGTCGAACACGAGCGCCGCGCGCGCGAGCTGCTGGACGGGATGAAGCTCGAACCGGGCCGCTACAAGTTCGTACGTCTGCCCGTGCGGGATCTGGGCCAGGGGGGGTGCGGGGTGTGGGAGGTGCGTCCACGGCTCGGGCTGATCGGGATGCTGGCCGGGTGGTGGCACGTCAAGCTCTCCTCGGGCTGTCCATTACCCAAGGGGCCGCGCACGGTGCGCGGCCCCGGATTCCTCAGTGACTGAGCGCCATCGCGCGATGCTCACGCGGAGCATGGTGCGCTGATATCCCAAATGGCCGGTTGTAGAGATCGGCGGCCTGATCGCTGTCGCGGCGCGCCTCGGCGGCCTCCGCGCAGCTCGGTGGAACGGCGGTGAGCATCGCCGCGAGCGTGCGGCGCTGGCGGTCGGTCATCGATCCGACGGTCTTCTTCTCGGACATCGCGATCTGGGCGAGAAATTTGCGACAACGTGTCTGACCCCAGCGACGCTGACTCATCAGCAGGTCGGCGACCGCCATCGAGTCTGCCTCCCACGGGCAGTCGAGGATCACCTCGGCTACGCAGAGATCGCCCAGCGCGACCCGGCGCTTGAGCTCGGCGCGGGCCAGGCGGACCTGATTGGCGCGTTCCAGGGCGCGCATGTACTGCGGACCAGCAGGGGCGATCGTCGCTGTCGCGTTCATGTGAGCACTCTCCCCGTTGCCGCCGCGAGCTACGCGGCGGGCAACATCCTTGCTTGAATTTTGACGGGTATGCGCTCACCACAGCCGCCTGAAGACGATCCGCGACAAATCGCGAATGATCCCGATAATCGGCCCCCGTTCCTAAGGGGCGAACTTCAGACGGTCGTGCAGAGCGCTCCATGAAGCTACGTCAGGACGGGGTTCGCGGTCAACAGCGCGAGCGCGGTTCGTGCGCTAGAAGCGACCTTTTTTCTTGCCCGAAGGACTTGTGAAGAAATGGACAAGCGCAATCGACTGGTGGAACGCCGACCGGCGAGGACTCAGGTCTGTTCCAGGGCGGGCAGCGGGCCGTGCTCGGCCTCGAACTCGGACTTGACCCGCGCGAAGACAGCGAGCGCCCGATCGAGCACGGCGCGGTCGTGGGTAGCCATCAGGCTGGTCCGCAGCAGCGCTCCGCCCGGCGGCACGGCGGGGTGCAGCGCGCAGTTGGTGAAGACCCCGCCGTCGTACAGGGCGCGCCACAACAGCGCCGCCTTCCAGTCGTCGCCGACGAGCACGGGGACGATCGGCGTGACGACGGTCTCGACGGGAGCGTCCTCGCCCGGGCCGAGCCGCACGGGCTCG
>Ga0182024_10001149_pt1 | contig 68485 bp, 58 predicted proteins | sample P32metaG_FD_120480 | JGI IMG/M metagenome (GOLD analysis project Ga0182024, IMG submission 120480) | Permafrost microbial communities from Stordalen Mire, Sweden - P3-2 metaG (Illumina Assembly) | ecosystem: Environmental > Terrestrial > Soil > Wetlands > Permafrost | place: Sweden: Stordalen...
CCCTCGCACTCCTCCCGGGTGTCGGTCATTATCTCTCTGAGCAGTCTCGCCCGGTTGACGAGGGAGCCGCCGTACTCGTCGGTGCGCTTGTTGTACCGGGGGGAGAGGAAGTGCTGCAGCACGCTCAAGTTGTGCCCGGCATAGACGTAGACGACGTCGAACTGGGCGCGCAGCGCCCGGCGGACGGCCTGCCGGTGCCAGCCTCGGAGGGTGGCGATGTCTGCCTTCGACATCATGCGGGCCTGCACCGGGTCGTTCGCCCATGTCGTCACGGGCAGGTGCGCCGGCCCCATCGGTGCCTCCCGGCTCGAGAGGTTCGACGAGTTCATGCCATTGTGAGCCAGCTCGACCGCCGCCAGAGCGCCCCCCTCGTGGATGGCGTCGGCTATCCGGGCGAGCGCCGGTATGTCACCGTCGTCCCAGAGGCGCAGCTCGATATAGGGCGTGATGTCAGAGCTCCGGTGGATCTCCACCTCCTCGGTGCTGACGATCGCCCAGCCGCCCTCTGCCTTCACCCGCCGCATCGCCGCCTGCGCAGTCGGGTCGCGGTACCCCATCCCGTTGCAGTGGGGCACCTGCACAAAGCGATTCTTCGCCCTGACCGGGCCGAGCTGCACCGGCTCGAACAGGACGTCATAACGGGGGTCACGGCCGGTGACCCCCAGCGCCGCGGCGGCGCCGGCCGGCGCCCGGTTCTCGTCCCTCACCGACGTCATCTCGGGCTCCTCCTGTCGCGGCGCGGCCGCTCGGTAGGCCTCCCGGCGGATGGCCGGTCGCCGCCGCCGGCGAGGATGCAGGCGAGCACCCGCTCCGGGGTGATCGGCAACTGTGACGGCCATCCACCGACCGCATCGGCGATGGCAGCCGAGATGACCGCCGGGGGCGGGCCGATGGGGGGCTCGCCGATCCCACGGGCCCCGAACGGACCGAGGCCCTCGCCCGACTCGAGGACGACCGTCTCGATATCCGGCACGTCGGTGAACGTCGGGACAAGGTACTGGAACAGCCCTCCGGTCAGGTTCACCCCGTCCTCGACTATCACCTCCTCCAGCAGCGCCATACCGATTCCCTGCACGGCCCCGCCGGAGATCTGCCCCTCCACCGACCGGGGGTTGATGGCCCGCCCGACGTCGTGGGCGGCGACGTAGCGCAGGAGCGCCACCTGGCCGGTGTCGAGATCGACCTCGAGGTCGCACAGGTGCGTCCCGAAGGTGAAGTCGGGAAACACCCGATTGGTCTCCAGGCTCTTCTCCACCGGCCGGCCCTTTGGCCCGTAGAACGTCCCGAGGACCTCGATCGGGACGTTGCGGCGCCGGCAGATGGCCAGGGCGTCGGGCATCGAGACCGACTCGCCGGCAAAAGCGACGCCACCCTCGGTCATGCGCAGAGATCCGATGGGGGCGCCCGTCTCCTCGGCCACTGCAGCCAGGATGCCCTCGCGCAACGAGATGCTCGCCTCGTAGACGGCGTTGCCTGACATGAGCAGCTGGCGGGTGGCGGTCGTGGTCCCCGCCAGCGGCGTGAGCGACGAGTCGCCGAAGTAGACGGTGATGTCGCCCATCGCCACGGCGAGCAGTTCGGCGGCTATCTGGGCGAGCGATGACGCCTGCCCGCCGCCGATGTCCGGTACGCCGCAGCGGACGGTGAGCGAGCCGTCGAGCTGGAAGCCCACCCAGGCAGCCGCCGAGTCGTTCAGCCAGACCAGGCGGCCGTAGGACTGCATGTTCGAGGCGATGGCGCGGCCGACGGCCTTGCGCCGGCCGGTCGGCTGCGGCTTCTCTCCGGCCACCTCGTAGACGGCGTCGATCGTCTCGCCGAGGAGCACCTCGGTCTCGAGGCGCTGCCCGACCGGCAGGGTGTCGCCGCGGGCAAGGGCGTTGTGCTTGCGCAGGTCGCCCGGCGCGATGCCGAGCTCGACGGCGAGGCGGTTCATCTGCGATTCGTAGCCGAAGACGACCTGCATCCCGCCGAAGCCACGGAAGGCGGATGTGGGGGGGTTGTTCGTGTAGGCGCACCTGGCGCGCAGCCGCACGGCGCCGCTCTGGTACGGCCCGCAGGCGTGCACGGAGGAGTACAGCAGGACGAGAGCAGAAAGGTAGGCATAGGCACCGGCGTCGGCGGTGATCTCGATGTCCTGGCCGAGAATCGTCCCGTCGGCTCGGGCGGCGGTCCGGTAGGACATGCGCATCGGGTGGCGCTTGGCCCGGGCCAGCAACGACTCGTCCCGTGTCCACTGCATGCGCACGGGCCGGTGGGTTCGCCATGCCGCCAGCGCCACGTACGGCTCGACGGTCATGTCCTCCTTCCCCCCGAAACCCCCCCCGACGTAGGGAGCCATCACCCGCACCTTCGACTCGGGGACAGCCAGGATCCTGGCGACGTCGCGGTAGTGCTCGACGACTTGGGTGGCCACGCGGATGTTCAGCACGCCGTCGCTGTCGAGCCAGCCCACGCCGGCTTCGGGCTCGAGGTAGGCGTGGTCGACGTGTTGGGTGTGGTACTGGCCCTCGACCACGACGTCGGCAGCGGCAAAAGCTGCCACGACGTCGCCCCGGTCGATGTCCCACTGCGCCAGGAGGTTGCCGTGCTCGTGCACCAACGGCGCGTCCGCCTCGAGCGCCTCCTCGGGGTCGAAGACGCCGGGCGCCTCCTCGGTCTCGATCTCGACGAGCTGGCCCGCTTCAGCCAGCACGTCCTCGTTCTCGGCGACGACGAGGGCGACCGGCTCGCCATGGAAGCGGACGTGCTCGGTGGCGAGCACTTCCATGCTCGCCCGGAGCGCCGCCACCCGGACTGTCTGTCCGGGCACGTCGACCCAGATGGTGTTGTGCGGCACGTCCTCCCCGAGAAAGACCTCCACCACGCCCGGCAGCTCCCGAGCGCGTGACACGTCACGACGGACGATCAGAGCCGACGGCACCTGGGAGCGGACGAGGCGGGCGTGCAGCATCCCGGGCAGGCGGAGGTCGCCGGCGTAGGAGGTGGTGCCGACCACCTTCTCCAGCTGGTCATGGCGAGCGAGCGGTTGGTGGACCACCCGCAACTCGTCGACCTTGGAGGTGCGGATCTCCTCCAGGCTCATGTCGGCGCCTCACCGGCCATGGTCGCCTCGATGGCATCGAGAATGGGCCCATAGCCCGTGCAGCGGCAGAGGTTGCCGTGCAGAGCCTCGCGAAGCTCGGCCCGCGAGCGCGGCCGGCCGTCGGCGAGCACCGCCGCCGCCGCCACGATCATGCCCGGCGTGCAGAACCCGCACTGGGCGGCGTGGTGCTCGTGGAAGGCGCGCTGCAGCCGGGAGAGCGAGCCGTCCGGCTCGCACAGCCCGGCCGCCGTCACGATCGTCGCCCCCTCGACCTGGGCGGCGAGGATGATGCAGCTCGAGACAGGGGTGCCGTCTACGAGCACGGTGCAGGCGCCACAGATACCCTCGCCGCAGCCGTACTTGACCTCTGTCGTGCCAGCGAGGTCCCGTAACCACCTCATCAGCGACAGATGGCCGCCGGCGGTGCGCGTCAGGCGGCGACCGTTGACTTCGAAGGTCAAGGTCATCTCCCCGGTCATGCCGCCTCCGATCGGGCGTAGGCCTCGTCGAGAGCCCGGCGCAGCAGCACGGGAAGAACGAGGCGGCGGTACTCGGCCGTGGCGTTCGAGTCGCTCGGCGGGTTGATCCCCTCGAGCGTCCTCACGCGGCCGGGCAGGTCCTTTCTGCCGGCCCCGGACAAGGCAACCTCCAAGGCGCCGAGACGGACCGGCCGCTCGCCCACTGCGCCGACACCGACGCGAGCCTCCACCACCGCCCCGTCGCCTGTTCGCAGGAGGACGGCCACGGCCGCGACGGCGAAGTCGCCCGTCCGCCGTGACAGCTCGACGAAGCTCCATCCCCAGCCGGCACCGAGCGCCGGTATCCGTACCCCGGTGACGACCTCGTCCGGAGCCAGCTGGGTGGACAGGAAGGACAGCGGCAATTCCTCCGCCGGGATCGTCCGCAGGGACCGCCCGTCGGTGACCGATACCACGGCCCCGAGCGCCGTCATGACAAGCGGGAGCTCGGCGGCCGGGTCAGCATGGGCCAGGCTCCCGCCGAGCGTCCCGCGGTTGCGCACCCGGGAGTTGCCGATGTGCCGGGCCGCCTCAGCTGCGAGCGGCTGGTGCCGCTGCAGGGTCTCGTCCCGGGCCAGCTGGGCATGAGTGGCAAGAGCACCGACATGGAGGAAGCCGTCAGGGTCGATGTCGGTGATTTCCGAGAGCCCTTCGAGGCGCGAGATGTCGATGACGGCGCGGCACTCGAGCAGGCCGGCATTGACCATCGGCAGCAAGCTCTGCCCACCGGCCAGCAGCCGGCCTTCGTCGCCGTAGCTGCGCAGCATCTCGCAGGCGTCTGCGACCGTGCCGGCTCGCTCGTAGCGAAACGGTCTCACGAACACTGTTTGGTCCGGATGCTCGGAGCGATCCCGGGCACCGCCTCTTCTCGCAGACGACAGAGACGCAACTGTGGAGGACGGGGCCCTACCGGGGCGGTGCCGACGCCGACGGCGAGAGGTCCGGTAGCACCGGCGACCAGTGAGGATCCAGCCCGAGCACCCCGGCCCCGTTCACTTTCGTCATCTTTTCCAGGTACTCGTACGGCACCCCCAGCTCGAGGAGGGCGGCGAGCAGCATGCGCAGTCCCTCAGGATGCGGTGGCCCGGCGAACTGGCCGAGGTCAGAGCCGAGCACGAGGTTGTCGCCCTTCAGCTCGGTGATCCAGGAAGCGAGCTCGGCGGGCTGCTGTTCCCAGAAGATCGGGGAGACGCAGGAGGAGGCGACGTATTCGATCGTGGCACCGTTGGCGATCAGCTCCTTTTGCACCTCGAGATCGAGTTTGCACAGGGACCAGTTGGCATGGGTGACGATGAAGCGAGTTACGCCGGCTGTGCGGGCCGCCTCGAGCAGGGTCCTGATCTCGTCGAGGGCGAGGTGGCCCGTGGCGAGGGCGACGTCGGTCTCGGCGACGATCTCGCAGATCGTCCGGGCGGCCCCGCTCAGCGTGCGGCCGTCCTCCTCGAACACGGTCACGCCCTCTCCGGGCAGTTGCCTGCGCAGCCGGCCGAACTGCGGGTAGTCGGGCATGGAGAAATACTCGGCGTGGTGCTTGGCGTGATTGGAAGGCATCCAGACCACCCTCGCCCCGTAGTGGATCGCCGCCTCCGCCACATAGGGGTTGAGCCCGCCGACGGAGCGGTTGAGGACGACGGCTCCGATGGCCTCGACACCGGGGTACATGCGGTTGACGTAGTAGGCGCGGCCGGTGGTCGAGGCGTCATGGTCCTTCAGCACGAAACCCCGCATGCCGGCCTCGGTGGCCGTCTCTGCGAGGGCGGCGTCGTCGATGTGCCGCTTGAAGAGGGCCGGGGCGGTATGGGCATGCATGTCGATCGCCCCGCGGAGCAACTCCAGGTCCGGCCGGTCGTCCATCGCTGCTCCCGTCCGCTTCTCAGGATGCGAAAGTCCTTCTCGGATATCGGGAGGTGATGTTAGCATCGGCGCCGTCACGTGACGCCCATGAGACGAGGTGAGAGTGCCGTACATCGAGGTGAAGGCCGTGGAAGGCCGGTTCCAGGTGGAGGGGGCGGCCGAGCGCCTGATCACGGCGCTGACCGACGCCGCCTGCGAAGTGTTCGGCGAAGAATCCCGATCTCAGATCTGGGTCGTTGTCGAGGGCGTGCCGGCCGCGCACTTCGGCGTCGGCGGCCACCCTCTCGGTTGAGGGGCGCAGTCATGTCGGGCCGGCTGTTGTCGACGAGTCTCACGGCCGGAGACTCGTCGATCCCGCAGATCGTCGGAGGAACCGGGGTCTACTTCGAGCTTGCAGGCGGACGCCGCGTCATAGACGCCAGCAACACCGCCGCTCCCCTCGGGCATTGTCATCCCGAGATAGTCGAGGCGATCGGGCGGGCTGCGTCGGCGCCCGTCGTCAACGAGGGCTGGCACTGGGAGGACCGCGACCGGGCCGCCGAAGAGCTGCTCGCGGTGGCGTTCGACGACGAGCAATGGGCCGGCGCCGTGCGTTTCTTCGTCAGTGCGAGCGAGGCGAACGACGTCGTCCTCGCCCTCTGCCAGGCACTGACCGGCCGAGCGCCTCTCGTCACGCGGGAGCGCGCCTACCACGGGGGCGCCGGGCTCTCGCGCGATCTCACCGTGCAGCCGCAGTGGCATGGCGGGCTGTCGTCCCCGGCGAGAGTGGCGGCTCCGCCCCGCTTGGCCGAGGTGAGAGAGCTCGCCTGCCCACGCGGCTCGCGGGTGACCGAAGACCCCGGCCTTCCTCTCGACGACTCCTGGACGAGCGACGCCCGGGCCAAGCTCGAGGGTGCAGCCGCCGTGCTGCTCGACTACAGCCAGGGCGGGACTTACCACGTGCCGGCATATCAGGACGCCGTCGCTGCGCTCGCGAGAAGGACGGGAACACTCTGGATCGCCGATGAGACAGTGACAGGGTTCGGGCGGGTCGGCGGTTGGTTCCAGTTCCAGCATGCCGAGTCACGCCCGGACTTCGTCACGCTCGGCAAGTGCATGACGGCCGGCGGGGCGGCCGGCGGGGCCGTCGTCGTCTCGTCGCGGGTGATGGGACTTCTCGAGGGCTCCAGCTGGCAGAGCTACTCCACCTATCGCGCCCACCCGGTGGCGATGGCGGCACTGCGCGCCCATCTGCGCGTCTCGGCCCGCGACGGCATCCCCCGCCGGGCGCTCGAGCTCGACGCCGACATGCTCGAGCGCCTCTCGAAGCTCGCCGCCGATCACCCGAGCGTGGCCCGGATCGACGGCCGCGGCCTGCACTGGACCGTGGAGCTGCACGGCCCGGACTGGCGGGAGTGGCGGGGTGAGGACCCGGAGCCGCTCGCCAGCAGGGTCGCCGCCGCCGCCTTCGAGGCCGGGGCGCTCATCGCCACGAGCGGGGAGCAGACCTCGCTCTTCCTCGCTCCCCCGCTCATCGTCTCCGCCGACGAGCTCGACGTGATCTTCGACGCGCTAAGCCACGGCCTCGAGCTCGCCGACGCCGAGCTGGCGGCGGGCTCCGACTGACCAGCTGCAGCGCCTAGGCAGGAAAGGACCATGACAGCGCGGCTCTACGGCTCCCTCGTCGCCGACCCGGTCCCGGTTGGCGGTTCGCGCCAGGGCGACGGGCGGCCGGCCTTCCAGGTTCTGGAGCGCACCTTCTCGATTCTCGAGATCTTCGGCGAGGCCGACCCGGAGTGGACCACGAGTGACATCGCCCGCGCCCTCCGACTGCCGATCCCGACGGTTCATCGCATCCTGACGGCGCTGCGGCGACTCGGTTACGTCGCCCAGGACCGCCAGACGAAGCGGTTCCGCCTCGGGCCGGCTGCGCTCGGGCTGGGGGCCCACGCCCGAGGGGCGGCCGACCTGCGCGCCGTGGCGATCCAGCCACTGCGTCAGCTCTCCCGTGAGCTCTCCGAGACCGCTCTGCTCACCGGCCTCAGCCCGAGCCGCGACGCCAGTGTCTGCCTCGAACGAGTGGAGAGCCTGCAGCCGCTCCGCCTTTCGCTCGAGCCGGGACGTCAGCTGCCCCTGCATGCCGGCGCCTCACAGAAGGCGCTTCTCGCCTTCATGCCAGAGGAGGAAGCCGAGATGCTCGTGGCGGGACCTCTCGTAGGTCTGTGCCGCTCCACGATCATCGACCCGGGTCGCCTCCGGGCCGAGCTCGAGCTCACCCGGGAGCAAGGCTTTGCCAGCAGCTACGAGGAGACGAACGTCGGGGTGTGGGGGGTCGCCGTCCCGGTGGTGTCCGGCTGGGACGTGGTCTGCGCCGTCGGGATCGCCGCCCCGAGCCCGCGGCTGAACAAGGACCTCGTGCTCCGGGCCGTTCGGCGAAGCCACGCCACAGCCGAGGAGATCGCCCGGGCGCTCGGGCGGGCAGTCCCGCCCCTCGCCCTCGGAGAGGTAACTCTGGGCCTGTCCACGGCAAGGAAGCGCTCATGAGCGAGCCCAGGCCGCTCCGAGGCAGGGTGGCTATCGTCACCGGCGGCGGGAAGGGCATCGGGGCGGCCGTGGCGGCCGTGCTGGCCGCAGACGGCGCCGACGTGGCCCTCGTGGGGCGCGACGCCGCCGCGCTCGAGACGCGCGCCGCCCTCCTCGACGACGATCATCACGGGCGCTCGAGCATGGCCGTCGCCTGCGACGTCACCGACGAGAACGCCGTGGCGGCCATGACGGCAGCGGTGGCGGCGCGCTTCGGCCGCCTGCACATCCTCGTCAACACCGCCGGAGCCACCGGCCCGATCGAGACGCCGGCGAGCGAATACGACGCCTCGGAGTTCATGAACATATTGAAGGTGAACGTCCTCGGCACCTTCCTGCCGTGCAAGCACGCCATCCCCCATCTCATCGCCGCCGGCGGCGGCCGCATCGTCAACGTGGCAGGCACCTCGGGGCTGCGCGGCTACCGGAACCGCAGCGGCTACTCGGCCTCGAAGTGGGCCGTGCGCGGCCTCACGCGGACTCTCGCCCTCGAGCTCGGCCCCCACGACATCACGGTGAACGACGTCTGCCCGAACGTGACCAACGGCGCCCGCATGGACACCATCGTGCGCGTGAAGGCGCGAAAGACGGGCCGGACCGCCGAAGCGGTCTACGCCGACTTCGCCGCGCAGACGGCGCTCGGCCGGTTCGTGGACGAGGCCGACGTCGCCGCCGCCATTCGCTTCCTCGTGTCCGATCAAGCCCGCAACATCACCGGCCACGACCTTCCGGTCGATGCCGGGTGGGACGTTTGACAAGCGGCCGCCCCGTCTGCCAGGAGGAGACGGGCAGTGCTCAGGCTCGAGCGCCGGCGCCGGCCTCGCGGCGGGGAGCTGACCCCAACACGTTGGCCGGTGAGCGCGCCCCTGACTATGGTGTGCGTCCCGAGGCGCAGGGGGCACAACCTGCCGGCCTGTCGCCCGGGACGGGTGATGGCGCCACCGCTGCTCGCGACGGACAACCGGAGAGACCATGACTGCGAAATTCGGGCTCGCACTCGAGAACTTCACCCCGGAGCACAAGAGCCCCAGCCTGGAATCGCTGAGCGAGTACGCCGTCACCGCCGAAGCGCTCGGCTTCTCTTCATTGTGGGCATGGGACCACCTCTTCCTCGGGTCGAGGCGGGGCTTCCCGTTCTTCGAGGCGCTCACGACACTCGGTCTCCTGGCCGCCCGTACCAGCACCATCACGCTCGGCACGGGCGTGCTGGTGCTGCCGATCCGCGAGCCGGCCGTCCTCGCCAAGGTGACCTCGACCCTGCAGATCGCGAGTGGTGGGCGACTGAGCCTCGGGCTGGCCGCCGGCTGGTACGAACGCGAGTTCGAAGCAACGGCGGTCCCGTTCAAGGAGAGGGGGAGGATATTCGAGCGCAACCTTGACATCCTCTACCGGCTCTGGGAGGAGAGCGACGTGTCGGGCGAGTACGACGGGCGCGTCTTCAAGCACGTCCGGATGCTCCCTCGCCCGCACCCTCGACCACGGGTCCTCATCGGCGGGTACGTGGACCGGGTCCTGCATCGGGCCGCCACCAAGAGCGACGGCTGGCTGACCTACTTCTACACCGCGGACAGCTTTCGGACGTCCTGGCGCAAGATCGAAGGTTTCGCCGAGGAGGCCGGCCGCGATCCCGCCGGGCTCGGCAACGTCGCCCAAGTCCCGCTGTGCATCGGCTCGTCCTACGAGGACGCCACCCGGCGGGCGTTCTCCTACCTCGGTGAGTATTTCGACATGCCCGAGTGGAGCGAGTCCACGGCCGAGAGCTCGGTCCGCGGAACTCCCGAGCAGTGCGCAGAGCAGATCGACGCCTACCTGAGTGCCGGTGTCCAGCAACTCGTCTTCTGCCCGTGCGACTACGAGCTCGATCAGGTCAACCGGCTCGCAGCCGAGGTCCTGCCGCTCGTCGGGACGAGCCCTTCGAGCGCGCCGTGAACGATGCCGTGCGCTCCCGGGAGGTTCGAGCCGAGCTCGAGGTGACGGAACGGCCCGTGATCGACAAGACGATGACGGCAGAGGAGGCGTGCCGCCTCGTGTCCGACGGCGACCACGTCGCCATCGGGGGCACCTGCTACTCACGGAGCCCAATGGCACTTGTCTTCGGGTTGCTGCGAGCCGAGCGGAGGCACATCGCCGTCTCGCGCCCGCTGTCCTGCTACGAGATCGAGCTCTTGCTGGCGTCCGGGACAGCCGACAGGATCGTCACGAGCTGGGTCGGCATCGGCCTTCGCTGGGGCTTGCCCCGCGTCCTCCGCCACTACGTCGAGCATGGCCTCGCCGTCTACGAGGAGTGGAGCCATCTCGCCATCGGCCTTCGCTACAAGGCCGGCGCCATGGGCGTGCCCTTCCTGCCCGGCCTGAGCATGCTCGGCTCGGATCTAGCCCGGGCGGTGCAGTTGAAGACGGTGACCTGTCCCTACACCGGCGATCAGGTGGCCGCCCTGCCGGCGCTCAACCCCGACGTGGCGCTCATACACGTGCACCGGGCCGACCGGCACGGCAACTCGCAAGTGGACGGCTATTGGCACATGGATGCCGACATGGCGAGAGCGGCTCGCAAAGTGGTCGTGAGTGCCGAGCAGATCGTCCCGGACGACGAGATCAAGCGCCGCCCGTGGACGACGATGCTGCCCCACTTCGCCGTCGACGCCGTCGTCGAGGCCCCCTTCGGCGCCTACCCGGCGGAGTGCTACGGGCTCTACGAGGCCGACTTCGCTCACTTCGACCACTACGTCGAACAGGTCAGGCAAGGTGGCGCCGACGGCGCCCGCAAGTACGTCGACGAGAACGTCCGCGCCCACGCCGACTTCGCCGCCTTCCTGCGCGAAGTGGGCGACGAGCGGCTCGCCGCCCTCGGTGAAGGCGCCCGGAGGCTGATGCCCGCATGAGCGGCGCCGCCTCCCGCCCGAGCGACGCCACCCCCGAAGAGGTGATGGCAGTAACGGCCAGCCGGCTGCTCGCCGACGACCGGGTGGTGTTCGCCGGCGTCGGCATGCCGCTTTTGGCATCTGCCCTCGCCCGCCGGCGGCAGGCACCCAACCTGACGGTCGTCCTCGAAGGGGGGATCATCGGCACCCATCTCCTGCCCGGCCACCTGCCCGTGTCCACGAACGAGATGCGAGCCGCGTTCGGGGCCGAGATGCTCACCGACGTCACCGACATCTTCCTCTTCGCCCAGCGCGGCTTCTTCGACTACGGGTTCCTCGGAGCCGCCCAGGTGGACATGTTCGGCAACATCAACACGAGCCTCATCGGCAGCCCGGCACACCCGGCGGTCCGCCTGCCCGGCAGCGGGGGCGCCAACGACATCATCTCGCTGTGCAACGAGACTTACATCGTGACCGTGCACGAGCCCCGGCGGCTCGTGTCCCGTGTCGATTTCGTCACCAGCCCCGGCTATCTCGACGGTGGCGACAGCAGGTTGGAGAGCGGCCTCGTCTTCGGGCGCCTCGGCGGGGTCATCACGGACCTGGCCCTCATGGACTTCGAGCCGGAGAGTCGCCGGATGCGCCTGCAGGCGCTCCAGGCGGGCGTGACCGTCGCCGCCGTGCAGGCACAGACCGGGTTCGAGCTGATCGTCCCGGACCACCTCGATGCATTGCCACCGCCGTCGGACGAAGAGCTCGAGATACTGCGCGATCTCGCCGGCGGTCCGGGCTCGCTGGCGTCGGTGGCGGCGCCTGCGGCCGCGTTGAGAACAGGGGGTTGAGATGGACCCGGGCACACCTGTCCGTGTGGGGCTGCTCATCCCGTCGTCCAACACGATGATGGAGGTCGACTTCACAAAGGGCCTGCCGGCGAATGCCACGCTCCACACCGCCAGGATGTACATGGAAGAGACGACGGCGGCCGGCGAGAGTCGCATGCTCGACGAGTTCGCCATGCCGGCGGCCCGCGACCTCGGGACCGCCCGGCCGGACGTCGTGGTCTTCGGCTGCACGAGCGCCGGCGCACTCCGGGGCAACGACTACGACGCCGAGCTCTGCGACCGCATCGCGCAGGCGACGGGGGCCCCGACGATCAGCACGATCCAGTCCGTCCGGGCGGCTCTGCGGGCCTCGGGGGCAAGGCGGATCGGGGTCATCACTCCCTATGTCGACGAGTTGAACGCCAAGATCAAGGCGAGCATCGAAGACGACGGCGTCACCGTGGTGAGCATCGCCGGCCTCGGCATCACCGAGAACTTCGAGATCGCCCGGGTCACCCACGACGAGATCGTCAGCTTCGCCCTCTCGAGCCTCGGCCACCTCGAGATCGACCTCGTATTTGCCTCCTGCACCAACTTCGGGGCCGTCGAGGCTCGCACGGTCATCTCCGAGAAGCTCGGCCTGCCCGTCGTCACGAGCAACCATGCCGTTCTCGCCGCCACGATCGAGCAGCTCGGCCTCTCGAGCCAAGCCTGATCCGGCTGCCCGGAGACCAGAGCCCCCATGGTCGCGGCGCCGTTCGACTACGTGAGCGTCTCGAGCTACGAGGAGGCCGTAGACGCTCTTGTCGAGCACGGGGAGGACGCCAAGTTGATCGCCGGCGGCCAGAGCCTCGTTCCCATGATGAACCTGCGCCTCGTCCGCCCGAGCGTCCTCGTCGACCTGAACGCCATCGGCAGCGGGCCGCCCGCATCCGACGGACGAACCCTGACGCTGCCCGGCCTCACGCGGCATCGCAGGTTGCTCGAGGACCCGCTCGTCGGGCGGCACTGCCCATTGCTCACCGAGGCAGCCCGCCATGTCGGCAACATCCGGGTCCGGTCGAGGGGCACGATCGGGGGCAGCCTCGCCCACGGCGATCCGACCTCGGAGATCGGAGCTTCGGCCGTGGTGCTCGACGCGCAGGTCGTCGTGCAAGGGCCGGCCGGCTCCCGCCGCCTTCCCGCCCGGGAGCTGTTCGTCTCCTACCTCACGACGACGCTCGAGCCCACCGAGGTCATCACCGAGGTCCTGCTGCCGGCCGGACACGACCGGGAAGGATGGGGATTCGCCGAGATGGTCAGGCGAAGCTCCGATCTGGCCATCGTCGCCGTGGCGGCACGGGCCGAGCTGGAACACGGGGCCGACGTCGTTGCCTCCGTCGAGGTCGCGCTGGCCGGCGTCAGCGAAAAGGTCCTGCTCGTCGAGGACGCCCACACCACCCCGCTCCTCGGCACGACCGGTGGCGAGGACGTCCTCCGGCCGGTGGGGGCGTCGATCGCCGACAGCCTGAGCCCCGAGAGCGACGTCCATGCCTCGGGCGACTACCGCCGGCGCCTCGTGGACGTCCTCACGCGCCGGGCCCTCGGGGACGCTCTGGCGCGAGCCAGAAGCGACCGCTGACGTGACCGCCAGGCGAGAGGTCGTTCTCCACGTCAACGGGCGCCGGCACGAGCTCGAGGTCAGCCCGAGCGACCTGCTCCTCGACGTCCTCCACGACGGGCTCGGCCTGAGCGACGTCCACTACGGATGCGGTGAGGGCGTCTGCGGCACCTGCACGGTCCTGCTCGACGGCGAGCCGGTGAGCGCCTGCCTGACGTTCGCCGCCCAGGTGAACGGGTGCCGGATCATGACCGTGGCCGGCCTGACCGGGGCGGACGGGTCGATGCACCCTCTGCAGGAGTGCTTCCTCCGGCTGGGGGCGCTCCAGTGCGGCTACTGCACCCCGGGCATGATCCTCGCGGCCTATCAGCTGGTCGAGCGCGTTGGCTCCCCCACCCGTGATCAGATCCGCTACGAGCTCGTCGGGAACCTCTGCCGGTGCACCGGGTACACGAAGATCTTCGAGGCGATCGAGGCCTACGCCAACTCCCCGGAGGCAGTCGTGCGTGGGGGGCAGGCCGTCACGCAAGGGGGAAGTCCGTTCGAGCGGGGCGAGCACCCGGTCGAGACGGGTGACGAGCGGTGACCGCCACGACGGTTGTCGAGCCGGCGCCGGCACAGAGAGCCGCCGGTCAGTACCGCGTCGTCGGCCACTCCGTCGCCCATCACGACTTCATCGACAAGGTCAAGGGCTCCCTCCACTATGCGGCGGACTGGCAGCTGCCCGGCATGCTGTTCGGCCGCGTCGTCAGGTCGCAGCTCCCGAGCGCCCGCATCGCCTCGATCGATGTCTCGGCGGCCCGCGCCCTGCCCGGGGTGATGGCAGTGCTCACCGCCGCCGACGTGCCGAACAACCGCATCGTCGAGGTGGCGAGCGGCGGTCTCGGCGAGCTCGAGGTGCCCATGCCCGTCCTGGCGGTGGACCGGATCCGCTACCTCGGCGAGCCTGTCGCCCTCGTCGCAGCCGCCACCCAGCAGATCGCCGACGAGGCGGCCGAGCTGGTGGCAGTGGACTGCGAGCCGCTGCCGGGGGTCTTCGACGTCCGGGCAGCCCTCGCCGAAGGAGCCCCGACCGTCCACGACACCGGCAACGTCCTTGTGACCTGGCAGATCCGGCAGGGCGACGTGGCCGCCGGCATGGCCGCGGCTGACGTCGTCGTCGAGGGTGAGTACCGCAGTCAGCACGTCGAGCACGCCTACCTCGAGCCGGAGGCCGGCGTGGGCTGGATCGAGAACGGCGTCCTCACCCTGCGGGTCGCCACCCAGGTCGTCGAGCACGCCGCCGCCATCGCCCAGATGCTCATGCTGCCCCTGAACAAGGTGCGAGTCATTGCCACCTACATGGGCGGCGGCTTCGGCGGCAAGGAGGACATGACCGTCGAGCCGTACCTGGCGCTCCTCGCCTGGCACACCCGCCGGCCGGTCCGGATGATCTGGGATCGGCAGGAATCTCTCGTGGCGAGCACCAAGCGCCATCCGTTCCTGATGCTCTATCGCACCGCGGTCCGCCACGACGGCACGATCACCGCCCAGGACGTGGAGATCACCGGCGACGCCGGCGCCTACCCCTACCTCTCGGCGCGGGTGCTGTTCGCGGCGGCCGCCCTGGCTTGTGGCCCGTACCGGGTCCCGAGCTCCTCGATCGTCTCCCGGGCGGTCTTCACGAACCAGGTGCCCACGAGCGCCTTCCGCGGCTTCGGGGCGATGCAGGTGACCTTCGGATACGAGTCCCAGATGGACCGGATCGCCGAGCGACTGGGCCTCTCGCGCACGGCAGTCCGGGAGCGCAACTTTCTCGAGAAGGGGGACGAGATCCCCACCGGTGAAAGGCTCGAGACCTGTGTCGAGGCGCGCCGGACGATGGAGATCGCCCTCGACATGCTCGGTCCAACCCCGCCACCGGACGATGCCGGCAAGGTCGTCGGCCGCGGGTTCGCCTGCAACAGGCAGCCGTACGGGCGAACGATCTGGTTTCGCGACAAGGCGTCAGCGTGGCTCAGCCTCGAGCGCGACGGAACGCTCCTCATACGCAGTGGCGTCACCGATCTCGGCGGTGGGCAGGCGGCGAGCCTCTGTCAGATCGCGTCGGAGATTCTCGGCGTTTCTCTCGAGGACATCAGCATCTACATCGGCGACAGCGCCTTGAACCCTCCCGCCGGCGGGACTTTTGCGACTCGCCAGCTCTACATGTCGGGGAACGCAGTCCTGCAGGCCGCCCGCGACCTACGCCACCAGGTGGCCCCGGTGGCGGCGGAGCTGCTCGGCAGCTCGCCCGATGATCTCGTCTTCGCCGACGGGCGCGTCGGCGGTCTCGGCCTGCCCACAGGCGGCGAGCAGCTATCGGCCCCGGAGGGCGTGAGCGCGCCGTACGTGACCCTCGCCGAGCTCGTCTCCGCCTGCGGCCAGCGGGGCGTCCAGACGGCGGTGCTCTCGACCTGGCAGGCGGAGTCGGGCAGCTTCGATCCGCGTGCCGGTCAGGGGGGGACGTTTCCCGACTACACGTACGGCACCCACGCCGCCCTGGTGGAGGTGGATCGAGCAACGGGCCTGGTGCGGGTGCTCAAGTACGTCGCCTGTCACGACGTCGGGCGGGCCATCAACCCGATGCGCGTCGAGGGGCAGATTCAAGGAGGGGCCATGCAAGGTCTCGGCTATGCCCTCACAGAGGACATGGCAATCGTGGACGGCTCGCCGCAGTCGATGCTGTTCGCCGACTACCTGATCCCGAATTCGTTGGACTTCCCCGACGTCGAGGTGGCCATCGTCGAGAGCGGCGAGGGCAAGGGGCCGCTCGGCGCCCGGGGCATCGGCGAGCCATCGATCGGCAACGTCGCCGCCACGATCGCGAGCGCCATCCACGATGCCATCGGCCTGCGCCCGACCGAGACCCCGATGACGCCGGAGCGAATCCTGGCGCTGCTCGACCAGTCGGCACTCCGTTCCGCCGTCGCTTCGACAACAAGGAGACAGACATGACCATGCGCACCTTCGGCGGCCCGCTCGTCGACACGACCGGCGCCGTCGACCTGCATTGCCATCCGTACCCGGACCTCTTCCCGCGCCTCGCCGACGACTTCGACATCGTCCGGGCGGCACGGGACGCCGGCCTCAAGGCGATCGTCCTCAAGTGCCACCACGAGAACACGGTCTCGCGGGCGTACCTGATGCAGCGCGTCTTCCCCGACATTCGGGTCTACGGGGGGATCGTCCTCAACTATTACGTCGGCGGCCTCAACCCGGCCGCCGTCGAAGCGTCGCTCCGGCTCGGCGGCAAGGAAGTGTGGATGCCGACGATCGATGCCGGCTACCACGCCGAGATCCACGGAGGCACGGGCGGATACGACTCACAGAAGGGAGGCAGCAGCCGGGCCGAGGGCATCTGGGTCGCCGATGCCGACGGGAAGCTCCGCCCGGAGGTGAACGACGTGCTCGCCCTCGTGGCCGAGCACCAAGCGATTCTCGGGACCTGCCACCTCGCTCCCCGGGAGATCGTCGTGCTCGTGCGGGCGGCCCGTGCCGCCGGCGTCGAGAAGATCGTAATCACCCATCCGCACTTCCGGGTGCCGAACATCGATCTCGACACGTTGGAGGAGGTCGCCCGGCTCGGCGCCATGCCGGAGTTCGGCTACTGCACCGTCTCGCCGGCATGGCAGTACGCCCCCGTCGACAAGATCGTCGCCAGCATCGAGCGCGTCGGCGCCTCACGCTGCCTGCTCGTGTCCGACACCGGCCAGCGGCACAACCCGCTCCCCTCGGAGGCGCTGCGGATCTTCGCCCAGTGCGTCTTCGAGAAGGGGATCCCGATGGACGACGTCACGAGGATGATCACGGCGAACCCCCTCGATCTGCTCGAGATCGATGCCGAGAGCGTCCCGAGCGAGGAGGACATCGCCTGGGCGCGCAACCTCGTCGAGGATCCGTGCCGGGCGGGCGAGCCGGCATGAGGGAGGAGCGCCTCGTCTCGATGGGCAAGTCCCGTACCCCGAGAGGCGACTGCGCTAATTTCTATTTTGTCGTAGGGGCTATTACTCTGGCAGCTCACGGTGGTCGGTGCTTCGGCCATATCGCCGGTGCGCCAGCAGCGACAACGAAGGGGGAGTGCGATGAGCACGGTAGTTGGCACTGACGGCGCTCCGCTCGGGACCGAGAACCCTGTTGCTCTCGAGCGGCACGGGATCGACTACATCCCGCCCGAGGAGCGCCACGGGAAACCCACCTCGCTCTTCACCTTCTGGGCCGCGAGCAATGTGCAGATCCTCGCCATCTCTGTCGGAACGCTGGCCGTTGTCGTCACGAACCTCAGCCTGCCGTGGGCGATCGCGTCGATAGTCATCGGCAACGCCTTCGGCGGCCTCTACATGGCCCTTCACTCAGTGCAGGGACCGCGTCTGGGCATCCCTCAGATGATGCAGTCTCGGGCGCAGTTCGGCATGTACGGGGCTGCCCTACCCAACGTGATCGTCATCCTGATGTACATCGGCTACTTCGTCTCGAGCGCCATCCTCGGCGGCCAGGCTGTCGCCAGCCTTCTTCATGTCACCAACTCCGAAGGCATCATCATTATCAACGCCTTTGTCCTCGCCATCGTCTGGTTCGGCTACGACCTCTTCCACAGCTACAACAAGATCGTGACATGGCTCTCGGTGGGCATCTTCGTCGCCATCCTTGTCAAGTTGGCCAGCGACCTCCCGAGTCATCTGCCCGCGGGTCACAACACGGGCGGCTCAATCCTGCTGGCGGTGTCTTTTTTCGTCGCATGGCAGGTCACGTGGGCACCGTATGTCTCTGACTACTCCCGCTACCTTCCCGAGGACACCTCGAGCTGGAAGACCTTCCTCTACACCTACATCGGGTCGTTCATCGGCGCGTCATTCGTCATGTCGATCGGGACGATCGCGGCCGTCGTTGCTCTCGGTTCCGTGAGCGCCAACGCGCCGTCGTACCTGGCGGGCCTGCTGGCGGCGAAGTGGCTGTTCCTCCTCATCATCATCCTCGGCATCGGCTCGGGCAACCTGGGAAATCTTTACGGGCCATTCCTGACCCTCTTCGCCATCGTCTCGCCCTCCGGCGCGATGGCTTCCAGCAAGACCGGCCGGCCGGCCCGCCTGGTAACCACCACCGTGATCGCCATCATCGGAACATTCATCGCCATCAAGGCGAGCGCCCACTTCATTACCGATTTGACGAATTTCCTCGTGTTCACTCTCTACCTCTTGGTGCCCTGGACGGCTATCAACCTCACCGACTTCTATCTGATCCGCAAGGGGCAGTACGACATCCCGCAGCTGTTCAAAGTCAATGGGAAGTACGGCAACGTCAACTGGTACGCCCTCATCATCTACGCGCTCGCCTTCGGGGTCGAGGTCCCGTTCATGAATTCGGCATACATCGTGGGACCAGTATCGACTGCTCTCGGCGGCGCAGACATTGCGTGGATCGTCGGTTTCCTGTTCGCCAGCATCACCTACTACATTGGGGCCAAATACCGGATGTCCCGTCAGAGCGGAGAAGCAGCCGAAGGCGACCTCACGTCCTCGTTCGTGGCGCAGCGTCCCGTGGACGGGGTCTGACCACAGCCCATCGCCGCCGTAAGGAGCACAATGGCGCCGCCGAGAGACCGAACCTGCTTCACCGTCACCCGCCGGAGGCCCTGTGTGCTCGCCGCCGGCCTCGTTGTCATCAGCTCCGCCCTGGCGGGCTGCGCGGCGATCTCGGCTGTGCGGCATGTCGTGCACGATGTGAGAGGCAACAGGGCCACCATCGACAACTTCACGAGCAAGATGGGCTCGACGGCGACATTCGAGGCGACGTACGTGACCACCGGCGCCTCGCCGGCCACGATCGTCTACGCCGTCGAGCCGCCGAAGGGAGTGGCCTTCAAGGACACCCCCGCCGGCGGCAGCACCACCAGCGTGGACCTCATCGTCAACTCGACCGGCGAGTACTCCTGCTCCCCGTCGTCCTCCGGCGGAGGAGCTTCCTCGGCGCCGACGTGCCAGAAGCTTGGCAAGGCAAGTGCTACCGCCCAGAAGGAGATCTTCGGCTTCTACACCCCTGCCCACTGGGTGACGTTCCTGAAGGACTTCTCGCTCGCGGCCGGCTTCGCCGGCGACAAGGTCACCTCGTCGACGATGACCGTGAACGGCTTCTCGATGAGCTGTGTCGACTTCCGCGCATCGGGGGTGCCGGGCACGAGCACCATCTGCACGACGGCCCAGGGGATCCTCGGTTACGTAAAGGTAGCCGGCGACACGACCAGCTTCGAGATCAAGCGCTACTCGGGGTCGCCGCCGGGCTCGCTGTTCCAACTTCCTCCCGGCGCCAAGGTCGTCACCGTGACGACGGGGACGACCTAGCCGGTTCGCCGTTCCTCCCGACAACCTGAGCTGTCGGGAGGAACGACCGCCCGCGGACTGTCAAGCGATCACGCAGGCCCCGCCAGCTTGAACCGGGAGCCGTTCGGGTCGCCGGCCGTCGCGAGTCGCCCGTACGGAGTGCTCTCGGCCGGTAGCAGGATCGAGCCCCCGAGCTCGGTGGCCTTGGCCAGCGTGGCGTCGGTGTCCTCCACCGCGAAGTAGACCGACCAGTGCGCCGGGACCCCCTCGGGCAGGAATCCCGCCGCGTCCATGATGCCGGCCAGCTGGCCCTCGCCTTCGCCGAGGGTGGTGTAACGGAACTCGGGCGAGTCGCTCACGACGTGGGTGTCCCAGTGGAACACGTCGCGGTAGAAGCTGACGGCCGAGTCGTAGTCCCGCGTGTGCAGCTCGAACCAGCCGGGCGTGCCGGGCTCTCCGAGCACGCTGAGCCCGTGGAACTGACGGGGCTGCCACACGCCGACCGCCGCCCCGTCGGTGCCCGTAAGGACAGCCATCGTCCCGAGCTCGGCCACGTCCATCGGCTCCGCGACGACCTGGCCCCCGCTCGCGACGGCCACCTCTGCGGTCTTGCGGGCGTCGTCACTGGCGAGGTAGACCGACCACACGTCGGTCACGGGCGAGCCGGCCATGCTCGGCATGCAGCCGGCCACGGCAGCGCCGTCCTTGGTGAAGGTGAAATACCCGCCGAACTCCTCGGCCGGCGCCTCGGCCGTCCACCCGAACAGCTGGCCGTAGAAGGCCCGGGCGCGCTCGGTGTCGGACGTCATGAGATCGACCCAGCAGGGCGCTCCGACGGGGGCTCTCTCTCGTGAAGGCATCGTGTGCCCTTTCCTGGTCCTTGCAACCTGTCAGCATTCCAGACGTTGCCGCCGCGGTGGACTCATCGGTCTCCGACGCCGGAGCGGCTCGATGGAGGCCGCGCCGACGCGCAAAGTGGCGGCGTCTTGGCGCCGACCCGCTCCCTCGATAGCATGCCGCCTCATGACTGTCGGCACGCGACCCGTGGCCCCCGAGGAGCTCGACGAGCACCGGCGGGAGCTCACCGGCTACTGCTACCGGATGCTCGGCTCCGGCTTCGAGGCCGATGACGCCGTCCAGGAGACGATGCTGCGGGCGTGGCGGGCCGCAGACAGCTTCGAGGGCCGCGCCAGCGTCCGTTCGTGGCTGTACCGCATCGCCACCAACGTCTGTCTCGACATGCTCCGCAGCCCGCAGCGCCGGGCGCGTCCGATGGACCGCGGGCCGTCCCGGCCGCCGGTGGAGTCGTCCCTCGGGCCGCAGCTGGCCGAGCATGCGTTCGTCTCGCCCATCGCCGATGCCCGGGTCGTCCCACCAGACGGTGACCCGGCCGAGATCACCGCCGCCCGCGAGACGATCAGGCTGGCCTTCGTGGCCGCCCTGCAGCGCCTCCCGGCCCGGCAACGAGCGGCCCTGATACTTTGCGAGGTCCTGCGATGGCAGGCGGCAGAAGTGGCCGAGCTCCTCGGCACGAGCGTGGCCGCCGTCAACAGCGCCCTCCAACGGGCGCGAGCCACTCTCTCCTCCGCGCCGGCCGAGGAGCCGCTCCCTCCGCTGGACGCCGCCCGGCGCGACCTGCTCGCCCGCTACGTCGACGCTTTCGAGCGCTATGACATATCGGGCCTCGTCACGCTTCTGCACGACGACGCCATCCAGTCGATGCCCCCGTACGATCTGTGGATCGAGGGAGCGTCCAACATCGGCCGGTGGCTGAGCGGCCCGGGCATCGAGTGCAAGGGCTCCCGCCTGATCGGCACGGCGGCCAGCGGCTGCCCGGCGTTCGGCCAGTATCGTGTCGATCCCGCCGGAGGCCACGCCCCTTGGGCCCTGCAGATCATCGAGATCTCAGGCGAGCAGATCTCCGGGTTCCACTCCTTCCTCGACACGGCGAGCCTCTTCCCCGCTTTCGGCCTCCCCACCCACCTCGCCGAGTAAGCCGGCGAGGCTGAGGAGGGCGGATAGCTCCTCGCACGTCGCCCTCAGCTCGATGGCTCCGCCGGCCCGGCGGGCCCAGAGCTGCCAGCGGGCGAGCGCATCCACGGCCGACAGGTCGGGACGGCCGGGCCCGGTCATGACAATGACAAGGATCTCAGCGCCGGACGGGGCCACGAGCACCGCGCGAGCCCAGAGTGCTGTGGCAGCCACACTCGTAGGACGACCGGAACGGGGCGAACTCACCGGCGACCCGTGCCCCCCACTTGACATGTGACTAAACAGTCACGTATAGTTCCGGGCGTGGACGAGGTGTTCAAGGCCCTGGCCGACCCCACACGGCGCGCCCTGCTCGACGAGCTGTTCCGGGAGGACGGCCAGAGGTTGAGCGCCCTCGAGCAACGCTTTGCGATGTCCCGCTTCGGCGTGATGAAGCACCTGAAGCAGCTCGAGGAAGCCGGCCTCGTGGTCGCCAGGCGCCGAGGGCGCGAGAAGCTCCACTTCCTCAACCCGGTTCCGATCCGGCTCGTCCATGACAGGTGGGTGAGCAAGTACGCCGAGCCATGGGCCGCTCAACTGAGCGGTCTCAAGCAAAGACTGGAGACTCCGATGGAAAAAGTGTTCGGGATCTACATCCGCACCACCCCGGAACGACTGTGGAAGGCGATCACCGATGCCGACACGAGGAGCAAGTACACCTTCGGCATGCAGGTCGTGTCGGACTGGACGACGGGATCCCGATTCGAGATGAGGCATCCGCGGGGCGCCGAGCTACTCGGCGAAGGGACGAACCTCGAGGTGGACCCTCCGCGGCGGCTGGTCCAGAGCATGGTGGCCCTGTGGGGCGAGGACGTGAAGAGCGAGGGGACGTCGCGGGTCACCTGGGAGATCGAACCGGTCGGAGACTCCTGCCGCCTCACGGTCACCCACGACCAGCTGCGTGAGGGCGCCAACGACCAGCTGTACGGCGGCTGGCCGATGATCCTCTCCGGCCTGAAGACCTGGCTCGAGACAGGCGAGCTGCTCACCACCCCGGGCTCGCTCATGTACGCCTGAGGTGCGGTCGCTCGACCATGAGTGAGTGGCACGGCTCGGGCCTTCCTCCGTCTGCGGCGGCCCGGGTCGAACGGGCGAGAGAGTCCGGCTTTCGTTTCAGCCAGTTGGCGGTGGCGAGCCAGCTCGCCGTCGAGACCTACGGGCTCGAGCCGGTGGCCACCGTGGTGGGCTGCACAGCGCGCCGGCTCGACTGGGGGGAATTCGGCCTCGGCGAGGTGGGGTGCGGCTATGTATCGGCCCGCACGCTGCGGAGCACGAACGTGCAGACCTCGGGGTACTACGCCCCCGGCGCCACGCGTCAGGCCGGCAGGCGCCAGGACAGCCTGGGGCTCATCTCGGACGCACAGCTGACCAGTCAGTTGAGGGCCGGGGCGGCGAGCCGTGTCAGCGCGACGGCGGGCGCCGCCTCGCTGGACCATGCCGTCTACGTCGACGCCGCCCGGGCAGGCTGGCAGGCGGCGATCGACCGGATGCTGCAGGAGGCAAGTGGGCTCGGCGCCGACGGCGTCGTCGGTGCCGAGCTCGTCGAGCAGCACCGAAAAGGCGACATCCGCGAATTCGTCGTCACCGGCACGGCGGTGCGCTCGCGGGGCGCCACCCATCTCGCCCATCCCTTCGCCACGACGCTCCCCGGTGCAGACGTCGCCAAGCTGATGGCGGTGGGCTGGATGCCTGCCTCGATCGTGCTCGGCCTGTCCATCGCCATCGGACATGACAAGTTCCGGGCACGACTTGCCCGCGCCCGCGTGACGTCGGCGAGGGAGATCGTCGGGATCAGCGAGCTGGTGCACGCCGCCCGCAAGCACGCCCGCCAGCAGCTCGAGACGCGCACGCGGGAGGTCGGCGCCGGCGGCGCCGTGCTCTCCTCGCAGATGACGCTCTCTATCGAGGAACGCCGGATCAGCCCGACCCACTACGACATCGTCGCCGAGGCACGGGCGACGGCGACAGCCGTCGTCGAGTTCGGGGCCGATGCCTCCCGGGCAGGAAGCAGGACGGTCCTCCCACTCGCGCACTGAGGGCCGGGTGACAGCCAGCCGGATCGGTTGGCATACCCTGTCACTGCCGACGGCGAGGGGGCGGGGAGGTCGTGCGCCGGGGGTTTTCTGTGGTTTCTTTCTGTCGCTGTCGATCGGGGCGGTCGCCGTTCGTGGATGTGATGAGGGCTCGGCAAGGTGCCGGCCACAAGTGAGAGGAGTCCCCGATGAAGCAGTATCTGCTCGCCGTCCACATGGTCGAGGGTGAAGCCCAACCTTCGCCCGAGGAGATGCAGCAGGCCTACAAGCAGGTCGACGCCTTCAACACCGAGCTGCAGTCGGCCGGTGCGTGGGTGTTCGCCGGCGGCCTGCATCCCCCCGCCACCGCCACGGTCGTCCGCCTGCGCGACGGCAAGGCCGTCACGACCGACGGCCCCTTCGCCGAGACGAAGGAGCAGCTGGGAGGATTCTGGATCATCAATGCCGCCGACCTCGACTCCGCCCTCGAGTTGGCGGCGAAGGGCTCGGCCGCCTGCGGCGCGCCCGTCGAGGTCCGGCCGTTCCAGGAGGCGCCGGAGTAGCCCGTGGCGGATGCTGACAAGGCCGCCGTCGAGCGCACGTTCCGGCAGGAGTCCGGACGCGCAGTCGCCACCCTGGCCCGCCTCTTCGGTGACATCGACATCGCCGAGGAGGCGGTCCAGGAGGCCTTCGTCACCGCCACGGTCCGCTGGCGCCACGCCGGCGTGCCGGCGAACCCGGGCGGCTGGATAGTGACAACGGCCCGCCACAAAGCACTCGACCGGCTGCGCCGCGAGGCGTCCCGGCACGACAGGCAGGCACAGGCGGCACTGCTCCACGCAGGAAGCGACCGGGCAGGGCCGGAGCAGCTGCCCGACGACCGCCTCCGGCTGATCTTCACGTGCTGCCACCCGGCGCTCAGCCAGGAGGCGCAGGTGGCCCTCACCTTGCGGCTCATCGCCGGGCTCGAGACCACCGAGATCGCCCGGGCCTTCCTCGTCCCCGAGGCCACGATGGCCCAGCGGCTCGTCCGCGCCAAGCACAAGATCCGCCACGCCGGAATTCCCTATCGGGTCCCCCGCCACCCCGAGCTGCCATCTCGGATCCCGCCGGTCCTCGCCGTCGTCTACCTCGTCTTCAACGAGGGCTACACGGCTTCGGCCGGTGACGAGCTCGTCCGGTCCGAGCTGTGTGCAGAGGGCCTCCGCCTTGCCCGGCTGTTGGCAGCTCTGATGCCGGGTGAGCCGGAAGTGCTCGGCCTGCTCGCCCTCCTTGTCCTGACAGACGCGCACCGGCCCGCCCGCACCCGATCCGACGGCTCGCTCGTCCTGCTCGCCGAGCAGGACCGCACCAAGTGGGATCGAGCCTTGATCGACGAAGGCCACGAGCTGGTGCGGACTTGCCTGGGACGCAACCGGCCCGGTCCCTACCAGCTGCAAGCCGCCCTGAACGCCGTCCACACTGACGCGGCCCAGGCATCGGAGACCGACTGGGGTCAAATTCTGGCGCTCTACGACCAGCTGCTCGCCCTGGCGCCGACCCCCGTGGTCGCGCTCAACCGCAGCGTGGCGGTGGCCGAGGTGCACGGCCCGGCGGAGGCGCTCCTCCTCGTCGATCGCCTCCACCTGGAGGGTTATTACCTTTTCCATGCCACCCGGGCCGACCTGCTCCGGCGGCTCGGGCGACGCGAAGAGGCGGCGGCCGCCTACCGGGCGGCGCTCGACAGGACGGCGAACACCGCCGAGCGCGCCTTCCTCGAGGGCCGCGTCGAGGCGCTCTGACTCCTGCATGTCGCAGGCCATCCGAAGAAGTGCGCCTCTGTCCAACAGCAGGGGTGTCGCCGAGGGCGTCGGACGAGGGCGTGCCGAGACCGCCCGCCGGCAGCAGATCCCGGTCGGCTCAGCCGGTGCTGGAAGCGCTGCTGGTGGCCGTGTACCCGGAGCTGGCGCCGGCGTTGCCCGACACGAGCGGGGGTACCTCGATCATCGGGATGCCCGAGGTTCCCGATTTGGAGGCGTGCGCGAAAGCGCCGCCCCCGAAGCCGCTGAGCAGCGAGCGGAGCATCGATTCGGTGACGATGGTGGGCGCGGGCGGGGCAGTCACGCCGGCTGCCGGGTGGGAGATCGCCAGCGAGAGGGAGTCGCCCTTGTGGCTGATGACGACGTTTGTCAACGAGCCGTTCGTCACCGAGAAGATCATGGGAACTGCGAGGCCCGCAGGGATACGGTCGACCGCCGAGCTGGCAGCCCGCAGTTCCGCCCGGGCGATCCTCACATCCGACGCCGGCAGATCCTTCAACAGGCTGCCCTTGACGTCGTGCAGGAACGTCGAGACGAAGTGCTGCACGGGGAGCTTGACCGAGTACCGGGTGACCCCGTTGCGCGAGGACAGCTGATGGATGCTCGTCCAGGCGTCCCAGGACTGGACGAACGAGAGGCTGAAGGCGTGGCGGAGGTTGTCGAACTTGACGCCCGTCGGGCGTGGCACAGCACTGCGGTCGAGGCTCTTCACGAGCGATTCGATGGTGGTGTCACTGATGCCCACCCACCGGCCGTGGACGACCGCCGAGACAACATCACGCTCGGCGCCGGGCGGCAGGCCGGCGAGCGAGTGGACAGCGCTCGCGTAAGAGCGCCCGTCGATCGCCCGGAGGTTTATCCGCCCGTAGACGGCGTTGTGGACGACGACGACATCGCCCAGATCCGCTCCGCCTCGCAGCACCGATATCTCGTAGTTCCCGGGGCCGCCCGGCCCGGACAACGGCCCGTGGCCGTTCTTGCCGGTCACGGTGAGCACCACCGAGTACCGGCCGGCGACGGCCTCTTCGGCCGCGTTCGTGGAGTGGGCGGAGATGACCACTCTGAGGGTCGGTGTCGAGAAGACGCCGGCGAAGGCAGCGCGGATCCCGCCTGCTGTCGAGCTGACGAGGGCGGCGACGCCAAAGGCGGCGGCGACGGTGAGAGCCAGGGCCGCCGCCACGATCCGTATGCGCATCGACCGGGGATGTCTCCCGCCCGGGCTGTCCCCTCCCAGGCTGTGGTCGGCGGACGGCGGCGGGGCCGGCACATCGGGAGGCAGGAACTCCGGTGAGGGCCCCGTGCCCGGCGAAACGGCTGGGACGGCTGGGGCGGCGGGCGGCAGCCCGCTCGGAGCAGCCGGCTCTTCGTCACTGTCCCAACGTCCACTCATGGCCCCGTCCTCGTCCTCGCGGACACCAATTGTCCCATAGTCGCGCTCTAGGGCGGAAAAGGACCCAATGCCGGTGCAGAGTCAGTCGATCATCGCCGCCGCGACGACGAGAGCAATCAAGCGCGCCCGTTGCTCGGCACAGGGCGCCATACTCTACTGCTCTACTTCAACTCCTCGTGAACTGCCGTCGAGCGGCCCTGCGAATCCGTTGCCTGTCGGTCGTAGGTGCGGCTGGCGGCCGCCGGGCGGCGCGACATTCCAAAGACGATCATCGAGACCACGAGCCCGATGACGCCGATGACCATGAGGATGACCCCGACTGTGGAGAGGCGGAAGCCATGTCCTTGAGTCGTGACACCCCAATACATAACAGCACCTGCCGCGATGGCGAGGATGCTGAAGGCCATACCGGATCGTCCCATGCCTCTGCTTTCTCATTTCGGCTGTCAACCATTGCGAACAGGCAGGGACCGGGCCAAGCAACGACTCACATAATCTACCACAGGACAGCCTGCTCACCCCTGACGGAGGACCTGTTAGCCCTGACGGGAGACCTGTGTCCCCTGACGGGAGTTAGGCGACACCGGTGGCGGGGCCGAGGATCGCCGCCGGCCTCACGTTGACAGCGCTCGCCTGTCGCAATACGATCCGCCGCGAGTGCGGGGGACCTCCATTCACGGCGGCCTTGCGATCCGGCGCTCTGCTCGTTCTTGTCGTCCAACGGTGGAGGTGGTAAGCGTGAGAAATAAGGTCCGTGTCCTTGTCTTGTGTCTGTCCGCAGCTCTGGTGGCGCTCTCGGTACCGGCACTCGCCGCCGGTCATGGCGCCTCCAAGGCCGGCAAAAGCAGCCAGGCTTACATGCCACACGTGTTCATCATCATGATGGAGAACACCGGCTACAGCCAGATTCTGCACAATCCGAACACCGGCTATATCCAATCGCTCGCCTCCACCTACGGGCTGGCGACGAACTACTTCGGTGTCACCCACGCCAGCCTGCCCAACTACCTCGCCGCCACGAGCGGCTCGACGTGGGACACCTTCAGCGACGACACGGCTCAACGGCCCCTGTTGAACCACGCGAACATCGTCGACCAGCTCGAGGCGGCCGGCATCAGCTGGAAGGCATATATGGAAGGCCTGCCCTATCCCGGCTACAAGGGCAGCTCTGCCGACTACACGGCCAAGCCGCACAGCGCCGGCAATGCCCTCTATCTGCTGAAGCACGACCCCTTCATGATGTACCCGGACGTCGCGAACAACCCGGCGAGGGCGAAGAAGGTCGTCCCGCTCACCGAGCTCAAGGGCGACCTCGCCTCCGGACGGGTGCCGCAGTACGTCTGGATCACGCCGGACATCTGCAACGACATGCACGGCATGAGCGGGCCGGCCTGTCCCTACCCGTCGACGGGCGTCGGGCCGAGCGCACAGCAGTACCGCCTCGGCAACTCCTTCCTGCGACTCTGGGTGAGCCGCATCATGGCCAGCCCGGCTTGGACCGGGAACTCCACGATCTTCGTCACCTGGGACGAGGGCAGCTACTCCAACGTCGGCCCCAACTACGGCCCGCAGAGCGACGCCGGTTGCTGCGACAGCCCGATCCTGCCGAACCCGCCTGTCAACCCGGCGAACGTCTCCGGCGGTGACCTCGTCGGTGGGAAGCTGTTCGGAGGGGGGCGAGTGGTGACGGTCGTGATCGCCCGCGATGGCGCCCGTCACTACACGAACGCCACCTCGTACAACCACTACTCCCTGCTGGCCACCGTCGAGAAGAACTTTGGCCTGCCGCTGTTGGAGAACGCCGGGGACACCGAGCGGGTGCGTCCCCTCACCGCCTTTCTCGCCCGTCACTGACGACATCGCTGCCGGCCCGGCCGGCTCGCCTCCCATCGGGGGCGGGTCGGTCACCGGTCAGCCGGGATCTCGCTAGCTGCCTGGGTCAGCCTCAGGGGCGCTTCCGGGCACGGACCGATAGGCGCGCCGCTTCGGCTTGAGCGGGCGCATGAGGAACTCCGGGCGGCGCTCACCGTCCGGACCGACGGTTGGACGGGTCAGGGCCAGCCACGACCGGTAGACCGACCGGGAGAGCGCCCGGTCGACGTAGACGTCGCCGTACCGGTCGTCCGGATGAGCCGGCTCGACGCGCACCTTCTGCAGCCAGCAGTTCATGCCGGACCAGGGATCGGGCTGCACCGGGAAGGCCAGGTTCTGGTGGACTCCGGCGTCATCCCAGAAGATGCGTGAAGAGTCAGGGTCAGCCGAGGGGAACGGACCGACTTGCTCCCGATAGCGCAGCAACCAGCTGTCCGGCCCCGCCGGATGGGTGATGCTGACGAGCCCGGACACCCACCGGCTGCCCTCTCCCTGATGCAGTCGCCAGCGACCCATGTGGTGGCTGAGGGCGCATACGCCGGGCCGGATCCCCTCAGTCACCCACACCCGGCCGACCAGGTAGCCGATCTCAGTGCTGACCCGCGCCAGCTCGTCATCGGCCAGCCCGAGCCGTCCGGCGTCGAGCGGATTGACCCAGAGCGGGTGGGAGTTGGCGAGCTCGTTCAAGTACTTGGCGTTGCCCGAGCGGGTGTGAATCAGCACCGGCAGCCGGAACGTCGGGACGAGGACGAGCTCGCCACGGTCCGCCGCCACACGGCGGTGCGAGACGTGCGACTCGATGTAGCCCGGTGTGGCGTGCTCGGGCCAACCCCAGTCGCGCATGGCCGAGGAGTACAGCTCCAAGCGGCGGGACGGCGTCGGCCAGCCGACGGTCACCGTGCCGTCCTCGTGGCCGAGACCGACAGAGCCTGCCTCACCGACGAGGGGAGGCTCACTGTCGAGGGTGACCGGCCGGCGGTAGACCCCCCGGCGGTCGGGGCTGGCCCCGGCGAGCTCCTCGCTCGAGAGGGGCTGCTCGTCGACCCGGTAGACCGTGTCGGCGACAGAGACGGCGCCGAACTTGCGCATGTATTGCAACGGAGTGAGCCCGAGGGCGGCCGCCTTCTCCGGCAGGCCCGGTACCTGGTTCTCGAATATCCACCCGTAGAAGTCGTCGACGGTGATCTTCTCGCCCGGCCGGGAGGGCGACTCGAAGTGCCGGCGGATGCCGAGGGCGCCATCGGGATCGATCCGCCACGACAGCTCGAAGAAGAACTCGTTCTCCTCCCACACCCGCCCCGGATTGGCATCACGGGTGTCGCCGACCGGTGTCCCCATCTTCTCCATCGCTACCCGGCGAACCGGCTGGCGGAAGCCGAGCCACTTCCCGGCGTGAGTCTCGTAGGACTGCGTGTCGTGGCGCTCGGCGGCGTGACCCATCGGCAGCACGTAGTCGGCGAACTCGGCCGTCTCCGACCATGTCGGCGTCAGCGCCACGTGCAGGCCCACCTTGTCGGGATCCGATAGGGCGCTGATCCAGCTGAACCCGTCCGGCGCCGTCCAGATCGGGTTCCAGACCCGGGAGAAGTACACCGCCAGCCGGCCGCGACCCTCCTCGAGGAAGTGCGGGAGGAGGATCGACATCTCGTTCGTGGACAGCGGGTACTCCGCCGGCCATATGAGCTCGTTCCAGTGATCGTGTGCCTCCGGCCTGTTCGGCCCGAACGGGATCAGCTTGTCCCAGCCGTTCGGGCTCGTCCCCCCCACCGTGCCGACACTGCCTGTGAGCACGAGGAGGAACCACAGGGCCCGCGCCACCTGCCAGCCGCCCAGGTTGCCGGCACAGGCCGACCGCCAGACGTGGCCGGCGAGGCGATGGTCGCAGCCGGCGACGAGCCGCGCCGTCTCGGCGATGGCCTCCACGTCGACCCGCCCTTCGGCGGCGGCGAACTCGAAGCTGTAGCGGGCGTAGTCAGCCTCGAGGCGGTCGAGGAATTCCTCGAATTCCACCGGGGCGTCGGGATGCAGCTCGTGCAGGTAGTCCTGCCAGTTGACCCACCGCCGCACATAGGCCGAGTCGATCTGGCGAGTCCGCAGCAGGTAGGACGCCACCGCCAACAAGATGGCTGCCTCGCTGCCCGGCCACGGGGAGAGCCACAGGTCGGCCTTGGAGGCGGTGTTGGAGAGCCGCGGGTCGAGGACGACGACCTTGGCCCCGGCGAGCTGGCCCTCCACGATGCGCTGGGCGTGCGGGTTGAAGTAGTGGCCGCTCTCCAGGTGGCTCGAAAGAAGGAGGATCACCTTGGCATTGGCGTGGTCCGGGCTGGGCCGGTCGTAGCCCGCCCAGAGCGCCATGCCCAGCCTGGCTCCCGCCGAGCACAAGTTGGTGTGGGTGTTGTAGCCGTCGATGCCCCAGGCCTGCAGCGTCCGTTCCTCGAAGCCGTCCTCGCCCGGGCGGCCCACGTGGTACATGACCTCTTCATGCCTGCCTTCGAGGAGCGCCGCCCTGATGCGGGCGGCGATGTCGTCGAGGGCCTCGTCCCAGCAGACGCGGGCCCAGCTCCCGCCGCCCCGCTCGCCCATCCGCTTCAACGGGTACAGGATCCTCTCGGGGTCGTCGAGCTGGTTGACCGTCGCCGGCCCCTTGGCGCAGTTGCGCCCCCGCGACGCCGGGTGGGCCGGGTTGCCCTCGAGCTTGCGGATAGACAGGTCTTTCTTGTCGACGTAAGCCAGCAGCCCGCACCCGCTCTCGCAGTTGAAGCAGACCGTCGGCACCAGCATGTAGTCGTGGGAGACCCGGCGCGGATGTGCCCGGGCGTCGTAGGCCACGTGATGGTCCCACTCCGCCACAGGCGGGAAACTCGCCAGCCCCTCGTGGGCATGAGCTCCGGGAAGCTCCGGCCCCGGCGGGGGGGCGGGCTGCTCGAGCGGGCCGCCCGGTGTGGCCGGGGTCGACTCCCGGCGACTGGTCACCGCCGACGCCGGCTCACGACAGCGGGACGTCCTGTCCGGCCCGGATGAACGCAGACTCGTAGGCCACGAGCCCTGCCTGGGCCACCAAGCCGCCGGCCGCCCCCCACCACCGCCGGCGTCCGCCGAGGGCGGGCGCGGCGGCCACTGCGGCGAGGGCACCCATCCCGACCGCCCCCCACCAGAAACACTTGCGGTAGCGCCCCCGCGTGACCATGCGGGCGGCGGCCTCGGCCTGCCGAGTCGGCTGGCGCCTGCCGTACTCGGCGGCGAGCAGCCCGAGATTGGCGGCTGAGGCGGACACGAACGTGCGGGCCAAGAGCCGCCGGGCGGCCGTCCCGGTCTCGACCACCGCCCCCGCCGCCAGGAGCGCCCCCGAGCCGGCCACGGTTGCCTGGGCGAGCAGCTGCCAGAGCAGCAGTGGGGACTGCCACAGATCCCGCCCCTCGGCCTGGCCGAACAGGAACGCCGTGTAGCAGGCAGCCAGGCCGGCGGCCGGCGCCGTCGCCCAGCGCAGACCGCCGAAGGCGGCGGCCGTCACCGGCTTGTCGAGCACCCCGAGAGCCTCGCCGACACCTCCGACGAGCCAGCTGGCGGCGAGCGCCGAGTACCCGGCGAGGGCAACCGAGCCCCAGAACAGCCACGACGTCGGGTTGGCCTTGGTGAAGATGTAGAGGACGCGGTCGGGGCGCTTCAAGTCGGTCGCCAGCAGCACTCCCGTGGCGGCCGTGAAGCTCGTGGCTATCGCCGGCGCCACGAGTGTCCCGAGACGGCCGAGATCCGTCCCGGCTATGAGAGCGGCGGACGTGACGAGGAGAGCCCCCGATCCCACGCCTTTTGTCCACAGATACGTCGTGACGCGCCACCCCCACGGGCGCTCGTGAGCCGTGTTCAGCGTGGTCCGCGTGGCCGGCTCACCGAACTCCTCGAGGTCGGCACCGGCGGCGCGCCGCTCTGGGTCGGGGCGGGCCCATATGTACGAGCTGACCACCGGGGCCGCGAGTGGGTCGAGGACGGACCTGTCGGCGCCGAGGTAGAACACGTTCGGGCCGGTGTTCTGCTCCGGCGCCCGCACCGAGGTGGGATGCGACGCCAGCAGCCGGGAGATGCCCGTCGCCTCGTCGTCGAGGTCCCCGACCCAGATCGAGCGCGTGGGGCACACCACCACGCAGGCCGGCTCGAGCCCCTGGTCCACCCGGTGCGCACAGAAGTTGCACTTGGCTGCGGTGTGGGAGTCCTCGTCGATGTAGATGGCGTCATACGGGCAGGCCTGCATGCAGCTTTTGCAGCCGATGCAGCGCTCGCTGTCGAAGTCCACGATGCCGTCGTCGCGCTTGAAGAGCGACTTCGTCGGGCAAACCGTGACGCACGGGGCGTCCGTGCAGTGGTTGCAGCGGAGGACGCCGAACTCCCGGCTGGTGGTCGGGTAGACGCCCTTGTCGACGTACTTCACCCAGGTGCGGAACTGCCCGAGCGGGATCTGGTGCTCGGTCTTGCATGCCACGGTGCACGCATGACAGCCGATGCAGGTCCGCTGGTCGATGGCGAATCCATAGCGCACCCGTTGTCCTCCTTGCGCCGGCGCGTCAGGGGTTTCTAGCACGCGGGCGCCAGAGGCGGCCGAGTCCCGGGCCCGCTGGAGGTCCGCCGGCGGCTCGCGGACCGCCTCTCAGCTGTCCGGCGAGTGGGCGGCGACGAAGGCGTCGAGCTCGGTGGCGCTCGGCGACGTCGCGGGGCCCTCCCGCAGGACGGCCAACGCCGCTGCCCCGTTCGCCACCCGCGCCGCCCGGAGCACCGGCGCGCCGTTCAGCAGCTCGGCGGCGAAGGTGCCGACATGAGCGTCGCCGGCTCCGGTCGTGTCGAGCGCGTCCACCGGGAAGCCCGCCACGTGCACGGGCGAACTGCCCGGAGGACAGACATGGCAGCCGGCGGCGCCGGCCCGGACGACGGCCCCGCCGCGGGCAAGTCGAGCGGCGAGTCGATGCGAGGCCTCTCCCGGGTCCGCCGCGCCCGTGAGCACCCGCGCCTCCTCGGCGTTGCAGCTCACCCAGTCGGTCCGGGCGAAGACCTTCTCGAGTACGTCGGCGGGCAGATCGGCCACGAGCGGGCCCGGGTCGAGCACCACGAGGACACCTGCGTGCAGGCTCTCGACGAGGTCACCGAGAGCCCAGCCGTTGGCCCGGTGGACGAGGCCGTACCCGGAGAGGTAGAGGCCGTCGGAGGGCCGGAGCCCGAGCCCGGCGAGGTCGGCCGCGCGGAGCGTCCCCTCTGCGCCCGTGCGCGTGACGAAGGTCCGCTCCCCTGCCGGCTCGACGAGCGTGACGACGAAGCCGGTGTCGGCGTCCGGCCGGGGCGCTCCCACGACCTCGATCCCACCGGCGTCCAAGGCCAGGCGAACGAGGTCGCCGAAAGGCCCGCAACCGTGTGCGCCGGCATAGCGGACTGCGACGCCCCGACGCCGGGCGGCCACCATCACGTTGACGCCCCCACCCGCCGCCCACTCGGCCGCGGAGGCGAGCACATCGCCTCCCCGTGCGGGCAGGCGGGGGACCCGCAGCACGAGGTCCGCCACGGCGTTGCCGGCGTGGACAAGGACCGGCCCGGCCGGCGGCACAGCCGCCGGACCCCGGGCGCCCGCCTCGTCGGCAGCCAGGCGGCGGAGCTGAAGCAGGTCGTCCACCAGCGGCTCGAGCCGAAGGCCGTTCACCTCCTCGACGAGGCGCCGGCTGCCGGCGGGAAACGCGGCCACCCCGTGGCACGCTCCCGCCATCGAAGCCGCGATGGCGGCGATGGTGTCGCAGTCGCCGCCGAGCGACGCCGCCAGCCGGCCCGCCAGAAAGGGGTCGCTCCCGGCGGCTTTCAGCACGGCGAAGGCGGCCGGGACCGACTCCTGGGCGGCGACACCGGTGCCCACGAGCCGGTAGACAAGATCGGCCACCTCGGAGAGCGGCCGCCCCTCGACGAGCCCCACAGCCCACTTGAGTCGGCTCGACACGTCTGCGCCGGCGACGAAGTGACCGAGCTCCCCTGCCGATGTGGCCGCCTTCGTGGCCGCCTCGATCGCCCCCGCCACGCCTGCCCCTTCGATGCCGGCGCTGATCGCCGCCGCCACCGCCGCCGCCGCCGCCAGCGCCGTGCCCGTGTTGTGGGTGACGGTGCTTGCCTCGAGGACCCGCTCGAGCAGAGACTCCGGATCGGCGGCCGGGGTGGCGATCCCGACCGGGGCGATCCTCATGGCGGCACCGTTGGTGGCGCCGAAGCGGCCGGTCTCGGACGGCTCGGCACCCCCCAGCAGCTCGTCGATCGCCCTCCTCGTCGACGGGCCGAGCAGCTCCAGCGAGCCGCGGGCCCGCATGCGCCCCTCCCAGTCCACCAGCCGCCGGGCCAGCTCAGCGCCCTCAATGTGGCCCATCCCCTCGATGAGCAGGTGGGCGACGAGGATCGCCTGCTCGCTGTCGTCGGTGACGGACCCGGCCGGCAGGCCGGCCGCGACCGGGTGGTCGCTCGGGCCGGCCTCGAAGCCGGTGAGCATCGGGCCGTAGCGACGGACCACGACGGCCCGCGGGAGCAACTGGGTGGGCATGCCGAGAGCATCACCGATGGCCAGCCCGTAGAAGGCGCCGAGCGCCCGTTGGCGCATGTCGCTCACCGGCGGCGCGGAGGCGTTGTGCTCCGTGTCGGCGGCGTCACTCAGCTGTCGCCGGCGGCGAGCCCGGCCGCCGTCGCTGAACTGGTGAGCTCGATCAGAGGCGCGTAGAGCGCCATCACCTGCAGGGCGCGCTCGTGGCTCAGGTCGTCGGCCCCGGCGCACGCATCGACGGCCACGAGCACCCGGAGGCCGGCGTCGGCGGCGGCGAGCGCCGTCGAGAGGACGCAGCAATCGGTGCTCACCCCGGCGAGGACCACCGAGGCGGCCGGGCCGATTCGCTCCACGAGCGATGAGCCCCACTTCGAGAAGGTCGTGGCGTCAACGGTGTCGCCGGCTGAGGCCGCGTAGCGGTCGACGAGGCGGTAGATCGGCGAGCTCGGCGGCTCGAGAGCCGCCGGCCACCGCTCGTAGTAGGCCTGCCAGGCTCCGTGCGGGCGGGGCGGGGCGACGAAGCGAGTGAACGTCACCCGCGGTGCGAACGCCTCCACCAGCCGGTCGACCGGCTCGAGTATCTCCTCGAAGCGCGGAGTGAACCAATCGCTGCCCGGGTCGGCGAACACCTCCTGCAGGTCGATGACGACGAGGTGGGCGCTCACAACCCGGCGGGCTCGACCGGGGCCAGCCGGGCCACCGGCGCCGCCGGCATGGCTTCTTGAGCCCGGACGCGGTGCCTCTCGGCGACGAGGGTGACGGCGAAGCCGAGGGCCAGGGCGACGAGCACGCCGAGATTGGCAAAGGCCCAGGCGCCGGTCTTTCCTCCGAGCCCGAACGGCCCGAGGAGGTAGCCCTGCCAGCTGAGCCATGTGGCAGCCGTGTTCGTGACAAGGCCCCACCCGATGACGGTACTGACCACGACGACCAGTGACGGGACGAGCTGCACGTCCCCGTATCGGCCGCTCGGCCGGTAGAGATCAGCCTCGGCATAGTCGCGCCGCCGGAGCGCGATGTCGGCGAGGATGATGCCGCACCACGCCGCGATCGGCACGCCGAGGGTTATCAGGAAGCCCTCGAACTGGGCGAGGAAGTTGCCGGCGAAGAAGACGACGTAGGTGGCCCCGCCGATCATCACGGCGCCGTCGAAGAAGGCCGCCACGTAGCGGGGGACGGGCAGCCCGGCGGTGAGGAGGGCGAGGCCGGACGAGTAGATGTCGAGGACCGCCCCCCCGACGAGCCCGAGGACGGCGACGATGGCGAAGGGGACGAGGAACCAGGTGGGCAGCTCGGTCGTGAGCGCTCCGATCGGGTTGGCGGCGATGGCGGCGCTCAGATTCTTGGAGGAGCCGGCGAGCAAGAGCCCGAACACGAGCAGGACGATCGGCGCCACCGCAGCACCGAACGTGGTCCAGCCGACCACGCCCCGGCTGGAGGACGACCGGGGCAGGTAGCGGGAATAGTCGGCGGCGCAATTCACCCACCCGAGGCCGAATCCGGTCATGAAGAAGACGAGGGCGCCGATGGCGTGTTCGCCGGAGCCCGACGGGACGGCCGAGACGGCGTGCCAGTGGATCTTGTCGGCGACGAGCCCGATGAAGGCGATGGTGAGAATGGCCGTGACCACGGTGATCACGGCCTGCATCTTCATGATCAGGTTGAAGCCCATCACCCCGCCCACGACGGTGAGGGCGGCCACCACGACAAGAGCGATCGCCTTGGTCGGTGTGCCGCCGCCCCAGCCCAGCCGGCTGAAGACGGTGGCGATGGCCAGTGTCGCCAGGATGGTGAGGACCGTCTCCCAGCCCACCGTGAGGAGCCAGGATATGAGCGTCGGGAACCGGTTCCCCCGCACGCCGAAGGCGGCCCGGCCGAGCACCATGGTCGGGGCCGAGCCCCGCTTGCCGGCTAGGGCGATGAAGCCGCAGAGAAGGAAGGAGACGACGATCCCGACCAGGCCGACCACGAGCGCCTGCCAGAACGAGATCCCGAAACCCAGGGCGAACGATCCGTAGCTCAGCCCGAGGATCGAGACATTGGCGCCGAACCACGGCCAGAAGAGCTGCCGCGGTCTGCCTCGCCGTTCGGAATCTTCGATGACGTTGATGCCGTTCGTCTCGAGCCGGAGGGCGCTCGTGTCCCCCCCGGGCACGTCCGGAGGGAGCCCAGCCTTCACAAGATCATTCGTGGCGACCACGGGGGCTCCTCTTTCGAGTCATGCTCCGATGGGCGCCATTTTATTCGGATCGTCCTGCGGGACCAGGCTGGCGACCCGCGGGTGACGCGAGAGGCTGTGCAGCGGTGGGTCAGATGTCGACGTCGGCGGCCTCGGGTCGCTCGGCCCCCTCGCCGGCGACCGGGAGCGTGTCGAACACGGCCGGCGGCTCGCGCCACAGCGGCCGGCCGCCTGCGGCCGAGCCAGGCCCGCCTGCGGCCGCCTCGCGCACCGCCCGCCACACCCTCTCGGGGGTGCAGGGCATCGGGATGTGGCGAACCCCGAGGTGGGCGAGGGCGTCCACGACCGCATTGTGGACAGAGGGCGTCGATCCGATCGTGCCGGACTCGCCGATGCCCTTGGCCCCGAGAGGGTTGCGGGGCGTCGGCGTCTCGGTGTTGGCAGTCTCGAAGAAGGGGAGCTCAGCCGCGCTCGGCATGGAGTAGTCGGCGAGCGAGGCCGTGAGCGGGTTGCCGGCGGAGTCGAAGACGACCTCCTCGAAGAGGGCCTGCGCCACGCCCTGACCGATGCCGCCGTGCTGCTGGCCGGTGACGAGGAGCGGGTTCAGCACGCGCCCGCAGTCGTCTACGGCGACGTGGCGAAGGGGCCGCACGAGCCCGGTCTCGGTGTCGACCTCGACGATGGAAACGTGGGCGCCGAAGGGAAACGTCGAGCCTTCCTGGTTGAAGTCCAGCTCGGCGGCCAGCGTGCCGCCTCCGCCTTCCTGCTCGGCCAGTGCGGCGAGCTGGGCCCACGAGACGGCCCTCGCCGGCACGCCGGCCACTCCGAGGCCCTGACCGTCGTGCACGATGATGTCCTCGACACTGGCCTCCAACTCAGTTGCGGCCAGCTCCCGAGCCTGCCCGAGCACCTCCTCCGCTGCCCCGTGCACGGCGCTCCCCCCGATCTGGAGCGACCTCGAGCCGCCCGTCCCGCCGCCCCGGGGGACCAACGCCGTGTCGGACTGCACGAAGGAGATGTCCTCCATGGCGATGCCGAGCGTGTCCGAGACGATCATCGAGAATGCCGTGGCGTGGCCCTGGCCGTGGCCGGAGGTGCCCACCCGGATCGTCGCCCCGCCGTCACGGTGCACGTTCACGGCCCCGAACTCCCCGCCGCCGCCCGCGGTTACCTCGACGTAGACGGCGACTCCAATCCCGAGCTGCCTGCGGTCCCCTGCTTTCCTGCGCGCCAGCTGATCGGCGCAGGCCCCTTCGTAATCCGTCAGCCGGAGCGCCTCGTCGAGGGCCTTGCGGTAGTCACCACAGTCGTAGGCGGTCCCCATGACAGTGGCGAAGGGCTCGGAGAACGCCGGGAGCAGGTTGCGCCGGCGGAGCTCCACCGGGTCGATGCCGAGCTCCCCCGCTGCGATGTCCATCATCCGCTCGAGCATCTCCGCGGCTTCCGGCCGGCCGGCGCCCCGGAATGCGCCCATCGGCGTGGTGTTGGTGACGGCGACGGCCGCGTCGTAGCGGATGGCCGGGATGGCATAGACGCCCTGAGCCATCATGCGGGTCGGCCCGAGGGCGAGAGCACCCCCGAATCCCGCGTAGGCGCCGGCGTCGGCCAGCACCCGGCAGACCATGCCGGAGATGCGACCGTGTTCATCGAAGCCCATCTCCACCCACTGGATCTGGCCCCGGCCGTGCGGCATGCCCACCAGGTTCTCCGACCGGCCCTGCACCCAGGTGACCGGCCGTCGCAGCCGGAGGGCGGCGGCGACGACGGCGGCGTGCTCTGCCCCGACGCCGGCTTTGCCGCCGAAGGCTCCTCCGACGTGAGGCGCGACCACGCGCAGCTTGGCCCGGTCGAGACCGAGGTTGTGGGAGAGGTCGTCGGCGAAGCCGTGGGGCATCTGCGTGGACACGTAGACGGTGAGGTCATGCCCGGATCCGTCCTCGCCGGGGATGGCGGCGATGGCATCTCCCTCCATCGGGACGACGGCCACGCGTGGGTTCTCGAGCTGTGCCCGGACGACGGTCTTCGCACCTGCGAGTGGATCCGGGCCAGGGGGATCAGCCATGCCGGCGACGAGATTCGTCCCGAGCTCCTCGAACTGCAGAGGTGCGCCGTCGCGCAGGGCGCTCTCGGCATCCGCGACCGACTCGAGCGGGTCGTAGTCGACGACGACCAGCTCGGCGGCGTCGGCCGCGGCGGCCTCGGTCTCGGCCACGACAATGGCCACCGGCTCGCCCACGAAGCGGACCTTGTCGGCGGCAAGGGGCGGCCTCGCGCAGGCCTTGTTGAGGACCATGAACCCGTGGAAGGGCGCCACGCCGAGGTCACTGTTCGTCAGGACGGCGACGACGCCGGGCGCTCGCCGCGCAGACTCGGCGTCGATCTCCCGCACGACGGCATGCGCATGCGGAGAGCGCACGAAGACGGCCCGGAGCAGTCCCTCGTGCTGGAGGTTGCCGACGAAGGTGCCCTTCCCGAGGAGGAGATCGGGGTCCTCCACGCGTCGGACGCGGTTGCCGAGAAGGGAGCCGGGCATTGTCGCAATCTATGGTCGCCAAGTGGACGACCGCACGCAGCGCTACGAACGTAGGCGGGCCGCCAGGCCTATGTGACCGAGACGTCGACCCTGATGTTCCCCCGGGTGGCGTTGCTGTACGGGCAGACCTGGTGGGCGGCCTCCACAAGCTCGTGGGCGACGGGCTCGTCCACTCCGGGGAGGGCGACCTCGATGGCGACGGCCAAGCCGTAGCCCCCGCCGCCGATCGGGCCGATCGTCACCTTCGTCGTCACCGTCGAGTTGGCTGTGTCGACTCCCTGGCGGCGGCCGACCACCCCGAGAGCGCTCTGGAAGCACGCCGAGTAGCCGGCCGCAAAGAGCTGCTCTGGGTTCGTCCCGCCTCCCGGGCCCCCCATCGCCTCGGGCACGCGCATGTCGAGATCGAGTTGCCCGTCGCTCGACCTGGCGTGGCCCTCGCGCCCGCCCGTGGCCGTCGCCTCCGCCGTGTACAGACCTTTCGTCAGCTCGATCATCCCGTCCTCCTCGATTCGGTCGCGCACGCCGGGGCGCGGCGAGGACAACCCTAGGCGTGACAGCTTCGGCGAATGACACGAGGCGCTACAACACTGGCGTGCCCGAAAATGCCGGACCGAGATGACGACGGGGGGAGCCGCGATCCTCGAGGTCGCCGCCGAGCTGAGCGAATCGGTGCTCTTCCCGGCCGTGCTCGAAGTGGACCGGGCAGACGCCGTGCCCGTCTCGCACCTCGACGCCCTCGCCTCCGCCGGCCTCTACGGCCTCGCCGGGCCCCGCGATCACCACGGTCTCGACCTGAGGCCCGATGAAGCCCTCGCCGTCATCGAGTGCCTGGCCAGTGGGTGCCTCACCACGACGTTCGTGTGGCTGCAGCATCACGCCTCGGTTCGGGCGGTGACCACCGCCGGCGGCGAGCTGGCCGAGGAGTGGCTGCGGCCGCTGTGCACCGGGGAGCGCCGGGCCGGGGTGGCCTTCGCCGGGCTACGGCGGCCCGGCCCTCCTCTCATCACGGCCGAGAGCACAAGGGGGGGATGGGTCATCACGGGCACCGCCCCGTGGGTGACCGGCTGGAGCCGGATCGACGTCGTGCTCGTCGCCGCCCGTGTGCCGGCGCTGCCGGGCGCACCGGTGCTGTGGGTGCTGGTCGACGCCACCGAAGGAGGGCGGGTATCGGTCGAGCGCCTCCGCCTCGAAGCGGTGGACGCCAGCGTCACGGTGACGGCGAGTTTCGAGCAGGCTCCCGTCCCCACCGAGCGCGTGGTCGGCCTCGAGCCCTTTCCCGCCTGGCAGGAGCGCGACGCTGCCGGCCTGCGCACCAACGGCTCGCTCTCCCTCGGGCTGGCGCTGCGCTGTGCCGCCCTCCTCGGTGGACCGGCCGGGCGGGCGATCGAGGATCTCGTGGCAGCGCGCCGTCACGACCTCGATGCCCCCCACCCCGGTGGGCTCCCGCAGGCGAGGGCGGCAGCAGCCGACTTGGTGCTCGAGGCGGCGACCGCGCTCGTCATCGAGACCGGAGGGCGCGCCGTGCTCTCGGAGTCCATCGCCCAGCTGCTTGCCCGCCAGGCCGTCTTCCTGCTCGTCTTCGGCCAGACGCCGGCGATAAAGGCCGAGCAGCGGCGGATGCGGCTGAACATGGCGCCACGCGGCGGACCGCTTTAGGCTGCGGGCTGACATGGCGCCACGTCGTGGAACCGGCCCACTTCTCGCGGTGGCCAGGGGCGATGCCCCGGCCGACCTTCTCCTCACCGGCGGCCGTGTCTTTGTTCCCGGCACCCGGGAGTGGATCGTCACCGACCTCGCCATCTCGGGCGGCGTGATCGCCGGGTGGGGCCACCGGGATGCCGTCGAGGTCGTCGACGTGTCGGGCACGTCGCTCACGCCGGGCTTCATCGATGCGCACATGCATCTCGAGTCCACCAAGCTGTGGGTGGACGAGTTCGTCCGCACCGTGCTGCCCCACGGGACGACCGCCGTCGCCGCCGACCCACACGAGATCGCCAACGTCTTCGGCGTGCCAGGCGTCGTCGCCCTCGCCGAGGCGGCGGCCGGGCTGCCGTTCACCTTCGGCATCTGCGCCTCGAGCTGCGTGCCGGCGTCCTGCTTCGAGAGCCCTGGCGCCGAGCTCGGCGCCGCCGACCTCGCCTCGCTTCTCGACGAGCACGGCGCCATCGGCGTCGCCGAGGTGATGAACTTTCCCGGTGTGGTGAACGGGGATCCCGAGACGCTCGCCAAGATCGCCACCGCCGGCCACCGGCGGGTCGACGGGCACGCCCCCGGGCTCGCCGGCCGCCAGCTCGACGCCTACCTGGCGGCGGGGGTCGAGTCCGACCACGAGTGCACGGAGCTCGCCGAGGCCGACGAGAAGCGCCGCAAGGGAATGTGGATCTTCATCCGTGAAGGCTCGGCCTCGCGGAACCTGCGGGCTCTCATCCCCACCGTGGTCCGGCACGGCACGGCCCGTGTCGCCCTCTGCACCGACGACCGTGAGCCCGACACTCTCACGAGGGATGGCCACGTGAACGACTGCGCCCGGCTGGCAGTGGAGTGCGGCCTCTCACTCGAGGACGCCCTCGTTCTCGTCACGAGCAACCCGGCCGACTACCACCATTTCGACCACCTCGGCTGGCTGGCGCCCGGGTACCAGGCCGACGTGCTCTGCTTCGACGACCTCGCCGGCCTCGAGCCGGCGCGGGTCTGGCAGGCGGGCCGCCTCGTCGCCGCCGACGGCGTCGCCGCGGAGGGAGCTGTGCCCGCCCGGCCCGCTCCCGAGTTCATGCTGCGATCGGTCCACCTTGATCCGCCCCCGGCGCCGGAGGACCTCGACCGCCTCCCTCCTCCGGGAGGCCTCGCCCGCGTGATCGGCGTGAAGGAGAACTCGCTCACGACGCGCCAGCTGCTTCTCGACGTGTCCGACCCGGCCGTGGGAGCCGCCCGCATCGCCGTCGTGGAACGCCACCGGCAGACTGGTCGGATCGGCCTCGGCTACGTGCACGGCTTCGGGCTCACGCAGGGCGCCATCGCCTCGACGGTCGCCCACGACGCCCACAACTGCATGGTGGTAGGGGCGATCGATGCCAGCGGGCCGGCCGAGATGTCCGTCGCCGTCGGCCGGTTGGCAGAGATCGGCGGGGGCCAGGTGGCGGTCTTGGGCGGAGAGGTGATCGGCGAGGTGCGCCTCCCGATCGGGGGGCTGATGAGCGAGGGCAGCGCGCAGGCCGTCGGCACCGAGGTGGAGCGGCTGGCCGCAGCGGCCTCAGGTGCCCTCGGCGTCAGCATCGCCGCCCCCTTCATGCAGCTCAGCTTTCTCGGCCTCTCGGTCCTCCCCGAGCTCCGGATCACCGACCGGGGGATGGTGGACGTCACGAGCTTCTCGCTCGTCGACGTCGCCGCCGGCTGAGGCCGGCTACTCCACTGCGCCGAGGACGAGCGACAGGAGTGCCATGCGCATGACGACGCCGTTGAAGGCCTCCACCCAGTAGCGGGCGTGGCGGGTGCTGTCGACATCAGGCGGCAGCTCGTCCATCCGGGGTAGGGAGTGAACGATGATCGAGTCCGATTTCGCCTTCTTGGAAAGGAGCTCGCGCGTGACCCGATAGGGCGCCGCCGTGCGGCCGCGGTCCCCCGTCGCCTCGACGCGCGATTGGGTGTAGTCGGCCTGCACGGTTGGCTCCATGTAGATCACGTCGGCCGCCGAGATGCAGGCCTCCACGCTCTCGGCCTGCTCGTACTGGACGTTGCGCTCGTCGAGCTCCGACCTGAACTCGTCGGTGAGCGACATGTCCTCGGGCGAGACCACGTAGCCGGCCAGGTCGAACTGGGACATGGCGTAGAGGATCGAGTGCATCGTGCGCATCCTCATGTCGCCGACGAGGAGCACTTTCAGGCCGTCGAGGGTGCCTTTTTCCTTCCAGATCGTGTAGAGATCGGTCAGGACCTGCGTGGGGTGCTCCCCCCAGCCGTCGCCGCAATTGATCACCGGGACCGACGCCCACCGGGCCGCCTCGCGGGGCGCGCCCTCCTCGAAGTGCCGCATGGCGATGACGTCGCCGTAGTACTCGAGCATGTGGACGGTGTCCTTCATGGACTCCTGGTAGAAGTCGCCGGCCCGCGTCATCTTGGCATCCGAGAAACCGAGCACGTGACCGCCGAGCCGGTGCATGGCCGCCTCCGTCGCCAGGCGGGTACGGGTGCTCGGCTGGTAGAAGGCCGTCAGCAAGGTCTTGTGGGCGAGCAGATTCCCGTTCCGGCGCTCCGCCGCGTACGGGCGGAGCTGGTCAGCGGTGCGGAAGATCTGGAAGTACTCCTCCCGCTCCATGTCTTTCAGTGACAGGATGTCCCGCCCGAGGAAGCTTCTCATGCGGGCATCCTTGCCTCCCGCTGGAGGCCCGCGCCAGGCTCGCGTCCCGCGGCGCAAGAAAGGGCCGTGGGTAGAGTGACCCGGGACCGGCCCCGAGGCCGGCCGGGCCGCGAGTTGGAGGGGTCGATCGGTGACTCGACAGGTAGGACGGTGAGGTCGCTCTGGGTCAGGGGCGCCACGATCATCGACGGCACGGAGTCCGACCCCTTCACCGGTGACGTGGTCGTGGACGACGAGGGCCTGATCGCCTCGGTCGGGCCGGCGAGACGGGAGCCTCCGTTCCGCGTCTCCTCCACTGTGGACGGGTCCGGCCTCGTGCTGGCGCCGGGCTTTGTCGACCTCCACTCTCATTCAGACCTCTACTCGCTCTTCCGGGAGTCGCCCGCCAGCCCGCCGATCGGTGATGCGCCGAAGCTCGCCCAGGGTTGCACGGCTCAGGTCTTCGGCCAGGACGGCATCTCGGCGGCGCCCCTCAGGGACGAGGACCTGGACGATCACATGGCGTTCCTGGCCGGCCTGGACGGATCGATCCCGGCTGAGGACTTCACATGGCGCAGTTTCGGTGAGTACCGGCAGGCGGTCACCGCCTGCGCCACGACGCGCACCGCCCTCCTCGTCGGCCATGCCACGATCCGCCGTCTCGTCATGGGAGACGTCGCCCGCGAGCCGACCGCAGCAGAGATCGCCGCCATGCAGGAGGCACTGGCGGGGGCGCTCGACGAGGGAGGGAGGGGTTTCTCCACCGGGCTCGTCTACGTACCGGCCGCTTACGCCACGACAGACGAAGTGGCGTCGCTCTGTGAGGTCGTGGCCTCGCGGCGGCTGCCTTTCTTCGTTCACGTCCGATCAGAATCAGACGGCGTCGTCGAAGCGACGGACGAGGTGATCGGCATTGCCGAGCGGACCGGCTGCCATCTGCACTACAGCCACATCAAGACCGCCGGCCGGGACAACTGGCCGAAGGCGTCGCTGCTGATCGACCGCATCGCCGCCGCGCGTGACGCAGGCGTCAGCCTGTCGGCGGACGTCCATCCCTACATCGCCGGCTCGACGTCGGCCATCGTGCTGCTGCCGCCCTGGATCCAGGAGGGCGGCAGGGAGGCAGCCATCGCCCGCCTGGCTGACCCGGTAGTGCGGGCGCGGGTCCGCCACCAGCTCATGGAGGACACGACCTCGTGGGACAACTGGTGGCGCTTCTCCGACGGCTGGAGCGGGCTCCGGGTGGCGCGCTGCGGCCGGCCGGAGCTCGTCGGGCGCTCCTTTGCCGAGGTGATCTCGCGCGCCGGCATCGGCGACCTCGATTCGCAGGCTGCCTTCGACCTCGTCTTCCAGCTCCTCGTGAGCGAGAACCTCGGCATGTCGCTCGTCTCCTTCAACAACGTCGAAGAGAACGTGGCCGGGTTCATGAGGCAGCCCTACACCTCGATCGGCACCGACGCCGTCGTCGATCGCGGCGGCCACCCCCACCCGCGCCTGCACGGCACCTTCCCCCGCGTGCTCGGCCGGTTCGTGCGGGAGCTCGGGACGCTCGCACTGCCCGAGGCGGTCCGGAAGATGACGTCGCAGGCGGCTGCCGTGGTCGGCTGGGCCGGCAGGCTGGGCGAGATACGGCCCGGCCTGCCTGCGGATCTCACCTTGTTCGATCCTGACGTCGTGGCGGACCGGGCGACGTTCGAGTCTCCCTGGGAGCCCCCCGTCGGCATCGAGGGCGTCTGGGTGGGCGGCGTTCGCCTCGTCTCCGGAGGGCAAGTCACCGGCGGAGAAGACGCCGTCGCCGGCGATCCGCCTCTGCCGGCTCAGGACGACGGCGGACCGCAGAGCGGCTGACTCACCGTCGTACTCCCGTGAACAACACGGCGACGCTCTCGCCGTCGCCCACGACGCCTTCGTCGACGAGCGCCACGAGGCCGGCAAGTCCGGCCGTCCCTGTGGCATCGGCCGCCAGGCCGGTCAGCTCGCCGGCGAGCGCGTTCGCCTTCTCGAGCTGCTCCTCCCCCACCACAACCGGGCGGCCTCCGGTGAGGAGCATCGCCTCGACGACGGCCAGCCAGTCGTAGGTCTCGTCGTCGAGGATGCCGTGAGCCACGCTGCGGGGGGCACCCTCCCACGGCCACATGAAGTCGGACCGCCGGCGAGAAGCCCGCTGGACGGCCCGCCGGACCTGCTCCGGACCGGACTCGCCCCCGAGGAGCGCCTCAACCCGCCGGAATGCCCTCTTCAGCGGCCAGGCGCTCTCTGTCTGGACTGTGTGAATGCGGGGGGCCCGCTCCATCACCTTGAAGGCGACCGCCTCCCTCAAGGCCGCCGCCACCGCGCTGGCGAGGGCGCCCCCGCCCACCTGCACCACGATGTGGTCAAGCGAGCGGCCGGCGGCCGCCAGGCTGGCGACGACCTCGTAGCCGAGCGTCTCGCCCCCCTCGACGACGAGGCCGTTCTCGCTCCCCTGGCAGGTGAAGGGGAGCGCACCGGCGGTGAGCGCCGCCCGGAGCCGGTGGTAGGTGGGATCGCCGGCGACGCCGGCTTGCCGCTCGCACACCGTCACCTCCGCCCCGAGGGCCGACAATCGCTCGAGGACGGCGGGATCGGCCTCGCGTGGGACGAAGACGAGCAGCCGGCGCCGGCCGGCCGCCGCCACGACGGCCGCCGCCAGGGCGGCATTGCCACAGCTGGCGATGGCAAGCCGCCGGCGGTGGCGCCGATCGGCGAGGCCGAGCCGCTCGGCCACCTCGAGGTGGACGAGCACGCCGAAGAGGTGGCGACCCTTGTGGGAACCGGCCACGTTCCCCGTTTCGTCCTTTATGAACAACGGCCCCGAGACGCCTGCGGCACCGGCGAGCGACGGGGCCTCCACAAACGGCGTCGCCCGGAAGCCGTGGCCGTCCACGCCGGCGACGGCGGCATCGAGTGCCTGCACGAGCTCGACGAAGCCGTCGTCGCCGAGGCCGCCGGCCATGGCCAGCTGATGGGCATGCGAGAGCGCCCGGAACCGCACGAAGGGGTTGTGCTCATGCTCGTCGCCGGTGGGGAACGCCAGCGACTCGACGTCGAGCAGCCGGCGAAGGACATGGTCGGCGCCGTCCCCGGCATGGGGGCAGCGGAACGGGTAAGGCTCGACCGGGTCGACGGCGGTGCCGCAACCGGCGCAGGCGATCAGGCTCGGGAGGGGCGCCAGGCGGACGCTCACAGCTGCGCGAGCACGCCGACGCGGGCGTTGAACTCGCGGATCATCTCGTCCCAGATGCCCACCATCGGGCGGATTCCCTCCCAGAAACTCGCCTCGCTCCGAGACGAGAACTCCTCCACCGGCACACCCTGCTGCTCCACCCACGTGAAGTAGCCGAGGTTGAAGATCCGCACCCGTTCGGCTCGGGTCAGCTCGAGCAGATTGTCGGCCGACAGGCCGGCGAGTTGCTCCCCGAAGACCTCGGCGGCCGCGAGGTCGTCGAAACCGGATCCGAACTCCTTCGCGAGCGTCAGTTGTCGCTCGCTCTCGTACATCGCCGCCCCGTCGGTGGCGACCGTCATGACGACGTCGTCCGGCCCGAGGTCCTGGTGCTTGGCGAGCTTGATCGCCGCCAGCACGTTGCAAATGCTGGAGAGGCCGAACGAGCCCAGCGACTGGAGCACCGTTTCCGGCAGCCGACGGCGGCCGGCGAGGTAGCGCCGCCCGGCCTCGGAGTTGAAAAGGACGTTCAGGCGGTCGGTTGCCCGGTCCGAGACGGCGATGACGAAATCGGTGTTCATGACGTTGTGAATGAGCGGGATGTGCTTGTCGCCGATCCCCTGGATGTTGTGCGCGCCGAAGCCGTTGCAGAGCATCGTCGGGCACTCGAGCGCCTCGACGGCGGCGATGGCCGTCCCGTGCCGCTCCTTCAGGTAGTCGCCGGCGGCGAGGGTGCCGGCCGAGCCGGTGGCGGACACAAAGGCGCGCAACCGCAGCGCCGCGCCGCCCTCCTCGGCGGTCATGGCGGCGAAGATGTGCTCCATGGCCGCGCCTGTGGCGCAGTAGTGCGCCAGGTGGTTGCCGAGCTCGGAGAACTGGTTGAAGATCACGTTGGCGCTGTCGGCCGCCATGCGGTGGCACTCGTCGTAGATCTCCTTCACGTTGCTCTCGGTTCCCGGCGTCCGCACGATGTCAGAGGCGTCCACCACCCAGGACTCGAGCCACTCGAACCGCTCCCGGCTCATCCCTGCCGGCAGGACGGCCACGCCCCGGCACCCCATGAGCCGCGAGATCGCCACCCCGCCGCGGCAGTAGTTGCCTGTCGAAGGCCAGACCGCCCGGTGCCGGGTCGGATCGAACTGCCCGGTGACGATGCGCGGCGCCAGGCAGGCGTAGCTGGCGAGCACCTTGTGAGCGCCGATCATCGGGAAGCGGTCGGCCAGAGCCACCACGATGCGGGCATTTGTCCCGGTGAGCTCGGGCGGGAGCACGACATGGGCAGGCACGGCGGTGATGCCGGTGCGGGCGGCGTCGTTGTGCCAGTGGACGCGGAACAAATTGAGCGGGTGAGCGTCGTCCGGCCCGACAGGCCCGAGGGCGGCGGTCACCCGTCCCGGTATCGAGGCCGGGTCGGCCAGCTCGGAGAAGGTCGGGAGCACGATCTGCCGATCGCGGAAGCGTTCCACGGTCCGCTCGTACACGTCGGTATCGACCACGTCGCGCTCGAGCCCCAGCCGCCTCATGTGCTTCCTCCGTTCATGCTGTCATCTTGACATCGGACGACCTCTTGGTCGGTGACGACGAGGTGGAGGCCGAGGTCGTCCTCCCCCATAGGGACCTCTGCCACGATCTGCTCGGAGAAGGCGAGGCCGATGAGGACAGCGTCCGCCGGCAGACGGCGCAGGAACTTGTCGTAGTTGCCCCCTCCGTAGCCAAGCCGGCCCCCTCGCCGGTCGAAGGCCAGGCCGGGGACGACCACGGCCCCGATGCGGCTCACGTCAGCAGGCCGGCGAACAAGCGGCTCCCACGGGCCGTAGCCGGACTCGACGAGTTGGTCCCCCCGGCGGAACTCGGCCACATCCATCTCGCCCGAGTCGAGAAAGGGCAGGAAGACGGTCACGCCGGCCTCCTGCAGGGAGCCGAGAAAATCGTCGGTCGGGACCTCGGAGCCGAACGACGAGAAAGAAAGGACCACATCGGCCCGCCGAAGCTCGGGAAGCAACCACAGCGCACGGGTGATGAGCCGTCCCCGTCTCGTGCGCTCCTCTGCCGGGATCGCTCGGCGGATCCGGCGCATCTGCTGTCTGAGGGCGCCCTTGGCCGCCACTGCAGCATCGTCTGGCGCTGCACGCCGGGCATCCGCCGGCCCGCCCGCGGCCTCCACTGACCCCGGCGCATCCGGGACGGCACTTTCGGCAGCCGCCATTGTGCGAGAGTCCCTCTCCGGAGGCATCATCACCCTTTCAAGCCGAATCCTCGGCGTCCTCGCCACGCTCGTGCCTCCGGATGCTGCGGTCGGAGCGCCGGCCAGTTAGTTTGCCACCGTGCCCCGCCGCGCCCGATCGGCCACCATCGAGCGCTTCGTCCTCGGCAACGGCCTGCGGGTCATCGCCGCCCCGGACCGTTCGAGTCCTCTCGTCGGAGTGGCGGTGGTGTACGACGTCGGCTTCCGCTCGGAGCCGGAGGGAAAGACAGGGTTCGCCCATCTCTTCGAGCATCTCATGTTCCAGGGTTCGGCCAACGTCGGCAAGGTGGAGCACGTTCGCCTCGTCGAGGCGGCCGGCGGTGTCTTCAACGGGCACACCCTGGCCGACTTGACCGCCTACTACGAGGCCCTCCCTGTGGGCGGGCTCGATCTCGCCCTCTGGCTGGAAGCCGACCGCATGGGAGCTCTCGCCGTGACCGAGGAGAACCTGCGCAACCAGATCGCCGTCGTGGAGGAGGAGATCAAGGTAAACGTCCTCAACCAGCCCTATGGCGGCTTCCCCTGGATCGTCCTGCCCGAGGTGGCCTTCGACTCCTACGCCAACTCGCACAACGGCTATGGGGACTTCTCCCATCTTGAAAGCGCCACCTTGGAGGACGCGGCCGAGTTCTACGCCAGCTACTACGCGCCGGCGAACGCCGTGCTCACGGTCGCCGGCGATTGCGATCCCGATGAGGTCCACCGGCTCGCCGAGCGCCATTTCGGCGGCATCGCCAGCAAGCCGGCCCCGCCGCACGGGCCCTGGCCGGAGCCCCCGCTGGCAGAGGAGCGCCGGAGGGTGATCGACGACACGCGCGCGCCGCAACCGGCCTTCGCCGCCGGCTACCGGACTCCGCCGCCCGAAAGGCTGGAAGAGCATCTGCCCTACTGGGTCACGGCGAGCGTGCTGGCCGACGGGGAGGCGAGCAGACTGCGGTCCCGCCTCATCCATCGCGACCACAAGGTCACAGACGTCGGTTGCGATCTCGGCCTCTTTGGCGTCGACGGCCTCTTCATGCGCGACCCGGTGCTGTTCCGGACCGTCGTCTTCCATCCCGGATCGGCGACGACCGACGAGCTGCTCGCCACCATCGATGACGAGCTCGACCTCCTGGCGGCCGACGGCCCCACGCCGGACGAGCTCGATCGCATCGCCGCCGTCACCGCCGCCAGCCATTGGAGAGGGCTCGACTCGGTGATGGAGCGAGGAATCACTCTGGCTTCTCTCGAGGTCATCCACGGCCGCGCCGAGCTCGTGGACGAGCTGCCTGAGCAGCTTGCTGCCGTGGGAGCCACCGAGGTGGCAGCGGCCGCCGCCGACCTGGCGACACAGCGGCGGGCAATTGTCGAGATCCGTCCAGCGGAGCCACCCCGTTGACGTCCGCCCCGCCGGCGGTCGGGCGTCTCCGGGCCCCGCGGGCCCCGGCCCTCACCGAGCAGGAGCTGACGGGGGGTCTGCACGCCATCGCGGTCCGGCGCCCCGGGGTGCCGCTCGCGCAGGTGCGGCTGGTCTTTCCCATCCCGGGCCGAGACATGTCGCGGCCGGCGGCCTCCCTCGTCCTCTCCGAGTCCATCCTGGCCGGCACGGAGGAGCACGACCGCGAAGGGCTGGCGGCGGCGGTGGAGCGCCTGGGCGGCACGCTGACCGCCACGGTTGCCGGCGATCGTCTCGTACTGAGCGCCTCTGCGCTCTCCCACCGTCTCGGAGAGCTGATCGCCCTTGTCGGCGAGGTGCTCACGAGCGCCACCTATCCGGCAGCAGAAGTGAAGGCCGATCGGGCGCGCACATCCGACCGGGTCATCCTCATGCTCAGCCGGCCGGAGGTGCTCGCCGACGAGGCGCTAGCCAAGCGGCTCTTCGGCAAACATCCGTACGGAGCACCTGTGGCACGGCCCGATGCCCTTCTCCGGGTGGGCGCGCCCGTGCTCCGGCGACTCCATCACTCGCTCCTCCAGGCGAAGTCGGCCCATCTTGTGCTCGTGGGCGACATCCAGCCGAAGAAGGCATTGGCGGTGGCGGAGGCGGGCCTCGGCGCCTGGCTCGAGACGCCTGCACCCGGCGTTCCTCCCCTGCGTCCGGTTCCCGTGCCGGAGCCCGGCCCGCTCCTGCTCGTCAACCGAGCGGGCAGCGTCCAGAGCAACCTCCGGTTGGGGGGAACGGCTCCCCGCCGCGCGAGCGCCGATTGGCCAGCCACCTTGATCGCCAACGAGATTCTCGGTGGGATGTTCACGTCCCGGATCGTGGAGAACCTGCGGGAGAGGAACGGCTACACATACTCCCCCCGCAGCACGATCAGCCACGGCCGGGCCGGCTCGACCCTCACCATCGCCGCCGAGGTCTCGACAGAAGTGACGGCGGCTGCTCTCGTCGAGACCCGCTACGAGCTCGGACGCATCGCCACCACCGGCGTGACGGAGGACGAGGTGGAGGCGGCCTGCCGCTACGCCGTCGGGTCGTTCCTCGTCCGCACGGCCACGCAGGCCGGGCTGGCCTCCACGCTGGCCACGCTGGCTGTCGAGGGCACCGGGCCCGATTACCTCTCCGGGCACCCGGCGCGCATCGCCCGCACGACCAAGGCCGAAGTCGACGAAGCTGCTCGGCGTTACCTGTCCCCGGCGGCGATGGTGACCGTCGTGGTCGGCGATGCCGAAGGAGTCGGTCGGTCGCTCTCGGTCGTCGACGCAGTGAACACCGAGTGAGGTCCTCGCGGCGTCCGAAAAGATCAGCCACGCCGGCCGAGACGAACTGCCGCTGCTCTCGGGGCGAAGCGGCCCCCTGATCCGCCTCCCTCAGGGCCGCACTGCCGTGAGGATGGGATCGAAGGCCGTCCCGGCGTGCGGCAGGTGCCACTTCGGCGCGACGAACCCGAGTGTCTCGAAGGCGCTCGTCAAATCCGACCGCCGGTGGGCATGAAGGCGCGTGGTGACCTCGGAGGCGCTGAGGCCGGCGTCGCCCTCGCGCAGGAAGATCCACGTCATCGAGTAGGCCGAGGCGTCCGGCTCCCAGTCCCACAGCTGGAAGGTGATGCGCCGACCGCTCGGCGTGTCGTGTACCTGCGGCAGGCTCGGCACGCGCGGGCGTGACTCGGCCAGGGCATCGTAGTCGCGGATCGAGACGAGGGCGATACCGCCCGAAGCGACCTTGGTGCTCATGGCCCGGCTCGCCGCCACCACCTCGTTCGTGCCGAGGTGGGCGAACGAGTTGCCGCAACTGATGACAGCATCGAACTCTCCCTCGACCTCGAGGTGGAGGCGGCACATGTCCGCCACGGCGAATGTCGCCGGAACGCCCAACAAGGCCGCCTCACTTCGCGCCCGCTCGACGGCCCGCGGGCTCAGATCCGTGCCGACGACGTGATGGCCCCTCAGTGCGAGGCCGATTGACTGTGTGCCTATCCCGCACGAGCAGTCGAGCACCTTCCAGGGCGGCGGCTTCTCGAGTCTCGTCCCAATGACGGCCTCGAGCCTTCGGCCCTGTTGCTCCATGACCTCGCGCCAATCCTGCTGATGGACGGTCAGGTGGTAGTCATCGGCGACGCTGTCGTAGAAGCCGCTGACATCGTCGGGGCCGGCAGGACGTGCCGGCAGCGCGCTGTCGCCCATCGCCAGGAGGCTAATCCGGCGCGGGAATCAACTCAGGAAAAGGCGGGTAGACCTGACCGTATGACCATCACGCGGCGCATAGGTCGTCCTCTTCTCTCAGGCATCTTCATCGTCGGTGGCCTCGATGCCGCCCGCCACCCGGAGAACAAGGTCAAGAAGGCTGAACGCGTCACTCAGCCGCTCGTCCAACTGGCCCCGGAGGGTTTCCCAACCGATACCGAGACGCTGGTCAGATTCAACGGCATCGTGCAGGTGGCCGCCGGCTCCGCCCTCGCCCTCGGCAAGTTCCCTCGGGTCGCCGCTCTCGCTCTCATCGGCTCGATCATCCCCACCACGGTCGCCGGCCACCGATTCTGGGAGGAGACCGACGACGACGCCAGGGCGCAACAGATGGTCCACTTCCTGAAGAATCTCGGTCTTCTCGGTGGGTTGATAATCACCGCCGCCGACACAGAAGGCGCGCCGTCGCTCAGCTGGCGAGCCAAGCGCAACGCGCACCGGCTGGGCCAGGCCGTCTCGGCCGGCGGAATGATCGCAGGGTCGAAGGTGACCAAGTCAAAGCGGAAGGCCGGCCGCCGTGCCGCCAGGACGGCCGGCAAGGTCACTCCAGTTGCTGTCGCCACCGCCGCCAGTGCTCGCCGGCAAGCCAAGAGATCGGTTGACACCGTCGGTTCCCAACTTCACAGCGGAGCCGACCGGGCCGGGCACCTGATCGCCACCGGGACCGACCTCGCCGGCCACCTGCTCTCCACGGGGTCCGACCGGGCCGGGCACGTCATCGCCACTGGGACCGACCGGGCCGGCCACGTCATCGCTACTGGGACCGACCGGGCCGGGCACCTGCTCTCCACGGGGTCCGACCGGGCCGGGCACGTCATCGCCACTGGGACCGACCGGGCCGGGCAGCTGATCTCCACAGGGTCCGACCGGGCCGGGCACGTCATCGCCACTGGGACCGACCGGGCTGGGCAGCTGATCTCCGCGGGGTCGGAGCGGGCCGGTGAGCTCGTCGCCGCCGCCAAGAACGCCCTCCCCGTCGGCTGACGGTCCGCGGTCAGCTCGTCGGCACGTGCTGGAGGGAATCGGCCAGCAGCTCCACTGAAGCGAGACGCGCCTCGGTCGTGGGCGACTGGTGGACGACGATGAGCTCATCGGCGTCGGCATGCTCCGCGAAAGCCTCGACGTACTCCCGCACCTCCCCCGGTGTCCCGACGGCGGCGTAGGTCATCATCTCCTGGATGTGCAGGCCGGCGGGCGACACGAGGATGGCGTCGGCCTCGGCGTCGGACAGCGTCCGGCCCCGGCCGAACATCGCAGAGGCCCTCAGGCGCTTGGCGATGCGGAATTGCTCCTGGGCCTCTGCGGTGGTGCCTGCCGCTATCACGGTGAGCCCGGCTATGACGTAGGGCGTGTCGAGCTGAGCCGAGGGTCGGAATTCGTGGCGGTAGGCCGCCACGGCCTGCAGGAGCGCCCCGGGGGCGAAGTGGGAGGCGAAGGCGTACGGCAGCCCGAAAGAGGCGGCCAGAGTGGCACCGAACATCGACGAGCCGAGGATGTAGAGCGGCACGTTCGTGCCCTTGCCGGGTGTGGCGTCCACGCCGGGGATACGGGTGTGGCCGGTGAGGTAGCCCTGCAGCTCGAGCACGTCCTCCGGGAAGCGATCTGCCGAGGCCGCGTCGCGTCGCAGCGCCAGCATGGTGTTCCTGTCCGAACCGGGCGCCCGCCCGAGCCCGAGATCTATCCGTCCCGGATGGAGCGACTCGAGCGTCCCGAACTGCTCCGCGATTGTGAGGGGAGCGTGGTTCGGGAGCATGATCCCGCCGGAGCCGAGGCGGATGCTCTGCGTGTGGGCTGCCACGTGGGCGATGATCACGCTCGTGGCCGACGATGCGATCGTCGCCATGTTGTGGTGCTCGGCGTACCAGACCCGCCTGTACCCCCACTGCTCGGCCACTTGGGCGAGGGCCACACTGGCGGCGAAGCTGTCGGCCACCGTCTGGCCGGGCCGGATCGGAGCGAGGTCGAGGGCCGAGATCGGGACTGTCATGGCCCCGGTATCGCCCCGCCGACGACGGCGGCCGAACTTTCGAAGGAGTGCGCTCCGCCGTCGAAGGAGTGGAAGGACAATGCGCGCCTGACAAGGTCGACATGAACGATCGAGTCAGCCGGGACGTCTTCCCAACCTTCACGGGCGAGACCCGAGGAGGCGATGACGATCTCCCCGTTGACCTGCCGGTACCGGAGACCGAAGTAGCCCTCGAGATGGTCCGCCGGCAAATCCTCGGGCCTCGTGACTGCCGCCAGGAGATCCTCGCGGGGAGGCGCCAGCCCTGTGCTCCCGTGCACCACGACAAGCGATGCCGGCGAGAGCAGTACGGCGTTGAGACTGGCGGGACCGCAGGCGCCGCGTATGTCAGCGAGCGCGCGACGGATCCCCCCTATCAGGTTCCCTTCCTGCTCGAAGCATTGCAGCAAATAGAGAAAGTACGCCTCGCTGTCGGTCGTCCCTCGCCGCGCCGCCAGCCAAACCGGGCTCAACAAGGACTCCAGCCTGTCCGGTGACGGGATGCTTCCCTGGTGGGCGAATGCCCACCCGCCCATTAGAAATGGATGAGTGTTCGCCTCGGCGACGGCGAGGCCGCTCGTCGCCCAGCGCAGGTGGACAAAGCCGGCCTCGCCGAGGCGACGGCCGGCCAGTTCCTCGAAGGCCGGGTCCTCGTATGCCGGCAGCACCGAGCGCCTTGCCTGCAATCTCCCCTCTCGCCGGCCTGTCGTCCCGCCAGCGTGCGCGCCCGGCTCGCCAGCTGGCGCACCTGCCTTCGCACCGGGCGCACGCGCCTCGTCCGGCGGCGCCACCCAGCTCATTCCCCAGCCGTCGCGGTGCAAGTGGGAGAGCTTGCGGAAGCGGTCGAACTCCTCCGGGGTGAGCAGCTCGTCGACGGCCCTCGGTACCTTCGCCGAGTAGGCCAGCAGCCGGCACATCGAGGGTCCTCCTTGGCTGGTCGTCTCGACAGGCAGTTCGCCCTGCAGCCACCGCCAGCCTACCGACCTTTCCGGAGGCTCTCCGTGCTGATCGGCGCATCACGGTGACAGCTTGTAGACACGGCGGGCGTTGCCGGCGGCGATCATCGCCGCCACCCGGGCCACCTCGTCCTCGCTCCGATCCTCCCGGGACAGCAGCGGGTCGAGCACGTCGGCGAGCGCCTCACGGAAGGCGAGAGCACCCATCAGGTGCAGCTCCGCCAGCCCGAAGGCGTCGGAGGAGTAGAGCAGCTTGTGAAACGGCGCCGACTCGACCGCTTCAGCCAGCACAGCTGTTGCCCGGTACCCCACGTAGTTGACCGCCAGCCCGATGTCGAAATAGACGTGCGGGTACACTCCGGCGAGGTAGGCAGCCTGGCGGTGGTAGGGGTAACAATGCAACAGCATGATCGGCGTCCCGAGCGGCGCCGCCCGGCGGATCAGCCCGGTAAGGAGCGCCGGGTCGGATCGGTGAAGGTCGAGGTCGGCATCGCCGTAGCCGGTGTGGAACTGCAGCGGTACGCCAGACCGCAGTCCCATCCAGACGAGGTGACGCAGCAGCACCGGGTGGGACAGGCGCCGCTGTGCGGAGCTGCCGCTTCCGATCCACTCCCTCGCAGCCTCCCGCACCTCGTCGGGCCCGGGCTCTTCCGGGTCGATGTCGAACCCATGCCGGTAAGCCAGGATCGACTTGCAGCCGACCGCAGCTTCCGGTCCGGACAGCTCCGCCGCCAGCCGCTCAGCGAAGGCATCGGCGAACCGGGGAGCCGCCGCGCCGTTGGCCACGACGGACTCCGCCAGCTGCTCCAACCGGGCGATCCGTCGCACGGGGGTGGCGGCCAGCTCGGCGAGCTCCGGCAACTCTACGAGGTCACCTCCGCAGTAGCCATGATCTACGAGCCACTCGGCCACCGGGGCGGCGCGCAGCAGCCGGCGGTTGGCCTCGCTTCCACCGAGGTCCCTACGCCGGGCGAGGTACTCGTCCGGCGTAGATCCCGGCGAAAGCCCCAACACGGGAGCACACCTGCGCAGCACCGCCGCGCCGAGGAAGGAGTCGAAGTAGCTGCACCCGGCGGCGGGGGGCTCAGCGGACTCGGTCAGGTAACGCTCGAAGGTCTCCCGGTCGCCGACGTCGGCCACGACGCTGTGGACGTGGTGGTCGACGAGAGCAACGGCATCCACGGCGCGGCGGACGGCCTCGCTCGCCATCAGTGGCGCCACCGGGTCATCGCCGTCACCTCGTCCGGGCTGGAATCGGCGAACAGTGCGAGCTCGGCCCGCCGGACGGCGGCGATCGTCTCGTGAAGCGACTCGCCCAGTGCCTCGGCCAGCACGGTGCTCGCCTCGAAGGCCTCGAGGGCCTCCCGCAGGCTCGCCGGCAGTCTGGTCGCCCCGGCCGCCGCCAACTCGGCTGCTGAGAGCGTGGCCGGATCGACCAGCATCTCGGGCGGCAGCCGCAGCCCTTCCTGCTGACCGGCCAGCCCCGCGGCCAGCACCGCCCCCACCACTAGGTACGGGTTGGCGCTCAAGTCGAAGCATTTCACCTCGAGATTGGCGCTGTGCGACTCGTGACCAACCGTGCCGGTGACGAGGCGCAGGGCGGTCTCCCGGTTCTCCAGCCCCCACGCCTGGAACGCCCCGGCCCAGTGCTGGGGGATGAGGCGCAGGTAGCTGGCCACGCTCGGCGCCCCGACCACGAGCAGCGCCGGCAGCTCGTGGAGAATTCCCGCTGTGAACGACTCGGCGTCGGCGGTCATTCCGTGCGGGCCACCGCCGCCGGCGAAGAGGTTGCGCCCGTCACGCCACAGACTGAGATGCAAGTGCCCGCCGTTTCCCACCTGCCCGGCGACGACGCTCGGCGAGAAGCTCGTCCGCAGCCCGTGATTGTTGCCGACGGCCCGTACCGTCAGCCGGACGAGGACGCTGTCGTCGGCCGCTCCCACCGGGTCCTTCGCGGCCACCGACACCTCGAACTGGCCGTCGGCGTACTCCGGATGGACCTGCTCCACTGCGATGCGCTCGTCGTCGAGCGCCCGGAGGAGATCACGGAGATAGTCGGAGCACTCGATGACCCGCGTCATGCCGTAGGCGGGACCGAGGGTGGCCGGAGTGAACCCGTCGCCAGCGCCGGCGCCGAGCGCCCATTCGAGCTCGAAGCTCATGGCGGCGGACATGTTGTGCTCGGCCGCCCGTGCGACCATCCGGGCAGCGAAGCTGCGGTGGCAAAGGGGGTGAGCCTCGCCCGACCGCGTCCGCCGGTTGACCGGCGCCCACGCCCATCCGGGCTGTCCGGCAAGTGCCACAAGCCGGCCCAGATCGGGGTACAGCCTCAGGTCCCCGACAGGCCCGGTAGAGGTCCGGCTGGCGGTCACCGAGTCGTCGAGCACGAACACGTCGAACACAGGCGACATCCCTACGCCCGAGACCGTGGCGGCCTCGAGCCGGGCCGAAGGGATGGCCTTCACCCGGGTGATCCCGGAGTTGTCCACGTAGGTGAGGGCGATGCCCTCCACTCCCCGCCCGGCGAGCTCGGCGGCGAGCGCGGGGGCGCTTTCCCCGGCCGCCCCGTCGACCCCTGCCACCGCCTCGGCCACCACTGCCTCCCGCTTGTTCGCCTGCGCAGCTGGCGCACCCAGACCTCCGGACGCCGCAAGCGGCGGAACGGTGTCGGCCGAGCCGAAATGGTTCTGGCCTGGCGCGTCCGGGGCGGCTTAACATACCGCGCATGGCGACGTCGAATGGCGGTGCAGCAGTCGAGACAGCCTCCGGTCCGCCCCGCTTGCGGGGGCGATTGAGCATCTGGGCGGCCATAGGCCTCTCCGTCGGGCTGATGGCCCCGAGCATGGCGGCCAACATCAACCCGCAGGGCGCCGAGCCCTTCGTCGGGCGAGCCATACCGCTCGCCTTCCTCATCGCCGCCGTCGGGATCCTCCTCGTCTCATACAGCATCGCCCGGCTGTGCCAGCACTTCCACCACGCCGGCTCGGTCTACGGCTTCGTCGGCGCCACCCTGGGCGTGCGCCCGGGCGTGATCGCCGGGTGGGGACTCATCGGGACCTACATGTTCTACGCCGTCACCACGACGATCGCCGCCGGCATCTTCGGCACGTCGCTCCTGCAAACGCTGAAGATATGGACGTCTCCTCCGACGTGGGCGCCGTTCGTGCTGGCCGGGGTGTTCATGGTGCTGATCGGGCTGCTCGCCTCGTCGCCGGTCAAGCGGGCGACGAGCGCCCTGCTCGGCTTCGAGGGTGCCACCGTGGCCCTCATCCTGCTCGTCAGCGTGGTCGTGCTGATCCGGCTGATCGGCGGTCATGCGCCGGGCGGCCACACCTTCACCCTGAGCGTCTTCAGCCTGTCCCACGGAACCGGCACTTCGAAGCTGTTCCAGGGAGCAGTGTTCGGGTTCCTCTCGTTCGCCGGTTTCGAGGCCTCCGCCACTCTCGGCGAGGAGACCAACCAGCCGCGGCGGGACATACCGCGGGCGATCATCGGCACCGTGATCTTCGGCGGCGTCTACTTCGTCTTCGTGACCGCCGTCGAAGGCATGGGCTTCGGTTCCTCGGCCCACGACATGACGACCTATTACGGCACCGGCTCGCTTCTCGGCGCCCTCGGGACCCAGTATCTGTCTGCCTGGGTAGGTGACCTCGTCACTTTCGGCACCGTGGTGAGCGCCTTCTCGTGCGCCCTGGCGTGCGTCGTAGGCTCGTCCCGCCTGCTGTACTCGCTGGCGCGGGACGCCTCCCCGGGCACACCGCTTGCCCGGGTCTCGCGTCGCTGGCGGACGCCCGTGCCGGCCATCATGGCGGTGATCGCCGGAGCCGCCGTCGTGTACGTCATCTACGCCGGAGCCTTCGGGCAGACCGCCCTCAACATATTCGCGACCTCCGGCACGATCGGGACCCTCATCCTGCTCGTGGTGTACCTGCTGGCCACGGGAGGCGCCGTCCGGCTGTTGTTCTTCTCCGGCCCGGCCAAGGTGCGCCGGTGGGAGATCGTCATACCGATCGCCGGCGCGCTGGTGCTCGCCTACACCCTCTACCGCAACGTCTGGCCATACCCGACCGGGACCGCCGCCTGGCTTCCGATCTGGGCCGGCGGGTGGCTCGTGCTCGCTGTCCTCGCGGTAATCCTGCTTCCGCAAGCGGCCCGCCGCATCGGGGTCAAGATGATGCAAGCAGAAGGCTTGAAACCGGCGGAGCCACGTGCCGCCGAGCCGGGTGGTCGCCCTCCGTTGGAGCCGGCGCCGGTCACCAACCTTTAAGAGGTCACTTACCCTGCCGGAGATCACCATGGGCGAGTCGATGTTCCGGGCCGACCGCGAGATGACCGAGCTCGTGATCGACTTCTGCCGGAGCCGCTTGGACGTCGAGCCCGTGGCTCTCGATTTCGGTGGCACGCGTCCGCCTGCTCCCGGCACACTCGACGGGCTGCTCAGCGAGGAGGGAAACGATCCCGAGAAGGTCCTGCGGTTGTTCGCTGACCACCTTTCCCATTCGGTGGTGTCATGCGACAACCCGCGCTACCTGGCTTTCATACCGGCGGCGCCAACCAAAGCCGCCCTGCTCTTCGACATGATCGTCTCCTGCTCGTCCTTCCCCTGCACTTCGTGGCTGGAGGGGGCGGGTGTTGTCATGGCGGAGAATCAGGCCCTTCGCCTGCTGGCCGACGTGGCCGGGCTGCCGCCACAGGCGGGCGGTTGCTTCGTATCGGGGGGATCGAACGCCAACCTGTCTGCGCTCGTGGTCGCCCGCGAAGTGGCCGCCGCCCGGCGGGGACCGATCCGGCCCGCGTCGCCGGCCCGCGTCGCAGTCAGCAGCGAAGCGCACGCCTCGATCGCGCTGGCCCTGCGCGTGGCAGCCCTCGAGCCACTCGTCGTGCGCACCGATGATCACCGGCTGACCGGTCAGGCGCTGCAGGCGGCGCTCGCGGCCGATCCCTCCCCCGGCGACGTCATCGCCGTCGTCGCCACGGCCGGGACGACCAATGCCGGCATCGTGGACGACCTGGCCGGGGTGGGGCAGGTGGCCCGCGATCACGGGCTGTGGTTTCACGTCGACGCCGCCTACGGGGGCGCGGCGCTCTTTGCCGAGTCTGCCCGTCACCGCTTCGCCGGCGTGGAGCTGGCCGACTCCTACGTCGTCGATCCGCACAAGTGGCTCTTCGCCCCGTACGACTCCGGCGCTCTCCTCTACAGAGATCCCACTCTGGCCGAGGCGACGCTCGCGCAGCATGCCTCTTACCTGGACGTCATGCGGGAGCTGCCGGAAGGGGCGTGGAACCCGGGGGACTACGCCTTCCACCTTACGAGGCGGGCCAGGGGCCTCCCCTTCTGGTTCTCGATTGCCGTCCACGGCGTCGGCGCCTACCGCCGGGCCATCGAAGCGGTGCTGGAGACCACCCGCCGCAGCGCCGAACTCATCAGTCAGGCCGCTCATCTCGAGCTGATCCGAGAGCCTGAGCTCTCGGTGGTCCTCTTCCGGCGGCGCGGGTGGGGCCTCCAGGATTACCGGGCGTGGTCGACGCGCTTGCTGCAAGAGCAGATCGCCTTCGTCACCCCCACGACCTGGGAAGGTGAGCCGGTAGCGCGGCTGGCTTTCCTTCATCCTGAGACGACCGCCGAGCTCGTCGAGGAGATCATCGCCTCGATGGCCTGAGTCCGGCCACCCTTCGGACGCCGGCCGGCGAGGTCTGGCGGCGAGGTGCCAGCCGGCAGAGCCGCTCCGGTGCGGCTTCACCCTCCAGGCGCCACCTGCTCGCCGGCGAGCACGCCGGTGTGGACACTCAGGGCCTTCACGACGACTAGAGTCCGCCCATGCCTGCCGGAGGAACGGCTGCGCTGGCGATCGAGGAGATCATCGACTTCGAGCGCTACCCGCTCGCAGACCTCGGGAGCATGCGGGGGCGGACGCTCCTCGAGCGTTGCCGCCGCGAGCTGCAAGCGGACGGGGCCTGTCAACTCGGCCGCCTCCTGCTGCCGGACGCCGTCACCGCCGTGGTCGACGATGCCCTTTCTTTGCAGGGCAACGCCTTCCGCACCGAGGCGGTGCACAACGTCTACTTCGTCGACTTGCCCCCCGATGCAGCTGAGGACGATGTACGGGCGGTCACGGTGCGCTCGGCGAAGCGGGCTCTCAGCTGGAGGCACATCGGCAGTGCCTCGCCGCTCCGGACTCTGTACGAGTGGGACGGCCTCGTGCCGTTCCTGCGTGAGGTGCTCGAGCTGCCCGTGCTCTATCGAGATGCCGATCCCGACGGCGCCTGCTCGGTCATGTTCTACGACGAGGGCGACGAGCTCGGCTGGCACTTCGACAACAGCGAGTTCTCCATCACCGTCATGCTGGCGCCGAGTGAAGCCGGAGGGGACTACGAGTACGTCCCTGCGATGAGAAGCGCCGAGGACGAGAACGTGGCAGCCCTGCGAGCGGTCCTTGCCGGGGAGCCGGACCTCGTGCGCACGCTCGAGATCGAGCCGGGCACCCTGACGCTGTTCCGCGGCCGCTACTCGCTACACCGCGTCACGCCGATCCGCCCGGGGAGCAGCCGCATGAACGCCGTCCTCACCTACGCCAGTGTCCCGGATCACCGGCTGGAGCCGCTGACCCGCGAGCTCTTCTACGGCGCGGGCGACTAGTCCGCTCGGCCCGTGCTCCGGCTCAGGCGAACCATGCACTCAACGGCGGGGTCGGGCGAAGCCCGGAGAAGTCGCCGCCGTCGCGGATGGCTGTTGCCGCTGACACCATCGCGTCCACGGCCGCCCAGGTGAGGCTTCCGCCGAGGCTCACCCGCCGTGCCCCCGCCTGGGTCACCATCGCCATCGACAGCTCCGGCCAGGCGAGCACGTTCACCGGCCGGGAGAGGGCGGCACAGACGGTTCGCAGCTCGTCGGCGGTCCGCAGCCCGGGTGCATAGAGCACGTCTGCTCCGGCGGCCTCGAAGGCGACAAGGCGGCCAATGGTGTCGTCGAGGTCTGGATGGCCGTGGATGTGGTTCTCGGCACGCGCCGTCAAGGTGAACGGAAACCCGAGGCGGCCGGCGGCCTCTGCAGCCGCCGCCACCCGTTCGGTGGCATGGCTGCGGTCATAGATGCCGCCATCGGGGTCGTAGTCCTCGATCGAGCCTCCCACCGCGCCCACCTCGGCAACCCGGGTGATCGCATGAGCGGCGCTCTCGGGCGAGGGACCGTAGCCGTTCTCCAGGTCAACCGACACCGGCAGGTCTGTGGCCCCGACAAGGGCAGCGGCATGATCGACGACCTCGTCCAAGGTCGCCGCCCCGTCGAGGCGTCCGAGTGTGAAAGCCAGCCCGGAGCTTGTCGTGGCGAGCGCCTGGAAGCCCAGCGCAGCCAGAGCACGCGCCGACCCGACGTCGAACGGGTTGGGGATGACGAACGGCGGACCGGCATGCAAATCCCGGAAGGCGGCGCCCCTGGCGGCCTCGTCACGCATCGGCGCAAACTGTAGTGCGGGCAGTCCCGGTGTCAGCGGCCCCCGGGCGGACCGGCTACGGACGCGGGTCCCGACCGGAGAGGGCGAGCAGACGATCCTGCAAAGGCGCGTCGTCTGGCACCGAAACGACCGGCCCATACACGCCCAGCTCGCGCCACGCCTCCATCTCGGGCACCAACTGCTCCCACATACCCTGGACGAGATCGCTCGGCAGCTGTGTATCGCCACCGATCCACTTGGCGATGTCGAAGGCGCGAAAGCCACGGAACGACGTGACGTGGCGAAGATACTCCTGTGCCGGGAAGTCGCCGTATGACAGATGGACGGTACGGTCCAAGTCATCCAATGCCTTCGCCGAGGCGACCGCCGCTTCGCTGTACGTCCGGTAGTCGGGATCCGGGTCGGTCTTGACGTGTTCGTGCACGTCGCCCACAGCGGCGGCTGTCTTGCCGGCGAGCACGTCAGGCACCCAGGCCGAATCGTATGCGTGGTAGCTGACGATCTCGCGCAACGACGCATCGCCTTGGCCACCGGTCTGGAACCAGTCCGGCTTGCGTTCTTCCCACTGGCCCGGCCGGATCCGTTCGATCACGTCGGCGAGGGCCTGCTCGGCCAGGATGAACACGTCACGTGCTGACATTTCCACTTCTGACATTGCAAGCTCCTTGGCGGTATCTGGAGGATCACGGAGCGGCCGCAGACATCCGCCTCCGAGGTGCCCGCCGCGCCGGGCGAGCTTACCGACTGCGTCAGCCCCTCCCAGAGGCTCCTCCTCCGGTGGCCGCCGGCGGCCGTAATTCAGCTCGAGCCCTAGTCGGCAGCCGATGTCCGTGCTGGCGGGAACTTGGAGTCAAGTCCTGGCGCCCCCATCTGAAAGAGGGCGACCGGGGCCGGCAGGCCGCGCAGAGCATGTTCGCCGAGGTTCCTGAACCGGACACCTTCTGGTCTTGCCCCTCCGGCGGCCTTCCTGGTGGCGTCCGACACGAGAATTTGCCCGCCATGGGCGGCAGCGCAGATGCGAGCGGTGGTGTGCACGGCGAGGCCGATGTAATTCGCCTCGTTCACCGTCGGAAAACCGCTGTGGATCCCCATCCGCACTCGGCAGACGATGTCGTCGAACCACATCCGCCCGTGCAACGCTCGCTGAATGGCCACGGCGGCCTCCAGAGCCGACGAAGCGCTCTCGAAGACGGCGAAGAAGTCGTCCGCCCTCGCCTCGACCACCTGACCGCCGCGCTGCTCGGTGGCGTCAGTGAGGATCACCCGCACACCGTTGATGAGCTCGCGGTACCGCTCCCCCAGTAGACGGACCAACGCAGTTGATCCCTCCACGTCGGTCATGAGCATCGTCACGAAGCCCGTCGGCAGCTGCACCGCGGCAGGCGCTCGGAGAGCGCCGAGCTCACGCTCGGACTGCAGTTGGCCGTCAATGAAGCCGAGCGGCACGATCCCGTACTTCTTGGCCGCGCTGAGCAGTCTCTTCCGGGCTTGCTCCCGGGAGGCGGCATCATCGAACTTGACTTGGCTGAAGCGGGCAAGAGCATTGCGCACATGAGCCGCGTCGTGGATCGGCAACCTCCGCCGACCGCGTGAGTCCACATAGGCAAAAGCGCTGTTCCGAAGCTCGGCTCGGGTCGCCGGGTCGAGGCGAGCCATGAGAGAAACGATAACAACGGACGTCAGCCTCCGAGAGCTGCCTTGGCCATGCGGAGCTCGCGCCGGTCCCTCGTCACGCCTGCGGCCGGAGACCGAGCAACCGGGCGAATCGATCCGGGAACCACCAGTTCCATCTTCCGAACAGGACGATGAGGGACGGCACGAACAGCGCCCGGATGATCGTCGCGTCGAGGAGGATTCCGATGCCGAGGCCGGTCGCGAGCACCTTGATGTCGGTCACGGGAGCCGACGCGAGCGAGGCGAAGGCGAGGAAGAGGATGAGCGCCGCGCTCGTCACCAACCGGCCGGTCCGGGAAAGCCCCCGCACCATGGCCTCCTCGGTGGACTTGGTGGCGTCGTACTCCTCCCGCATCCTCGAGAGGATGAATACCTCGTAGTCCATCGACAGCCCGTACAGGAACGAGAAGATCGTGATGGGGACCCAGAACGTGATGGCACCTGTGGCGGCAATTCCGAAGACGGCCCTTGAACCGTGGCCGTCCTGCCAGAACCACGTCAGGATGCCGAAGACGGCGGCCAGCGAGACGATATTGAGCACGACCGCTTTCACCGCCAAAACGATCGAGCGAAACGCCCTCGCCAGCAGCAGGAACGTGAGGATCGCCAGCACTGCGATGAGCAGAGGGACATTGCCGTAGACGGCATTCGTGAAGGCCTGCTGGCCGGGGCCCGTGCCTGTCAGCCCTATGACCCCGGGCCGGCCTGCGAGGCGTTGCTCGACCGCCCGCACAGGCCCGAGCGTGGCGCTGTTGACCGTCTCCTCCGACGGTATAACGATGATGTCGGACATTCCCCGCCGTGAGCCCGTTGGGCCGGCCGGGAGGGACACAGTCTCCACCCCGTCGACAGAGGTCAGCTCGTGGGCGACGGCGGAGCCCGACGGCTCCCGTGTGAGCACCTCGATCGGCGTCAGCAGGCCGCCGGGGACGCCACCGGTGAGGAGGTGCTGGTACAGGTCATGGGCCGAGCCGCTGCTCGCCTCGGCCGCAGCTGAGGTCTGCCCGACCCGCAGATGCACCGCCGGCGAGATGGCGATGGCGAGGAGAACCACGGCGGCGATGGCGCCCACCCACGGCCGGCGAGCCAAGCCGCGAGCCCACCATGTCCAGCTGCGACTGGCCACGGCCTCCGTGCGCACCTTCGGCCAGTCCCAACGCGGACCGACACTGCCGAGCAGGGCGGGCAGCAACGTCAGCACCACGGCGACCGAGACGAGGGGGATGAGCATGCCTCCGATCCCGATGCTGCGCAGAAACGGCACCGGCAGCACGATGAGTGACAGGAGGCCGATCGCCACCGTGACTCCGGAGAGGACGACGGACCTGCCTGCGGTCTCCATGGCGCGGACGACGGCCTCCTCGTTGCTCCTGCCGAGACTTCGCTCCTCTCGCCACCGCGTGACGAGGAGGAGTGAGTAGTCGATAGCCACCCCGAGGCCGACGAGCGCGACGAGGAATTGCACGACGAAGGAGACGGGCGTCACGTAGGGGAGCCCGAGGATGACGAGCAGGGTCGTCGGAATGGCGACGATGGCCACGAGCAGAGGAACCAAGGCCAAGAACGACGCAAAGACGAACGCCAGCACCACCAAAGCCCCGAGACCTCCGAAGATCGTCTCGACGAGGACTCCGGGGCCTTTGGACGATCCGCCGCTGCTGAGCTGACCGATCCCGGTGACGCCGACCTGGTCCCCCGGCAGGACGCGCTGGAGGTTGGCCACGACGGCTTGAGTGATGCGGTCCGCTCCGAGGCTGTTGTTGGGCGGGGCGAACACGTAGGCGAAGGTGGAGCGTCCCCCGTTCGTGATGAAGCGGCTGTCGTGGGTGACCGAGTAGTCGACGAGGCGAACGTCGGGGTGCGAACGCCGGACAGACTCGAAGGCGACGGCGAGCCGCGCCTCCTGCCCGCGGACGGTCTGACCGTTTCTTACCGTTACGACCGCAACCGACGGGGTCGCCGAGCCGCCGTTGCCGAACAAGCGCAGGATCTTCACGCTGGTCTCGTAGGAGGGTTGTCCGGGCAGGGAGAAGTCGTAACTGAGCCGGGGCGACAGATGGGACGCGGCAAAGCCACCGGCGAGCAGCGCAACGAGCCACACCAGCACCACCCGCCGGCGATGCCGCAGCACGGCCCGGGCCAGGCGTGCCAGGACAGACGAGCCGCCGACGGACTCGGGGGGCGGCGTGGCGGCGGTGCGGGTCGGACCGAGCAGAGGCATAGTCTAAGGTGCGCGCTCGGGCTCGATCAGCAAGCGCACCGAAGCCCCGGGCTGACGCCGGCAGTGCTTCAGACCGTTTCGAACCTCACGAGGCGGAGGTGAGCTCCCGCACCATTCTGCGCTCGGGGAAAGGATCTCCGGCTTCGGAGGCCCAACCGACATCGACAAAGCCGATCCTCTCGTAAAGGTCAATCGCGAAGCGATTGGCTTGACGCACGTCCAAACAGAGCTTGGTGGCCCCTTGGGCGCCGGCCCAGGCGACGATGGCTTGGACGAGGCTGGCCCCGACGCCGCGACCCCTTGCTGCAGGCGCCACCCACATGGAGATGAGCTCGACCTCACCATTCTCCGGGGCAGTTGCACTCGCCATCCCGACGGGTCGACCGTCCAGGTCCGCCAGCAGGTTCAACGGCACGTCGGTCAGGCGGTTGCGCCACCGACTCTCGGTGTCTCCGGGTCCTGTCCAATCAGCCACGGTGGAACCGAACGCCGCTGGCGCCTCGGTCAGTGCCGCCAGTCGCATCTGGCGCCATTCCTTCCACTCTTCAGCGCGAAGCGTTCGCACGGAGACCACCGAGGGTGAGATTAGGAGGGCATGGCAAGCGCTCCCGGCAAGAGTGCCCGCCACGGGCTGTCTAAGTGACTGTCGCGATTGTTTCCCCAGCGCGATCAGGTGATCGGTGACGGGGTGAGCCGGCGCAGGAGGTAGCGACTGTGCGCGGCCCATATGAAGCCTTCCGTGACGACCGGGTCGCGC
>Ga0182024_10001150_pt1 | contig 68457 bp, 53 predicted proteins | sample P32metaG_FD_120480 | JGI IMG/M metagenome (GOLD analysis project Ga0182024, IMG submission 120480) | Permafrost microbial communities from Stordalen Mire, Sweden - P3-2 metaG (Illumina Assembly) | ecosystem: Environmental > Terrestrial > Soil > Wetlands > Permafrost | place: Sweden: Stordalen...
CTGCTCCGCAGGCAGGCGGGGCGGAAAACAGGCCGAGGAACTGGCGCGAAAGAATTCAAATCAAGAAGGGCGAAACGCCTTGGTTGGCGTCTGCGGGAACGACTGTCCCTGCAGGCGCCCCGTTGTCTTTTAAGTTTGTCTTTTAAGTTCCAGGTTGTCCCGGTTCTACACACGTGAGTCCCGCGGCGCGATAAGCGCCCACATTCCGCGGTTTGAGCGTGGCCTTCGGTCGCGCGTGAGATTGGGAGTTTCTGACGATGAAAAATGCCTTCCGTAAACGTTTCGATTTCTCCAAAATTCCGGCCACCATCCAGATCCCGAACCTGATCGAGGTTCAGAAGCGTTCTTACGACCGCTTCCTGCAAATGGACAAACTGCCCAGCGAGCGCGAAGACGGCGGCTTGCAGGCGGTGTTTCAGTCCGTGTTTCCGATCACCGACTTTCGCAACGTATCACAGTTGGAGTTCGTTGATTACGCCATTGGTAACTGGGAGTGCAAGTGCGGCCATCTGAAAGGCCTGCATCACCTGCGTACCACTTGTAAGAACTGCGGTTCCACGGTCATCACCGACCCGTTCCATCCTGGCGAAGTGCTGTGCTCGAAGTGCGGCACCTACAACGCCAACACGCCCGATTTCTGCAACAAGTGCGGCGACCCGGTTGGACTGCAATTGAAGTATGACGTGGCTGAGTGCGAAGAGCGCGGCATGACCTATTCCGCGCCGCTCAAGGTCACCATGCGTCTCACTATCTTTGACAAGGATGCCGAGACCGGCAACCGCTCCATCCGCGACATTAAAGAGCAGGAAGTTTTCTTCGGCGACGTTCCGCTGATGACGCAGAACGGCACTTTCATCATCAACGGAACCGAGCGCGTGATCGTCAGCCAGTTGCACCGTTCACCCGGCGTGTTCTTCGAGACCGCCAACAACCGCACTTACTTCCTGGGAAAGATCATTCCCTACCGCGGTTCGTGGGTTGAGTTTGAATACGACCAGAAGAACGTGCTCTACGTCCGCATCGACCGCAAGCGCAAGTTCCTGGGCACGATTTTCCTGCGCGCTCTCGGCCTGCGTTCCGGGGAAGATATTCTGCGCGCGTTCTATACGACGGATCGGATCGTAGTGCGCGACAAGAAGCTTTACTGGACGCTCGACCCGGCCAGCGAGAAGGCGACGAGCCTGCTCGGCATGAAGCTCGCCCACAGCATCAAGAACAAGTCGGGCGACGAGATCGCGCACTCCGGCCGCAAGATCAACGCCCAAGTTCTGAAGGATATTCAGAAGGCGAAAGTCAGCGAAATCGAAGTCGACATCTCCGACCTCGAAGGCGCGTGGACTGCCGGCGATATCGTCGACACCACCACCGGCGAAGTCATGCTCGAAGCCAATTCCGAGCTGACGGCCGACAAGCTCTCGAAGATTCTCGATTCCGGCGTGGTCGAGATGAGCCTGTTCTTCCCCGAGCGCGACGATGTCGGCACGGTGATCAGCCAGACCCTGAAGCGCGACGCGGTCAAGACTCCGCAGGAAGCGCTAATCGAGATCTACCGCAAGCTGCGTCCCGGCGATCCGCCGACCCTCGACACCGCGACGGCGTTATTCCACGGTATGTTCTTCGACCCGCGCAAATATGATTTCTCGCGCGTGGGCCGCTTGAAGTTCAACATTAAATTGTTCGAGAACCAGGAAGCTACCAGTCTCGACAAGCGCACCCTCGATCCCGACGATTTCTACGCGACCATCGCGTACCTGCTGAAGCTGCGCAAGAATATCGGCGCGGTCGACGACATCGATCACCTCGGCAACCGCCGCGTGCGCGCGGTCGGCGAGTTGATGGAGAACCAGTTCCGCATCGGCCTGGTCCGCATGGAGCGGGCAATTAAAGAAAAAATGTCGGTGTACCAGGAAATGTCCACGGCCATGCCGCACGACCTGGTCAACGCGAAGCCAGTCATGGCTGCGATCCGCGAATTCTTCGGATCGTCGCAGCTCTCGCAGTTCATGGACCAGACCAATCCGCTCTCCGAGATCACGCACAAGCGGCGTCTCTCGGCCCTTGGGCCGGGCGGCTTGTCGCGGGAACGCGCTGGCTTCGAGGTCCGCGACGTTCACCCCACGCACTACGGACGTATCTGCCCGATTGAGACGCCGGAAGGTCCGAACATCGGCCTGATCTCGTCGCTGAGCTGCTACGCCCGCATCAACGACTACGGCTTCATCGAATCGCCCTATCGCAAGATCAAAGGCGGACGCGTGATCGACTACGTCACCGTGGTCAATGTCGGCGACAGCGATCACAAAGTCGGCGATCACATGGAGAAGCACGAGATCGAGAAGATCAATAACGAGCTCAAAGACAAGCGCAAGAAGCCGGCTACGATTGAGCCGTTCTCGTTCTATCTCTCCGCTTGGGAGGAAGACCGTCACACCATCGCCCAGGCCAACGTGGAACTCGACGACAAGGGCCGCATCGTCGCCGAACTGGTCAACGCCCGGAAGGCCGGCAACTTCGTGCTGGTCAGCCGCGAGGAAGTGGACTATGTCGACGTCAGCCCAAAACAACTGGTCTCCGTTGCCGCATCGCTGGTTCCGTTCCTCGAGCACGATGACGCGAACCGCGCGCTGATGGGCGCGAACATGCAACGCCAGTCCGTGCCTTTGCTGCGCGCGCAAGCGCCGATCGTAGGTACGGGGATGGAAGGCGTCACCGCTCGCGACTCGGGTGCAGTGGTTCTGGCTCGCCGCAACGGCATCATCGATTCGGTCGACTCCGAACGCATCATTGTGCGCGTCGAAGGCGAACATCATCCCACGCAGTTGTCGCGTGAGGTGGGCAGCGACATTTACCAGCTCACGAAGTTCAAACGCTCGAACCAGAACACCTGCATCAACCAGAAGCCGGTGGTGAAAAAAGGCCAGCGCGTGCTGAAGGGCGAGATCATCGCCGACGGTCCGTGCACCGATCACGGCGAGTTGGCGCTGGGACGCAACGTCCTGGTCGCCTTCATGCCGTGGCGCGGATACAACTTCGAAGACGCCATCCTGGTTTCCGAGAGAATGGTGAAAGAGGATTACTACACCTCGCTGCACATCGAGGAGTACGAAATCGAAGCGCGCGACACCAAACTCGGCCCGGAAGAAGTGACACGCGATATTCCCAACGTGAGCGAGTCCATGCTGCGTAATCTGGATGAGGCGGGTGTGATTCGCATTGGCGCCAGCATCAAGCAGGGAGACATCCTCGTGGGCAAGGTTACGCCCAAGGGCGAAACCCAGCTTACGCCGGAAGAAAAACTGCTGCGCGCGATCTTCGGCGAAAAGGCTGGCGACGTACGCGATGCGTCTCTCTACTGCCCGCCGGGCATTGAGGGCGTGATCGTCGACGTAAAAATCTTTTCGCGCAAAGGCCAGGAAAAAGACGAGCGCGCCAAGGCCATCGAAGCCACGCAGATCGCGAAGTTGGAGAAGAATCTTTCGGACGAAATCCGAATTCTGACCGACGAGCGCTTGAAGCGCCTGGAAAACATTCTGGGCGGCAAGGAAGTGCAAGCCGACCTGCACGACGAGCGCACCAACAAACGCCTGCTGGTCAAGGGCAATGTGCTCAATCGCGACGAGATCGAGCGCATCTCTACCCGCAACCTGAAACGCATCAAGTATGCCGACAAGGATCCGCGGGTGAATGAGCAGATTGACGAGATCGAAGAGATGACTTCGCGTCAGATCGACGTGCTCAAGAAGATCGTCAACGAGAAGAAAGAAAAACTCACCAAGGGCGACGAACTGCCGCCGGGCGTGATCAAGCTGGTCAAGGTCTACATCGCCATGAAGCGCAAGCTGAGCGTGGGCGACAAGATGGCCGGCCGTCACGGCAACAAGGGCGTGATTGCCCGCATTCTGCCGGAAGAGGATATGCCGTACCTCGAAGATGGGCAGCCGGTGGAAATCGTGCTCAACCCGCTCGGCGTGCCTTCTCGTATGAACGTGGGCCAGATTCTCGAAACTCACCTGGGATGGGCCGGCTTTGTGCTCGGCGAGAAGATCACGCAGTTGCTCAAAGAGAACACGCGGAGCGAGGCCATCCGGCGCGAGTTGAAGGCGTTGTTCAAAGACTCGCAGCTGGCTGACATCATCTCCGACATGAGCGAGGAAGAACTGGAATCCGTGGCGCCAACCCTGGCCAAGGGCGTGTTCATGGGATCGCCAGTATTCGATGGTGCGAAGGAAGGCGAGATCAAGGCGCTGCTCGAACACGCCGGTCTGCCGACTTCGGGCAAGACCACTCTTCATGACGGCATGACGGGCGAGAAGTTCGAACAGCCGGTCACCGTGGGTTACATCTACATGTTGAAGCTGTCGCATCTGGTGGACGACAAGATACACGCGCGTTCCATCGGACCGTACTCGCTCATCACCCAGCAGCCGCTCGGTGGTAAAGCCCAGTTCGGCGGACAGCGCTTCGGAGAAATGGAAGTCTGGGCGCTGGAAGCTTATGGCGCAGCGTTCATCCTGCAGGAGCTGCTGACGGCGAAGTCCGACGACGTATACGGCCGTACCAAAATCTACGAGGCCATCGTTAAGGGCGAAGCCGCCATGGAGCCCGGCGTACCGGAATCGTTTAACGTGCTGATCCGCGAGCTGCAATCTCTGTGCCTCGATGTGGAGTTGATCAAGGCGACCGAGAAGAAGCCCACGGCCAGCGCCGCAGCGGACTGAAGAAGCCAGTTCTCAGTTCCCGGTTCTCAGTTCTCAGTTGCGGCTGAGGCGGAATCGGGAGCTGAGACAGAGTTGAGATTTTGAGGCGCACAGATTTTAGAATTACGGCCGCTGCGGCATCCCGAGCTCAATGTCGCATGAGAGGCCAGAGTTCCACTCGGTTCTAACTGAGAACTGGGAACCGAGAACTGAGAACTGGTTTCAGAGCTCCGTCAGCGGACGCGTTAGAACCGCAGGAAGCGGAGGATCCCCTTGTTTCGTTCGAGCCCTTTCGAAATGGCAAATGTGATCGCGGACTTTGACGCCATTCGCATCAGTTTGGCCTCTCCGGAAAAAATTCGGAGCTGGTCGCATGGCGAAGTCACTAAGCCCGAGACCATCAACTACCGTACCTTCAAGCCGGAGCGCGACGGATTGTTTTGTGCGCGCATCTTTGGCCCGGTAACGGACTGGGAGTGCTTATGCGGCAAGTACAAGCGCATGAAGCATCGCGGCGTGATCTGCGACAAGTGCGGCGTGGAAGTCACACTGTCCAAAGTTCGCCGCGAACGCCTGGGCCACATTGAGCTGGCTTCGCCCTGCTCGCATGTGTGGTTCTTCAAGGGGCTACCCAGCCGCATCGGACACCTGCTCGATATTTCTTTGCGCGACCTTGAGTCCGTGCTCTATTTCGAAGCCTACGTCGTGGTCGAACCCGGCGACGCTCCGGTGAAAGAGCGCGAAGTAATTAAAGACGAAGCTAAGTTCCGCGAACTCGACCAGCAATATCGTCCCGCCGGCTTCAAGGCGATGATGGGCGCGGAAGCAATCAAGGAACTGCTCAAGCGCGTCGACACCGACGGCCTCTCCGTGGAACTGCGCGAGAAGATGAAAAACGAGAGCTCGCTGCAGAAGCGGCTCAAGTATGCCAAGCGCCTCAAGGTCGTCGAGGCCTTCCGCAAGAGCGGCAACAAACCGCACTGGATGATCCTCGACGTGATACCGGTCATTCCGCCGGAGCTGCGACCGCTGGTTCCACTCGATGGCGGCCGCTTCGCCACCTCTGACTTGAATGATCTTTACCGCCGCGTCATCAACCGCAACAACCGGTTGAAGAAGCTGATGGACCTCCACGCGCCTGAGGTCATCGTGCGCAACGAAAAGCGCATGCTCCAGGAAGCCGTCGACGCCCTGTTTGACAACGGACGCCGTGGCCGCGTGCTGCGTGGCGCCAATAACCGTCCGCTGAAGTCGCTCTCTGACACGCTGAAAGGCAAACAGGGACGCTTCCGCCAGAACCTGCTCGGCAAGCGCGTGGACTACTCCGGACGTTCCGTTATCGTGGTCGGTCCCGAACTCAAGCTGCACCAGTGCGGCTTGCCCAAGAAGATGGCGCTCGAACTGTTCAAGCCCTTCATTTATCACCGGCTCGAGCAGACCGGCAACGTCACCACCATCAAGCAAGCCAAAGAGATGGTCGAGCAGCAGGAACCGATCGTGTGGGACATTCTTGAAGAAGTCATCAAAGATCACCCCGTTCTGCTGAATCGCGCTCCTACGCTTCACCGCTTGGGCATTCAGGCTTTCGAGCCGGTACTCGTAGAAGGCAAGGCCATCAAGATTCATCCGCTGGTCTGCACGGCGTTCAACGCCGACTTCGATGGCGACCAGATGGCGGTTCACATTCCGCTGTCTCCGGAAGCACAGGTCGAAGCCAGCGTCCTGATGCTGGCCTCGCACAACATTCTTTCGCCCGCTTCCGGTCAACCCATCACCGTGCCCACGCAGGACATGGTGCTTGGACTCTACTACCTCACCAAAGCTAAGCCGGGCGCCAAGGGTGAAGGCCGCGCCTTCGCCAACATCGAAGAAGTTTTGATGGCTCTCGACGCGGGCGCTGTCGAAACTCTGAGCCCGATCCGCCTGCGCTACTCCGGCGAATTGATCGACCTGACCACCGCCTACGACGATCAGGACATCATTCACACCGAGCCGGTACAGGTCGAGCGCGCCTTCATCAACACGACTGTGGGCCGTGCGATTCTGAACGATCAACTGCCCGAGGGCATGCCCTACATCAACGGCTTGCTCAAGAAAAAAGGCATTGGCGCGCTGGTCAACTACGGCTACCTGCGCTTCGGCCTCGAAACCACGGTCAAGATGCTTGACGAAGTTAAGACCCTGGGTTTCAAGTTCGCGACCAAGTCTGGCCTGTCCATCGGCATCGACGACATGGTCATCCCGGACAGCAAAAAAGTCCTGGTCAAAGACGCCGAGAAGCAGGTTGTGGCAGTTCAGCAGCAGTATCTGGATGGAGCCATCACCAACGGCGAGCGCTACAACAAGGTCATCGAAATCTGGTCGGCGATCACGGAAAAAGTGGCCGACGAGATGTTCGGTGAAATGCAGCGCCGCGATAAAGAAGGTGAACTCAATCCGATTTACGTCATGGCCGACTCCGGCGCTCGAGGATCGAAACAGCAGATCCGCCAGCTCTCCGGCATGCGTGGACTGATGGCCAAGCCTTCCGGCGAAATCATCGAGTCACCCATCACGGCCAACTTCCGCGAAGGATTGACCGTGCTCGAATACTTCGTCTCGACTCACGGCGCCCGCAAGGGATTGGCCGACACGGCGCTCAAGACCGCCGATTCCGGCTACCTGACTCGCCGCCTGGTCGATGTGGCGCAGGACGTAATCATCAGCGAATACGATTGCGGAACGGTCGACGGCATCTACGTGCAAGGCATCGTGGAAGCCGGCGAGATCATCGAAGCGCTGCGTGACCGCATCATCGGCCGCGTGTCGCTGGAGAAGATCAAAGACTATGACGCCAACGTCATCGTCGATATCAATCAGGAAATTACCGAAGACCTGGCGGTGGCGATTCAGGCTGCCGGGATCGAGCGCGTGAAAATCCGCTCGGTGCTGACTTGCGAATCAAAACGCGGAGTCTGCGTCATGTGCTACGGCCGCAACCTGGCTTCCGGACGCCTCGTCGAACTCGGCGAAGCCACCGGCGTCATCGCGGCACAGTCCATTGGCGAACCCGGAACCCAGCTCACGATGCGTACCTTCCACATCGGCGGTACGGCGTCGCGAGTCTCCGAGCAGTCGCGCCTCGATGCCAAGAACAACGGCAACGTGCGCTTCATCGGATTGCAGACCGTCAAGGCCAAATCCGGGGACCTGGTCGTCATGAACCGGCAGGGTTCGATCGCGGTCGTCGACGATAAGAATCGCGAGCGAGAACGGTACTCGGTCGTCTATGGCGCCAAGCTGAAGGTCAACGATGGCGCTCCGGTCAAACTCGGTCAGGTCATGGTCGAGTGGGATCCATACACCTTCGCCATCCTGACGGAAATCGGCGGCACGGTCCAATTCAAGGATCTTCAAGAAGGTGTGACTCTTCATGAAGAGGTCGATGAGGTCACAGGTCTGTCACGTCACGTGGTCGGCGATTCGCCGGACGAGAAGCGCCAGCCTGCGATTGTCATTAAAGGCAAGACGAGCAAGCGCTATCTCATGCCTTCACGCGCTCACCTGATGATTCAGGACGGCGAGACGGTCACACCGGGCGATGTGCTGGCGAAGATTCCGCGCGAGACAACCAAGACCAAGGACATCACCGGTGGTCTGCCGCGCGTGGTCGAATTGTTCGAAGCCCGCAAGCCGCATGAAACCGCGGTCATTAGCGAAATCGATGGCACGGTGAAGTTCGGTGAGGTCTCGAAAGGCCAGCGCAAAATCTATGTGGTCGCCGACAACGGCACCGAGAAGGAATACTCGGTTCCGCGCGGCGTTCACATCAACGTGCAGGAAGGCGAACGCGTCAAGGCGGGCGAACCGCTGATGGACGGCCCGCTCAACCCGCACGACATCCTGGCCGTGCTCGGCGAAAAAGAACTGCAATCTTACCTGGTGAACGAAATCCAGGAAGTTTATCGCCTGCAGGGCGTCAACATCTCCGACAAGCACATCGAAGTGATTGTTCGCCAGATGATGCGCTGGGTGAAGGTCGAGGACGTGGGCGACACGCGGTTCCTGCTGGAAGAGCAGACCGACAAGTTCGCGTTCCGCGAAGAGAACGAACGGGTGATTGCGCAGGGTGGCAAGCCGGCCACTGGACGGCCTCTGCTCCTCGGCATCACGAAGGCATCGCTCTCCACCGACTCGTTCATCTCGGCGGCGTCGTTCCAGGAGACCACGCGCGTGCTCACCGAAGCCAGCATCAACGGCAAGGTCGATCACCTGCGCGGCCTGAAAGAGAACGTCATTGTCGGACGCCTCATCCCTGCCGGAACCGGCATGGAATACTACCGTAACGTGCGCCTCTCGCCAGAAATGGAAGAGGCTGCCGCCAAGGTACAGGCTGAAGTCTCGGCTGCGTATGAAGAAGCCGAGCGCGCCCTCGAAATGATGCGGCATGAGGGCGAGACCGACGATCTACCCGTGGAACTTCCCGCGGCGGAGTAGCCAAAAGTGAAGTAAAGTTCGGGGGCGAACCATTTCGCCCCCGAACCTGCTTCTGCACCTGTTCTAACTACGAATGCACGCGAATCCCCAGCGATTGCCGTTTGAGGAACCTAGTCAACTTCCTGCTTTGCGCCGAGTGACTTCCGGCCCTAAGCTAGAGACGCCCATGCTTCGTTTTTTGCGTCTGTTGCGAACCGCGTTCTGGCGAGCCTTTGCTCACGACGCCTTCGCCACCGCCAAAGCGTCGGCCTATTCCTCCATTCTCACTTTTTTCCCTGTCCTCCTGATCATCGGGTCCGCTTTGGCGAGTTGGCGTAAAGGCCAGCCTTACCTGCGGGAGATTTCCTACGCCTTGGGCAGCATTTTGCCGACAGGCGGAAACACCGCTCTCAGCTACTTGAAGGGCGCCGCGAAACATCCAGTCAGCATGTTGGTCACAACATCCGCGATCACGCTCTGGACCGCATCCGGCGTGATGATCTCGTGGATGGACGGCTTTCGCCGCTGCTACGAATTACCGAAAACATGGGGCTTGGTGAAAGAGCGTTTAATCGCTTTTCTGCTGGTCGTTTTCGCGCTGACCCCCATGACCTTTGCCACTCTTCTGGTGGCCGTGGGCAGCAAGTTCGAGACTCGCCTCTTGCCCTTTCTTGATCCCGATTTCAGCATCTACGTTCTGCTTCTCTGGGGGGCAATGCGCTGGCTGATCGCCACGTTGACTAGCATCGCGGTGATTGCGTTGATCTACCACAACGCGGTCCCGCGCACGCAGCCGTGGCATAGCGTCATTCCTGGCGCCATGTTAGCGACCGTACTTTGGTTCTCGGTGACGATCGGTTTTCGCGCCTACTTGCAGCATTTCGGCGACTTCGCCACGATTTACGGATCGCTGGGAGCCGGCATGGCGCTGCTGGTTTGGATGTACATGATTTCTCTAGTGGTGCTCGTGGGCGCGGAGTTCAATGCCTTGCTGTTTCCTCGCGCCATGCTGGGAAAAGAACTCACCGCGATCACCGGACCGAAGGCGGTTGCCGACTAGTTGGACTGGAAAATTTCTGATTGTCGATTCTTGATTGCTGATTCGAAGCCGCCGATACCGAGCCGTTGCAATCAACAATCAGAAATCAACAAATTGTACCCTCCGGATACCTCGCAACGCCTCTTTCGCCATTATTCGAGACGGCGCCAGCGGGGATTGTATTCTGTATTCTAGAGAAATCGTTGAAAGACATTTCCAACAATAACAGCCGCCGGGCAAAAATCATTTGCACCATCGGTCCGGCCTGCAACACCGAAGCCGTCATGCGCGATCTGCTGCGCCTGGGCATGGACATCGCACGCCTCAATTTTTCTCACGGCACTCACGCAGATCACGCCGAAAATATCCAGCGATTGCGCCGCACAGCCGAGTGCGAGGGACGTACCGTTTGCATCCTGCAAGACCTGCAAGGTCCCAAAATCCGCACCGGACCACTGCAGCGGCACCAGCCTGTACTATTGAAGACCGGTTCAGTCGTCACCATTACTCCGCAACACGTTCCCGGCACACCGACCCGCATCTCGACTACGTTTCCCGATCTCGCGCGCGAACTCACATCGGGCTCGCGCATCTTGCTCAGCGACGGGTTGATCGAGTTGCGAGTGCGCGAAGTGCGCGGCAATGACGTGGTCTGCGACATTCTCAATGGCGGAATGCTGGGAGAACATAAGGGCATCAATTTGCCGGGCATCGCTCTTTCCATTCCCGCACTCACCGAGAAAGACCACACAGACCTTGAATTCGGACTCGCCCACGGTGTAGACGCAGTCGCGCTCTCGTTCGTGCGCAGCGCAGCCGACGTGAGCATCGTCAAGCAAATCATCGCTTCGCACAAACTCGATATCCCGGTCATCGCCAAACTTGAAAAGCCCCAGGCTATCGATCACCTGGAAGAAATTCTCGAAGCCTCTGACGGCGTGATGGTCGCGCGCGGCGACCTCGGCGTCGAAATGGCGCCGGAAAAAGTCCCCGTCATTCAGAAACACGTCATCCGCCGTGCGTCCACGTGGCGAAAACCTGTTATCACCGCCACGCAGATGCTCGAGTCGATGATCGAAAATCCGCGTCCTACGCGTGCCGAAGCCAGCGACGTAGCCAATGCCATCTTCGACGGCACCGACGCCGTCATGCTCTCCGCCGAAACCGCCAGCGGTGAATATCCTCGCGAATCGGTATCGATCATGGCGCGCATTGTGGTGGAAGCGGAATGCAACATGGGCGACTTTGTCCACTTTCGCCGCCGCCGCGAGCACCGCGGACTCTCCGTCGCCGAAACTATTTGCGAATCGATTGCTCACGCTGCCGAAGATTTGCCCATGGGCGCCATCGCGGTCTTTACCGAGACCGGCAATACCGTCCGCATGATTTCGAAATATCGCCCGAAAGCGGCCATCTACGCCTTCGCCCACATGGAGGCCGTAGTGCAACGCATGAATCTTTATTGGGGAGTGCATCCCGTGCGTTGTGTCCCGGCACTTTCCGGGGAAGAGATGGTAACCGTGGCGGAACAGGATCTGGTACGCCGCGGTCTGCTGAAACCCGGCGACGTTCTCGGGGTCGTCGCCGGCACGCGGCAGGCCTCCGGTTCCACAAACCTGATGCGCTTGCATGTAGTCACCGACGAAGAAGCGGAGCGCATTGTTCATCCGACGGTGCCACATCCGGCGAAGCCGCATCCGGCAAAGCCGCATCGAAAGAAGCGAGGGAAACATTCATGAGGGGAAGCACCCGGCTCTCCAGTCGAGAATGTGGGGACAGCCGCCTAAGCCTGCCCTGAACGGAGTCGAAGGGGCTGTCCGGTCGAGCGAAGCTCGACGGCGCCGTCGCAAGATATAATCCACGCTTATGCCGCAAGAAATACTTTCGGTGGCTGTTTGGGAGCCTGTACCCGACATGGAAGCCGCGTCGCTTGCCACCCTTCGCGAACTCGGCTCCATCGTCGCCGCCAAAGGCTACGGACGCGATCAGGTGTACCGCGACCGTGAATCGCATTTCATTTTGCTGCGCCATTGGAAGTCGGAAGCCGCTCGCAGCGCGGCATTAGAGGATCCCGATATGCTCCGCTGCTGGGCCCGCCTGGGAAATGAAATTCAAATCGTGAAAGTCTACGAGACTTTGACAGAAGTGCCACTTCACACGTAGCGACAAACGCATTCGTCCGTCGGTTGTCTCATCATCCGCAAATCACTCGCTCCTCACACCATTTCACTGCGAAAGATCCTTTCATGGTTTCACCGCTCTTGAATTGCAGTTCGTAGTGACCCGCCGCGCTGGAGCGCTCCTGATATTGGTCGAAAACGATCGTGCCCGATTGCGCGGGATTGCAGTCACCTTCCTTGGCGCATCGCGCCGCCCAGCCAGAGTCCGTACCCGGGCCAAACTTGACCACTTGGCCCGGATGGATGGGCAATCCTCGCCAGATCGCGAGGGAGATGTAAGGCCCGGCGATTCTTTTGCATTGCGCAGGTTCCATGGTCAGCGTGATTGCGATGGCGGGCCCGTCCCATGGCGCACAGGAACTTTGCATGGTTCCGTAAGAGAACGACGACTCGTCTGGGGAGGCGATTGCGGCAATCGCGGCCAGGGCAAAAACCGCGACAATTGCGACCTGTCTTCGAGCGCACATCCGCGTCCTCCGAGGGGTTAGTGGTTAGAACGATAACACACACATATCTTGCCGAATATCGACCTACCTTTTGCGCTCACGAACGGTGGCGCGCGAGAAACAGAATGGTGGCTACGGAGGGTTAGAATGTTCTCTTGCCCGCAAACTACATCCGCGAGTTCGTTGACGGCACCGTCGACCCAAAGGTTCGCGGCTTTCTTCATCTGCCCGAGACTCCCAACGGGGATGGCCTAGTCATGTCGCATGGCGCCGGATCAAGCGCCGTAGCGCCGCTCCTCGTAGCCCTGTCCGAAACATTCAGCGCCAATGGCTTCACCATGCTGCGCTGCGATCTGCCCTACCGGCAATCCCGGTCATTCGGTCCACCGGGTCCCGGCGATGCCGCTCGTGACCGCGCCGGCTTGAAGAACGCTCTCGCCGCCCTGCGAAAAATGGCTTCTGGCCATCTCTTCCTCGGCGGCCATTCTTATGGCGGACGCCAGTCCAGCATGCTCTGCGCGGAAGAGCCGGAAATCGTTTCCGGCCTGCTGCTGCTTTCTTATCCACTTCATCCGCCGCGCCGGCCCGAACAGCAGCGCACGCAGCACCTTCCCGACCTGCGCACACCAACTTTATTTGTTCAGGGCACGCGCGACCCTTTCGGTTCAATCGCGGAAATGGAGCGTACTCTGAAAATGATTCCCGCGAAGACGAAATTGTTGGTGGTGGAAGGTGCCGGTCACGATCTGGGATTTAAAGGGAAGGTAAACCGGGAAGAGTTACGGCAGAGAGTGCTTTCTGAATTCATTCATTTCCTGGGCGTGTCATCCTGAGAGCGTTCTTTGCGCGAAGGACCTGTGTACTTCGCGCCACTTGCATAGGTCCTCCGTCGGCCAAACAGCGCCCGCCTCGGGATGACAAGTTGGAGATTAATTCACCCACCCCGACTTCCCCCCACCATTCCCTTTGCGCGGGTCATCATCGGGAGGAATGTAATTGCCGTGCTCGTCGAAGTGGACCTGGCGGTCGTGTTTCGACATGTAGACCTCGAATTTCTTCGCCGCTCGCCGCCGCTTCCAGCGGTAATAAGAATTGCGCATGCCGTAGTAGCGCTCCGCGAATCCCACGTTCACCAGCGCCGGCTTGATACCGCGCCGCACATATAGCCAGCCAAACAGCAATCCGCCGAGATGCGCCACGTAAGCCACGCCGCCGCTGCCCGACATGGCAAACGCCAGAGTAACCACGATCAGAATGCCTACAAAATACTTGGCCTTGATGAGGAACGGGAACGGAATCATCATGATTTCCTGATCCCCAAACAACATTCCAAAGGCGATCAGAATGGCGAAAACTCCGCCAGAAGCGCCTAGCGTCCGCGTTCCGGGGTTGCCCAAAATGTGGGCGTACGAAGCTGCGATCGTAGTGATGCCCGCGCCGACTACTCCCACAGAAAAAAGTTCTACGAAACGCCGTGTGCCCCAGGCGCTCTCAAAAGCGGAGCCGAACATCCACAGGCCGAGCATATTGCCGAACCAATGCCAGAATTCGAAATGGAGAAAGCCGTAGGTTACCAGTTGCCAAACTGCGCCGTGGACGACCGCCTGCGGCTGAAGCGCAAAATTATCCAGAACAAAAAGAGGAACATCCGGTTGCACCCGCGTAAGCAGCAATAGCAACAGGTATACGGCCGTGTTGATGCCCAGCAGCCACGTCACTGCCTTCGTGAACGGAGGCAGGCTCAATGTCATCGGTTCGCCGGTTCGCCGCACAGGTTAACCTCTCGTTCAATTCTACTCGCACCGTTGGTGCCCCGTGTCCCGCGTGCTTTGCGGGATGTGGGCGCTCATTGAGCGTAACCGCATTAACGCTCCGGCACGGGCACTACCGGCAGACTGCAATGCCCTGCATGGTCGACTGCCCGTACCGCGAAAATGACATTATCCTTCGAAAGTTTAAGAGTTGTACGGGTCGCGTTGCCAACTTCCATCGTGTGTTCCCATTCCGGGCTAGTCGTTGCGCGCCACAGCACCTCGAATGTCGCGGAACTGCCCGGCGATGCCTCCCACGTTAGCGTGGTGTCGTTTTCCAACCCTTTAGTGAGAATGTGTACGTTCGCCGGCGGGGCAGGCGCGGAGGCCAACGATGCCAGCGTCGCCGCGTTCAGCCGCGCCACGTGCGCTACATAGTCGTAGTCGACAAACTTCAGCAAATCGCCATATTCGACGCCGCTTTCCGTGCGCACATTCTGATGCTGATGATGAAAATCCTCACGAAATTCTGTCAAGCGAACTGCCGCGAATCCCTGCTGGTTGAAGGAATAATGATCGCCACCGCGCAAAAAGCGATCCAACCGGAAGATCAGCATCGGCTTCACGCCCGTATCGTAAGTCCTTCCGACATCCACGATGTAGCGCGCCAGTTGCCGCGACCGGGAATCATTTTCGCCGCCCAGAGCGCGAATGCGGCGAATCTCCTGCTCACTTGTCGCCGCGGGCAGCCCTTCCGAAAAAACCCGTACCACGGAATGATCTTGTTCTGCGCTCTTGTCTCCGCCAACAATGTCGTTGTTGAGCACGGCTTCCAGATCCCAGCCTTCATCTTTCGCCATCTTTTCTTTGACTAGCTGGGCGAAATGTTTGCTGCCGTTCAGTCCCTGCTCCTCCCCGGCGACGGTAAGAAAAACAATTGTCGCCGGAAACTTCATCTTGCTCAGAACGCGAGCGCACTCCAGGCTCACGGCGGTCCCACTCCCGTCGTCGTTCGCCCCAGGCGCATCGCCGTTTATGTCGAGAATGTCGGTATTGCGCGAATCGTAGTGGCCGGTCACGAGCACTATACGCTTTGCGTTCGCCGCGTCCGTACCCTTGAGAACCGCATAAACATTGGCGAGTTCGGTTGCTTTGGGGATTCGCTCGGCCGGTTGTTCGGTGAAGCTGTCGGTTTTCACCTCAAGACATCCGCCGCAGTCTTTCGCATAGCGTTCGAACTCCGACTTGATCCATTCCCGGGCTGCGCCAATTCCGCGTCCAGCGGCAATCGATGCCGGATCCTGCGCGGAAATCGTAGACCGCGTTTCGAAGCTCACCAGTTTTTCAATGTTCGCCTGAATTCGCTGCGCGGAAATCTGCCGCAACGCTACCGCGATCTGCGGGTCAGCCGAGAAAGTCGGTTTGGCATCGGCGGATTGCGCCGCACAGGCCGCCGCTCCGGCCAGCAGCGTAGCTCCAGTCCACAGCATTCCTCGAACAAAATGAAACATGTCGGAGAATCCTCTCTTGGCGAATCTCGCTCCGGGAGAGCGGCTCCTGCTTGCCCAGAAAAATCCCGCGTCTACAGCCTGTACCTCTTGACCTACAGCGGTTAAAGAATCTAAATATTAACAGGAGGGTCTAATCGGCGAGGGGAGGCTTTATGGTTTTTTGTCCCGAATGCGAAACCAATCTGGACGTCGACGAAGAAGAGGTTGAGGAGGGCGAAGTCATCTCGTGCCCGGAGTGTGGCACGGATTTTGAAGTCGTCACTACCAGTCCGCTCGAATTGAAAGCGGTGGAAGCTGGCTACGAAGAGGACGATGACGACGAAACGGAGGAAAGCGAAGACGGTGATTATTCGTAAACTTCGTTCCGCTCCCGATTTGTTTCATCTTAGTATTCTCGTCACGGCACTCCTCCTGCCTCAGCAAAGCTTTCTCGCCGCCTCCAGCTCGAAGGACAAACCCTACGCAGTGATCGCCGGAACGGTCTGGGGCCCGGACAATCGGGCAGTGTATGGAGTGACCGTAAAAATTCGTCGCGCCACCGATAAACCCACCAAAGCTCGCTGGGAAGTCTATTCCGATCATATGGGCGAGTTCGCGCAGCGCGTTCCCGCCGGCGATGCCGACTACATTCTTTGGACCGATCTCAAGGGGTTCAAACCCGCCGACGGCAAGCCGCTGCGACTGGTGCAACCAGTGACCGTTCACATTTATAACGACGAACGCGAAGACACCGGATTGCATCTAACCCGCTAACAAGCCGGGCGCTACGTCGTGAGACAATAGCCGCAGCATGAATCGCGAAAGATTTGTGATTAAGGCTGTGACCTTGGCTTGCGTCCTCTGTACGGTTCTGGCCGCGGTATCCGCTGCTGCGCTCGATAAAAAAGATAAGACCGTAGGGCGATTGCTGTTCGGCAAAGTGCTGGATCCGCAGGACAATCCACTTCCCGATGCGATCGTCTACCTGACCAACACCCGCAGTCGCGCGGTAAAAACCTATATCGTCGGCCCCGACGGCACCTATCGATTTCCTGCCCTGTCCACTGCAACCGACTATGAAGTTTATGCCCAATACAAGGGCCGTAAAAGCGAAACCAAATCCGTCAGCCAGTTCGACGACCGCTCGCAGGTTTATGTCGATCTGAAGGTCAATACCCGTTAACCGGCTGAACCTTTTCCGCAACTTTTCACTGCTCTTTCGGGTTGAAGATAATTGAGGATGTCCTCTGGAGGAAAACTGTGAACGAAATGCATTCGTCTGGTCGACCCAATCGTACCGCTGCGGCCGTGAAGGCCCTTTTGGCGTGCGTGACGCTGCTCTGCGCAGCATTTGCCATCGCTCAGGGCGGCGCCATGAGCCCTTATCAGGATGAAAAAGACGGCGTCAGCGCCGGCGGCAAGTGGATGCAGTTTCAGTCGGAAGACAAGATGACCGCAGCCCACAAAGTTCGCTTCGAACTTGTGGCCAACAATTACTTTCGCGAAGATCCCAACTACCCGCCTCGAGTCGATCTGTTTTGCGAGAATGGCAAACTGAAGTTGGCCGACTTCAATCCCGGCGTTCGGCTTCCTCCCCCCAATCGTCCCGGTTTCTGGGGCCAGCCTCAACTGGAAGTAGAGGTCCGCATCGACGATTATCACGGCTACCACGGCTGGAACTGGGAGCGCGGCCACTTCCTTTCGATGGACAAAGGCACCGTCCGCGGTCTTCTCGGCGCGCAAACGTTTAACGTGGCTCTGCCGACGCGCAGTGGACGACAGATTGCCGAGTTCTCGCCTGCCGGCCTGAATTTGGATGAAGTTCGGAAGTCCTGCGATCTGACTCCTAAGAAGCCCAGCAAGGACTAGTTGAAACCGTGTGGGGACGGCCGCCTCGGCCGTCCCGCGAGGGCGAAGCCGAGCGGGAAGCGCATCCTCGTCTCGAGCATTCCGAATTTGCGCATCTCTGCATCTTGCAGTAGCATTTGCCGAATCTCTACTGGCATATGCGCGGCAATTCCGATCCTTCTGGTGCTCTCCTTCTCGGTTGTGGCATTGGCCTCTGGACCTTTTTCAAGGGCTTTCGGGTCATGCGCGAATACAAAGTCCTCGCCGCTACTCCGCGCATTCCCATTCGCAGCGTGCCCATGGGCTTCGTTCACATCCGCGGCAAGGCCGAGAGTAGCGAAGTCCTCGCGAGTCCGGTCAGCCACACTCCATGCTGCTTCTATAAGGTTGAGATCGACGAATGGAAGAGTCAAGGCAAAAGCAAGACTTGGGTCCGCTGCTGTGTCGACATGAACGGCTACCGCTTCTATGTGGCCGACGATACTGGCAAAGTTCTGATTGATGCCCACGCCGCCGAGTACGATCTGCCGCTGGTGACCACGAGGGAGGTGAGTTCGCACGCGCCTTCTGGAACAAATACAAACGATGCTGATCTGCTGAGGTATGTGAGTTATGCGCGCATGCACAGCATGACAGATCGAATGGGGCAGTGGATCGACAAGCGATTTGAGAAGGCGGGCCCGATCGATAATCCGCAGATCCAGGCGAAGCGGGATGCACTCCGGGGGTTATTTGCCGGCGTGCCGGCTGCGGCGCAGGGCGGCAAGCTTCCTTTCGAAGCGCTGGAGAAATTGGCTAGCGCTGCCGGTCCGTTCAGCGACCCGGAGCAGGAACAGAAGCGGCAAATGATGCTCGATCGCTTGCACCTGGCGGAAGCGGCGAGCGAGAGTGGACTTCTTTCCGGACTCATGCCGCCAGCCCAAGCCGCTGACGGACGCTTCCGCCTGCGCGAATTCGTGGTGATTCCTGGGCAGGAATACCTGATCGATGGAACCTGTATCGAAAATTCCGCGGAAGGCCCGGAAGGCGTGGAAGACAAAGATCGGTGCCTGATCGCAAAGGGGCGGCATGAGCCGACGTTTTTGATCTCGACCAAGAGCGATGTACAGATTCATCACGCTTTGCAAAAACGCGCCCTCCTGATGATTTTCGGCGGAGCCGCCCTGACACTTGCGTGTACGGCGGGTCTGCTGGTTCACTTTGGATTGTTCTAGGATCAATCACCCGGAGAGATACCCATGGGCAGCAGCATCATCACGGGGTTGGCGTTTTTTCTGTTCGTAGCCGGTGTGCTCACTTACGCCGTCATCCTCTACAACGGGCTGGTGCGGCTGCGCAATGAGAATGACCGCGCGTGGGCCAACATTGACGTACTGCTCAAGCAGCGTCATGACGAGATTCCCAATCTCGTCGAAACCGTCAAAGGATACATGCAACACGAGCAGCAGACGCTGCTTGCCGTAACGCAGGCGCGTAGCGCGTCGATGAATGCAGCCAGCATTGGCCAGAAAGCCGTTGCCGATGTGCAGATGGCCAGCGCGCTGCGCGGCCTGTTTGCCGTGGCGGAGAATTATCCGCAACTCAAGGCCAACCAAAACTTTCTCAAGCTGCAAAATCGCATTACCGAACTCGAAGAGCGTATCGCCGACCGCCGCGAGTTCTTCAATGACGACATCAACACTTACAACACGCGCATCGGCCAGATCCCCGATGTGTTCGTGGCGAGCTTCATGAGCCTGAAGCCGCGGCCGATGTTCAAAGTTTCCGACGAAGACCGCAAACTCGTGGAAGTGAAGTTCGCGAGCAGTCAGAGTTCTGGCGCATAGGTGTGACGCCGGCGGACATCCTTGGCTTTTTTCGTGTGGGTTTCGTCGTGGTTTAGGGTTACCATTTCGTCCCCCCTCCCCCCCCTTAATTCTCCTAAAATATTGAAAACATTAGGGTTTTGCAGAAATGGCTTGCAAAATCTTGATAGCAAATTAGTTAGAGGTCAAAACCTTCAAAACAAAGGCGTTAGTTACGGCGCGTCGGCTGTGCCATAACGACCGGGCCATCCGAAGCCGCTCAATGGCCCATAATCGGCTGTTTTTACTTTGAAGTCAAGGTTGGACGTCACAACTATCGCTGTGGAAATCTTTGGGGTTCTATTGCGGTAGGCCGAGAGGTGGGAGACCGCGAACTATCGCTACGGTTTCACTTGGATTCTTTTCAGCCAGGCAACCGTGGGCTCGTGACTCTTCAATTCGCACTCTTTGATCCGAAACACAGTCCAGCCGCGGCGCCTGAGGACAGATGAGACGCGTCTGTCGCGTTTCCGGTTGACCACCACTTTTCCGAGCCAGAAGTCGAAACGCAGAACGGAAAGAGCGCATACAACGTCGATATCCAACCTGAATGGACTGACGATGAAGACCAGTGGTCCATACCCGTTCATCCAGCAAGACAGCCGATGAAGGAGGACGGGACGACGATCATAGTAGGGGATCTTTATCCCGGGATCGCCAGTCGGTTCAGCGAGGACGCTGCGGCCTTTAAGACCGAGCTGGAGCGGATGGTAGCGACCCACTACGTCTTTATCATCGACAAGGGGTTCCAGGTCACGATCAATGGTGACGTGGTAAGGCCCCGCCCCACTCGTCTGATTTTTGACAAGAGATCTCGCCCCAAGGGTGGCGGAATACAGCCGTTCATCTTCAAGACGAGGGCCGATGGTGTCGAAGTTTTTCTGGCGGTTGGATTCACGAGGCCAATTCCCTCCGAGGATGAGATTGCCCGGGATCAGGAAGACAAGAGGTATTCGTCGCAAGACGCTGGCTGGACGATCGTCTGCAACGATAGGGCGGTGCTGTATTGCGATCGCAGCGAGCTTACGGGTTGGGGCGAAGCGGGAGTCCCACGCTACCACACTCAGTTTATCGCGGTATCAGGCATTGTTGAGTTTCGGTCGGACGATGCGTCCAAGCTGCCTACGACTACCACAAAGCGAGGCGTTGACGCATCGTCACCACTGTATCTGCAAGTCAAGAACAAGATGCGCGAGGGGATGCGCATATTCACCGATTACACAAATAAATGGAAAGGACGAGCGGAGGAATCCAAGAAACAGATCGAAGCTGGAATTCCGCTCTCCTTTGGCGAGATAAAGTCAGAGTCAGCTCGTCTAAATTTTCGGGTTACAACGAAGTCAGTTCCGCCAGGTGAGCAGTACAAGCCTGAGCTACCTATGCCGAAGAAGTTGGAGGCCCGGAAGCGGCGTGTTACGTTCATCAAAGAACTCGATGAGATAAGGAAAGTGGCGGAGTATCTGTTCGAGGACGTCGACAAGGAGCCCTCTGCCGTTGGAGAAGAGTGCTTCGATCGGTTTCTCGATGAGGCGAGCAAGTGAGGCATCCACCTTACCATCTTCGCCCCAATAAAGCCGTTGATCGTTTGACCTTCATTGAGGCGATAGCGCTACTCGCCCAAGTCGCGGACCTGTCGGAGTACACCTACTATTCACTCGGAGGGCCTTACTTAGAAGACTGTCGCTTGTTGTACGAGTTTCACCCACAGATCAGCATGGTCTCTATCGAAGAAAAAGAGGAAATATACAAGCGCCAGAGATTCCACCTGCCTTGTGGAATGCTCGATCTAAAGCTTGACGAGTTCAAATCGTTCCTCGCGCAGTATGAGGCGAATGACCGCAAGAGCATTTTCTGGCTCGACTATACGGGCCTAGAAGTGGGACATTTCGAAGAGTTCAAGGGCCTCCTCGGGAAGGTGGCTGCGAACAGCATGATCAAAATGACTCTGCAGGCCGACCCCCGGAGGCTCAAGCCGGCAAAATTTCGGGAAAAATTCGAAGCTTTGATGCCCAACCCCTCAGTCAATCCGCCGGCTACAACCCTCGACTTTGCCTATTTGGTCCAGCAGATGATACAGATCGCTTCGCAACAAGCTCTTCCCGGCGACATGCCCCACGTGTTTCAACCTATCGCGTCTTTTTATTACAAGGACAGTGTCGCCATGTTCAGTCTCATAGGGTTGGTATGTCCCAGGGCTGAGAGGGAAAACGTGAAGGCCATCTTCAAGAACCTCCAGTTCGCGAATTTGGATTGGCAGCAGCCCAAAAACATAGATCTCCCGATCCTCAGTACGAAAGAACGCCTTCGCGTTCAGCATCTGCTTCCATGTAAGAAAGGTGCAGGGAAAGTTCTGCGGAAGGAACTGGGATATCTAATCGACGACGACGAAGAGAAGACCGAAATGAAACTCGAACAGTACGCGGAGTTTCACCGACGGTTTCCCTACTTCATGAAAGCGACGCCCTAAAATGGGAATAACCTAGGCACACAAGATTCACCCCAGCAGCTTGGCAGCATCTTTGGCGTAGTACGTGAGGATAATGGTGGCGCCGGCGCGGCGGATGCTTAGTAAAGATTCCATCATGACCCGGTCGCGTTCGATCCAGCCGTTTTGGGCGGCGGCTTCGATCATGGCGTATTCGCCGGAGACTTGATAGGCGGCCAGGGGCAGGTCGAAGCGGTCGCGGGCGGCGGCGATTACGTCGAGATAGGGCATGGCGGGCTTGACCATGATCATGTCGGCCCCTTCTTCGATGTCGGTTTCGATTTCGCGCATGGCTTCGCGCAGGTTGGCTCCGTCCATTTGATAGGAGCGGCGGTCGCCGAATTGCGGTGCGGAGTCGGCGGCCTGGCGGAACGGGCCGTAGAAGCCGGAGGCGAATTTAGCTGCGTAAGAAAGAATTGGAGTATTGAAGAAGCCGGCGGCATCCAGGGCGCGGCGAATGGCGCCGACCCGGCCGTCCATCATGTCGGAGGGAGCAATGATGTCGATGCCGGCTTTGGCCAGCGAGACCGAGGTGCGGGCGAGCAGGTCGAGCGAAGAATCATTGTCGATTTCGAAACTGGATTGAGCGGCGCGCGCGGCGACCGTAGCCATGACCTGAATGGCCTTGTCCTTTTCTACTTTGCTCTTCACCGCGAGCACACGCTGCGACGGGGTCAAGGCATTGTGAACGGCGGCTCCGAGGGATTGCGGGGTGAATGACTGCTTCACGACTCCACAGTGGCCGTGCGACATGTATTCGCAAAGGCAGACGTCGCCCATCACGACGAGTTCCGGAAGTTCACGCTTGATGGCGCGCGTGGCTTGCTGCACGATGCCGTCCTCGGCCCAGGCGCCGGTGGCAATTTCGTCTTTGGAGTCGGGAAGGCCAAAGAGAATGATCGAGGAGACGCCCAGGGAATGAACTTGCTGCGCCTCTTTGACAGCTTCGTCCACCGAGAGATTGCAGACGCCGGGCATGGACTTGACCGGCTTGCGAATGCCTTCACCGGGACAGACGAACATGGGGTAGACGAAGGCGTCAGGCGTGAGGCGAGTCTCGGACACCAGGTTGCGAAGTTCCGCGGTGCGGCGGAGGCGGCGAAGACGAGTCACAGGGAATGCCATGGATGTCACCAGAGGAAGACCGAGAAAAACGCCTTCCTATTTGATTCTAGAACATCTTAGGGATTGAGGCTTGAGCGCCGAACTGCGCACTGGATCTGCAGCAGAACAGCAATTTAGTGGCGACTGGAATCGATGCCTGCCTCTCGCCTTTCAGAGGGGATAACGAAAGTAACTGGCGATTTCTGAGCGTTCTGGAGGACGACGATTCGATGCCATAGAATCGGGACGGATGAGTGTTTTTCAACGCTATCGTTGGTTTGCTGCAGCAGCCGGAGTCACGCTGGCATTTGTCGGCGTGGCGGTGACTGCTCATCCCAGCGCGGGGCTCACGGCGTTTTCAGACGTGGCGGGTTTGGCGCTGATGCTGACGGCTACGGCGATCGCATTCAGCAACGCCCTGGCGCAGCCGGGGCAGGAACGCAGCTTTTGGGTACTGATGACGGCAGGTTTTTTCTTATGGGCCTGCAATGACGTAAGTTGGATCTACAGCGAAGTGGTGTCGCATCAACCGATCGTCAATCCATCTTTCTTTGACATCGTTTTATTTTTTCACACGGTTCCCATGATCGCGGCGGTAGTCTTGCGTCCGGACTTGCTGAAGAGTGAGGGAAGAAGCTATCACAGCCTGCGGAATTTTCTGATGCTGTTGGCGTGGTGGATCTTTTTTTATGCCTTCGTTATTTTTCCCCACCAGTACGTAGTGCCCAACGTCAATCTCTATGACATCTGCTACCACCGGCTCTACCTGCTGGGGAATATTCTGCTGCTGGCAGCGCTGGGAGTCGCGGCGGGGACCAGTTCGGGCGGATGGCGCCGGCTGTACCTGCATTTTTTTGGCGCGAGCCTGCTGTACGCCGTTGGGTCTGGATTTCTGCTGCGGGCGGTGATCAACGGCACGTACTACTCGGGAAGCCTGTATGAAGCTCCTTACTTCGGAGCCGTGGGATGGATGGCGGCCACCGCTTTGTCGGCTCGCGAATGGGACTTGCGGAGTCGCAAGATCGACTTGGACCCGCGCTGGAAAAAAGTGATTCCGCGGCTGGCGATGCTGACGCTCTTGTCGCTGCCGGTCTTAGGACTGTGGACCATACTATTCGATAAGTCACCTGCGCCCTCGCGCGTCTTCCGCATTGCCACGGTGCTGGTTGCGATGTTGCTGCTGGGAGCTTTTGTGTTCCTGCGCCAGTACGTGCAGGATCAGGCTCTGATGTCGCTCCTGCAGGAGTCGCGCCGCGGCTACGAAGGTGAGAAGCGCTTGCAGGGTGAACTTGTGCAGCGCGAAAAACTGGCTTCTCTTGGCACACTCGTGGCTGGAGCAGCCCAGGACATCAATCACCCGTTGACTGCTGTAATGACGTATTCGGAACAGCTTTGGGCAAGAGAGCGGCTCAGCGGGGAGCAGAACGCTCTGCTGCGTAAGATTGTGCAGCAGGCTGGGCGGACTCGTGACCTGGTCGCCGACTTATTGAGCTTTGCTCAACAGTCCCCGGCGGAAAAAATTCCTGTAGATGTAAGCATCCTGCTGGAGCGCGCGATCCAGATGCTCGAATCGCGCTGTTTGCCAGGAAAAATTAGAGTAGACGTTTCCATTGCCGATGACTTCCCACGAGTCCACGGAAACGCCAACAAACTTTTTCAAGCTTTTATTGAGATCATCGAGAACGCCATGGATGCTTTGGATGAAGCGGGCGGAGGCTCGCTGGAAATTACGGGTCAGCGCAATGAAAAAGAGGCAGTGCTCCAATTTTCCGATTCCGGACCCGGGATTCGGGAGCCGCAAAGAGTTTTTGATCCGTTTTATACGACTAAGGCTGTCGGCAAAGGTACGGGCCTGGGCCTGAGCGCGGTGTATGGGGTGGTCCAGGATCATGGCGGTCAGATCACTTGCCGGAATAAACGGGAAGGCGGAGCGGTGTTTGTGGTGCGACTTCCCGTTGAAGAAACGTCAGCAAAAGTGGCCGGAGCCGCCGGCAGCTAAACCTGTGGGCTGTGATTTCAGAGTTTTGACTCTCTGAACTTCCTTTTCCTTCCTGACAGTCAGCTCTCCAACTTCGTTCGTCGCTGCGGCTTTGCGCTCCTGTACCATAAAATGCGATGCCGAGTGAGCTAACTCATAATTCCGCGCGGGTGCTGGAGTTCGAAGCTTTACGGGAGTTGCTGCGTGGCTACGCCTCTTCGCCGCTCGGCCAGGAGCGGATTTCCGCATTAACCCCCTCGACTGACCGGGATTGGATTGAGAGCCAGCAACAACTGACGAGTGAGATTCGGGAATTCCGGCGCGTGGGCGGGCGATTCGATTTCTCCGGGCTGATAGGAATTGGCCTGCTGGTCGAGAAGTCGCGCATCGCGGGAGCGGCGCTGGAGACGACAGAAATTCGCAATGTGATTCTGGTCGTGGATCGAGCAGCGGAATGGCGAGAGATTGCGCTGCGGCCGCCCGGCAGCATGAAATCCGAGTGGCATGGAGTGCGCGCACTTTCAGGGCAGATCGTAGACTTCACGGAATTTCTGAGATTTTTCCGCAACAAAATTCAACCCGACGGAACGCTCGAAGACAGAGCCTCACCGGAACTAACGCGCATTCGCCGCGAGATCGAAAGACAGCGGCGCTCGATTCAGGAGTCGCTGCGTGGATATTTGCGGCGGCTGGCCGAGGGTGGAACGGTGCAGGACGAACTGGTCACGATTCGTGGCGAGCGCTTTGTTATTCCAGTGAAGGTGGAGCAGAAACGGCGCGTGCAGGGCGTAGTGCATGGCGCCAGTTCGAGCGGGCAGACCGTATTCGTCGAGCCGCTGGAAACGATTGAACAAAATAACGAACTGGTGCGCTTACTGGAAGAGGAATTGGTCGAGATTCATCGCATCTTGCTGGAAATGACGCAGCGCATCGGGATGCTGGCCCAGCCGATTCTGGCTGCGGTGGACGTGCTCGGCGATTTGGAGCTGCAATTTGCCAAAGCCCGCTTCGCCGAGGACTACAACTGCGTCGAGGTGCAGTTGAGTAGCAGTGGCGGGGCTGTGAAGGAGCAGTTGAGTGTTGATCTGCAAGGCTCATGTGGCGACAGCCGCCCTCGGCTGTCGGGGGCGAGCGAAGCTCGCCTGCTGCTGCACAATGCGCGGCATCCCTTGCTGGAGCGCAACCTCAAAGCAAAGAACATTTCGGTCGTCCCCATCAGCGTGGAACTGGAAGGGGACCGGCGACAACTGATCATCACCGGACCGAATACGGGTGGCAAGACTTTAACGCTCAAGACGCTGGGACTGCTCGCACTGATGGCGCAGTCAGGTCTGCCCGTGCCCGCCGACCGCGCCGAGCTCCCCGTGTTCGACGCCGTGCTGGCTGACATTGGCGATTATCAGTCGATCGAGCAAAATCTTTCCACCTTCTCGGCGCACGTTACTAATATCGATTTCATTTCGCGCACGGCGACCGCGCACTCGCTGGTGCTGCTGGATGAACTGGGCTCGGCGACCGATCCGGAAGAGGGTGCGGCTTTGGCTGTCGCGATTGCTGAACACTTTGGCAACATTGGATGCATGACGGTAATTTCAACGCATCACACTTCGCTCAAAGTGTATGCCGCAAATACTCCGGGCGTGGTGAATGCTTCGGTGGGCTTTGACGAGGCTACATTGCAGCCGACCTACGAGCTGAAAGTGGGCGTGCCGGGAGCGTCGGCGGGCATCAACATCGCGCGGCGGTTGGGACTGAATCCGACCATCATCGAGAGCGCCCGATCGCGGCTGGGAACTCAGGCCCGAGACGTTGGTCAGTTCCTCGACAAACTTCATGCCGATCTGCGCGAGGCGGAGGGCGAACGCCTGCGTCTGCAAAAGAGCCAACAGGATTTGGAGCGGGAACAGAATCGTTTAGCGGTTGAAGGGAAAAAGGAGCAGCAGGCAAAAGTCCGGGAGATGGAAAAGAAACTGGAAAACGTGCTGCGGGATTTCGAATATCAGGCGCGCGAGGCGGTGCTTGCGATTCAGGATCGCGCGGCGGCGCAGAAACTCTCCAAGGATGCAGAGCGCCGTGTAGCGAAGTTGCGGCGAGAATTTCGCGAGCAGTTCGATTCCACGCTGGTGGCTCATTCCAGTGGCGCCGATCAAGGCGATCCTCACGCACAGCCGCGCTTGGTGAAGCAAATTTCTGAAGGCGACACCGTGAAACTGAAATCGACGGGCCGGCCTGCACGAGTGGTGCGAAAGCTCGACGAGAGTCACTTTGAAGTGCAGATGGGCGCCATGAAGATGAAAATCGGGCGAGATGACATTGCCGAATTGCTGGCAAGCGCTCAGGCCGCGGCGGCTGATTCTCCGGTGAAAGCGGCGCGGGCCCGTGGCATCTCCGTCTCGCTCGAAAACGAGGGCGAGAACGTGGGCAGCGAGATCAACGTGATCGGACAAACGGTCGACCAAGCCTCGCGCGAAGTCGAGAAATTCGTAGACCGGGCGTTTCTAGCTGGGCTTCCGCGGGTACGCGTAGTCCACGGCAGTGGCATGGGAATCCTGCGCAAAGCCCTGCGGCAAATGCTGCAGCAGCATCCGCACGTGGCAACGGTGGCGGAGGCACCGCAGAACGAAGGCGGGGGTGGGGCGACGGTGGTGGAGTTGAATGTGTAGCGGAACCGCGAAAGGATTTGCAAAAGAAGTTGAAAAAGGATTCGTGAAAGGGCACGGCTTCAGCCGTGCCGCAAGCGCCTCATGAAAGTTTGCGGCTTTAGCCCCTGAGGGTCGTGGATGCAACGGCGCTGGGTGAAAGCATGACCTGTCTGTGAGCGTCCACTTTTTGTGATTGAGGAGGCCAAGCACGCGTTGGCAATCGAACAGTCCTTAGGCGTTACGCGGGAGAGGGCTCCGCCGATGTCGGCTTTTTTATTACCAGGATCGTAGCGATTTGGCGAAGAGTCTAAAAGCTAGGTTTTTCATCGCTTTCATACGTTAGGGCTCGATTCCCACAGCTTCTCCACAATAATTCCGCACCGGTATATTTCAATCAGCCGCTTTTTCCCTGACAATTCCTACGGAGCGATCTGTCCCGACTTAATCCAACGAAAATGGCGAACCCTGGCGATTTCGCGTATACGGTGAAGCAGCAGGCGGATATTGTCCGCATCATTGGCGATTACATCAAGCTGAAGAAGGCCGGGGCGCAGAATTATTCGGGGCTGTGTCCGTTTCATGGGGAGAAGACGGCGTCGTTTTCGGTGCACGCCACGCGACAGTTTTATCACTGCTTTGGCTGCGGAGTGTCGGGGGACGTGTTCAGCTTCGTACAGAAAATCGAGAACATCACCTTCCCCGAGGCCGTGCGGATGGTGGCGCAGAAGCTCGGGATTCCGCTGCCCAAAACTGCGTATTCCACTCCGGGCGAGGCCAAAGAAGCGCGGCTGCGCGGGCAGTTGCTCGACGTGCACGAGCGGGCGGTAGCATTTTTTCAGGAGTGCCTGCGGCGTCCCGAGGGGGCGCGGGCGCGGGAATATCTGGCGGGGCGCGGGTTGAATCAGGAAATGATTGCGCGCTTTCGCATTGGGTATGCGCCGGATTCTGGGTTTCTGTTGCGCGACCGGCTGAAGGGGGAATTCAGCGAAGAGGTGCTGCGTGAGAGCGGGTTGTTTTCGTGGAAGCAGGAAGACAGCTCTCAGCCGTCAGCCCTCAGCCGTCAGCAAAACCCGATCGACTCCGGCGCACCGCTCGAAGGCGATCGACCCACCTCCACTCGGGATGACAAAAGTGCGGGTGCGTCGGGCGTGCGCGGTGAATCGTTGGTTGAGAGGCCAACGACCAACGACCAACGACCGGCGACGACCGCTATGTACTCCAAGTTCCGCAATCGCGTCATGTTCCCAATCGCGAGCGAAGCGGGAAAAGTAATTGCGTTTACCGCGCGGACGCTGGCAACCGATGAAAAGTCGGGGCCGAAATATTTGAATTCGCCGGAGACGGCGATCTATTCCAAGAGCCGCGTGCTGTTCAATCTGGATGTGGCCAAAGAATGGGTAAAGAAATTCGACTACGCGATCCTGGTTGAAGGGCAGATGGATTGCATTTCGGTTTACGCAGCCGGATTCCAGAATGTAATCGCGAGCTCGGGAACGGCCTTCACAGAATTGCAGGCCAAGTTGCTGGGGCGCTTCAGCAAGAATGTGGTGGTGAACTTCGATCCTGACACGGCGGGCGCGAAGGCGACGGAGCGCACGCTGGCGCTGCTGGTGGAAGAAGAATTTCAGATTAAGGTGCTCACGCTGGAGCAGGGATTTGATCCTGATCTGTATATCCGCCGCAAGGGAAAAGAAGCGTACGGCGATGCGCTGAAGCATTCACAGAAGTATTTCGATTATTTGATCGAGCGGGCTCGCTCGCAGTTTCCGGTACGCAGCGCCGAGGGGAAAAAAAATGCGGTGAATTATCTGTTGCCGCATGTTCAGCGCGTGCCCAGCCGAATTGTGCGCGACGAACTGGCGCATGAGATTGCGCAGAAGTTAGGCATCGATTCGGCAGTGTTGCGGCAGGAGTTGCGTCATGCGGCGGGAACGCGCTCTGCATCGGCTATTAAGGCTCCGGCGGAGGCGCAGGTCACCGACGCGGAGAAAGTTCTGATTCGCGCCCTGGCGTCGATGCGGCAAATTCAACCCGGCGAAGATCATCTTTCCGCGCGCGACGGGGCGGAGGAAGAATTCGATCCTGCGCGGCAGGCGCAGTTCGTCTTGCAAAATGAAGCATTGCATCGCGGGCTGGCGACTGAATCGCTGGCCGAGTCTCTGCTCAACGAGTCCCGGTTAAATGCGGGTCGCGAATACGGCGATGTGCTGGAGTTGCCGGCGACGGAGAGCGACCGCCGATTGCTGGCTTCGATTTTGCTGAAGGAGGAGGAAGAGCTGACGGCGCAGGTTTTGGAAGCGGCGGTCCGCGCCCTGCGGCGGATTCATTTGCGGCGCCGGCAGGAAGACGTTCAGCAAGAACTCAAAAAGCCCGGTCTCAGCCAGGATAAAGAGCGTCTGCGGGAACTGCTGGGGGAGTTGGAACGAATCAGCCATGCGCTGCGCGATCCGAATCTCGACTGGGACGGCACTTCAGTGGCGGCAAGAGTGAAAAGTGCTTGAAACAAAAAGGCTTGTCGAGCCATCTAATTATTTAAGGGAATAGCGGAGAGCGGCGGGGAGTAACTGGGCCACAGCGGCACGAAAATTTGTGCTAAAATCTGTAAGTTTGTGCGAGATGCACGATCCCGCAACATCCATATTCCCACCTGTAAGGAACTTTATCACACGCTCCCGCGGGAGCGGAATAACGAAGTTTAAGGACACACCTTTTGGCTCTTGAAGACAAGTTCGACGACATTAAAAAGCTGATCGACACAGGCAAAGAGAAGGGATATCTCACCTACGACCAGGTAAACGACCTGATCCCGCACGATGTGCACAGTCCCGAAGACCTGGATGATCTGCTGACGACGATCAATACGCAGGGAATCGACGTGTTGGAGGGGCCTAAGCTGCCCTCCGCCACGCTCGATAAGAAATTTGACGAATCCGAAGAAGGGGAAGACGTCGAACTCGACCTGACCCCTGGAGCTCTGGAAAAGACCAACGATCCCGTCCGCATGTATTTACGCGAGATGGGAACGGTGCCGCTGCTTACGCGGGAAGGCGAAGTGGAAATCGCCAAGCGTATTGAGCGCGGCCAACTGCGCGTGCTCAAGGCGCTGTCGCGTTCGCCCATTGTGATTCGCGAATTGCTGGCCATGGGCGAGGACCTCAAAAAAGGCGTGCGCTCAATCAAGGAAGTGGTCACCTTCGATGAAGAAGAGATCACCGACGAGATCCTGCAGAATCGCCTGAACGAGTTCACTGGCAAGATCGACGACATGGCCAAGCTGTACAAAAAGGCCGCGCTGCTCGAAGAAAAGTATCAGGAAGTTTCGCTGAAGAAAAAGCCGAAAGATCATCGCCGGGCTCGCCGCAGGCTGGCGCGGAGCATCGTTGCGGTGTCGCTGGCCGTGCGCAAGCTCGGATTCACCAACGCCGAACGCAAGCGTCTTATTGAACGCCTGAACAAGACAGTCGACGGCATGCGCTCGCTCGACCGCCAGACACAGAACCTGGAGCGCAAGGCTGACGCCACTCGCAGCGAAGAGCAGAAAAAAGAATATCGGCGGCAAGCGCGCGCGATTCGCGGCGAAGTCGAAAAACAGGAACTCGAAACTGGAGTGTCGTTTCAGGAGCTCAAGCGCACGCAGCGCGAGATCATCCAGGGCGACATGGATGCGGAGCATGCCAAGCGCGAGCTGATTGAGGCCAACCTGCGCCTGGTGGTTTCGATTGCGAAGAAATACACCAACCGTGGATTGCAGTTTCTCGACCTGATTCAGGAAGGCAACATCGGCCTGATGAAAGCTGTCGACAAATTCGAGTACCGCCGGGGATACAAGTTCTCCACCTATGCCACGTGGTGGATTCGGCAAGCGATTACGCGGGCCATCGCCGATCAGGCGCGTACGATTCGCATTCCGGTGCACATGATCGAAACCATCAACAAGCTGATCCGCACCTCGCGTCAGCTGGTGCAGGAACTGGGACGCGAACCGACGTCGGAAGAAATCGCCAAGCGCATGGATATTCCTGTCGCGAAAGTGCGCAAGGTGCTGAAGATCGCGCAGGAGCCGATCTCTCTGGAAACGCCGATCGGCGAAGAGGAAGATTCGCATCTGGGCGACTTCATCGAAGACCGTGGCGTGGTTTCTCCAGCCGAGGCCGTGATCAACGTGAACCTGAAGGACCAGACGGGACAGGTCCTACGCACGCTGACCCCGCGCGAAGAGAAAGTCATCAAGATGCGCTTTGGCCTCGAAGACGGCAGCGAGCACACTCTGGAAGAAGTCGGGCAGTCGTTCGCGGTCACGCGCGAACGCATCCGCCAGATCGAAGCCAAGGCGCTGCGGAAGTTGCGGCATCCGTCACGTTCGCGGAAGTTGCGGGCGTTTATGGATGGAGTGCGGGACTAAGAAGCAACATGGAGCGTCGGACGCCCTCGTCCGCCATTCTTTACTCTGTCATCCCGAGCGAAGCGGGACGATTCGCAACCGCGAATCGTTCCACGCAGTCGAAGGATCCCCGTGTCAGTTGGCAGTTTCGGCGGCCCGTCAGGGAATTTCCACCGCGGCAGAATCGTCCGACTGCCTCTTGCGTCCAACGTCGTCTTTATTTCTCGACGTCGTCCAGGAGGGAGCGGAGTTTTCCGGAGCGGGAGGGGTGACGGAGTTTGCGCAGGGCTTTGGCTTCTATCTGGCGAATGCGTTCGCGGGTTACGTCGAAGGACTGGCCTACTTCTTCGAGCGTGTGTTCGGAGCCGTCGTCCATGCCGAAACGCATGCGGATGATTTTTTCTTCGCGCGGGCTCAGAGTGCGCAGCACGTGCGCGGTACGCTCTTTCAGGTTTACGTTCAAGACTGCTTCGGCGGGCGACATCTTGCTGCGGTCTTCGATGAGGTCGCCGAGATGGGAGTCGCCCTCTTCGCCGATCGGGGTTTCGAGCGAAATGGGGACGCGCATGATCTTGCGGACTTTGCGCACCATGGCTTCGGGAATGTCCATCTGCTTGGCAATTTCCGCCGAGGTGGGCTCGTGGCCGGACGCCTGAACGAGCTGACGCGAAGTGCGAATCAGCTTGTTGACGACTTCGATCATGTGTACGGGCAGGCGGATGGTGCGGGCCTGATCGGCAATGGCGCGGCTGATGGCCTGGCGAATCCACCAGGTGGCGTAGGTGGAGAACTTGTATCCGCGGCGGTATTCGAATTTGTCGACAGCCTTCATCAGGCCGACGTTGCCTTCCTGAATCAGGTCGAGAAATTGCAGCCCGCGATTGCCGTACTTTTTGGCGATGGAAACCACCAGACGCAGGTTGGCTTCGATGAGCTCGCGCTTGGCCTGTTCGGCATTCATGTCACCCTGAATCATGCGGCGCTGGGTGCGCTGCAACTCAGAGAAGGTCATGCCGGCTTCGTCCTCGAGCCTTTTGATTTCGAGGCGATGCTGGCGCTGGGTGGCGCGGTAGTTTTTCTTAAGCTCGTCGCTGCGGGTCGCGGTGATTCTGGATTCAAGATTCACGACTTCGCGTTCCAGGGAGCGCATGAGCTCGATCGTCTTATTCACCCGCTCGATGAGACGCTTGCGCTCCGCTGGAATAAAACCCAGATTGCGGATGATGAGAGAGATGCGGACCATTTCGCGAGACAGGTGACCGCGGCAACGGCGATATTCGCGAGGTTTTTTCTTGGCCGACAGAGTGGTGAGACGTTCGGCCAGACGAAGGGCTGATTTGTAATGCTTGTTCAGTTCGTCGATGCGGCCGGTGACTTCGGCGACGCGGTCTTGCAGAATTTCATCGGTGATCTCTTCTTCATCGAAGACCACGGTGTCTTTGATGGAGCGCAGGCCATGTTTGAGATCTTCGCCAATAGATATGACCTGCTGGATGACGATGGCGGAACGCGAAAGAGCTTTAAGAGAGGTGATTTGTCCGCGCTCGATGCGTTTGGCAATTTCCACTTCTTCTTCGCGGGTGAGCAGCGGCGAGGCGCCCATTTCGCGCAGGTAAACGCGAACGGGATCGCTGGTGGAGTCGGCGACACTGGGAGTGAGGTCGAGTTCGACCTCTTCGTTTTCCTGCGCCAGACGCTGTTCGAGCGTGGAAAAAGGCGAATGCGATTCGCCTTCGACTACATCGAGGCCGCGAGTGCCGATGGAGCTGAGCATCTCGTCGACGTCCTGGGAAGAATGGGCATCTTTGGGGAGTATATCGTTGGCAAGCAGATCGTTCACCTCGTCGTCAGCGGTGTCCATCTTTGTGTTTCCGAGCCGGCTGTTTCCGAGCCGGCTATTTTGCAGCCGACTGTCGAGCATCGATCGATTCTTAGTGTCGCCTATGGCCAAGTGGAATAACCTTTTTCGGTGCTTCTGTATGGGGAGAAGCGAACTTGGGAGTACCGCGGCAAGTTCAACAGAAAGCGGATTAACCGTAGATTGATGCTAGCACAGGCGGGGGCGCATGCCTATTCTGGTGTGCCTCCATTTGAATTTTTCGGTCGATAGTTCGTGGTCGTCCCGAGTGCAGCGGTTCCCTGAAATGAAGTCGACGGGATCTCCACTGGTCGTATCTTTCCTGGTCGTATCTATGGGAGATCCCTCACGCGGCTGAAGTACGCCGCGTTTCGGGACGACTTGGCGTCGTAGGAGAATAAATTAAAACTCGGCCACTACCCCTATTCTTGAAAAATAGGGGGAATTGTGCGAGGCTGACACGCCCGCCGGGAAGGGAGTTTCACGTTGCGGTCCCGATTCGGGCAAAAAAGAAAAACCTGTGCAAATTTGAACATGTTTTGGGAGTGATCGGCTGTACCGTGAAGGCACCGAGGGGTTCTTCGTTATGAAAATTTCTGTGCGGGCGCCGGCTTTTGTGCGGATGCCGCTTGCGCTTCTGCTGGTTGGGGTGGGAACGATGCAGGCGGGAGCCGGGGCGCTGGATCCGATAGCGACGAGCCCGATGTTGAGCGCGGACGAAGTCGCGAACCGAATGGTGGAGCGAAATCTGGAGCGGGCACGTGCTCTGGAGTCGTACCAGGGGACGAGGGTGTATCGTCTGGAATATCGCGGGTTTTTGGGAAACAGAACCGCGGAAGTGGTGGTGGATGTGAAGTACCAATCTCCGGCGACCAAGGAATTCAGCATCCGGTCAGAAAAGGGGTCGAAAATCATTATCGACCGGATCTTCAAGCGGGTGCTGCAGACGGAAAAAGACGCGCTGAGCGAGGAGAAGCAGCGCGGGGTAGCGCTGAATCAGGAGAATTACCGTTTCACGCTGGCCGGGTATGAAAGCGGACCGGGTGGGGCGAACTATATTCTTTTTGTAGAGCCGCGAACCGAGAACAAGCTGCTTTATCGCGGTCGAATCTGGGTGGATGCAGAGGATTTCGCTGTGGTGCGGATTGAGGCTAGTCCGGCGACCAATCCGTCGTTCTGGACGCGAGAGACAAAAGTGGAACAGACCTACTCGAAGGTGGGAATCTTCTGGCTGCCGTTATCGAATCGAAGCAGCAGCGAAATTCGGCTGGGCGGCCACGCCAGTTTCAGCATTGATTATCAGGCTTACCAGATTACGGCGGCCGCGCCATTGCGAAAAGAGAACGATGTGGCGGGGAATCGCTAGAGCAATTCGGCAACGGGATGGAGCGGGAATCAGTCGTGCAAAACTTAGTCGTGTAGTACCACGCTGAGCAAAGAACTGTTAACCTCAAGGCCACTGTCTTCGCCCTTCGAGTACTGGATGAAACCCAACTTGCGAAAGCGGTTCATAAAAAAGCTGACGCGGGAACGAGTGGTTCCGATCATTTCGGCGAGAGTTTCCTGACTGATTTTAGGAACCACGGATTGAGGTATGCCCTCTTTGCCAAAGTGAGCAAGCATGAGAAGAGCGCGGGCTAATCTTTTTTCGCTGGAATTGAACAGCTGATCGATCAAGTCCTCTTCGTAACGGATATTGCGAGCCAATAAATAGGAGACGAACATATCGGAAAAAGCAGGCTCGCGGTGAAGGGCATCCATCATGGCCCGCCGTTCGATGCGCATCAGGTTGCACGGAGTCATGGAAAGTGCGGATCCCATGCGCAGAGGCTGCCCGGCCAATGCGCCCTCGCCAATGAAATTGCCCTCGGTTATGAGGCCGATGGTCGCCTCTTTCCCCGTACTGGAAACTACAGACAACCTGACTTTGCCCTCCAGGATGTAATAGATCGCGTCGGCTGCCTCTCCCTGGCTGAAGACGAAATGTTTCTTCGGAACTGTCAGACTTCTGCGACCCTCCCCAATGGTAGCCAGGAAGGTTAGGGGGTCGAACCGGCGGTTTTTTCTGATTAAGCTTGTCATGTCGCCTTCCGAGGGGTAGAGATACAGTCCGGGAACCGGAGGCTAAGAGTCGAGCGTATGAGGGTAGTTCTGTACGATGGTGTACCTTGTACGATAGTGTACCGATGGAGGCCGTTTGTCAATGGGTAGTGCGTGAGGCCGCAGTGAGGCGCTGACCTACATCACGGTGCCGTGAATACGGTGGACAGTGCGAGGAAGGTCAAGACTCACTCTGGTCTTGAGCGTTGGTTGACTCCAGTGACCGGGCCGGCAAATTACGCCGCCGGGATGCATGAGAATGTGCGAGTGAAATGGAGGATTTCGACCGCAAACTTCGAGGTTGGTATTTTCTTTTTGGTTAGGCGAGAGACGTAGCAACCCTCGTGAACGGGTTGCCCGAGTTCGTCAGTCTTGCAATTTTCCAGACTCGCGCTTTGGTTGCAGATATTGCATATAACCTGAAACATTTTGGAGCCTCCTGGGAGAGGAATACAAGCCAGATTAAGGGTTCCTCAGCTGAATGTCTGAGCAATCCGGCTCATAATGGGAAAAACTTGGGAAAATTGTGTATAGGGGCTTTGAGACGCGGGAAAGCGAGTCGCCCGCCGGGTACTTAGCTAAGTATTTGACAACGCTGGACTTGGCCCTTACTAAACGTTCCCGGACATGTGCTTCCCGTTTGCCGGGCGAGCGATCTGGAAACTCATCGCCATTCAAGAAATCTGACTGTTCCCCGCCATCGCCTTTGAAGAGTCTTGAGAGAGCTTAAAAGCGAGCCGCCCCGTCCTCCCTGCGCTTGTGCCAAGCATCACGTCCATCCGTGATCGAAATCGCAAAGTCAGATGCGGAAATGGCCGATTATATGTACGACATCGCACATAAGGGTTGAATGATCTTCTACCCCCAATTAGCGAGGCGGTGGTTCAGATCGTGAGGAACAACGTGCCGCACCGCTCGCGACACATCGTGTCGATTGACAAGGGCGACTTCGACCCAACGGTATTCCTTGCGACTGTCGGCGAGGGGAAGCAGGTCCTCGCCTTCGCCCAAGCCCAAACAATCTTCACGCAGGGCGACGTGGCTGACGCAATCTTCTACGTTCAGGAGGGCAAGGTTAGACTCACCGTCGTATCCACGGCTGGCAAGGAAGCGACGATTGGCATACGAAACGTCGGAGACTTTTGCGGAGAGGGCGCCCTGGCTGGGCAGCCCGTGCGCATGGAATCGGCAACGGCTATGACCGGCTGCGTGCTTCTCCGCATTATCAAGAAGTCAATGATACGCGCGCTCCAAGAGCGCACATTTTCTGATCTGTTCCTGGCGTATCTGCTGGAACGGAACATCCGCAACGAAGCGGACCTGGTTGACCAACTCTTCAACTCCAGCGAAAGGAGATTGGCTCGCCTTTTGTTGTTGCTCGCTCGATTCGGCAAGAAAGGCGCACAGACTTCGATTCCCAGGATCAGCCAGGAGATTCTCGGGGAGATGATCGGCACGACACGGTCGCGGGTCAGTTTTTTCATGAATCGTTTCAGAGGGATGGGCTTAGTTGAGTATGACGAGAATGAGATACGGGTTCATAGTTCCCTTCTCAATGTCGTCCTCCAGGACTGATGCAAGTTGTACAACCCTGGCACCGGTGTAACCCAGCCCTCGATTGAGGAGTTTCTATGGCGGACCATCCGACGGAGTTGACGAAACATCTATCCCAACTCTTACAGCAAACAATGAGGGAAACCGATCCAGTGGAGCACGACAAACTCGGGACTGAAATCTGGCGAGTCCTCCGTGAACAAGAACATCTTTATTCTCCGAGACAGATAGCTTCCAATGTTCCCCGCCTTACGTTCATCCCCCAAGGAAGAGCCACCAAGATTCATGAATGACTTCCTTTGACGTGTTGACATCGCTTCGAGCTATTTGCTTCACTCACGCACAAAACGCGAAGGGATCAGGCACCCTCTCTTGAATCGTGTCAGCAGGAGTCAAATAAGGGCAAAGGCTGGGCCCCGCCCAAGTAACTATCGCTAGCAGCTCTGGCGAAGTAAACTCTTGTCATTCAGCCGAAGATTCCTATGCGCCTGCTGCGCCTTCGAGATGTCAAGATTGGGCTCAACGACCGCGTATTCCGCCACGCGCGTTTGCGAGCTTTGATCGTCTGGCTTGCTGGATTCGCCGCCACCACGGCGTTGTTCTTCCATGCATACACTGGAAAGTGGACGCCCGGCTATATCTTCGGCTCATTTCTACTGCTCTTTCTGCTTTTGACTCTCAGGATGGTCACTGCGCGCTCCCACCCGTCAAATTGGCTCGTCCGGATGAACGAGACGGGAATTTACCTTCAATATCGTTCTTATCTGAACTACGAGTTGCCCGCCGACGACCCTTCGGTCGTTTTCCTTTCCCTCGGCGAGATCGCGTCGGCCCGACTAGTCAAAGAGCGCGTCGAGACACCTGATCCGGCAAAGCCAGGCGCCACGCAAACCCAATACCTGCGCTTTGTGGAACTTGAGTTATCCGGCGATACCGCGCCTCTTGCGGATGCGCTACAGGCTGAGCGTGGCGAACAGGCCCCATTGGAGAAACGCTGGTATGGAACCAGTTCGACTCTTTACCGGGATTATCCAGTCACAATGACCGCGCCGACGTTCCTTCGTATACGTTGGGACGTTGTGCCTGGCGCACAGAAGTTCCTCGATGCCCTGCGCTCCTACACGGCCATTGCCGATCCGGTTTCTTTAACTCAGGACTTCACGCGCCTGAAATCGCTCAGCCGCGAAGAACAACAGCAGCAACTCCGCGAACTCACCGTCCGCGGCCAGACTATCACTGCCGTCTACGCCGCCCGCAAACTCTACGGCTGCAGCTTAGGAGAGGCAAAAGAGATGGTGGATTCTCTGCGCGAGAATAAGGTGCCGCAGTAGTCGCCTGAATCCCGTCTCGTGGCAATGCACCGGGTATGATTCCGTGCTCGTGCTAACGTGCCCTACTTCTTCGTAGCCTTCGCGTCCATGAACGTCATCCAGGTGGTGCCGTCGATTGAGACTTCGTATTTCAAAGTGTAGCTTGTGGGCGAGAGAATTTTCGTGGTCATTCTGAGGTTGACGTCTTGCCCGCCATAGTTCTGCGTGTGCGTCCAGGTCCAGGTATCGCCGCTGACGGTGCCTTTCGAGGCCTCGCGGCGCCCCTGGCTGTTGAACTGGTCAAACGTATATTCGTTCTTGTCGGTGTCATATCCCATGAACGCAACCGCTTTGCCGTCGCCTCCCAATTCCGTGGGCATCTTGAAATCCGCGTGACCTTCGACAAAGAAATTACCCGGCATCCACTGCCTGGTGTCGGTGGAAGTGAATTTTCCGCCCGCGCCCCACGGACCTTGCCCGATTGTGCCTTCGACCGTCCAGTTTCCGACGAAGTAGTCGAGTTTCTTCAGTTCGGGGCCCGGCGTAGTGGACATCTGCGCCCCGGCAGAAGCCGCGAACAAAACAGCTGTAAATAAAGCCAGCGAAGAAATCAGAACTTTTTTCAGCTGCATAGATGCGCTCCTTGCGAGAATGTCGATCACCACGGATGGTAGAAGAGTTGCTGCCCGCTGCCCAGTGGGATTCGTCACCGGTTGGCTATGACAATTGTCACGTGGCTCGCCAGGTCTCGAGACAGCTCTAGGTTAGTGAGATTGTTGATTTCTGATTGCTGATTGTTGATTAAAACCCAGCGGACAATGCCCTTTCGCCTGATCTTCAATCAGAAAATCAGCAATCAAAAATCAGCAATCAGCAATCAGAAATCGCCCTACCAGTCTCCCCAGTGCGAGGCGGTCATCTGCTGGAACTTCATCTTCCACTGGTCGCCTTGCTTGACCCAAACCGTACTGAAGTGCTGATAGCGCGGCGGCGGACCCTCATCCTGCGCGGGCGGAACGCGCAGCACAACGTCATAGGTCACAATGCCAACGTCGTTGCCGACCATAACGACTTTCATGTCGTAGGGCTGCAAATTGAGGCCGCCGCCGGCAAACTGATCCAGCATGTCCTGACGATCGTAGAGTTGGCCGTCGAAGGCGACGAAAGAAAAGTCATTGGTGAGCGTATGTTTGAAGAATGCGACGTCGCCCTTCTTGGCGGCGGCGACAAAACTTTTCTCGGCGTTCATCAGCGTCTGCTCCAGAGGAGTCAGCAGCTTCGCTGGAGCATTCGCCTGTCCTACTGCGATAATACGAACGCCGAAACAAACGGCAACTAGCAAAACCGCGCACCCGCTTTTCATGGCCGCCTCCCCGGATTCCTTCATCATTTGTCATGCCAAATTTGTCATGCCGACATGGAATGATCGCTGCACTGATAAAAAATCAACAATCAGAAATCAATCATCGGGAATGTTGTTCTCGGATTCTCTGGGCCAATTCCGCTCGCGGCACCGAGACCTGCTCGCCCGTTGCCAGATTCTTTAACGAAAAGGAATCTGCCTTTATTTCGTTTTCGCCGACAATGAGAATGTATTTCGCTCCCGCCTTGGTCGCCGCTTCGAACATCTTCTTCAGACGAAAGCTGCGATCGCCGAGTTCGACCGTTAAACCTTCCCGCCGCAAATCTCCAGCCAACCGCAGCGCCTTGCGATTCATGCCTTCGCCGACAGGCGCGACATAGACATCCAGACCGGCGGTCGCCTCGGAGGCTCTCGCCTGCAGCGCCATTACCAGCCGGTCTTCTCCAATCGCAAATCCAATGCCCGGCGCGGGCTGCGGACTGCCGAGCAACTCCGCCAACCCGTCATAGCGTCCGCCACCCAGGATCGCGTTCTGCGCGCCGAGTGCGCCGTGGGTAAATTCGAAGGCAGTTCGAGTGTAATAATCCAGTCCGCGCACGAGGCGGGGGTTCACTTCGAAAGCGACTCCAGCCTCTTTCAGCAGCACCTGCACATTCTGAAAATGCTCGCGACTCGCCTCGCCCAGATAACTGCTGATGACCGGCAGGGTCGCGATCACGGGCTGATCTTCCGGCACTTTGCAGTCGAAGACCCTCAGCGGATTGGTCACGGCGCGCCGCTGGCAATCGGCGCACATCTGTCCCACGACCGGTTGCAGCGCCTTGCGCAGCGCGTCATTGTAAGCGGCCCGGTCCTGCGCGTCTCCCACGGAATTGATGTAAAGAGTAAAGTCCGCGATGCCGAGCCGACGCAGCAGAGTGTCGAGCATTTCCAACAACTCTGCATCGCGAATCGGGTGCTCGCTGCCGGATGATGACGGCCCAATGACCTCGGCTCCAATCTGATAAAACTGCCGATAACGCCCCTTCTGCGGCCGCTCCCGCCGAAACTGCGGCCCAATGTAATAGAGCTTGTTCAGTCCGCGATCCCAAAGCTTGTGCTCAATGTAGGCCCGCACCACGCCGGCGGTGTTTTCGGGACGTAGCGTGAGAGATTCAGGGGGATCGTAGCCCTCCGGCATTTCGAGCCCTTGCACTTCGATTCCATCCTGATTTATCAGCCCGCTGACGCGCTGAGCTTCGGATGACGGAACTACCAGGACATACCGGCTGGGGCGCTCACCAGCAGCGGATGCGAGTGATTGCCGCTCCGCCTGCATTTTCTTTAATGCGGCCAGCTTCGGACCTCCGGCACCTATTTCGACTATCACAATCTCCCAGACATCGTCTTCACGAAGCCCCGCGAACACCTGGCCAAACCCAGGCCTTCTTAGCTGCTCGATTTTCTTGTATTTTGGACGGGTTACTAGCCATTTAGTCGCGAGGACCCACCTTGGATCATCGCCCGTACGAAAGGTGTACATCTCTTTCGAAACAATGTCGGTCTCTTCGCCCACGCCCCGGGCAAACAGTTCGGTCGCCTCGAAAATCGGGGTGCGAATTTCCTGAAAGTTGTAAGCGCGGAAGACCTCTCGCGCCTGCGTCTCCACAAAATTCCATAGCGCCGTTTCCGGCGGCAGAAGGTCTCGCGTTCCTCGGACTGCTTTAATCATCCAGTTCCCAATCTTCCCGTCCCATAGGGACGCCTGACAGTAGCCCGCCGCTTCAGCGGCGGGTAATGCGGCATCGGAGTCCGTGCCGTAGGCACGGCCGAAACCCCTCCACGGCTTCAGGCGTCCCTAACGTTGAAACGCCGGGCTATTATCAAACGTCCCTCCGGGACGATTTGCCTTTCCCGAGGTCTGATGTCTGAGGCCCGAGGTCGGCTCCGAGCCTACCGCTCGCGCAAATATTCATCCTTGTAGCCTAAATAATTACGGGCGTAGCGCATAATCGCTTCCTCGTCTGCGGGCTCCAGCTTGCGGCGAAACTTTCCGGGAGAGCCCATCCATAGCGATCCCGGTTCAACCACCGTTTTCTCTGGAATCAGCGTGCCTGCGGCGATAATCGATCCTGCGCCGATTTTTGCGCCGTTCAAAATAATCGATCCCATCCCGATCAGGCAGCGATCCTCGATCACGCAGCCGTGCAGCGTTACCGAATGCCCTACCGTGACGTACTCGCCCAAATAGACGCCCCATTGGTTCTTCATCCCGTGCAACACGCTGTTGTCTTGTACGTTGGAGTGCGAGCCAATTCGAATCTCGTGCACGTCTCCGCGGATTACTGCATTCATCCACACCGAAGCGTGCTCGCCCAGCACCACGTCGCCAATAATCTGCGCCGAGGCGTCGACGTAACAGGTTTCTGGAATTGTCGGCCGCACACCTTTATACGATCGAATCATAGTTTCGGAAGGAAATTAAAATACCACGACCGAGCCATGTGAGGACAGCCGCCCCTTCGACTGTCCGCTGCAGAAAATCGAGTCTCAGGTTTGCCTCATCAGGTTTGTCCCATCGGCTTTGTCTCACGCGTTCGCCATGCAGGTTGTGCTGATGTGTTTTCCGTGGTGAAAGCTTCCCATTCCCACTCCGGGAAGCATTCCAAAAAAGTATCTATGAAATCGAGAAATCACGCTTCCTCCATGCTATACAAACCTTGGCTTCCTCCTGTCCCGCGTCCGGTGAACGCGTGTCGGGCCGTCCTTCCGAGTTGTTGCAAACTCAGAGGCGAGCCTATGTCTTCGACGCGCAAGATTCCGGCAGTCACTTTCTTTGAAGTCTCGTTCTTTCTGCTTGCGACGTGTGCATCTATTAGCGCTCAGGACGCGACCGGGGCCATCCGCGGCACGGTGCTCGACTCATCCGGCAGCCGTATAGCTCAGGCTTCGATTGCGATTGTGAACACGGCGACCGGCAAGCTCTATACGGCGATCAGCGATGCGGAAGGCTCGTTCGCGCTGGACCTGCTGCCGCCCGGCGATTATTCCGCACGCGTGGTCGCGGAAGGCATGTCCCCTCAAGTTACTCCCGAGTTGCGGGTGGAGATTGGCGGCGTTACCAGCCTGGAATTTCGCCTTACGATTGCCGGCGCGCACGAAAATGTCACGGTCTCGGCAGAGCCTACTCTGGTCGATACACAGCCTACAGCCGTCTCCACGCTGCTGGACGAGCGCGCCCTGAACGATATGCCGCTGAATGGCCGCCGTTTCGCCGATCTCGCGTTGTTCTCGCCCGGAGTCACGCAAGATCCACGGAGTCTTACCTCCGCCACGAATGGGGATCTTTCTTTCGGCGGCATTCGCGGATTTCAAAATACTTTTCTGGTGGATGGCGGCGACTACAACAATGCTTTTTTTGCCCAGCCTCGCGGCCGCGATCGAGCGTCCTTCGAAATTTCTACCGAAGTGGTGCAGGAGTTCCGCGTCTCCACCAATTCCTACGGCGCCGAACAAGGGCGCTCGGGAGGCGCTGTGGTCAATGTCGTTACAAAGTCAGGCTCCAATCACCTGCATGGCACTTCGTTTTATCACTTCCGCGACAGCTCTTTAGGGGCCGATGATCCTTTCCTGGCGTTTCGCCCGCACAATCGGCAGCAGCAGCTCGGAGGCACCATCGGCGGTCCGCTCAAGCGCAACAAAGTTTTCTTCTTCGCCGGATTCGATCAACACATCTTTCACTCCCCCAACGTGGTCGAATTTCTCGACGGCAGTTCGCAGGTCATTCCTGCAGCTGGCATCGGACCTTACACTCCCGGAGATTACGAGCCCTCCGATCAGGCGCTGGTTTTTGCTGCCGCGGCGCAACTGACTTCGCTAGCGGGAGAATATCCCGCGGCGCAGATCGGCAACACTTCTTACATCAAGCTCGATGCCAATCTCACGCCTCGCCACCAACTCGCGCTGCGCCTGAATACGACGAATTATTGGGGAGCCAACAACGTTTTCCTCGATCCCGCCAGTCCCGTCACCTATGACTCCATCAGCGACAACGGCCAGGAACAAGTTGCCACCGAAACCGCGTCGATCTCGCTGACTTCCAGCCTTTCGCCGCGCTGGATCAGCCATCTGCGCGCCCAGTTCTCGATCGATCTGCAGCAGTCGTATAGCAATACCAGCAACGTGCTGATCAAAATTCCGGACATTATTGACGGCATTGGCCGCTCCGACCTTCTTCCCCGTCAAACTCGTGAGCATCGCCTGCACCTCGCCGAGACTGTCAGCCTCGAAGGCAGCCGCAATTCGTGGAAGTTTGGCGGCGACGGGTTGCTAACCAACATTTATGATTTCTTTCCCAGCCAGCAGAGCGGCGAATATTTGTTTTACCCCATCAAGGTCAATCCCTTTACTTATGAGCCGATGGAATCGGGTCTGCCGCTTTCGCCGCTGCGCGCCTACGCGCACGAAGTGCCGCATTATTATCTGCAAAGTTTTGGCGGAGCAACTTCGACTCCGAACACCAACGAATACGCCGCCTTCGCGCAGGATGCGATTCGCGTGACCGACCATCTCGCGCTCAATCTTGGCGTCCGCTGGGACCTGCAAACTTTTACTACGGCAGGACTGCTCTCCAATCCGCTGTTTCCGCCTTCGGGCAAAGTTCCTTTCAAACCCGATAACTTTGCCCCGCGCGCCGGGTTCGCTTATTCATTCGGAAACAGGCGTCCTTTAGTCGTTCGCGGCGGATATGGCATCTTCTTTGTACGCATTCCTCAGATTTACAACTCCGTCATTCAAACCGACAACGGCATTACCGACTCGCAAGTCTTTCTCAACAACACGGATTATTTCGACCACCAGTTTTTTCCCAGCTATCCGAACCCGCTGGTGGCGTGCCCGCTCACCTTCACGACGTGCTCGCTTCCCACCGGATTCACCGAGGGCGTCACCCACGACCTATCGGCCTTCGCCACGAACTTTGTTACTCCACGCGTGCAGCAGGCGAACCTCACTCTTGAAAAGGAGCTCGTCGAGCACACCACCGTTTCTTTATCGTTTCTGACTGTTCGCGGCGAACACCTCATCCGCGCGCTCGACGTAAATCTTCCCGAGCCCACGCCAGCGATATATCCCATCTTCGATTCCACAGGATCCATTTTTCAGGGCGGCTACTACACGGTGGATTCGTTCGCTACGTGGCAGTTCACGCAATCGCTGACGTGCCCGTTTCCGCCGTGCATCAATCCTTTGGGCCGTCCTATCGCGCAACTCGGCGCCATCGATGAATTCCAGAGCGCGGCTTCCAGCTATTACAACGGAGCCACGCTTTCCATCAATCGCCGCGTCTCGCGTGGCACTTATCTGCGCCTCTCCTATACGTTCGCGCATGCCATTGACGACGGCCAGGATGCTCTGGTCGCGGGCCAACCCGCCACCGTGCAGAACGCCTACGATCCCAGCGCCGAGCGCGGGCCCAGCACCACCGACCAGCGGCAGCGGCTGGTAGTCGCATTCTCCGCCGAGCCTCATCCTTTTCATCGGGGCCAGGAATTTCTCGGTCACATCTTCAACCAGTGGCAAATTTCCAGCGTGGTCAACTACGGTAGTGGACGCCCATTCAGCGCCACTGTTGCCGGCGATCCCAACCAGGACGGGAACGACCTCAACGACCGTCTGCCGGGCTATACCCGCAACGGCTTCACTGGACCTGACTATGCGACCGCCGACCTGCGTCTCGCCAAAACCATGCACCTGGGCGAGCGTTACAAGCTGAGTCTCGTCGGCGACTCGTTTAACCTGTTCAATCGCGATAACCAGCGAGTCACCATCACCTCCAACGGCCTGGTGAACAACGCCAGTACGTTTGTAACGAACTCCGTCGTGGCCAATATTGCTCCTTACCCCGGCTACTACGAGTTGCCCACTAACTTCATGAAACCCACGGCTGCCTTTGCTCCCAGGCAAGTGCAGTTGTCGCTGAAATTAGTGTTCTGAGCATGTTTACGCGGGGACTTTGTATGTAAGGATTTTTTATGTGGGGACAGCCGCCCCTTCGGCAGCCTCAGGGCAGGCTCTCGGCTGTCCGTCGAGCGCAGCTCGACTTGAGGATAATGAATGCAGGTGGAAAGTTCGACCGTGCAGTTCGTGTTGAACGAGAGGAAATTATTCTGATCCAGAATTGTTTGACCCAGAATTGTCTGACGCGCGCCGCAACTTCCGCCACCGATAAAAGAACGGAACTCCCGCGGCAATCACCAGCAGCCCCAACGTCGAGCGCACCGGCCGCACCAGCCACAAATTGATCGTCAACGCTACTGCGGCAAATAAAAAAATGAACGGAGTCCATGGGTAGCCCCAGGCGCGATAAGGTCGTGGAAGCGCGGGCTCGGTCCGGCGTAATCGAAGTACAGCAATCGCCGTCAACGCGAAAAAAATCCACACGGCAAATACAAACAGCGAATACAGTTCTTCAAAAGTTCCCGTCAAGGCCAGCAGCGCCGCCACGCATCCCAGAAAAATCAGCGATCCGCTCGGAGTATGAAACGAGGGTTGGATGCGTTTGGCGAACTGAAAGAAAACTCCATCCCGCGCCATCGCGTAAGGAATGCGCGCTCCCGTCATTATCACCACATGCAACGCTCCCAGCGCCGATATCGCCATCGCCGCCGTGAGCCATGCGGCTCCGCGCGACCCGGCAAATGAGCGCACCACATCCGACGCGACGTGCTGCGAAGCGGCGATCTCCGCGAAGGGCAAAGTGTAGAAGTACACCACATTCGCCAGCAGATACAATCCACCCACTGTGAGCAGTCCCAAAATAATTGCAATCGGAATATTTTTTTGCGGCTGTACGATCTCTTCGCCCAGGTCGCCCAGATCGTTAAACCCGTTGTAGGCCCACATGGCAGGAACCAGCGCGGTCAGCACGGCCGCAATCGTTCCCCAACCCCAAGGCTGCACCACCGGAAGGGCTCGACTCCCATGCTGGTGTCCCAGCAAAACACCCGCAATCACAATCGCCAGAATCGTTCCCATCTTCAGACAGGTCAAAAAAATCTGAATCGCTCCGCCCATGCGCACACTTAAATAATTGATCGCAGTGACCAGCAAGATAACCAGTGCTGCCAGCGGCTGGGCCGCAGTAAAAACAAACTCGTAACTTCCGAGATGTCCGTGGAACAGCGGCGTGTCCACAATCGGAAATAAAAATCCGGCGAAGCGCAGAAATCCCGCCGCGAGGGTCGCCATGCCCACAGGCCGCTCCAGAAAAGAACTCATCCAACCAAAAAGAAATCCCCATAGAGGACCGAGCCCGCGATTCAAATAGACGTAAGGCCCGCCGGCCTTGGGAAATGCCGCGCCCAGCTCGGCATAGCAAAACGCGCCGCACAGCACAATAAAGCCGCCAACGATCCACGCCACAAAGACGAGCGTGGCTGAGCCGACGATGCGAGCCATGTCGCTAGCAACGAGAAACACTCCCGTACCGATGGTGTCGCCGATCACAATCGCAGTCGCCGACCACAGTCCCAGCCCACGTATCAAATCCGTTTTTTCAGTTTGCTGTGCCAGATAAACCTCAACACTGAAGAAGTTCCGTGAGCCTACTCTGGGCGAAACACGCCGTCAATCGACATCGATAATCAAGTTCACCTCCATGCAGATGTGGGGACAGCCGCCCCTTCGGCAAGCTCAGGGCAGGCTCGGCTGTCCGTCGAGCGAGGCTCGACCTCTCTGGCATCCCTACGCGGTATCATCAAGTTAGTGATGGCCACGCAGAAAAGCATGTTGCAGCATCTCAGCTGGGATCCGCGCTATGGTGTCTCCGCAATCGAAGACGTACTTACTCCGGCGTTAGTCCTTTATCCCGACGCGATCCAAGCCAACATTGAGGCCACTCTGCGGCTGCTCTCGGGCGACGCGAGTCGCTGGCGTGTGCACATCAAGACTGCCAAGCTCGACTACACGCTTCGCATGCTGCTCGCGCGCGGCGTGCGCAATTTCAAATGCGCGACCACGCTCGAACTCCTGATTGCCTGCCGCGCCGGCGCAGCCGATATTCTGTTCGCCTATCCCGCCATGGGCGCAAACGCGCGCCGCGCCCGCGAACTGGCGCAGCAGTTCCCGGACGTTCGCATCTCAGTGCTGGCGGAAAACGATGAGCAGATAGAGCAGTGGCGCGGAAGTAGCGTGGGAATTTTTCTCGATATTAACCCGGGGATGAATCGCACCGGCATCGACCAAAGCGACACGAATAAAGTTACAGAGCTCGCCCCCACCATCAAAAAATCTGGGCTGGAATTCCGCGGACTTCACTACTACGACGGCCAATTCGCCAGCTCGCCTGAGCCGGAAAGAACACAAGCGGCCCATCGCGGCTATGACGAGTTGCTGAAAATTGCCGGCGAGCTATTACGCAGCGGCACGAATGTGCCGGAGATTATTACAGCAGGCACTCCCACGTTTCCGTGCTCGCTCAGCTACGAGAATTTTCGCCGCGGCAGTTTCATCCATCGCGTTTCACCCGGAACGGTTGTTTATTGTGACGCCACCAGCCTGCAGCAGCTTCCCGCGGAATACGGTTATCAGCCGGGCGCGCTGGTGCTAACCCGAGTGGTAAGCCATCCGCATCATGGCATGATCACCTGCGACGCCGGCCACAAAACAGTGTCGGCCGACGCCGGAGTTCCTACCTGCGTAGTGTTGGGACACGAAGATTTGACGCCACTTTCGCCGAGCGAAGAGCATCTTCCCATGGCCGTACGAGAAGGAGGCAAGACTCCGCGGAACAAAACTCCCAGGATCGGGGAGGTTCTTTATCTTCTGCCGCGGCATGTCTGTCCTACAGTGAACAATTTTGATGACGCGCTGCTGGTCCGAAACGGAAACATTGAGTCGATAGAGATCGTTTCAGCCCGCGGCCGCGAAGCCCCGTTGCCGCAAGGTGCACACCAAGTGCTTCCCGTAGGCAGCTGAGAGAATTGTGACTTCGACTTTTCTCATAGCTCACTAACGTTTTTTCTTCAAAGTTTTTCTGGACGATTTCTTCGCTGCGCAATAAGCGATGCAATCCATTTCAATCAGCATTCCCGCTGAATGCCCGAGATCGCTGCCTACCGTTGTGCGTGCAGGATACGGTTTCGAAAAGCGCCGCGCATAGACCGCGTTGTAACGCGCAAACAGAGCAGTATCGCTGAGGTGAACCGTAACTTTGACGACGTCTGCCAGCGAAGCGCCATCGGCTTCGAGAATCGCCAACATGTTGTCGATCGTCTGCGCGGTTTGCTGCTCAATCGTATCCCCAACCAGTTCGCCGGTGTTCGGATCACTCGGGCCGGTGCCGGTCACGAAGATAAAATCTCCCGCGCGCCATCCCTGAGAATATGCGCCTCGCGGCGGCGCTCCGCGCTTGCTCTGAATTTCGTATTTCGCCATGGTTCATGCTCCCATCAATCTTAGAAGAATCGGCGTTTAGAAGAATCGGCCGAGGCAGGATTGAAATTGCCTCTCGGACGTGCCGAAGTAGGTTCCGATGTGCCGAAGTATAATGCTGCGCAGCCCAGGCACCCATGCGGCAATCTCCCTCATCCGACCGACGGTTTGCCGTAGCTGGCGCCATCTTCATCGTGTGCTCCCTCTTGTCGAGCGTGCGCGTGCTCACCGAAACGCCCACCCCCAGCAGTCGCCACGCCGACAATGTCGCGGAACGTTCCGACTGGCGATTCGCGGCCCTGAAGACGGCCCTGCCAAAACAGGGGATCGTCGGCTACATGGGAAGTTCCAGCAGCCCCGCCGATTATTATCTCGCGCAATACGCGCTGGCTCCGGTCGTCGTCGACAATTCCACGGATCATCCTTGGGTGGTGGGCAATTTCACCGATTCGGTGCCGGTTGCCCCATTGAAAGATTGGAACGGTCTCGAACTTGTAAAGGATTTTGGAAAGGGCGTCATGCTTTTTGCGCGGCATCCGGCCACCTCATCCCAAGTAAAACCTGCTCAGGTAGATTCAGCCCACGCTTACAAGGACGCAAAGTAAATGCTGCTGGCACTGGCCGCGCTGCTTTGTATCGCATCCGGTTTTTTTCTGGCCAGCGTGGGCTGGGCGCGTCGCACTCCGTTCGCTTCGGATATTCTCTGGCGGGCATCGATGTCTGTGGGATACGGGCTGGGAATTTTTTCGGTTAGTTTCTTTTTTTCGCGCGTCTGCGGCATCGTCCATTTGGCCGCAATGGATCTTCTGATATTCGGGTTTCTTCTCGTCAGCCTCCTCTTATTTCGATCTGTGTTTCGAACTCCCATCGCAAATGAGATCGAACCGACAATGGGGTTCGATGGTCCCCCGTGGCTTTCTCGCTTTCTCAAATCCGCGTTCGCGATTGCACTTTGCGTGGCTGCTTACGCGACTATCCTGCGCACCTTGGCTCATCCATCCGGCGATGGTTGGGACGCCTTCGCCATCTGGAATCTACACGCTCGCTTTCTTTTTCTCGGCGGCGCCCACTGGCGGGACGGCTTCAGTTCGCTCATTCCCTGGTCTCATCCCGACTATCCGTTACTTCTTCCCGCCGCCATCGCTCATTTCTGGACTTACCTCGGCCACGAGGATCGCTCCATTCCCGCAGTCATCTCCCTGTGTTTTACCTTCGGCACTGTGGGATTGTTGTTCTCATCTCTTTCCCTGCTTCGCGGGAGTACCTCAGCCATGCTGGGATCGCTCACCTTGTTGAGTACACCTTTCTTCATTGCGCAGGGAACATCGCAGTATGCCGATGTGCCTTTATCTTTTTTCTTGCTTGCGACCGTCGTGCATCTTTGTCTTCACGATCGCGATTCCGCGGATGGTCATGCGTCTCCTGGTGTGCTTTTCTTAGCAGGTGTCTCCGCCGGTTTCGCTGCGTGGACGAAGAATGAAGGTCTTCTTTTCTTATGCGCAATCCTCGCCGCACGCGCTCTGATTTTTCTCCGCCCCAGGCTTACACGCGATGCTTCGAGTTCGCTTCCGCCGGTAAGGCTTCGCGAAAACTGGAGTACGCTGGCTCCTCTGCTCGCCGGGGCTGCGCCTGCGCTGCTGCTCGTCGCCGGCTTCAAACACTTTCTGGCACCGCCCGGCGATCTCTTCTCGAACTCGGGGGTAATGATGCACAAACTGCTCGACCCCGTCCGCTATTGGGTGGTCGTCAAATGGTTTGCGAAGGAATTTCTTCTCTTCGGGCACGGGCTGATTCCATGCACGCTGCTCTTGATCGGTTTTTACTTTGCGTCCGGCCGAGGAGAACGGCGAGAGACGACGGCCGGCTTTCGCACCTCAAGACTGGCAATGATTTTCACGCTTGCCGGCTTTTTTGCCATCTATCTAATCACTCCGTACGACCTTTACTGGCACCTCCGGTTCTCTCTGAGCCGTCTATTCCTGCAACTCTGGCCCAGCGTAATTTTCCTCTTCTTCGTTGCCCTGCCGCCGGGCATGACCGGCCCCTCCCAAAACCGTCTCAAAATGATCCTAATGCCTTAATCCCAGTCCCCTAAGGGGACTTGCCAGCCATATTTTGCCGACTTCCTCTTGACTTGCAGTCAAATCCTTGTAATAACTATTCGGTCCATCCGGACGGGTTTGGGGGTGTATTTGTTTGGCAGAAGTCAGACTTCAAGAGGGTGAATCGCTCGAGAACGCTCTTCGCCGGTTCAAACGCAAGGTGCAACAGGAAGACATAATCAAGGAGGTCAAGCGCCACTCCTTTTACCTGAAGCCCGGCGAGAAGAAGCGGGTCAAGGCCGCATTAGCTCGCAAGCGAGCTCGCAAGAAAACGCGCAAAGAACAGGATTGACGCAGCAAAGGGCCGCTCCTTCCCGGGGCGGCTCTGCTCGATCTGGCCCCCCACTGTCTCGAGCTGCAACAGGGATTTCATACTCATCATTCTTCCGGCATAAAGCAGCAATATAGTTTGTACCCACGCCCATCCTGGCGCGTGGCGGGCCGAGTCCAAGGGGTTTGTTAGGGGAGTTGTTCACGACCTGTTTTTTCGGTGTACCACCGCAGTTCTTTCCCCGCGGGTGGGCGCGCGGAAACGGGCTGAAGGGAGCCATCCTCAATGGAATTTCAGGACAAGGTGCTGAAGTGTATCGACTGTGGAAGTGATTTCATTTTCACCGCCGGGGAGCAGCTTTTCTTTCACGACAAGCAGTTCAAGAACGAACCGAAGCGTTGCAAAGCTTGCAAAACCAAGCGGGTCTCGGTCCTGGGCGCGCCCCCCGCACCCGGACAAGCCTATCGCTACACCAAAGTCGAGACCCAGGCCACGTGCTCGGGATGCGGAAAACAAACCACCGTTCCGTTCCGTCCCACGCAAGGCCGTCCCGTCTTTTGCCGGGAATGTTTCCAGTCTCGCAGAACCGCAGCCACCGCTTAATGTGTGGCGCGAGCGCCGTCGCTCGCGGCTTTTGACTTTGCTCTGACCTTTAACCTTGCTTCCTCAAGGTGATGCGGTAATCTGCGTTACCATAGGGAGGTGTCTGGATACTATGTAGAAAATTTCGGCTGCCGGGCCACTCAGGCCGACGGCGCAGCTCTCGAACGCCAATTCGAGCAGCGCGGAATGTCTCGCGCCTCCACGCCAGCACAAGCCTCGGTCGTGGTCATGAATACCTGCACGGTTACCGCAAGCGCCGATCAGGATGCGCGTGCCGCCATCCGCCGTGTGCGCCGCCAGAATCCCGAAGCTCAGATCGTAGTCACTGGATGCTATGCCCAACGCGCCCCCGCCGAAATTGCTGCGTTGCCGGGCGTCAGTCTCGTCATCGGCAATTCGCACAAACATCAGTTGGCGGAGATCGTCAGCACGCACGCTCAGACGTCGGACCTCGGACTTCGGACTTCGGACTCAGCATTTATTCCGCTAACAACCTTAACCGTCGCGACCGGAAGCCGAGAGCCGGAAGCCGAAAGCCCGATTTTCGTTTCCGATATATTCGCACACACAGAATTACTCGCTGCTCCCGTCTTCGATGCCGCGAACGAGCGCACGCGCCCGAACCTTAAGGTGCAGGATGGATGCGACAATCGCTGCTCGTTCTGCGTAATTCCTTTCGTCCGCGGACAAAGCCGCTCGCTTTCTATCGAGCGAATCGTGAGCGAGGTGAATGGCTTAGTAAAGTCCGGCTATCGTGAGGTAGTAATCAGCGGAATCAATCTCGGTAGATGGGGAAGAGACTTGAGCGGCATCCGGCTTCCGGCTGCCGGCTTTCGCAGTTCGCTTGCCGATTCGGAAGACGTCGGACCTCAGACCTCAGACCTCAGTCAAATCCATGAGTCTGCGGTGGGAAGTCCGATGTCTGACGCCTTCCGGACGCCGGAAGCCGAAAGCCGGAATGGTCTGACGTCCGAGGTCCGAAGTCTGACGCCTGACGCCTTGCGGCGGCCGAGAGTCGAAAGCCGGAAGCCGACTCTCCCTGCCCTCATCCGAGCGATCCTCGCCGAAACTGCGCTGGAGAAACTCCGTATCTCCTCCGTCGAGCCCATGGACTGGACTGACGAATTAATTTCTTTAGTCGCTTCGTCGCCGCGCATTGCGAAGCACGCGCATGTACCCATGCAATCTGGAAGCGATGCTGTTCTGCGGGGCATGCATCGCAAATATCGTCCCTGGCACTATCGGGAGAAGATCGAAAAAATTCGTGCGGCTATGCCCACGGCGGCTATCGGGGCCGACGTGATGGTCGGATTCCCCGGCGAGACCGACACCGAATTCGAAGCCACGCGCCGTATGATCGAAGAACTGCCCTTCACCTACCTGCACGTTTTTACTTATTCGGCGCGGCCGGGAACTCCCGCAGCGGCGATGCCAAATCAGGTGCCCGTGCACATTGCTCGCGAGCGGAATCGAGTTCTGCGCGAGTTGGCGGCAGGGAAGAAGTTAAGATTTATGCGCTGCTTTGTAGAAAAAGAAATTGATGCCATCACGCTGAACGTTACCGGCAGCCACGCCGGAGTGGAGTTCACCGAAGCTCTCACCGACAATTATCTAAAGCTGCGCATGCACGGCCGCCATGCTCCCAACCAGTGGCTGCGCACACGAATTATCGACGTGGTGGATGGATCGCTGTTAGGGATGAACGAGATCGCAATCCCAAGCAAAAATTTTGCCGGCGCCTGTTCATTCAATTCTTAATTCATATCGCGACTAATTCATATCGTCCAAGGAACATGCGCCAGGACCGCGCGGATCGCCGCAGGAACCGCAGGCGCCGCCGGCTGACGATGACGCCGACGCTGACGGTGACGAGCCTTTCGCCGATACGGCGAAGACCGAGAGTTGCGGTTCGAGCTTGGTGGCATGGCACTTGGGACACTCGGCACGTTCCTTACCGTACACAAGAGCCTCAAACTGGTGATGGCATTCCTTGCAGATGTATTCGAAGATGGGCATGGGCGACTCCAGATCAGTCTCTATTAGAATCAATTTGTGGCAAGTTCGCAAATTCCGGATTCCTCTGTCGGACATGCAGTCCGGTGGGTAGTGCGCGCGCCCTTTCGTTCGCGCCGCTGGCTGGGCGGCGGCCATTTGCAGACGATCGCCAGCTTTCTGCTGCCGCGTAAAATCCAGTTGCCCGCCGCGCAGGAACGACTGGTAGAGGTTGAGCCGGGCATCAAGGTTCGCTGCTGGTGCCACTGGCAGGACGAAACGCAGCGGCGATCGGCTCTGACTTTGATCGTCGTACATGGCCTAGAAGGTTCATCCGATTCGCAATACATGCTGGGCGTAGCGCGCAATGGCCTTGCGGCGGGCATGAACGTTGTGCTGATGAACCAGCGCAATTGTGGCGGTATGGATGCCTGTGCGCCGACGCTCTACAACTCAAGCCTTTCGGGAGATGTGGCCGCGGTGGTGCGGAGCGTGCTTGAAAACGACCAGGTCTCGCGCTTCGCGTTGGTCGGATTTTCCATGGGCGGTAATTTAGTGTTAAAGCTGGCAGGCGAGTGGGGAAAAAATGGGCCGCCGCAGTTTCGAGCGGTCGCGGCAGTTTGTCCAGCGATGGATTTGGCGGCATCGGCCGACGCGCTGCATGAGCCCCGCAACCGGCTTTATGAATACTACTTCCTGATGGCCTTGTTCCGCAGATTGCGGCTGAAAGCGCGGCTATTTCCGGAGAAGTTTGACCTCGCGCGCCTGCGCGGGATTTCCAGCCTGCGCATGTTCGACGACCGCATCACCGCCTACTACTGTGGTTTCACCGGGGCCGACGATTACTACGCGCGGGCGGCGGCGGCCAACGTGGTCGATCGAATTGCAGTGCCGACGCTGATCATTCACTCCGCGAACGATCCGTTTATTCGCATGCGGCCTGAGACGTTGCGCCGCATCGCGGAGAATCGAAATATTACTTATGTGGAAACGGACGATGGCGGCCACTGCGCATTCTTAGGCGAACCGAACGGCCATCATCCTGGCGATCATGCTGTCGGCCCGGCGGACGACGGGCGATGGGCCGAGCGGGAGGTAGTGGACTTTCTCGCCAGTCAAAAAGAGTAGCTCGACATTGGAAATAGTCTCAAGATTTTAAATAGTGAAGATGAAAACAAAACGAGTCGAGTGGCGGCAAAGATTCGACTCTAGACTAGGAGGTGCGCCATGCAATTGAAGCCTTTCCTGCTGGATACGTGGCTGGCCAACTACGAGCACGATATTGAATTCAACCTGGCGTCGAGCGAGGGACCGGGTTGGACGGTGAATGAAGTATTGAACCTGGCAGACGAGGAAGTGCGGCATCATTTTCTCGGCCATAAGCTGTCCTATGGCCGTCCAGCGGGCGCCGACGGGCTGCGTGAAGCGATTGCGGACATGCACGGCGTGAGCGCAGAGTGTGTGCAGGTTGTGACCGGCGCATCGGAGGCTCTGGTCGTCCTGATGTGGCTGGCGGCGGCACCTGGAGCCAACGTAATCGTGCCTCGGCCTGGATACGAGCCCTTTTCTGCGTTGCCTGAGTCATTGGGTCTTGAGACCCGCTTCTACGGAATGCGCAAGGAGAACAATTTTAGCGTCGACATTGAAGAGGTCATGAAGCTTGCGGATGCGAGGACGAAACTGATCCTGGTGAACAGCCCGCATAATCCGACGGGCGCGACCATGAGCGATGCGGAGATGGACAGACTGCACGAGTTCACCTCGGCGCGTGGAATCCAACTTGTGAGCGACGAAGTGTATCACCCGATTTACCACGGACGAGAAACAAAATCGGCGTCGCGACTGCCGCACGCGACTGTGATCCACGATTTCTCGAAAGCATTCGCTCTGCCTGGCGTTCGTACAGGATGGATGATCGAGCATGATCGGAAACGCCGGGAACGCTATTGGAATGCCCGCACATATTTTTCCATCTCGAATAATTCGACGGGAGAAATACTTGCCGAAATCGCGATGCGCCAACGCCATGTGGTTCTGGGAAAAACACAAGAGACTGCACGCCGAAACCTGGAGCACCTGGATCGCTTCATGGCTGGGCATCGCGACACGCTCGGATGGATTCGACCTCAAGGCGGAGTGACGGCGTTTCCCTGGCTGAACAGCGGAGAGAACGCCAGGCCTTTCTGCCAGGCCGCGGCGAAACAAGGAATTCTGCTCGCTCCCGGGGATTGCTTCGATACTCCCTCGCATTTTCGGCTTGGTTTCGCCGCCAGCGGAAACCAGTTCCCACAGGCTTTAGATCGATTCGGCGAATTCGTCAAGAGCTGGCCAGCAATGGCGAGCAGTCTATCAGCGTGAATCCACCTTTTTCTTTCGCAAAAAGCTAAAAGGACACGCCCATGTGACCAGAAATGGTCACGTTAGTTACGTTGCAGGTTACTCACGGCTCAGGCATTCTTTAACTAGGGATGCTTTTCAGAAGATGAGGGAAATCGATCTGCTCGCGGGCTTGGACTCTGGGGATACTTCGCCGGAGTCGATTTGCGCCTGTGTAGCTAAAATTTTCCAGGTAAAAGAGACCGAAGTCGGACTGCTGGAGCGGACGGGAAGCCTGTTGAATTTCCTTTATCCTGCGGAGCTGAAAACGGCTGGCGCCATCCCTCTTTCCAGTGAGGCCGTAGCGGCGCGCACCGCCCGCACGCAGCAAGCGGAGCTCTTCAATAGCTTCGCGCAAGTAAAGCACTCCAGCATTTTTGAACTCGTCAAACTAGGCGATACGGGTCTGGATGCACAGGTAATTCAGAAGCTGATGTCGGCGCCCGTGCTCAACGAGAACGGCGAGGTCATCGGCGTGATTCAAATCTCACGCAAGGCGCCACGCCCAGCCGCCGCCGGTCCGGACTTCACTCCGGAAGACCTGCAAAAACTGGAATTGGTTGCTTTTTCTGTCGGCGCTCTGATGGCGAAGAGCAGAAGCAAAGCCCACGCTAGCTCAATCTAATTTGAAATCAGTGGCCAATTGAAACCGGCCAAATTAAAACCATCGGCCAATCGAAATCGGTATAGGGATCAGCGGGCCACTGCTTGCCGACGACTCGTCTTCGCCAATCGAATTTCCGCAGATATTCAAGTCCGCACCGGAGCCTGACGAAACCAGGACCACGCCACCGCGCCGCGACCCTTCTTCTTCATCGTGGTGCGAATGTAAGCCAGGGCCAGCATGGCGAGAAAAATTAGCAAGAGGCCCACGGAAGCGCCGCCGATCGTCATGGCATGCTTGGGCAGGATCGACACTCGGCCGTAGACAAATTCCAGGTGCACCCAGTAAACGAGCAGAGATGCCTGCCCCAGCACCATGAGTGGGCTGAAGCCCCACTCGCCGGCACCCCACTGGCACCACGCGTAACTTGCCGTCAGAATTACCAGCAGCATTCCTACACGGATCAGAAAAAAACTGGGACTGGTATGCCAATAATCGTCGACGGAATAGAGTTGGCGCGGCTGCGCCTCCAGCCAGCGCGCGAACTCGATCAGCAGGCTGCCAGCCAGACCCAGAGAGAAAAATGCCCGCGCTTCCTGCGCGCGCGCCCAGGAGCTTTGCAGAATGAATCCCACGGCTAACCCGGCGAAGGCGAATCCCGTCCATGGAAACACCGGGAAGAGCGCGGCTTGCGGCGTTCCCATGTTGTGCACGCCATCGATGTAGGACTCAAGCGGCCAGGGAAGCCATGTGGGTCGCCAGGTGGTCCACAGCGGCGGGCTGAGCAGGGAAATAAAAAGCGCTGTGCCCATGGCTGCGGCAATGAGCGGGCCACGGCCTTTCAGGAAGGAGTTTCCCGGCGGAGCACTGCCCGGCACAACGCCCGGGGATGGAAGTCGCGTCGTGTCCCGCTCGCACATGAGCGCCAGAACCAGCCAGCAAACGATGCCCATCAACATCATGGAAAGGCCGATGGTATTGAGAATATCGACGCGGAGGAGATCGCTTTTTGGCGCCCAGCCCCAGGCGATGAGATATTCCTGTAGACGAAACAGAAGTCCGAAGCCGAAAATTTCCGCCCCCCGCAGGATAGTCGTGCGACCGATCTGCGCGGGGGGAAGGTTTTTCTGGCGCAGTTTTTCCGTTACCAGAGCGAAAGAAATTCCTGCCAGAAACAGAAACAGCGGCGCCGGAAAAGTTCCTCCCAACTGCGAGTACATAAAAAAGCGGCTTTGGCGCGCGTGAGGGCTAAGCCAGGAATCGTAGCAGTGCGTCTGAAACATGAGGACGCAGGCTAGTCCGCGCGCCCAGTCGATGTAGCCAAGGCGTCTTTTTCCAGTCTCTAGCGCAGGCATGTGCAGGCCGAAGTTCGCAACCGGCAGTATACCAATGGGTGGCGCGGACGCCCTCGTCCGCGTGCAGCGAGATAACAGCCCGCGGGCGAGGGCTCCCGCGCCACCGAGCCCGACTTTGCGGCCCTGATTTTACAATTCTTGAATAACTTTTCCGCTAAATTGGCCGCAACATTCCCCGGCCTCTGGGGTTATAACGCTCTAGCTTTGTCATCTTTTGTAAGTCGTACAACCTTCGTCACTATTGATTGATCGAATAGGGGACAAGCCTTTATAACTTACAATATCAACAAGATGCCGATCTCCTCCGGAGCTTTCATGCGATTTGTGAAGTCCGTATTACCCACCCTTCTGCTAATAGGTTTCCTCTCCACTGTCGGCCATGCGGCCGTGGCCGATCGCATTGCCGGGCCTTTGAGCGCTGGTCGGACCATTACCTTAAAAGGGAACGTCTCTCACAAAGCGCTGCCGCAATATGATGAAGGCCCCGTGGATCCCGGGATGCGCCTGGGAACGATCACTTTGCTCACTCTGCCCACCGCGAGCCAGCAGAAGGCGCTCGATCAGCTTCTCGCCGACCAACAGAATCCCAAGTCACCCAGTTATCACAAATGGCTGACGGTCGATCAGTTCGCCGACCGTTTTGGATTGAGCCAGAAAGACATGCAGCAGATGGCCGCCTGGTTGAAATCGCAGGGATTCAGCTCGATTCAGGTCGCACACGGGCGCAACTTTATCTCCTTCAACGGGACTGCCGCGCAGGTGCAAAGCGCCTTCGGCACTGAGATCCATCGTTACAACGTGAAGGGAGAACTGCATTACGCCAACGCAACAGCGCCTTCCATTCCGGCAGCGATGGGCGGCGTGGTGGTCGGCATCCGCGGACTGCACGACTTCAGGCCGCGTTCCCGAATGATCCGCCGAGACTTCGCGGCACGCCCGTACTACGACAGTTCGACCTACGGGGACTTGATCGCGCCCGGCGATATCGCAGCCATCTACGACATCTCTGCTCTGTACAACTCCGGCATTACTGGAGCGGGACAGAAACTGGCCGTCATGGGGCAAAGCGATATTTACCTGTCGGATATCACCAATTTCCGCACCGGCTTCGGGCTTTCCGCCATCAGTTGCACCACAAACGCGAGCGGAGTCATTACCGCTTGTAACGATTCCCACTTTCAATACGTGCTCGATGGCACGGATCCCGGTCCTTCTGCTGGCGACATCAGCGAATCGGATCTGGATATCGAATGGTCCGGGGCAACTGCTCAGGATGCCCTGATTATCTTCGTGAATTCGACGAATGTTTTCGACTCCTACTATTACGCCATCGACAACCAAAGCACCCTCGGCGAAACGGTGATCAGCCTGAGTTATGGGCTCTGTGAATTCGAGGACAACACCCTTTCCAGCGACGAGGTTCAACTCAAGCAAGCGAATACGGAGGGAATCACATTCTTAAATTCCGCTGGGGACGATGGCGCGGCGGAATGCGATCCCGATGCTCCTGGCCCGAATAACACGATCGTCGATCCGAATGGGGCTTCCGCCGAAGGCGGATTCGCCGTCAGCTATCCAGCCAGCAGCCCGGAAGTAACCGGCGTCGGCGGGACATCCATCGCCTTCTCGAATCTGTCGAGCAGCACGTATTGGGGCACAACCAACGAAACGAACGGTGGCACGGCGACCGGCTACATTCCCGAGGTGGCGTGGAATGACGATGCTGAGTTTGCCACGTACTGTCAAGGCGAGACATCGAGCAGCGATCCGGGTTACGACTTCTGCAATAACGGGGGCGGGACAGCCGGCTGGGTTCCCATCACCACCGCGCAAAATGTGCAAACTGATTTCGCCCTTGGGCCCGATGCCGACGGGATTTCCTCGAGCGGCGGAGGCCCAAGCAACTGCGCACAGCAAACCACAGACTTTTCAGCGTGCGTTTCCGGCTTCCCGCAGCCTTCGTGGCAGACCGTAACGGTTTCGGGGCAGACGGCCGCTCGCTTTTCGCCGGATGTTTCTCTTCTGGCTACGCCCAATTTTCCGGGCTACATTTTCTGTACTGAGTTGTCGGAGATCAGCGACTCCGGGACAGGCAGCAGCTGCGCGCCCGGCGGTAGCGCGGGCATCACCAGCGCTCTAGGTTTGGCGAATCCCTCCATCATCGGCGGCACCTCAGTCTCTACGCCGATTTTTGCCGGCATCGTCGCGCTGCTCAATCAAAGCCTGGGAACGAATGGACTGGGAAATATTAATCCCATGCTTTATAGCCTGGCGGCGACTCCATCCAACGGCGCGTTTCACCAAGTGACCTCCGGCAGCAATCTGGTTTACTGCACGCCCGGCACGCCCACCTACCAGCCGGCCTCGCCTGCCTATTGGCAGTGTCCCAGCAACGGAGTGCTAGGCTTCCAGGCTTCGAACGCCGACTCCACGACTGGTTATAACTTGGTCACGGGTCTTGGTTCCGTGGATGCTGACAAGCTTGCGACCGCCTGGAACAACTTAATACCGGCGCAGTTTGTCCTCAAGCCGACGGCGGGCAGCTTCCAGGTGAGCCCAGGCGCAAGCGTGAATGCTACGGTCAATGTAACTCTCGCTAGCGGCTTTACTGGAACGCTGGTTTTCACCTGCACCGATCCGGCGCCAGACTCAATCTGCACCGTTCCCTCGCCAATCAATGCGGCCGGGCAAGTCAGTTTCGCTATCAGCACCACGGCCCCGACCGCATCGCTTCGAAATTTCGGTCGCCCGCAGCGATTATTTTATGCAGCGCTGTTACCGGGATTGCTGGGCATCCTGTTCACTGCCGGCTCACGGCGGCGCTCGCTGCGCGGCATGCGCTTCATGGGGCTCATTGTTGCTTTGGGTTTCTCTACGCTGTGGCTGGGCTCCTGCGGCGGCAGCAGCACTACCAATCCCAGCGGCGGAACAACTCCCGGCAGTTACACCGTGAATGTGAGCGCCACTTCCTCGGGTGCTCCTACGCAGACGACGACATTCCAGCTGGTTGTCCAGTAACGGTTGCTAAGAGAACTAAAGAAAAAGCGCTCCGAGTAATCGGAGCGCTTTTACTATTTCAGTTGGCGGCGTTACGATCGCACTACGGTCGTCATCCCGAAGGCCCGCGTTTTTCTCCAGTGGGACGAGGGATCTCGGTTGCCGGATCTCCATTTCCCGATCTCCATTTCCTATGAACAATGGGCAGTTCTTATGCGTATGAACAATGGACAGTTCCGCTTACGTCAAGCCGCTACACTATTCTCGAAAGAGAGGTCCCATGAAAAAATTTATTCTCGCGCTGTTGACGCCGGCCGCATGCGTGGCGCTGCTGGCCTCCACGCCCGGCGAAAAGATGCCCAGACCCCAATATGATGAAAAAGGCCAACTGCTGCGCCCTGCCGACTATCGCGAATGGATCTTTCTCTCCGCCGGATTCGGCATGAATTACAGCCCCGCGCCCGACAGCCACGAAATGTTTACCAACGTTTTTGTGCAGCGCTGGGCCTACGACGAATTTTTGAATTCCGGCAAGTGGCCCGAGAAGAGCATGTTCGTGATCGATGAACGCGATGCGGCGAGCCGCAGCTCGATCAACCAGAAGGGTCACTATCAAACCGACCTAACGGGACTGGCCGTGGAGGTGAAAGACTCAGCTCGCAATCCGGACAAGTGGGCCTACTACGGCTTTGACGCCGATGGCAAAACTGCCAGAGCCATGCCCAAGGGCAATGCATGCTGGTCCTGCCACGAGGCCCATGCCGCAGTCGAACACACATTCGTGCAATTTTATCCCACGCTGAAACCGGTCGCAAAGAAATTCGGCACCTATAACGAAGCTCGCGAACAAGTCGCCGACGCAAAGTGAACGACGTGAAGTAACCGGCTGGAAGTAATAAGGTGCAGATCGAACTTGTGGCGCGGACGCCCTCGTCCGCGTGAAGTGAGATGACAGCCAGACGGGTGAGGGCGCCCGCGCCACCAAGAGTAGCTTCACTTTGCCGGCGGCACGTACTCTTTGGGCAGAGCTGAGCCTTCGCCGAAGAAAAATTGTTCCATCTGCTTGACGATGACTTCCTGATCCTCGCGCCGCGCGGGATTCAGCCGGTACTCGTTCAACAGCATTTTGCAATGTTCCGTCCACATCCGCCATGCTTCCTGGGAGACATTGTCATAAACTTTCTGCCCCAGGTCATTGTCAAACGGAGGTTCATCCAAGCCTGGCATTTCTCTTTTCAACTTCACGCAAAAAACAGTGTGCGCCATAATTTCCCTCGAAAATAAATTCAATCTCGAATTTCCCTGCTCAAAGATTATCTTACACGGGTATCTATCGCGGATTTCGATCCACGCCCGGCCAGTTGCATCCGCATCCACAGCAGCGCCGCGACTCCCCATATCGCAAACAACGGAATCAAACTCGCGAGCCCGCGCAATCCTATCAACTCCCCAAGATTGACCGCCCCATACTGCGAGTGCGACGTGGCTTCCGCCGTCGTCAACATCGAATCCCGATTGAGCGCAACGCGCCCTGACCAAAACGCCGGCCACGTCGAATGCACAATCGGACAACTATCCTGCATGGATAATTGCGACGTCGTCGACACCACTATCAAAGTCACGAACACGCCGCACAGCGCTGATCCAACCAGCACCCGGCGCCACATCGGTGTAGCGCGCCTCCACGCCACAGGCAGCCCAATACACAGCAATGGAATGCTCGCACCCGCGTAGCGCGGCCCAAACGATAATCCCGCCTTCCACCAGTAAAACGATGCGTTGAACAAAAAGTAATAAGCAACAATCGCGGCCGCGGCAAGCGCAGCCGCCGAGTAGACCTTCTCCTTCCACAACAGCCAAAGACCAACCGGAGCAGCCACTAGCACGGGCGAAGCAAACAGCAATCCGCGCGAGCAGCCAAACAATATTTTCAGCAGACGATCGAGGTGCGGATAAGTCAGTCCCAAATATCCTTGCGTCTGCATAAACGCAAACGAATTCGGATCGTAATACGAATAGCTGGGACGAAACATGCCGAACACCGCATGCAAATATCCCAGCAACACGACTACGCAAATTCCCGCGCCCACGCTCACTCCAGCCAACACGCGCCAACGGGTTCCACTTCCGCGCGACCATGCCTGCGACAGAGCCAGAACTGCCAGCGCGGCGGAGGCTGGAAGCGCAGGATATTCCGTCACTGTCGCCCATCCCGCGACTAGTCCTACCGCCAATCCCCAGAGAAAATGCCGGCGAGCAGCTTCACTCTCGCGCACCTTCAAGGCCGCTGCAAATGCAAAGATGAAACACGCCCCCACGAGTGCGTGCGCCCAAAACAAACTGGCGTATGCCCACAGCGGAGTGCCCACGCACATCACGAGCGTTGCAAACGCAGAACCGCCAGCGTCACCGCCTAGTCGCAAGCCTAGAAAAAATAAACAAACTCCCGCCAGCGCAGTGGGCAAGGCGACCGTGTACGCGCTCACCACATACGACAAGATCCACTCGCCGCGAGGCGATTCTGGATCCACTCCCGCAATTCTCATCGCCGGCCGGGCCGCTAACGCAAACGGTACCGCGAGAAAAACCAGCCCCGGCGCCTTATCGGAATAGTAGTGTCCCCGGAAATGAGCCTTGTCCTTCGTGTTCTGATGGTAAGCATCGATTTGCAGAGTGTGCCGCTCCACAATCGCACGCAACAAATCGAAGCGCGAGTTCTGATTCCAACCTCCACCTTCATAGAAATAAATGAAGGAGAGAAAACTTACGACACCAAGCAGGATGGCCGCTTTGCGATGGGAAGAGGATCTCTCCGATTGGGAGTTCATCGAATTTTCCGGACGCGAATTTTCCGGACACGAGCTCTCCGGAAACAGATCTTCCGGGCAGCGAAAAAATATTCCGCAGCGATCTTCTTCATTTTCATTTCTTCAATTCGCCCATCGTGGGTCTATTGAACCATTCGACGCCATCGCCGGTTTGCCTTCAGTCCAATGTAACCCAGGCCATGCGGCACACGCACAGTTTTGCGGCGAATGAGCGTTTTCTGCCAACCGTGCTTCCCCGTTTGGAGTCCAATACGCACCAACTTGGGCGTGCGAAATTTTACAACTTATGGGCGAGCGGCTTTGATGCACTGTTGGAAGACGGCTGCATTGTTGGCGATGGTTTGCGTGTGCGCTGCGCTGCTTGCGCAGGACGCTTCGCAATCGTCAGAAAACGGGACGGGTCCCGCTGAGTATGCATCGGATCCACAACTCCTTCCTTTGCGCACGACGCGCGAAAAATGGCACTACTTCGTTCATGAAACCGTAAGTCCGTTGACCTTCGGCGGAGGTACGTTCAATGATGCATTTTCTCAGGTAACCAATACCGACCCTAAGTATGGAGTCAATCGCGTTGCGTTCGGCGAGCGCTTCGGCGCTTCCCTCGCCGATATCGCCAGCCAGAATTTCTTTGGAGATTTCATGGTGGCATCGGCCATGCATGAGGATCCGCGTTATTTTCGTAAAGGAGAAGGCCACTCATTGTTGTATCGCGCGGGGTATGCGATTAGCCGGGCGCTGGTAATTCGCAGGGACGATGGCCGCAACACTTTCAATTTCGACAACGTACTCGGCAGTGCGCTAAGTTCCAGCGTCTCGAACATCTACTATCCCGCTGCCAGCCGTACTCGCCGCGCCATCATCATGCATTTCTGGATCGACATTGCCGACAATGGCTTCGTAAATCTCGCCCCCGAGTTCTGGCCCGACTTCCGCCGCAAAATCCTCCGGCGACATCATCAACAATAAGAATAGAACTTGAAGCCATCCAATGATACTTGAGCTGTCTTGGAACAGCCGCAGCAGACCGTGCTACGTAAGAAGTACATGAATTGCCGTAGAAACCCAAGCGGGACGGAACTTTCAACGGAATTCATAAAATATTCACACAACCCCGGCGGCGCGAGCTTTCTCTAACGGTCACCAGTAGGAGGAGTAGTATGTCTGTGCGGAAGATCATTCTCTCAGCGTTTGTCGCCAGTTTCGCAACGTTCACTTACGCTACCACTCCCGTCGTTGTCGTCCAGTCGCCCGCCCCCGGCAGCAGTGTCGGCTCTCCCGTCAATTTTGTTGCTTCCGCATCGAGTTCAGGATGTTCCAGTGGTATTTCCGCTATGCGAATCTATACCGCTTCCGGCGTGGATGCCTATACCGTCGACTCGAATAGCCTGAACGCAAATGTCAATCTTCCGGTTGGTTCCTACAGTGCAGTTGTTCAGGCATGGGATAACTGCGGTGGAGTTGGCAAGACTACAGTGAACATCAACGTTTCCAAGATCAATGTTGCGCCACCGAAATTTCTTTATGCTACCGAGTTTGAAGCAGGACGCATCGCGGAATATGTGGTGAATCCTTTGACGGGCTCCGTCACGCCCACCAGCCAGGGTTCTACCTGGGCGCACTGGGGTCCGGTGGACATCGCGTCCGATCAAGGCGGATATCGCCTGTACGTTGCCAACCAGGGCTCGAAAGATCTGGACGCCTATTTCATTGATCGGGACAATGGCAACCTGACGGAAGTTCCAGGGTCGCCCTTCGCGCTGGGTGCAACCGGACTTCGCGTAGTCGTGCACCCCTCAGGAGACTTTGTCTACGCGACCAACGCAAGCACGTATCCCAACTCGTATATCAGCGCGTTCAAGGTGCAGAGTAATGGCTCTCTGACTCCTGTGGCGGGCAGTCCTTATGCTTTGAACTCGGGCACGTCTGGCGCTCTTGCCATGGATCCATCAGGAAAATACCTGTACGTTGATGCCAGCACCAGTGGCGGCGCCGCTGCTGTTGCCGGTTACGCCATCGACGAGGCGAGTGGAGCCTTGACACCAATTTCCGGCAGTCCATTTCCCGACCCGGCTTATCCAGGATGCACCCAGTTCTGTTCGGACGGAGCGACCGACCTTGGAGTAGACCCGAGTGGCAACTATCTCTACGGTGCAGAAAGCGGGGAAGACGCTCTTTCCGGCTTTAAAATTGATTCCGCGACCGGCACCCTGACACTACTTGCGGGTTCGCCCTACGCGGAGGGATATTACAACGTCTCCGATAACTCTGCTCCTAAGTCTCCCTGGAGACTCAGTATCGATCCGAGTGACAAATTTATTTACGTTGCCGATAACGAAGGCAACGACTTTTCTGTTTTCAAACTGAATGCCACTAGCGGCGTTCCGAATTTTGAAGCGTCAATCGGAAACTCAGTAAATTCTTGCCTCCCAGGGCTGGAGAGTCCCTATACCGTCTTTGTCGACCCTTCCGGCAGCTTCGTCTACAGTCAGGGAATTGACCATGACTATTGCGGTTCTGGTCCGGCAGCAGGGAATGCCCTGATCGGATATTCCCTGAATCAGGGAAATGGTTACCTGCAATCGGTTCCGGGCTCGCCCTTCGCAAATTCAAATCTCCACACTACGAACAGCAGCGAAGAAAAGGTGGTGGTGACGAGATAGGTTCAGAATTTCCGACGCGGACGCTACTGCTCGCAAGTCATTCCGCAAACGCTGCACTCAAATGTTCGGCATGCAGTGCTGAGCATTCGTTGCTCCATTGCGAAGCGGATAGCGTCCGCGATCTTCGGCCCGATTGTCGGACTGGTAAATTTAGCGGCAAGTGCGGGCAATCGTTGTCCACCGCACTAAGTCCACTCCAAAAATTACGGTATCCCAACACCTCTGCTAAAGACGGACACGGTACCAAACTTGTATCCGGCCCAAAGATGCAAGCCGCCTCCAGCCAAATGGTATCGGAATGGTATAGAGCCCGGGTTCGACAAATGCCCGGTTCTTAATAGCATTTCCACACCGTACCGCATTTTTTGTGTAATTGCCGGCGTGGGAATGACGAGGGTTAACTTGGTGGGCCAAGCCACGCTCATTTGAACTCTTTGCGCTCAGCGTTGCGTCTGCGTAACTTCTTGCTACGCTTCAGTTCCAAGGTTGATTCACGTGGGAACATGTGAACAAAAAAGCCGTCCGGCAAAGTGCTTTGGGAATCCTCGACCCTCCTCAGGATAGCCTTGCGCGCTGGGCACTTGAGTGTAATGGCCTGATCTATATAAGGGGTCTATATAAGGGGATGTCAAGAACATTTTTTCCCCTCCGCCGGAGGCGCGGGTTTGGTTCGCGACATCCAGCCCCTCACCATAGAAGACGCTCGTGTGGTGTCGTGCCCCTGGGTGTTCCA
>Ga0182024_10001151_pt1 | contig 68435 bp, 67 predicted proteins | sample P32metaG_FD_120480 | JGI IMG/M metagenome (GOLD analysis project Ga0182024, IMG submission 120480) | Permafrost microbial communities from Stordalen Mire, Sweden - P3-2 metaG (Illumina Assembly) | ecosystem: Environmental > Terrestrial > Soil > Wetlands > Permafrost | place: Sweden: Stordalen...
AGGAGCACGGTGATGCCCTGGGTCCGGTTGATCTCCACGATTTTTTCAAAGATCGTGCCGATCAGCCGCGGGGCGATGCCGAGGGAAGGCTCGTCCAGCATCAGGAACTTGGGGCGGCCCATCAGGGCCCGGCCGATCGCCAGCATCTGCTGTTCGCCGCCCGAGAGCGTGCCCGCGGTCTGGTCGATCCGCTCCTTCAGCCGGGGAAAAATGCCGAAAATGTAGTCCCGGTTCTTCGCGTTCGCGGCCGCATCGCGCTGGAGGTAGGCGCCCATCGCCAGATTTTCGGCGACGGTCAGGTTGGCGAAAATCATCCGGCCCTCGGGCACGTGGCTGAGGCCGCGGGCGACGATTTGGTGCGGCGGCAGGCGGGTGATGTCCTCCCCCTGGAATTCGATCTTGCCCTGCTTCGCCCGCAAGAGGCCCGAGATCGTCCGCAGGGTCGTCGTCTTCCCGGCGCCGTTGCCCCCGATCAAGGTCACGATCGACCCGGCCTCGACCTCCAGGGAAATCCCATTGAGCGCGCTGATCGCGCCGTAGGAGACAAAGAGATTTTCGATCCGGAGCATGCCTCAGTGATGGGCGACGTTCTTCTGGTGATCCTCGCCCAGGTACGCTTCGATGACCTTGGGATCGCTTTGGATCGCCGCCGGACTGCCGGCGGCGATCTTGAGCCCGTAATCGAGGACGATGATCCGCTGGCAAACGCCCATCACGACTTTCATCGAATGCTCGACGAGGAGAATCGACAGCTGGAACTGCCGCTGGATTTGCTGGATCAGGCGGACCAGTTCGATCTTCTCGGCGGCGTTCATCCCGGCCGCCGGTTCGTCGAGCAAGAGGAGTTTGGGCTGGGTCGCCAGCGCCCGGACGATTTCCAGGCGCCGCTGCTCCCCGTAGGGGAGGCTGCAGGCCGCGGCGTCGCGGAAGCGGCCGAGATTGAAGATCTCGAGCAATGAGTCGACCCGCCGGGCAATCGCGGCCTCCTCGGCCCGGAACGCACTCAGCCGCACCAGCGTTTGGGCCGCGTTCGTGCCGCGGTGCAGGTTGCAGGCGACCCGCACGTTGTCGAAGACCGACAAATGCGCGAAGAGCCGGATATTTTGGAAGGTGCGGGCGATGCCGCGGGCGACGATCTGATCGACCCGCAGGCCCGCGAGCCCCTGGCCGCGGAAGCGGATGATCCCGTTGGTGGGGGCGTAAACGCCCGTGATCAGGTTGAAGACGGTCGTCTTGCCGGCGCCGTTGGGCCCGATCAGCCCGACCCGTTCGCCTTCGCCCACGGTCAAATCGACCGAGTTGACCGCGGTGAGGCCGCCGAAACGGATCGTGACCCGGTCCAGGGAGAGGAGCGGGATGGCGGCGGGAGGGGCGAGGACCGGATCCACAGGAAAATCAGGCCGACTTCCGCCGGCGGTAGGAAAAATTGAAGAGCCCCTGCGGCCGGGCGATCATGAGCACGATCAGGAGGAAGGAGTAGAGAATCATCCGGTATTCGGCGACGGGCCGGAGGACTTCGGGCAGAAGGGTGAGCAGGATCGCCGCCAGCACGACCCCGGGGGTGTTGCCCATTCCACCGAGGATGACCATGACGACGATTTCGATGCTCTTGGTAAAATTGAAGCCGACCGGGGCGATTGTCTGCTTGAAGTGCCCGTAGAGGCCGCCGGCGATGCCGGCAAAGAAGGCGCCGACGACGAACGCCACGATCTTGTAGTGGGTGGTGTTGAGTCCGATCGCCTCGGCGGCGATTTCATCGTCATGGGTCGCCAGAAAACCCCGGCCGTAAGTGGAATGCACCAGGCAGACGACGACGAAGATCGTGACCGCCGCGAAGGCGAGGACCCAAAAGATCGTGGTGTAGGCCGGGATGCCGTTGAGCCCGAGGGCTCCGCCCAGGAAATCCACGTTTTGAAAAATGACCCGGATGATCTCCCCAAACCCCAGCGTGACCAGGGCGAGGTAGTCGCCTTTCAGCCGGAGCGACGGCACGCCGACCACGAGGCCGGCCAGCGCGGCGCAGAGGCCGCCGCCGAGCAGCGCGGTGAGAAAGAGGAGCCCCTGGCCGAACGGGCCGCCGCCCAAAGGGCCCAGCCAATGCGGCGCCACGAACAGCGTGAAGGCGGCGGAGAGGTAGGCTCCCACCGCCATGAAACCGGCGTGGCCCAAGGAGAACTGTCCGGTGTAGCCATTCACGAGATTCAGCGAGACGGCGAGGATGACATTGATCCCCACAGTCTTCATCACATCGAGGTAGTAGGGATCGATCCACGGGGAGCAGACCCCGATCAGGCCCGAGGCGAGCAGGGCGCCCAGCAGGGCGAGGTGGGGAGCGAACCGGAATGAGCCGCCGAGGGTCCGGTCCATGGGAGGGCGCCTCAGACTTTCTCGACCGTCATCCGGCCGAGGATGCCGGCGGGGCGGAAGAGGAGGATCACGATCAGGATCGCGAAGGCGATCGCGTCCTTGCCCGTCGACCAGGCGCTGCCGCCGACGAAGGTTTCCACGACCCCGAGGATCAGGCCGCCCAGGGCGGCGCCGGGGATGCTGCCAATGCCGCCCAAGACCGCGGCGACGAAGGCCTTCAGGCCCGGCATCACCCCCATCAGGGGATCGATGGACGGATAGTTGAGGGCGTACAGGATGCCGCCCGCCCCCGCCAGGGCGGAGCCCAGGGCGAAGGTGAAGGAGATTACGATATCGGTGTTGATGCCGACCAGGGCGGCGGCCTGGGGATTGAGGGCGACCGCGCGCATGGCCGTGCCGATCCGGGTTCGAAAGACCACCCAGCGCAGCGCGGCGATCAGGCCGCCGGTGACGGCGATCACGATCACTTGGTTGCTGGAGATTGTGAGGTGGCCCAATTGGAATTCCCGGGTCGGAAACACCGCCGGAAAGCGCTGCGGGGCGGCGCCGAAGAACTTTTGCCCGCTGTATTCGAGCAGCAAGGAGACGCCGATCGCGGTGATGAGCACGTTCAGCGTCGGGGCCTTCCGCAGCGGGCGGTAGGCGAAGCGCTCAATCGCCATGCCGAGCAGGGCGCAGCCGACCATGGCGACGAGGAGAATGGCGAGACCGCCGCCGGGCGAGCCGGGCGGGATGACCTTCGCCGCGTAGAAGCCGATGAAGGAACCGACCATGAAGACGTCGGAATGCGCGAAATTGATGAAGCGCAGGACGCCGTAGACCATCGTGTAGCCGATCGCCAGCAGGGCGTAGATCGCCCCGAGGGAAAGGCCGTTCAGCAGTTGTTGGGAAAACTCGGTCACGCGGCCCGGTTGGACTCAGGGCGCAAAGGCCTGCACGAGGACCGCCTGCCCTTTGACGACCTGGACGACCACGGCCGATTTGCTGGCGTTGCGGCCGGGGTCGATCGTGGTCTTGCCGGTGACCCCTTCGAAGTCCTTGGTCGCCGCCAGGGCGTCGCGCAGCGCGGGCTCATCGGTCGATCCGGCCCGTTTGATCGCGTCGGCCAGGACCATGGCGGAATCATAGCCCAGAGCCGCCATCGAATCTGGGGTATTGCCCTTGTTGGCGGCCTGGAATTGCTTCACGAAATTCTGGACGATCGGCGCGGGGTTGGTCGCCGAGTAGTGCGTCGAGTAGTAGCAGCCATCGACCGCCGCGCCGCCAATTTGGACCAGTTCGGGGCCTTCCCAGCCGTCGCCCCCGAAGATGACGCAGTGCAGGCCCAGTTCGCGGGCCTGGATGCAGATCAGGGCGACATCCGAATAGTAGCCGGGGATGAAGAGGGCGTCGACGTTGGCGGCGTTGATCGCCGTCAGCTGGGCTTTGAAGTCCTTGTCCCCGTTGGAGTACTTCTGCTCCAGGACCACCTGGCCGCCGCCCGCCTCGAAAGGCTCCTTGAAGTACTTGGCGAGCCCCACGCTGTAGGCCGAGGAGACGGCGATCAGGGAGGCGACGCGGTGGATCTTCAGGGTGTCATGGGCGAACCGGGCCAGGATCTGGCCTTGGAAGGGGTCCATGAAACAGACCCGGAAAATATAGTCCCCGGTCTCGGTGACGGCGGGATTGGTCGAGGAGGGGCTGATCATCGGGATCTTGTCGGTCTGGCAGATCGGGGCCACTTCCAGCGACCGGCTGGAGGCCACTTCGCCCAGGAGGGCGACGGCATGATCGCGGGAGATCAGCTTTTGGGCGATGGTCGCCGACTCGCCCTGCTTGGAGCCGTTGTCCTCGGTGATCAATTCGAGCTGCTTTCCCAGGACGCCGCCTGCCGCATTGATCTGATCAATCGCCAGTTGCGTGCCCTCGTGGGAGGATTGGCCGAAGTCGGCTTCGCTCCCGGTCAAAGAGGCGTATTCGCCGACTTTGATCGTATTGCTCGTCTGCTGGCGGCACGCGGCCAGGGCCAGCAGGGCGGCGGAAAGGCCGGCCGCGACGGACCGGGATAGAAATGGATGGCTCATGAAGCGAAGGAACGAGGAAAAGCGAAAACGCAGGAAATAAGACTCCCAGCAGGTTTTCAACCAATCTGTGCCCGGACGGCGGCCGGTTTGGGCGCTTTGGGGTTGGCCCGGACCGGGACCGGGGGTTTGATGGTCCAGTTGAATACCTTCGACCGGCATCTCCTACGCGAGTGGCTGCAGATCCTCTTCCTTTTCCTGGTGGCGCTCTGCGGAATCATCGTCGCGCAGATCTGCTTCGACGACCTGCGCAACATGATGGAGGACGGGGCCAAAGTGGTGGATGTCCTGAGGTACATCGGGGTCACGCTGCCGAGCTTCTTTCCGTTCATCCTGCCCTTGTCGCTGCTGATTTCATTGCTGTTTACCCTCAATCAGCTGCACCGCGCCAATGAGCTGACGGCGATGCGCGCGGCCGGGGTGGGCTTTCTGCGCCTGATGGCGCCGGTCTGGCTGTTCGGCGTGCTGACCTGTGTTCTGTTCTGGTGGCTCAACTCGGCCATTGTGCCCTGGTCAGTCGAGCAATCCCGGGAGATGGAGGAAAGGCTCGAATTCCGGAAAGAGGCCCAGTCGGTGACGGGCGACCGGGTCGGGGCGAAGATGAACATCGCCTTCGACGAGCCCCTGGCCAAGCGGATGTGGTTTTTCAACCGGTTCAGCCAGGCCAATCAGCATGGCTACGGGGTGATGGTGTCCGAAATGGACGGCGATCGGCACGTGGTCTCCCAAATCCTGGCGACCGAGGCCTGGCGGGGTCCTTCGGGCCGCTGGGAATTCCACGACGGGCGGCAGCTGCAATTTGCCGATCAGGGGACTCCCTTCAGCAATACGCCGTTCACCCTGAAGGTGATGCCGGACTATCGGGAAGATCCCAACCTGATGCTCCTCACCGACCGGCGGGCACGGGATCTGTCGCTGTTCGAATTGCGGCGGGTGATGGATTACTTCGCGGTGCAAAACCCGACCCGGGAAGTCCCCTTTGCGGTACGGTACTATTCGATCCTGGCCGACACGCTGGGGCCCTTGATCGTGATCGCGATCGCGATTCCCTTCGCGGTCACCGGGGTGCGGGTGAACCCGGCGGTCGGCGTGGGGAAGGCCATCGGGCTCTACATCCTCTATTATGTGCTGACCGTGGTGGCGCAGTCGCTGGCCGCCGGCGAAACGGTGACCCCGGAACTCGCCGCGTGGCTGCCGAACTTGGGCATGATCGCGCTGGCGGCGTGGTTTTTTATCCGGCTGCGTTGAGCCTGGGGGGCAGCCGGGCGGAGCCTCACGTCCGCAGATAGGACGCCCCGTTCACGTCGATGATGCAGCCGGTCATGGCGGCGGGCGCGTCCAGGGCGCAGAAGACCGCGGCCTGCGCGATCTCTTCGGGCTGGGCCACGCGGCCGAGGGGGTGCTGGGCGAGGATTTCGGCGCCGCGGGGGCCCGTGAGGTGCGGGGCGGCCATTTCCGTTTCCACCCAGCCGGGAGCAAGGCAGTAGACATACACGCCGCTGGGTGCCAGCGCCTGGGCGAGGGACTGGCTGAGGGAGTTGAGCCCGGCCTTGCTCGCGCCGTAGGCCGGCGCGCGCGGCTCGCCGCGGAAGGCGCCCCGCGAGGAAATATTCACGATCCGCCCGCGTCCCGCGGCGGCCATGGCCTGGGCAGCGCAGAGCGACAGGCTGGCGGGGCCGAGCAAATTGATGGCGAGGGTATTTTCCCACGCGCGGCGCCAAGCGGCGGGCGACGACTCAAGGGGCGGATGGTAGTCGTAGACCGCGGCGTTGTTGACCAGCACGTCGATGGCGCCGAACTGCGCGGTGACTTCGCGCCACAATCCGTCGACCGCCGCAGCCGAGCCCATGTCGGCGGCGAAGAGCGCATGGCCGGAGCCGGGCAAAGCGGCGAGGGCGGCCTCGGCGGCGGCGCGATTTTTTTGATAATGAAGGGCGAGCCGCGCGCCCCGCGCGGCTAGGGCCTCCGCGATGGCCCGGCCGATTCCGCGGGAGGCGCCGGTGACAAGAATATTCATCGGGGGAAACCTTGCTCGCCGGCCGGAGCGCACAAGCTGAATCGGCGCCGGCGGCTACGCCTGGGAGCCGGCGGAGGTTACAGCCATAATTATCGGCCGAGCGAAAATATCCTTAACCGGCCCCGGGAGCCTCGCGTCTCCCCTTTTGTATGAAAACCAAATCTTTAATCGCCAGTGTCGCTCTGGCGTTCGTCGCGGTAAGTGCGGCCAACGCGCAGATTTACGTTCGGGCGGCCGTGGGGGTTCGTCCCGCTTACGGTCGGGTGGTGTATGCTTATAATTATCCCATTGCGCCGGTCGCCGTGGTGGCCGCCGCTCCCGTCACGCCGGTCGTGACCGCGGCTCCGGCCGTGGTCTATGCGAGCCCCGCTCCGGCAGTGGTGTACGCTCCGGCGCCCGCGGTCGTGGTGGCGCCGCGCGCCTATTGGGGCTTCGGTTACGGCTGGGGTCCGCGGTTTTACGGCCGTGGCTGGGGCTGGCGCCGCTGAGGCCAAGGGCTGAACCGATAGACATGCCAAAGCCGGCCGCGGAAACGCGGCCGGCTTTGGCATGTCGGCGTCCATGAACTTGGCTGCATCCACGGGAAATCGGCGGATTTGAGTATGCGTCGCTGGGGGAACGGCGCGGCCTCGCCGGGCTAAGGTCTTTACAGCCAACAAACTCTATCGACGCCGCACACTGTGTGTTTGTGATTGATTTATAGGTTCTTATTTTAAATATTTGCTATTCGCAAATAGGAAATAGACTATGATCGCCAAATCTCAAGACGTCGTCGTGGCCTTGTCCCTGGTCGTCATAAATCGAGACACTCCTCAGCGCCTGCCCTACGAGCGTTTTTCGGAATTGCTGGGTATGAGTAGTTCGGAGGTCTTCAAAGCGAACCGGCGATTGGTTGGGTCCTTGCTCGTCGAAACCAGCGGCTGGCGTCCATTGGCTGAACCGTTGTGGAACTATTTGGTCCACGGTGTGCCTCACGCATTCCCCGGAAACCTAGGGGGACCCACTCGGGGCGTACCGACGGCGTGGGCGGCGGATCCACTCGTCAAGTTGCTGCCTCAAGGATCGGACCTGCCTCCGGTATGGCCATGGGCGGAAGGAACTGCCCGTGGCTATAGTGTAGAACCCCTTTTCACCAACGTGCCCAAAGCGGTAAAAAATATTCCGGGACTCCACGAACTGCTGGCCCTAGTGGACGCCTTGCGTATCGGGCGCGCGCGGGACCGGGAAATTGCCCGTAAACGACTAAAAGAACTTCTCTGAAATGGTTCCAGATTGGCTTACAAATAATCTGCGCAAGGTATCGGTTCGGATTGAAAAGCTGAACATTGAGTACGCCTTCTTGGGCGGATGCATTGTGCCGTTCCTGCTCGACGACCCCGATTTGATCCCAGTTCGGCCCACAAACGACGTCGACGTCGTCATCTTGCTAGCCAGCCAATCGCAGATGGCTGCGATCGAATCGCGGTTGCGGCAAGTGGGTTTTATTCATGCCGTTTACCCGGGCGCCCCGCTTTGCCGATGGGAGCTTGAAGAGATTACGGTGGATATTATGCCCGACAAGGACGCGGAATTTATGGGGCTGAGCACGCGGTGGTTTTCCGAAGCCCTAAAGAGTGCAAAGCGCCAAAAAATCCCGGCCGGCGAAGTGCCGATAATTTCAGCGCCGGCTTTTGTCGCGACGAAACTCGCCGCTTTCGCCGACCGAGGGGCTGGTGATCTATTCCATCACGATTTGGAGGACATAATTGCCATCGTCGACGGGCGGGAAGGCCTATTCCAAGAGGTGGCGGCGTCCACGCCAGCTCTACGGGCGTACGTTGCCTCGGAGTTCCGCCGATATTTGGCGGAGCCAAGCTTCAAGGACCACTTGGCGGGGCACTTGCCGAGCGACGCGGCCAGCCAGAGTCGGATCGGGCTGCTGCACGATCGGCTTCTCGCGCTGGCGGATTTGAACTGATCGATTGGATTGACTCCAATTCGCAGGGAATCTGCCTCGCCGACGAAAAATCATTCCCAATCGCGTCGGAGATTGGCCGCGCAATTGGACGAGACTTTTGGGAATTGGGGACAGCTGCCGGCTAGAGCGGCGAACTTTACAAGCCGGCGCGCCGATGCAATTTCGTCCCGCACCAAGAATCCAGTCGGCGTCTTGACCAACGTAACGGTTTTCGACGACAGGCGAAATTCATTGGGGATGCGGATCATTTGAGCATTCCCGGATTTGAACACTTTGGCGGTGGTCGTCATCATCTGTACCAAACCTAGACGGCTAACCGCCCGGATCGAGCGGAAAGGGAAGCATTGCGAAGCAGCCCCGCCGGACGGCACGGCGGCGGTCCCTTAACTCCAATTGAAATTAAAGCTGACGCTGATCCGTTCCTCGTCGACGCGGTTGGCCGCGACCTCGTGCCTTAGCCAGCTTTCGAACAGAATGACGTTGCCGGCCTGGGCGGGGTAAGTGATGTGCGGGCGATTCTCCCGCCGGGCCGCCGCCAGCTTCGGCGGCGCGGCCATGAAGCGCTCGAGGCGGGGGTCCTCAAACTTGAGCCCGGGGCAGCCTTTCGGCGTGGTGACGTAGTACGTGCCGCTGATGAAGGCGAGCGGGTGCAGATGCAGCGAATGGGCCGCCGTCGGCGGCATGATGTTCACCCAGCAGTCGGTCATGCGCACGGTCCGCCCGCGCAGGTCCATGTCGAGCGCCCGGGCAAACGTCCGCGCGTGTCCCATCAATTTGCGCTCCAAGCCGGCAAAGGTGGAGGAGAAGCGCTGGAGCTCGTTCATCGAGGCGTAGCTGGTGTAGCCGCCCGGATAGTTCTGCTCGGACCATTTCCGGCCCGCGCGGTCGAAGGCCCGCAGTTTGCGGCACTCGTCGGCCAGTTCGGTGTTGAACCGCTCGAGGCCCCGCGATTGCAGCGGCTCGCAGTAGATCAGGGTGGGGAACCAGGCGCGGACGGGCATGGCTCCATTCTTGGCCCCGCCGCCGCCGCGGCAATCGCGAAACCGGCCGTGCGCGGTCGTCAACCCAGCGCTTCAGCGAGCGCGGCGATGATCTGATCGACCGGCTCCGTCCCGATGCACAGGCGCAGCAGATCCGGCTCCAGGCCGTGCGCCTTCAGTTCCGCTTGGCCTTCGGGGGTGCTCACCAGATCATAGTGGGCCAGGTACATGAAAGGACAGATGAGCGTCGTTTTCATCCCGAAGCTCGGGCCCTTCGCCAGCCGCAGGGGATCGTAGAAGGCCTCGAGCGGGCCGCGCAGCGTGAAGGATATCACCCCGCCGACGGACTGGGGCGTGCGGGCGATCGCCAGGTAGTTGGCGCGGGATTCGGGCCGGAGCGCCCAGTAGACTTCCTTCACCTTTTTGTGCTTTTCGAGGAAGGCGGCCACCTGGGGGGTCGATGCCTGGATCTTCCCCACGACCTCTTCAGTTTCCCCGATCTGCGCGGCCAGACGGGTCAAATCGCGGACGTAGAGCGGCTCCCGAAAATTGGCGACCCGCCGGCGCAGCTCGGCCGCGTCGTCGGTGGCCGGATTGATCACCACTACGCCGGCCATGACGTCCCCGTCGCTGGCGGTGTACTTGGTGAGGCTGCAGATCAGCAGATCGGAGTGGGCGAGGACATTGACGCTAAAGGCGGAGTTGACCGACGGATCGAGGATCAGCTTGGCCCCATGCTCCCGGCAGAGGGCGGACAACACCGCCACATCCGGGGTCTGGATGAGGGGGTTGGTCGGCAGTTCGGTCACGACCCCGGCGATTTGCGGGCCCTTTTCGGCAAAAATCTGCTTCAGCGCCTGCAGGTTGAGCGGATTGCTCACCTCGAGGTAGTTGCTCGCCGGCCCGGTGAACTTCTTCAGGATCGCGATCGTATCCAGATAGAGCCAGCCGAGCTGAATCCAGATCGTGCGCTCCCGCTTCGCCTGCAGTTCGCTCACGGAGCGAAAAGCGGCGAAAAAGGCGTTCATCCCGGAATTCGTGAGGAAAATGTCCTCGGGATTGGCGCCGGGCAGCAGCGGGCGCAGGGTGCGCCGGACCTGGGCGTCGGGATCGCCGGCGAAGGCTTTTTCCGCGTGCACCGAGCGCTTCAGCCCCAGGCGGACCAGATGATCCTCCGCCTCGCGGGACGACAGAAATCCGCCGACGTGCTGGAGGTAGAGCTTGGCCTGGAGCGCCAGCTCGGGCTTGTCCATATGGGCGACTCCGTGGAGACCGTCGTCGTCGAACACGTGGATCCCGCTGCCGGGCTTCTTCCCGGCCTCCGAGCGTCGCACGAAGTCCCCCAATTCCTGGGCGATGCGCGCCGAAGAGGTGAGCCAGATCTTCCGGCCCTTGAACACCGACTCCTTGCCCAGCTCCTCCGCCAGCTGTTTGGCGAACGGGTGAATCACAAAGCGCGGGTAGCCCGAAGTGAGGTGCCGGCTGACGGCCGGATCCTTTTCCTCATAGCCTCGGACGGCCTTCATGGTGGGCAGGCTGCACGAAACGCCATGCGGACTGGCGGGGATCGGCTGGCCAAGACGGAGGGCGGGGAAGGCGGGCATACGGGCGTGGGCGCATACTGTCGCCGTTTTCGCGGGGGTTGGCAATGCCCAGCTATGTCATCCGCGGGAGCCCGGAGATTGCCAAGGCGCCGGCTCGGGCCCGGGCCGGCTGATTGCCGCCTTCGGGCTGACGCTGCTCTCGACGACCGTCTTGGCGGCGCTGGTCGCCGATCACCGCTCGCACGGCCCGATTCACGGCGCGGAGCTCGGGCTGCTGGTCGGCGTGGGCCTGATCGCCTCCCGGCAGGCGGTGAACGCGATATTTTCCCTCAGTTCGCTCCGCCTGTTCCTGATCGTCGCGGGCCACGATGTCGTGCTGTGCATCCTGCAGGGGATGATCCTGGCCACCTGGCACTGAGGCCAGCTCGGCCGCCCCAAAAAAAAGTCGCTTCGCCTCCGCTCTCCGGCAAGTTGGGCCGCGAATGAAGCTGGTTTCCTGGAATGTGAACGGCATCCGCGCGGCCCTGAAGAAGGGGCTGCTCGATTACCTGGCGACGGGCAAAGCCGACGTCGTCTGCTTGCAGGAAATCAAGGCCCATCCGGGCGATATCCAGCACGTGGCCTGGCCCAAGGGCTACGCGACCTTTTGGAACAGCGCGGAAAAGAAGGGCTACAGCGGGACGGCGATCCTCAGCCGGGTGCCCCCGAAGCAGGTGACGATGGGCATCGGCCTCAAGCATCACGACGGGGAGGGCCGCGTGCTCGCGGCCGAGTACGCCGACTTTTGGCTGGTCGCGGTCTATCAGCCCAATTCCCAGCGGGGCCTCACGCGGCTCAAATACCGGACCGAGGAGTGGGACCCCGCTTTTCGCGCCTACCTCAAGCGCCTGGAGAAGAAGGGCAAGCCGGTGATATTCTGCGGCGACCTGAACGTCGCCCACCAGCCGATCGACCTGAAGAATCCGGGACCGAACAAGCGCAATGCCGGCTTCACCGACGAGGAGCGGGCCAACTTCACCCGCGTCTTGGAGAGCGGCTTTATCGACACGTTTCGGGCCTTCGAGCCCGGGCCGGACCATTACACCTGGTGGAGTCAGATGGCGAACTGCCGGGCCCGCAACATCGGGTGGCGGGTCGATTACTTCGTCGCCAGCGCGAAGCTGCGCCCGGCGCTGAAGCGGGCGTGGATCAGCCCCGAAACGCTCGGCAGCGACCACTGTCCGGTCGGCCTGGAGATCGGCTGAAGGCGGCCATGGCTACGCTCTCATTGCCGGAAGCGTTACTCGGGCCGCCGCAGCGGACACTCGCAATTGCCGAAAGCCTCACGGCCGGAGGGCTGCAGCTGCGCGTCGGCCGGATCTCGGGCGCCTCCCAGTTTTTCCTCGGCGGCATCACGGCTTACAATCTGAAGCAGAAGGTGCGGCATCTGGGCGTTGATTGCACAATGGCGGCGGCGGTCGACTGCGTTTCCGCCGCGGTCGCCGAACAAATGGCCCAAGGCGTCTGCGGGCTTTTCGGCGCAGACATTGGCCTGGCGACAACGGGCTACGCCGAGCCCAATCCGGAGAAAGAGGTCGCCGAACCATTTGGCTGGTGGGCGTTAGCCCAGCGCCAGCCCGGCGGCGGGTTTACTCTGCAACACGGGCGGGTGAATTGCCCGGGCTTGAGTCGCGCTGCGGCGCAGGACGCGGTGACGGAAGCGGCGTGGGCGGCGCTGCTGCGCGGGGTGCGGGCGGGCGCCGTTTAGGGCGCGATCTTCTGCATGAAGACCATCAGCGGCTGAACCTCCGGCGGCGGAGTGACCCAGTCGCTGTAGAGCAGTTCGGGCATCGTGCTGGTCGTATTGTAGAGCAGATAATTGTCATCGTCATCCCGGCTGAGCGTCCCGGCCTTGACCGTCGCGCCGGCGAAGAGCCCCGTGGATTTGCTATAAACGAGGATGGGCGCATTCACCAGCGGATGGTTGTCGTTTTCCGCTTCCGCGGCGTGGGGCCCGATCACGGCCTTGGCGTCGACCCCGGTATTGAACTCCCGGTGGAACACCAGGCGCGGCGTCGCCTCGTCGGTGAGCACATAGATCATTTCCACCGATTTGGCGCCGATCTGCAAACCCAGGCTCACGTCATTGGCGCGCAGCAGCACCGGCAGGCTCCAGTGGCCGCTCGGCTTCTTGACCATGATCACGCCGTAGCCGCCCTTGATCCCGAGGATGAACCCGGCCTTGAATTGATTGATGATGATTATGCCATGGGCGCGGGCCAGCACGCTCGCCGGAATCGCGGTGGCGGGATCGAGCTGAAACTCCCGGATGATCGCTTCGCACGAATCGACCTCCTTGACCAAGGTGGCGCGGTCCTCGGCGGCTTGGGCGCGCGGCAGGGCGGCGCAGACCAGGGCGGAGAGGAGGAGCGGGAGGACTTTTTTCATGTGGATCGAATAGTGGCGGACTGAGCCCTTACCTAAACAGGCCCAGGCACGGTTGGAAAGGGCGGAATGCAGTAGGTTCCCACCCCATTTACATCCCCGCCGCCGTTACTTTCTGCGGCAAATGGAGACCCCGTCGGCGATCAAGAGCAGCACCGACTCAATGCGCGGGTCGGCCGCCAGCTTGCGGTTCAAGGGCGACGTTCTTGTTCATGGGCGAAGCTCCAGCGCGATGTCGAGCCGCTCGAAGCGCGTGCCGAGCCACCACATCCCGACGCATAATTCGCCGGTGATGACGACCGCGATTCCGAGGGCGGTGAACACGATCGCCACGGGCAGGCCGATCCACCAATAGGTGGCGAGGTAAAGGAGGAGCCCCAGGAGCCCGGCGGGCACGAGCGCCAGGATGACGGCGAACAACTGGCCAAAGACGAAAATCAGCCGCTGGCCGACGGCCTCCGGGCCGGCCCCGCGGGAGCGCGAAGCCTGGTGCCAGGCCGGAAAGAGGAGCGCGGCCCCGTTGGGGATCAAGAGCTGCAGCAGGACGACCAGCGGCACGACGGCCGCGGTGCAGCCGATGAGCGTCGTTTGCGCGGCCGGGCCGACGACTCCCGCTGGGCCGGTCAGGCTCATCCACGCCCAGCCCGCCGCCAGCAGGGTCAGCCAGAGGACGCCCGAGAGCACGAGGGCGGGGGTGAGGATTTCTCCGAGGACGACCTGCCAGCCGGCGAGGGGGTAGGTCTTCAGGATGTCCGCGTTGGCTAGGTCGCTGCGCAGGTCCTGGCGGAAAAGCTGGGGGCCGGCCAGCAGGGTGTAAAAGGTCACGACCGCCGCGCCGGCGAGCACCAGGGGGGCGAGATGGCCGGAATGCTGCCGGTGGGTTTGCAGGTTGAGGGCGGCGATCGCTCCCAAGACGGCGAGCACGCGCAGGAGGACCCGCAGGTTAAACCAGGCCTGGATCGCGATGAGGTTTTTCCAGAAAAACGCCATTTCCGGCCGTCCGCGATCGCGCAGGACGAATGGCGCGCGGATCGCCTTCATTTTGCCTCGGGTCGGGAAGTTGCCCGCCCGCCAGGCGCTGCGCACCTGCGTGCGGCGCTCGGCCTGGGCGATCGAGCCTTCGGCGAAGGACACTTCCAATCGCACGATGGCGAAGCCGAAGAGCAGGGGAATAGCCACCGCCGGGCCGATGGCCAGGGCGAAGTCGCGCAGGCTGCCCGCCGCGAAAGGGCCGGCGACCCACTTGAAGGGCAGGAGGAACCAGTGGGCGAGGCCGGAGTCGAGCAGGCGCGTGACATAGGCCGCCATTTCGTTGAATCCCCGCAGGTCGCCATCGGCTGCGGGCCGCGCCTGCTGCCAGAGCGAATAACCCAGCGCGCCGACCACGAGCACGATCACCCCGAGGACCCGCCGGCGGACGCCGGGCCCGCCGCGCTCGATCTGACGGGCCACGGTCAGCTGATTGTGGGTGCTCTGCAGGCTGACCGTGGAAAGGATCAGCCACCAGCCGACGGCGCGGGCGAGCACGTGGCCGCCCAGGAAGCTGAAGCGGTTGAAGAGCACCGTGAGCATGAGCGAGGAGAGGAGGATCGTGAACTGCGCGCTCAGGAGATTGAAGACGATCAGCTGGACCCGCGTCATCGGCGCGGGGAAGAGGAAGGCGATCTCCGCCTCGCTGAATTTCAGGCGCGGCTGCGCCGCCGGGGAATACCAGGCGAAGGCAAACTGCCCGAGCATATACAAAAACAGCAGCGCGGAGGCGAGCAGCAGGACGGCGTCCGGGGTGAGGAGCGGGGTCGCCATACCGGGGGCGCCGGGCAGGCCGGATCGGCCGGGCGCGGCCAGGAAGATCCGCCGGAAAATCATCAGGTAGAAGTACGCGGCGCCGGCGAACGCCGAGATGAGGTACTTCGGCTGGCGCAGGCGCTTGACGCTCCCGGTGATCCGGTTGCGCAGCGACACCGACCGCAGGTAGAGAAGGGCTCCGACCATGGCGGCGGCCTAGCCTTCCGAGCCGCCGGTGGCGCGGATGAACACATCCTCCAGGCTGACGTTCGCCTCGCCCTGGCTGAACTGCGCGGCGACTTCGGCGAGGGTGCCCCCGGCGATCTTCTCCCCCTTCTTCAGGATGAGGACATGGGTGCACACTTCCTGGAGCAGGTGCAGCAGATGGGAACTGAGCACGATGGCGGCGCCCTCGCGGGCGCGGCGGACGATGGAATCCTTCATCCGCCGGATGCCGAGGGGATCCAGGCCCGTCAGCGGCTCGTCGAAGAACATGACCCGGGGCCCGTGCAGGAGACCGCAGGCGATCACCAGCTTCTGCTTCATGCCGCGGGAGAGTTCGCCGGGCAGGAGGTCGGCCTTGTCGGCGATTTCCAGTTCCTCCAGCAAGGGCAGGGCGAGCGCCTCGTGGTTGGCGACGCTGTAAATGCGCGCGATGAACGCGAGGTGCTGGCGCACCGTCAAATAGTCAAAGAGCCGGGGTTCATCGGGAAAGAAGGCCAGGGCCCGCTTGGCTCCGACTGGGTCGGTGGCCAGGTCGCATTGGGCGATCCGGACCGAGCCGCCGGTCATCGGAATGATGCCCGCCAGGCAGCGCAGCGTGGTCGTCTTGCCGGCGCCGTTGGGCCCGACCAGCCCCAAGACCTCTCCGGGTTGCACGGAAAACGACAAGTCGCGGACCGCGGTGAAATCGCCGTAATGCTTGGCAAGACCTTGGACCTCAATCATGCGCGGAGCGTCCTACGGGAAAGGGCCGCCGGCGGCAAGCTCCGCGCGTGCCGGCCGCCCGGGGGAGGGCAGATTTCGTGTAACTATCCCAGGCACCCTCCGTCTTACGGTGAGTTAAGGCAGTACAATCGTTCCCCCCCTGATCTCATGACTCCCCCGAAAAAATCCTTGTTTGCTTTGCTCGCGTTTGGACTGACGGCTGCCGCGCCGTTTGCCTGCGCTCAAGATGCCGCCGCTCCGGCGCCCCCCGCTCCCGCCGCCGATGCGCCCGCCGCTTCCTCCGACCAAACTCCGCCCCCGCCGCCGAAGGGCAAGAGAGGCCGGGACCCGATGCGGATGGTGATGTCCAAAGTCGACAATGTGACGGACGATCAGAAGGCGAAGATCGCCGACATCACCAAGGATGCCATGGCCAAGGCCAGAGACATCCGCGACGACGCGACCCTTTCCGACGACGACAAGCGCGAGAAGACGATGGCCAACATGAAGTCCGAGGCGGACCAAATCCGCGCGCTCCTCACGCCGGACCAGCAGACCCAATTTGACGATGCGCTGAAGGCCGCGATGAAGGGCAAGCGACGCAAGAAAGCCGACGATGGCTCGGCTCCGCCGCCGCCCGCGGCCGACGGTTCGGCTCCGGCCCCCGCTCCGGCGGATGGCAGCGCCCCGCCGGCTCCTCCCCCGCCTTCCCTGTAACATCCCTTTGTCAGGGGTTGGTGTGTGCCGCCGCGGTCAGCAGCCCGCGGCGGCTTTTTTGTGCCTCGCCGCGCGGCGGCGGCGGGCGACCAGAATGCAGTCCCGGAGCTCCAGAGCGGCTACGGCGCCGACCGCCTCACGCGGTCTGCATCGTCTCGACAAATCCGGTCGCGGCCAAGTCGCAGAGCTGGGCCACCAGCAGGGAAAGCGACTCGCGGGACGGATGGGTCATCAGGCTGAACTGAATCCAATTGCGCGCGATCAGGTAGCCGCTGCGGTGGCTGGTCAGGAAGCCGCGCTGCTCGAGGGCGGTGCCGACGTCGCTGGTCCGCACGGCGGAGGGGAGCTGGACGGTGACCATCATCGGCGAGGCGTGCGGCTCCTGGGCGCACAGGTTAAATCCGGCGCTGCGCAGCTCCGCGCGGAACCAGGCCGCGAGCGAACCATCGCCGCACCGTCCGGCCGGCAGGCGCTCGACTTCCGCAAAGGCGACATCGAGGGCGTTGAGCAAATTGGACGAGTGGGTGAACGGCGTGCCGTCGCTCTCGGCCCACAGCCCAAGATCGAGGTAGCGGGGCAGGTCCGGCCGGGTGGCGGGCCTTTCGTGATGGAAGACCATCGCCAAGCCCGGATAGGCCGCCAGGGCCTTGCCGCTCGTGGCGGTGGCCAAATGCACGCCGGTCAGATCCACCTCGATCGCTCCGATCGAGCTGATGCAGTCCACGCACAGCTTGAGGCCGCGCTCCCGGGCGAGGGCCTTGATCATCTTCAGATCGTGCAGGACCCCGGTCGAAGTCTCATGGTGCACGACCCAGAGCCAGCCGGGGGCGGGAATCTGCGCCAGGGCCTCTTCCAAGTCGGCGCGCGTCGGGACGGAGCCCCAGGGCTGGCGCGCCCAGTGGAATTCGAGGCCGGCGCGGCGGGCGTGGTCGGCCAGGCGTTCGCCAAATTCGCCCGACGAATAAACGACACCGGTCCGCCCGAGCCCTGCAATCTGGCCGGCGACGACGTCATTGGCCAGAGATCCGCTGCCGACCATGATCTGGACATCCTCGGCCTTCGCGAAAGCGGCGATGCGACGGCGCAGGGAGGCCACTTGGGCGAGGAAATTCGGGGCTCGGTGGGAGCCGGCGGGGCGGCAGAAGGCGGCGCGGACCGCCGGGCTCATCGCGACGGGCCCGGGCAGCAGATTGAACGGCTCGCGCTCGGCCGTGGTATCCGGGGGCGGCGGGGTGCTCAGGCCGCGGCGCAGGCCGGAGGCGCGGGCGAAATTCTCCAGGGTCAGCGTCATCGGCTGGTAGGGCGCCTCGGGGGATCCCACTTGGGGCCCAAAGGGTTCGAAACCCATGGCGCGGTAAAGGGACATGCGCCGGACCGCGCCGGAAATCACGGCCAGGTCGTCGCCCAAATCCAGGCAGTATTTGGCGCCGAATTGCAGCAATTGGACCGGCACCGGTCCATTGCGGTAGGCGGGCGGAACGGCTAGGAGGCGCATTTCCACCGGCCGGCGGCCATGAGGAATCCACTTGTCCAGGTCGGGGAGCTTGGCGTCCAAGGAGAACGGGCGGCGCCGGCGCGCGGCCATCATGGCGATCACCCGATCGCCGCGCACGCCGATGAAATAGGTGTTTTCAGCGTGAAAACGGTCCACCAAGCGGCCCGTCGGGCTGGGTGCGTGCTGGGGGATTTCCTCTACGAAGGTCTGATAGTTGAGCCGGTGGATCTGCTCGAACTCGTCAGGGGTAGTGGCGATTTTAAAAACCGTAGTCGGCTCCATGGTGGCGTGAAAAGATAAGCCGGGAGTTATTTACCAAAATGATCCCGATGCGCAAGCAGGACCAGCAGCCACGCAATAAGAAGTGACATTCGGGTGGGAAAATTGCCGAGGAGAAACCAGCCGACGGGCAAGCTGCAGACGAAGGCGATGCTCCTGGCGATAAACCATTTACGGAGAAAGAGTACGGCAAGGAAGCCCGGTACCCAGGCCAGCGGGACGATGGCCCAATGCAGCGCAAAACAATCCCCCATTAGCGTCGCGGCGCCGCGGCCGCCGCGGAAGCGCAGCCAGACGGGCCAATTATGCCCGGCGACCACGGCGGGGGCCGCTAGGGCGCTCCAGGGCGCGGCCGGCGCGAGCCAGCGGGCCCCAAGCACGGCGAGCGCGCCCTTCAGGGTATCGAGAATCAGGACCCACGCATAGGCCCGGCGCCCCAGGATCCGGGAGACGTTGGTGGCGCCGGTAGCGCCGCTGCCTTCGGTCCGCAGATCGACTCCGGCGCGGCGCCGAACCAGCCACCATCCCGGCGAAAGACTGCCCCACGCGTAAGCCACGACCACCACAACGGGCACGAGCCAAGCAGGCGGCGGAGCGGCGTTTGGCATCGGGGAGCGAGAAGTTGGCTGGTTTCGACCCGGACGTCAAAAGCCGAAAGCGCCAAAAAGGCCGCGCTCGACTTTGCGGCGGGGAAACCGCCAGTTTGCCTCCGCGCCCCGCCCCTTCGATGACTTCCTACTGGCAACTCCGGCAATTGATTTTGCCCGTCTTCCCCTTGATCGGGATCGGCGTGACACCGCGCGAAATGCGCGTAGCCTGGAATCCCATGCGCTGCGCCTTGCTCCTGTTTCTGGCCCTGTCCGGCGGGGGCGCGGCGGCCGAGCCGGCGGCCGCCTTCGAAGCGCAAATCGCGGCGGCGGTGCAATCGGATCAAATCACGGTCGTGCACTTCTGGGCGCCATGGTGCCCGAACTGCCAGCACGAGCTCGCCCATCACGGCTGGAGCGACTTTCTCGCGGCGAACCCGAGCGTGAAGTTTATCTTCATCACCCTCTGGAACGACCAGGAGGGTCTCGCGGTGCTGGCGCAAAATGGCGTCGGCCCGCAGCCCAATCTTTTGGTTTACCTGCACCCCAATCCGTCGCGGCTGCGGGAGGACAAGGTGTCCTCCCTGTTGGGCCTGCCAATCACCTGGATCCCGACGACATGGGTGTTCGCGAAGGGTAAACTGCGCTACGCCTTGAACTACGGCGAGCTGCGCTTTCCCATGCTCCAACAGCTGATCACCGATTCCGCGAGCGCCTGGTGAGGGATTGCGGACTCGTGTCGGCATTCCCCTTGTCAGGGGCACCCCCGCCTGCGACGCTCATCGCCCTTTATTTCCCCCGCGCCTCTTCCCCATGCCCTCGATCAATTCGTTCCTGCTCAAAAACCGGCTTCGCATCGCCACCAACCCCTGCGTCAGTCCCGACTTCTGCTTGGACTGGCCGGGCCTGGCCTCCCGGGCGACCGGGCCGGCCGCCGCGCACCTGATTCAGCACCCGGGCAGCCAGTTTCAAACGGCCGCCGGCTCCTGGACCCTGTTGGAGGATCCGGCGACCGGCGATTGCGGCTGGCGGCTGGCGGCCGGTTCGGCCGCCCTCGCCGACGGGGTGAAGGGCTCGGCCGGAGAAACCTACTATCCGGCGACCTTCGCCAATCTGCTCCGCCTGAAAAACCTGATTCAGGAGCACAGTCCCCAATCCACGATCTTCCCTACCGGGGGCGGCAATTTGGGGCAGAGCACGCTCGGCATCGGCGCCCGCTTCACGACCCTGCACTGGCCGGCGGTCGAGTGGGCCATGGCGCAGCTCAAGCTCAGCGTCACCGCCAACCAGAACTCGATCCCGCGCGAACTGGTCTATGATGTGGACGCGATGCTGGAAGGCCGGCTCGATTCGGTCCCCTTTCCCTTCATCGGCGCCAACGTGCCGGAGGGCCACCAGGGGCAAAGCGTCGAGGGCATGAGTCACGGCTGCGTGCTGTCGAAATTGAAGACCGGGTTTCATCGCCGCGGCATCGCCTGGAGCTTCAACGCCGACCACCAGCCGATCGGCGGGAAATTCGACAGCCGCGAGGACCAGCTGGTCGCCGGCTGCGTGCTCGCCAGCTACATCACCTTCGATCTGTCGCCCGAATTGGCGCAGACCGCCGCGCCGGCGGACCCGGCGGCGTGGGTGCAGGCCCAGGTGCCGGCGGAGATCGTGATCGCGGTGAAGAACCGGGTCGCCGCCGCGGGCCAGACCATTCACGAGGCGGAATTTTCCCGGCTGCTCGCCACGGTGTGGCCGTCGTTCGAAAAGATGAAGCGCCGCGATGCTAAGTACCGCGCCGCCCGGGAGAAGCTCTTCACCACCGCGGTCGGCCGCGATTACCTGCGGGAGCTCTCGATCGACGAATTGCCCGGGCTCACGACCGCCGAGACAACGGCGATCATGCTGGCCCTCTGCGAGGCCCTGGGGATGAAGATCCACTTTGTGGCCCCGGCCTTCGGCTTCCAAAAGAACATGCCGTACCCGGACAACGAGGCCCTCCGGGCCCTGATCGCCAAGCAGTGGGCGGTCTGCGCGAAGTTCGGCGTCAGCATCGGCTTTCATTCCGGCTCCGGCAAATCGGCCGAGAACTACGGGGTGATGGGCCAGGTGACCGGCGGCCGGCTCGAGATCAAGACGAGCGGCCGCTACACTTATGAGATGGGCCGGGCGCTCGCGGCCTCGAAGAACCCCGCCGACCACGCGCTCTGGCAGGACTGGTACCGCTTCACGCTGGAGCTCGCGCTGCTGGGCGCCTTCAGCCCGGACGCGACCGAACAGAAGATGGCCCGGGTGTTTGTGGCCGATGCCTTGGCGAAGTCGGGCCGGCCCACGGAAGTCTTCGCCCGCCCGGCCGACTGCCGGGCCGCCCTCGAGGCGCTGCCGGCCAGCCCCGAGCACATGTTCTGGTTCGAGTACAACTTCCTCTACGTCCTGGCGGGCGGCGGCCGGCCGGAAAAGGCGGCCTTGGGCGATCACACGCCCGCCGGCTACGTGCAGCGCGCCCGGTTCTACGCGATCAGCGACGAGGGGAAACTCAACTACTCGCGCAACGTGGCGCGCTACATCGTGTTCCTGGCCGAGACGACGGGCCTGTCGGCGGCCCCCGTCTGCGCCGCGGCCCGTGCCAAGCTCGACGGCTACGCGAGCCTCGGGGCTCTGCTCGCGGACGTCGGCGCCTGACCGGCGCTGGCCATCCGCGGCGAAAAAATGCCGCGGGCGTGTCCAAACCCTTGCGCACGGGGCTATTAATGCTTCGATTCTAGCTGCCCACCCGAAACCCCCGCTTTTCCGGTCATGTCCTTCATCCACGACGACTTTCTGCTCACGACCCCGTCGGCCCGGGAACTGTACCACCAGTTCGCCGAGAACGAGCCCATCTACGACTATCACTGTCATCTGCCGCCGGCGCTCCTGGCCTCCAACCATCAGTTTTCGGATCTGGCGGAGATCTGGCTGGCGGGCGACCACTACAAGTGGCGGGCGATGCGCTCGAACGGAGTGGCCGAGCGGTTCTGCACCGGCGACGCGAAGCCTTGGGAGAAATTTCAGGCCTGGGCCGGGACCGTGCCGCATACCCTGCGCAATCCGCTGTACCACTGGACCCATCTGGAGCTGAAGCGCTTTTTCGGCATCGACACCCTGCTCGGCCCGAAGACGGCGGCGGAGATCTGGAAGGAGGGCAACGAGCGCCTGGCGAAGCTGCGGGTCTTCGACCTGCTCGCCATGGCGAAGGTCGCCGTCGTCTGCACGACCGACGACCCCGCCGATTCCCTGGACCTGCACGTGCAGATCAAGGCGAAGGGGCTGAAGACGCGGGTGTACCCCGCCTTCCGCCCCGACAAGGCCCTCGCGGTGGGCGATCCGGGCGAATTCAACCGCTGGGTGGAGCGCCTGGAAGGCTGCGTCGGCGCGACGATCCGCACCTTCGACGACCTGCTCTCGGCCTTGAAGCGTCGGCACGACGATTTTCATGCCCTGGGCGGCCGGCTCTCCGACCACGGCCTGGAGACGGCCCTGTCCGAACCCTGCACCCGGGCGCAGGCCGCCGCCATTTTCGAGACGGCGCGCTCGGGCCGCATCCCGATTCCGGAAGACCAGGCGCGCTACGGCTCCTACCTGATGCTGGAATTCGGGCGCTGGGACGCCGCGCGGGGCTGGACGAAGCAGCTGCACCTGGGCGCGCTGCGGGGCAACAACGGCCGCCTGCTCGGCCAATTGGGCGCGGACACCGGCTTTGACTCGATCGGCGACTTCCCGCAGGCCCGCGCGCTCTCGCGCTACCTCGATGCCTTGGATTCGACGAACCAGCTGCCGCGGACCATCATCTACAACGTGAATCCGGCGCACAACTACGTGTTCGGGACCATGATCGGCAACTTCCAGGACGGCACGATTCCGGGCAAGCTCCAGTTCGGCACCGCCTGGTGGTTCCTCGACCAGAAGGAAGGCATGGAATGGCAGATGAACACCCTCTCCAACCTCGGGCTGCTGAGCCGGTTTGTCGGCATGATCACCGACTCCCGGAGCTTCCTCAGCTACCCGCGCCACGAGTACTTCCGGCGGGTGCTGTGCAACTTGCTCGGCGGCGATATCGCGCGCGGGGAGATCCCGGACGACCGCGAATTGATCGGCGGCATGATCCGCAACATCTGCTTTGGCAACGCCCGGGATTATTTCGGCCTGGAACTGGCCCCCGAATTTGCGCAGAAGTCCCACTGACCCCCTCGATTCCCCATGGCTTCCCCCGCGAGCATCGCATTCATCGGCACCGGCGTCATGGGCCGCAGCATGGCGGGCCATTTGCAGCAGGCCGGCCACCCGCTGCACGTCCACAACCGCACCAAGGAAAAGGCCGCCGCGCTGCTGGCGGCGGGTGCGCAGTGGCACGACTCGGCGGGCAGCGCCGCCGCCGAGGCGGACATCGTGATCACGATGCTGGGTTTCCCCACCGACGTGGAAACGAGCTATTTTGGGCCGGGCGGGATCATCGCCCGGGCTCGCCCCGGCGCGCTCCTGATCGACATGACGACGTCCAGCCCGGTCCTCGCCCGGCGGATCGCCGCTGCGGCGGCGGCGCGCGGCCTGGCGGCGCTCGATGCGCCCGTTTCGGGCGGGGATGTCGGCGCCAAGGAGGCGCGGCTGGTGATCATGGTGGGCGGGACGGCGGCCGACTTTGAGCGGGCCAAGCCCTGCTTCGAACTCATGGGCAAGAACATCGCGCGCCTGGGCGAAGCCGGCGCCGGGCAGCACTGCAAGATGGCGAACCAGATCGCGGTGGCCGTGGCGATGGTGTCCTGGGTGGAGGCCTTGGCCTACGCGAAACAGGCGGGGCTCGATCCGGCCCAGGTCCACGCCAGCATCAGCGGCGGGGCCGCTGGCGGCTGGGCCATGACCAACCTGGCGCCGCGGGCGCTCGCCGGGAACTACGCTCCGGGCTTCTACGTGAAGCACATTCTGAAGGACATGAAGATCGCGCTCGAGGCGGCGGCGGAGATGAAGCTCGAGCTGCCCGGACTGGCGCAGGCGAAAAAACTCTACGATCAGGTGGCGGCCCGCGGCTGGCAGGACTGCGGAACCCAGGCGCTGTACCGGCTCTACACCGAGTCATGACGCTGAGCGGCGAATTCCGGCGGCGGGCGATGGCGCGGGAATGGGTCACCGGCACCTTCATTAACCTCGGGTCGTCCGTGACCACCGAGATCGCGGGGCACGCCGGCTACGACTGGCTCCTGATCGACCACGAACACGGGCCGGGCGGGGAGGAAACGCTCCTCCACCAACTGCAGGCGGCGGCGGCGACCCCGGCGGTGCCGATCGTGCGCATCGCCGCCAACGAGGGCCCGCGCTTCAAGCGGGTGCTCGACGCCGGCGCCCATGGGGTGATGGTGCCCTATATCAGCACGGCGGCGGAGGCCCAGGCGGCTGTGACCGCGATGCGCTACCCGCCGCGGGGCGTCCGCGGGGTGGCGAAGATCAATCGCGGCGCCGGTTTCGGCCAGCATTTCGAGGACTATTACCTCCACGCGCACGAGTGGCTGGTCTTGATCGCGCAGATCGAGACCCCCGAGGCGGTGGCCAATATTGAGGCGATCGCAGGCACCGACGGCATCGACGTGCTCTTCGTCGGGCCGACGGACTTGTCCTACAATCTCGGCATCCGCGACCAGCTCGACCACCCGGCTTTCCTGGAGGCCTTGCGCCGGGTCGTGGCCGCCGCCCGCGGAGCGGGCAAGGCCGCGGGGATCCTGGTCCACAATCCGGCGCTCGTGGACCAGTGCCGCGACTTGGGTTACACCTTTGTCGCCCTGGGTTCGGACGGCGGCGCCGTGAACGCGGGCCTGCGCCAAAACGCCGCCTATCTGAAGGCCGCCAAGAAGTAGCCGATGCGCATCGTCGAAATGCGCATCACGCCGATCGCCTTGGGCGATCCGCCGCTGCTCAACGCCGCGGGGCTGCACGCGCCCTACGCCCTGCGCACCATCGTCGAACTGGTCACGGCCGATGGCCTCGTGGGCTTGGCGGAAGTCCCGGGCAGCGCCGCGGTGGATCGGGCGCTCGCCCAGGCCCGGCCGCACGTGATCGGCGCCGACCCGCGCAACTGGCACGGCCTGCGGGCGAGGCTCGCGGCGCAGTTGCAGCCGGAAACCTCCGCCGCCCGCGGGCTGGCGCCGTGGGACCAGCGGAAAGTCGTGCAGGTCTTCAGCGCCCTTGACGTCGCCTGCCTCGATCTGGCGGGACAGGCCTACGGAGTGCCCGTCGCCGCCCTCCTCGGGGGAGCCGTGCGGGAACGCGTGCCCTACGCGGCCTATTTATTCTACAAGTATGAGGGCGCCGGCGGGGAGCGCGCGTTCGGCACCGATCCGTCGGCGCGCGGCTGGGACGCGGCGCGGCAGCGCGCGGCCCTTGATCCGGACGGGGTCGTCGCCCAGGCCCGGGCGATGGTGGCCGAATTCGGCTTCCAATCGCTCAAGCTGAAGGGCGGTGTCTTTCCGCCGGCCGAGGAAGTGGCGGCGATGAAGGCCCTGCGCGCAGCGTTTGGGCCCGGGGTGCCGCTGCGGCTCGATCCCAATGCCCTCTGGACCGTCGAGACCTCCATCCGCTGCGGCCGGGAATTGGAGGGAATCCTGGAATACCTGGAGGATCCCACCCGCGGCCAGGAGGGGATGGCCGCGGTGCGGCAGGCGCTGAAGCTCCCGCTGGCGACCAACATGTGCACGACCTCCTTCGACGATCTGCCGGGCAGCGTGCGGCACGGCTCGGAGGATATCATTCTCACCGACCATCACTACTGGGGCGGCCTGCACTCCGCGATGGAGCTGGGGGCATTTTGCCGGATGTTCGGGCGGGGGGTCTCGATGCATTCGAACAATCACGCGGGGATCTCGCTGGCGGCCATGACCCATCTGGGGGCCGCCATGCCCAACCTGAGTTTTGCCTTGGACACCCATTATCCCTGGCAAACCGACGAGATCATCGTCGGCGGCCGGCTGCGCTTCGAAGACGGCAGCGTCGCGCTGCCGCCCGGCCCCGGCCTGGGCGTGGAGCTCGACCGCGCCGCGCTGGCGCGCGCGCATCAGGCGTATCTCCGCTGCGGCCTCACCGAGCGCGACGACCAGGTCGAAATGCGCAAGAAGGTTCCGGGCTGGACCTTTGCGGCCGAGCGCTGGTGACGCCGGCCCGCTCGCGCGGACGGCGATTAAGGGGTGGGCGGCTTCAGGCCAAACCAGCTGTCGACGGTTTGGGCCAGCATTTGGTAGTTTTGCCGCGCCGTCTCCGGCACGCCCCAGGTTTCGACGCCTTGGTAGTGCAGCGTGAGCGCGAGCGTGACGAAAATCGACCAGCCGGTCGCCGCCGCCAGCACGGCGCGCGCGATTGCCCGCCCGCGCGCCTGCTCCAGCGCCGCCAGGCCGATCGCCCCCACCGCGATCAGGAACGGGCAGAAGTCGGCGGTATAGCGGTGGGAGAGGGAGATCGCCATGAACATGGCGAGCGTGAACGGAATTACGGCGGCCCAGGCGGCGAGCAGAAACCAGCCGAGCTCCCGCCGGCGCACGGCGCCGTAAACCGTGCCGGCCACGCTGAGGAGCGCCAACCCGGTCATCGCGAAGGGCAAGCCCAGCGTCGGCTCGGTCACATCCATCCGAATCGCCCGATCGGCCGCGAAGCCGGCATCGGGCAGGAACAGCACGCCGTTCACCACCCCGCCGCGGCCGGTCGAATCCAGCCCGGTGTAGAAAACGAAAGGGAAGGCCGGTTTCAGCTGAAAGGTCGGGCGGGTGAGGTAGGCCGCGAAGTTAAAGGGCAGATTGGCGAGGTGGAAATTGCGGCCGCCCATGCGGCCCAGGCGCGCCGCGTCGAATTGGATGTGGTACTTGAACGGCGAACCGCCGAAGGAGCCGAACTTGAGGTAGCTCATGCCGTTGAAGCTGAGGATGGCGAGGATGCAGCCGAGGCCGACCCAGAGGGGACCGGCGAGCCGCCGCGCGGGAATGGCGCCGGCCAAATCCCGCGGCGTGCGCCCGCGGCGGTACAGATTGACCGCGGCTGCGGCGCCAAGGAGCAGCAGCGCAAACAAGCCGGTCGAGGGGCGCGTCTGAATGCACAGCAAGCCGGTTAGCAGCGCGCCGAGCCACCCGCGTCCCGCCGGCTCAGCCACGTAGCGCAGGGTGAACCAGGCGCTCACCAGGCCGAAGGCGGCCGCGCACAGAATGGCCTCATGATAGACGTACGAGCGGCTGCTGAGGAAAAACAGGGTCGAACCCAGGCCGACATTGGCGATGAACAGCGCGACCGCCCAGGGGCTCAGACGGGGATCGCGGGGGTGGAGGATCCGCGCGACTTGGCGCAGCAGCAAATAGGCGGCGATGAGGCACCACCCATAGTCGAAGATCATGAAGCCCCGGCTGAGCTGGTTGACCATGACGTCCAGCACGACAAACGGGATCCGCATCACGGCCGGCGTGATCCCGAAATACCCGTAGTATTTTCCGGCGATGACGAAGGCTTCGCCGCCGATCGCATCGGGCGGGACGTCCAGCTGCCCGTGCAAGAGGCTGCGCGCCTGGAAATCATAAAAGGCGCCGAAGTCCTCGGGATAATTGAACTGAAAGGAACTGCCGGTGACGGAATACCCGAAGGCGAGCAGGCAGACCGCCGCGACGGCGACGAAGCACCCATGTTCGCGCGCGGCTCGCCGCCAGCGGCCGGGCCGCGGTGCGCGGGCGATGCGTTTCCGCTGGCCCCACCGGAGACCGGCCAGCGCGCCGAGCGTGCTGAGCCCGAGCAGGGGCCACAACCGCCACTGGCTGTCAGCGCCCCAGCTGGCGATTCGCTCCCGCCAGGAAAACAGGCGATCCGGGCCGCCGCGCCACTCGGCGCCCCCACCGCGGTCGAGGCGGGCGGCCAATTCCGGGCCGCAGCTGGTGCCCCCGATCGGATTCGAGCCCAGGAAGACCTCATTGCGGTTGTGCGCGTGGAAGAGTACGTCCTGGTCCAGCACCGTCACCCCATCCCAGATCACCCGCAAGCGGGGCGAGGGCTGGCGGCCCAGCATGGGAGCTGTGACCACCACCTCATGGCGTCGGCCGTTTTGGACGCGGCAGGGTTGCGAAACGGGGCCGCCCCTGCCCCAGCAATCGTAGCCGACGACGGCGGTGTCGGCACTCAGATGCCGGAGGTAGACAAAGTCGCCGATGCCGGTCGCCCCCGAGACCAGGATCGGATCCGCTTGCCCCGGCTGGGCGGCGGCGAAGGTGACGCCCAGCCGCAACGTGTCCGGCAGCGGCGGATAGTCATTGCGCAGGCCGATGCCGGCGAGCAGCAGAAAAACGAGCGCCCCAGCCGCCCCGGCGATCGCGTTTGGCTTCACGGGATCGCGGGGCGCGGTTAGATTAGCTGCCGATCTTCGGGCCGCCCTGGGCGAAATACCGGGCCCGCAGCCGCAGGCCGTTCAGGCGGATGAAGCCGGTGGCGTCGCTTTGGTTGTACCAGCTCTTCACCCCCTCCATCGAGGCGATCTTGGTGTCGTAGAGCGAGTATTGGGACTTGCGGCCGCAGGTGATGACGTTGCCCTTGTAAAGCTTGAGCCGCACCGTGCCGGTGACGCGCTTCTGGCTTTCGTCGACCAGCGCCTGCAGGGCTTCCCTTTCGGGCGCGAACCAGAAGCCGTAATAGACGAGTTCGGCGTATTTGGGGATCAGGCCGTCCCGCAGGTGCATGACCTCGCGGTCCATGGTGAGGGACTCCACCTGCCGGTGGGCGTGCATCAGGATGGTGCCGCCGGGGGTTTCGTACACTCCACGCGACTTCATGCCGACGAACCGGTTTTCGACCAGGTCGACCCGGCCGATGCCGTGCTTGCCGCCGAGCCGGTTGAGTGTCTTCAGGACGCCGGCCGGCGTGAGCTTGCGGCCATTGACCGCGACGCAGTTGCCCTGTTCGAAATCGAGCTCCACGTATTCGGCCCGGTTGGGCGCATCCTCCGGCGAAACCGAGAGCTTGAACATCCCGCGGTTCTTCTTGGTTGTCGGGTCGAACCACGGATCCTCCAGGATACCGGCTTCATAGGAGATGTGCAGGAGGTTCCGATCCATCGAGTACGGCTTCTTGAGCGAGGCCTCGACCGGAATCTTGTGCTCGCGGCAGTAGTCGATCATTTCGGCCCGGCCGGGAAACTCCTCCCGGAAGCGGTCGAGCTTCCAGGGGGCGATGATGTCGAGCTGCGGGGCGAGCGCCATGTAGGTCAATTCAAAGCGGCACTGGTCGTTGCCCTTGCCGGTCGCCCCATGGGCGACCGTGTCGGCCTTTTCCTTCCGGGCGATGTCGATCTGGGCCTTGGCGATCAGCGGCCGGGCGATCGAGGTGCCGAGGTAATACTGACCCTCGTAGATCGCGTTGGCACGGATCATCGGGTAGATGAAGTCCCGGGCGAACTCCTCGACCAAGTCGAGGGTATAGTGCTTGGACGCGCCGGTCTTGCGGGCCTTTTGCGCGAGGCCCTTCAGCTCCTCCTCTTGCCCGATGTCGGCCGCGAAGGTGACGATTTCCGCGTCGTAGGTTTCGCGGAGCCATTTGACGATGACCGAGGTGTCGAGTCCGCCGGAGTAGGCGAGGACGATTTTCATGGATTTGTCCTTAGGAAATAAGTCTGAGACCGGCGGTAGGGAGGAAATCCCAGGAAAGGATAGCCGGCCACCGCAGAGGTCAAAATGTCGCCACGGAAGCGGTCAATTGGCGAGTCCGAAGATCGGATCGCCGGCGCTGGGCGCGTTTCGCCGCGGCCGAGCGTCAGCTCGCGCGGGCGAAAAGGTGGTCCTCGAGGCGCCCGACGCGACGCACGAGATCGCCGGCGGATTCCTTGTCCCGTTTCAGGGCGGCGACTTCCTCGACCAGGCGGCCTTGGACTAGGGAAAATTCTTCGAGCCGGCGATCGAGTCGCTCGGCGACCCCATCAATGCGTTTGTCGAGCCGCTCGCCTTGGGTCGTCACGCTTAGAATTACGCCATCAAGGCGCTGATCCAGGCGTTCACCCATGGCATCGATCTTTTGTTCGAGCCGTTGCCCTTGGGCTTCGATCTTTTGTTCGAGCCGTTGCCCTTGGGCTTCAATCTTTTGCTCGAGCCGCTGGCTTTGGGCTTCAATCTTTTGCTCGAGCCGTTGGCCTTGGGCATCGATCTTTTGTTCGAGCCGTTGGCCTTGCGCCTCGAACTTTTCCTCCGACCGATCGAACCGTCTTTCTAGCCCGTCCATCCGCCGCGATAGGGACTGGAGCTGGGGAGTGATAAGCTCCTGGATGGTGCTGCGCATCGCGCTCTCGATTAGCTTGCGAACCATGCCAAACATTTTGCCCGCGCGGCGGACCGTGTCAATCGGAGGAATTTCAGGAGAATCGGGCGACATGGGCCCAATAGTAGCAAGGCGCCATTTATCCGGGTGGCGGCACGTTGCTGAAACTTGAGGAGAGCCCAAATCGGACGATCCTCGGTCCGGCGGCGGGTCGACCGGGCGCTATCTGCGTGCCGAATGCGCCAGGTGCGCCAGAATCGCTTTCTGCACGTGCAGCCGGTTCTCCGCCTCGTCAAAAATCACCGAGCGCGGGTTGTCGAGCACCGCCTGCTCGACTTCCTCCCCGGGGTGGGCGGGCAAGCAATGCATGAACAGGGCGTCGGGCTTGGCCGCGGCAAACAACTTTTGGGTGACCGCGTACGGCCGCATGAGCGCCAGCCGCGCCGCCGACTCTTCCTCCTGGCCCATGCTGGCCCAGACGTCGGTGTAAACCAAATCGGCCCCGGCCACCGCTTCGAACGGATCGGTCGTAAAGTGGAAGTCCTCGGTCCGGCCCTCGGCCTTGAGCAGCGCTCTGATTTCCGGCCCCGGCGCATAGCTCGCCGGTCCACCCAAGGAGACCTTCATCCCGAAGTGGCTGCCGCCCAGGATCCAGGAATTGGCCATGTTGAAGAGCGTGTCGCCCAGGAAGGCGATCTTCCGCCCCTTCAGCGAGGCGACCAGGTCCCCGTCGGGCCCCGCCCAGCGCTCGGCCGCGGTGAAGGCGTCGGCATAGATCTGGCAGGGATGGAGGAAGTCAGTCAGCGCATTGACCACCGGCACGGAGCCGGCGGCCGCCAGGTGCTCCAGGTCGCGGTGATCGAAGGTCCGCACAATCAGCCCGTGCACAAAGCGGGACAGCACCCGGGCGGTGTCCTCGATGCTCTCGCCCCGGCCCAGCTGGATGTCATTGCGGTTGAGGAAGAGGGGGTGGCCGCCCAGCTCGTGGATCCCGACATCGAAGGAGACACGCGTGCGGGTGCTCGACTTGGAAAACAGCATCGCCCAAGTCTGGCCGGCCAGGACCGGCACGCCGGTCCGGCCCCGCTGGCGCTTGAATTCGCGCGCCAGGCCGAACACTTCGCCGAGCTCATGCGCCGGGATGTCGGTCTCCTTGAGGAAGTGCTTCATCGAGTAAAGGCGTTTGCTTAAAGCTTCGCCGCGGGACATACGAGCGGAAAGTGGGGGCGGGGCCGTCACGCTTTCGTCACCGGCCCGCTCGGTCGGACCGTCCCGGCCGCCGAATTCAGGGCGGCAGGATGGCAGCGGCGGCGTCCCAATCGGCGATCGGCCAGCCCCGTTCCGCCACCCGCGCCCGCAGCGCGCGGTCGGGGTGGACGGCGGTCGGATGCCCGACCGCCTCCAGGAGGGGGCTGTCGGCCAGGGCACTGGCATAGGCATAGCTGTAAGCCATGAGGGAGCCGAATTGGGCGCAGTAGTCTTGCGCCACGACGCGCTTGGTCGCCCCGCACGGCTGCGGCGTGAGACTGCGGCCCGTGTAGACCAGTCCGTTCACCTCCAGCTGCGGCGCGAGCAGAATATCGACACCCAGGAACCGGGCGAGGGGCCGGGCGAGGACCGTCGCCGCCGGCGTGAGCAAGATCGTGACATGTCCGCGCCGCCGATGGGCCGTCACAAAAGCCGCCGCCTGCGGACGAATTCGGCGCGAGAGCTGGGCGGTGAAAAAGCCGGCGGCGGCGGACTCGACCCGAGCGACGGCGCAGCCCCGCAAAAGGGTGATTCCGTCCGCTCCCGGACCCTCGGCCTCGCGGACCCCGCTCCCGCGATGCCGCAGGTAGTTCAGGAGTCCGCGGCTAATCTCGGCGGGCCGCAGGTACCCCACCAGCCCGGCCCAAAGCAAAAAGGAGAACGGAATCTCCCCGCGCACCACCGGGCCCTCGAGGCAGAAGAAGACGGCGGTCCTCACGGGCCGTGGCGCCGGCCGGCGCCGCGCGGGATTGGGGGCGAAGTGGGGGAGCGGCGGCGCCCGGCCGCCCCGGCGGACCGGCGCAGGTCGGCGCGGACGGCCCGGCGCACCAGTTCGCCGGCCGGCAGATTCTGTTCCCGGGCGGCGGCCGCGAGCGCCGCAAACAGCGCCTCGGGCAGGTGCAGGCTGATCCGGCGGGAGGGAGGCATGGGCATTAAAGTTAATAACCGATAGTAACCGTCAATCTTTATCTTTATTCAAACCCCTCGCTTGGAATTTGGCCGGGACTCCTCATGCTCGCCGGATGCCCAAGACCGGCCGAATCTACGTCAATCAGAGCATTTCCTTCCCTCCGGCGCTATTGCAGGCGGCGAAGAAGCGGGCCAGCAACCTGGGGCTGCCGTTCAGCGCGTACGTCCAGAAGTGCCTCGAGCGCGATCTGGCGGAGCGGGGGGCGATCATCTTCCGCGAGGCGGGGGAGGCCGCCCATCTGGCGGTCGCCGACGACGCGGCGCCGGCGCCCAAGGGCGCCAAGCCGAAGCGCGGGCGCGACTAGGCTAGCCCGAATATTTCATGAAGCGCGGCGTATCTTGGCCAAAATGTCGGGCATAATGGACCTCGATCTCCCTCGATGGCCTGGAAGGCCACCTTCGGTCGATCTCGGCCCATTCTGCTCCGACATTTTGGCCAATCTTCTGCCGGGTTCATGAAATATTCGGGCTAGGCGCGGGCCGCCAGCGCGGCCCGGAAGATTTCGACCGAGCGGGCGAGTTCCTCGGCGGTGGCGTTGAGGGGCGGCAAGAGGCGGATGACGTTGTGGCCGGCCGGAGGCGTGAGCAGGGAACGCTCGCGCAGGGCGGCGACCATGGGGCCGGGATCGGAGGTCATTTCGACGCCGACCAGAAAGCCGATGCCTCGGACCGTCCGCACCTGCGCGGGATAATCCTGGGCCAGCTGCCTCAGCGCCTGGTGCCACGGGCCGCTGGCCTGGATGACGTGGGCGAGGAGCTTCTCCTTTTCGATGGTTTCGAGCACGGCCAGGGCCGCGGCGCAGGCGAGCGGCGTGCCGCCGAACGTCGTGCCGTGCATGCCGGGTTGGAAGAGTTCGGCCGAAGTTTCGCCGACCCACATGGCGCCGATCGGAAAGCCGCCGCCCAGGCCCTTGGCCATGCCGATGCCGTCGGGGCGGACGCCGGCGTGTTCAAAGGCGAAAAACCGGCCGGTGCGCCCGGCGCCGCACTGCACCTCGTCCAGGAGGAGCAGGAGATTGTGCCGGTCGCACAGCGCCCGCAGGCCGCGCAGAAACTCGGGCGTGCACGGCTTGATCCCGCCGCCCTCGCCCTGGATCGACTCCACCCAGATGGCGCAGGTGTTCTCGTCGACCCGGTCGGCGAAGCTAGCGAGGTCATTGAGTTCGCCGAACTTGAATCCCGGCACCAGGGGGCGGAAGCCCTTCTGCACCTTCTCCTGCGGGGTGGCGCTCATGCCGCCGAACGTGCGGCCATGAAACGCCTCCTGGGCGCAGATGATTTCGAAACACTTGCCCTCGGCGCCGGCCTTGCGGACGCCGTGCAGGCGGGCGAGCTTGATCAGCGATTCCCCGGCTTCGGCGCCGCTGTTGCAAAAGAAGACCCGGCCGGGACCGGCATGACCGACCAAGCGGCGGGCGACCTCGCCCTGGTTGGGATTGCGGAAGAGATTGCTGGTGTGGATCAGCTCTCCGGCCTGGCGCTGGACCGACGCCACCCAATGGGGGTGGCAATGGCCGAGCGAGCTGACCGCGATGCCGGAAGTGAAATCGAGGTAGCAGTTGCCTTGGTCGTCCCAGACATTGGCGCCGCGGCCGCGCACCAGGGTCAAGGGCGCGCGGGCATAGTTCTTCAGGACATACGCGTCGTAGAGATCGGCGGTGCTGGTGCGGATGAGGGACGGATTGCTGCTCATGGAAGTTTGAATTTTGATGTTCGCCCCGGGGGCCGAAAATCAAAAGTCAAAATTCGGGCCGGAGGGGCGTTCAGCCCTGGACGATCTCGGTGCCGATGCCCTTGTCGGTGAAGATCTCCAGGAGGAGGCTGTGGGCGAGGCGGCCGTCGATGAAATGGACGCGCTGCACGCCCTCCTCGAGGGCGCGGACGGCGCTGGCGACTTTCGGGCGCATGCCCTTGTCGATGACGCCTTTTTTCTTCAAATCCTCGACCTGGCTGATCTTGAGGGTCGAAATCAGCGTCGCGGGGTCGGGCGGCGCCGAAAGGAGTCCCGGCACATCGCTCATGTAAACCAGCCGCCGGGCCCGCAGCGCGCTGGCCACCCGGCCGGCGACCAAGTCCGCGTTCACGTTGTACGGCTTGCCGTCGTAGCCTTCGGCGACCGGGGAGATGACCGGGACGAAGCCGTCGGCGATCTCCTTCTTGATCAATTTGACCTTCACCTCGGTGACCTCGCCGACGAAGCCCAAGTCCACGGTCGCGCCATCGTCGTCAACCGTGAGCTTCTGGCAGACCAGGACGCTGTCGCCGGGCAGGCCCTTCGGCCGCGCCTGGGCGCTGGCGATGGCCGCGCAGACGTGCTTGTTCACCACTTCGTCGAGGGTCTTCTTGACGATCGCGATCGCCGCTTCGTCGGTCACCCGCAGGCCGTTGACGAAGCTCGCTTTCAGCCCGGAGTTTTCCATCGCCTGGGTGATCGCCTTGCCGCCGCCGTGCACCACGACGACGTTGATCCCCACGGCGGCCAGAAAGGCGATATCGTAGGCGACCCGCGCCCGAATCACCGGATCGGGGTCGTCCATGAAGCTGCCGCCATATTTCACGACGAACGTGGAGCCCCGGAAATCCTGGATGTATGGGAGCGCCTCCAGGAGCACCTTGGCCTTCGCGGTAAATTCAGCGACATCCATGACGGGTCAAAGCCCGCGGCCGGCGGCCGCGCGAAAAGGAGGAAGGGAAGCAGCGCTCAAAGTGATGATTTAGAATTCAGTCATGGTCATACCCGACTCGCCCGCGACTTTTCCATAATAATTTCAAAAGAAATTCGGCTTCACTCCGCGCCGCCGCGGGCCCACTGCTTGCAGAGTGCCCAGCACCCATCTGATTTTTACCGACCGCGCCGCACATCGCGCCTGGCTCGAAACCCAGGCGGCGCTCCCCGCCGGCTTTCGCGTCGGCAGCACCGGCTTCGATTTTGTGCCGCGCGAGGCGCCCAAGCCGGCCCAGATGCGGCTGACCCTGATCGCGCTCGAGCGACCGACGCCCGACTTCGGCGCGGTTTTCACCCGCAACGCCCTGCCGGGCGCCCCGGTGCTCGTCGGCCGCCGGCGCTTGGCCGAACCGGCCTGGGGCGGCATCCTCATCAACAACAAGATTTCGAACGTCTGCGCCCCCGGGGGCGAGGCGGCCGCGGAGCGGATCGCGGCGGAGACCGCTCGCCTGCTGGGATTTTCCGCGGGCGAAATCCTGCCCTGTTCCACCGGCGTGATCGGCTGGGGCCTGCCCGTCGAGGCCATGCTCCAGCACCTGCCCGCCGCCGTGGCGGCGCTGAAGGGCGGATCGATCATGCCGGCGGCCGAGAGCATCGTGACCACGGACCTCTACCCCAAGGTGCGGCGCGCCGCGATGGGGGCGGGCAGCATCGTCGGCATCGCCAAGGGCGCCGGCATGATCGAGCCCAACCTCGCCACGATGCTGGTGTACCTCTTGACCGACCTGGCGATGCCGCGGGCCGAACTGCGCGCCCTGCTGGCCGAGGCGGCCGACGGCACCTTCAACACGATCAGCGTCGACAGCGACACGAGCACCTCGGACACCGTGGCGCTGGTCTCTTCGGGCCGGGTGCCCTGCCCGGACCGGGCGGCCTTCGTGGCCGCCCTGCGGACGGTGTGCGCTGATCTCGCCGAGGATGTCGTCCGCAACGGCGAAGGGGTCCGGCACGTGATCCGGGTGGCCGTGCGCGGCGCGGCCGACGGGCTCGCGGCCCGGGCGCTGGGCAAGGCGATCGTCAATGCGCCGCTCTTCAAATGCGCGGTGGCCGGCAACGACCCCAACGTCGGCCGCCTGGTGCAGGCGGTCGGCAAGCACGTGGGCACGCTGGCGCAGCCCATCGACTTGTCGCGGCTGCGGCTGCGCCTGGGCGGGGTGGAAATCTACGCGCAGGGCGTGTTCCAGCTGAACCCGGAAAAGGAGCTCGCGCTGACGGCCCACCTGCGCGCGGCCGAACTGTACGCGAGCGCGCCGCCGCAAAACGGGGTGTATGCCCCGCCCATCGACTATCCGCCGCACGAGCGGTGCGTGGAGATCGAGGTCGACCTGGGCCAGGGCCCGGGAAGCGCCACGGTGCTTGGCGGGGATCTCACCCACGAGTACGTGAGCGAGAACGCGGACTACCGCAGCTGACCGGAGGCTCAGCGCAGGCCCGCGGTCTCCGCGAAGCGGTACCAGAGGTTCATCGCCTGCACGGCCTGGCCGGCGGTGCCTTTGACCAGATTGTCTTCGGCCGAGGTGAGGATGAAGTTTCCGGTCCGCGGATCATGGACTGCCGACATGTCGACCCGGTTGGAGCCGACGACGTGGGCGGTGTCGGGGGTTTCCCCGCTGGGCAGGATCTGGATGAACGGCGCCCGGCCATAGGCTTTGCGCCAGGAGGCGTACACCTGCTCGATCGAAGCTCCGGGTATCCCCGGGACCGTGATCGTGGTGGCGATGCCGATCCGCATCGGAACCAGGTGGGGATTGAATTGGATGATCGTCTTGGCCCCGGTGTGCCGCTCGAGTTGCTCCTCGATTTCGGCGAGGTGCCGGTGCTTCACCAGGCCGTAGGCCTTGGCGCTTTCGGCCCGTTCCACATAAAGAAAGGTCTCCTCCACTTTCCGGCCGGCCCCGCTGACGCCGCTGAGACTGTTGGCGACGATGTGCTCCCGGCTGAGGAGGCCGTCCCGCAGCAGGGGTACCAAGGGAACCAGGATGCTGGTCGGGTAGCAGCCGGGCGAGGCCACAAGCTTGGCTTCGGTCTTCCAGGATGGATCGGTGAGTTCCGGCAGGACATACCGGGCAAGCGGCACCAACTCGGGGGCCTGGTGCTTCCCGTAGTACCGCTCATAGGCGGCCAGGTCCGAGATCCGGAAGTCGGCGCTCAAGTCGATGACCCGTTTGCCGGCGGCCACCAGCACCTTGGCAAATTCCGCCGCCGCGCCGTGGGGCAGGGCGAGGAAGAAAAGCGGGATGTCGCTCGCGGCGAGCGCACCGGCGTCCGAGGGCGTGAATACGATCCCCTGATCCAATCCGCGCACGGAGGGAATCACCTGCGCCAGGGGCTTGCCCGCATGGGTGCGGGAGGTCACGGCGGCGAGCTTCGCCCGCGGATGACCTAAGAGCAGTTTCACGAGGACTTCGCCGGCGTAGCCAGAGGCGCCGACGATGCCGACTTTGAGGGAGGACGAGGAATTCACGGTGGAAGCAGCCAAGGTAGGGAAGGGAGGAGGAGAGTCAAAAAGTGAAGAGGACCGCCGCGGTGACGACTCCGCGGCCGGCGGCGAGCGGGTTGGGCGAGTGGGGGAGCCCGCCCGAGGCGATCCAGGCGTTCCAGCCGCGGCTGTAGGCGTAGCCCAGGCTCACCTTGGTGTTGACCGCGACCTGGATGGGGAGGGTGACTCCGGCGCTCGCGTAGTCTTGCTCCGCCCGGCCGGGCGATAGGCCGGTGCCGGAGGTGTTGAGGGCGGCGGATTGGTGCGTCGTGCCGGCGACCGCATTGAAATCGAGTTCGGTGCCGAGAGTTTTGAGGGGCACGGCGAGCGCGGCCGCGAGCTCAAGGGTCAGGGCTTGCCGGGTGAGGTCATAGGCAACCTTGGGCGTCAGCCGCACGCCGCCCGCCAGGGCATTGAAGGCCATGCTCGGTTCATAGGTCGCGCGGTAGGCCCCCTGATTCAGGGGGGCCCGGGGATAGGTGTAGGCTTGGAAGCCGGGCACCAGCGAGATGCCGGAGCCGAGCGACTGCGTGTAGGAGACGTACGGATCGATCTCCGGATCCGATTGGCCGGGAACCCGGTCGCTCAAGGGCACGCTGCTCCAAACTCCGGCCGCCCAGCCGCCGTAGTCGGCCTCGACCCACGGCTGGAATGACGGACCGCCGTAGCGCAACCCCCGGAACAGGTACTGGGAGACCACCGTGGGCGCGGCGGTGACCGCGAGCGTCGGATCCGGCGGGGCGGGCGCGAAGCTCGGCGTCTGCGCGCAAACGGCCGTCAGCCCCGCCAAGGCGGGGAGGAGGGCGCAGGCATGCAGCCGGGTGATCATGACGAGGGAAGAGTGGATCGGCCGGGAGGCCGGTGACAGACGAAAAAAAACCGCCGGCGCGGAAAAAGCGGCGGCGGTTTTCGGAAAAGCGAGGGTTCGCTCAGCGCTTGGAAAACTGGAAGCGCTTACGGGCACCCGGCTGGCCGGCCTTCTTCCGCTCTTTTTCGCGGGGATCGCGCTTGATGTGGCCGGCTTTCTTGAGGGCGGGCCGAAGCTCCATGTTCATCTTCTGCAGGGCGCGGGCGATGCCGTGGGCGACCGCTCCGGCCTGGCCGGCGACGCCGCCGCCGCTGACATTGGCGGAGACATCGATCTTTTCGCGCAGGTCGACCACGACCAAGGGCGCATAGGCCTGCTTGGCGAAGTTTTCGTGGCTGAAATACTGGTCAAAGGTGCGACCGTTGACGGTCAGCTTGCCGCTGCCCTCGCTGACGCGAATGCGGGCGGTGGCGGTCTTCCGGCGGCCGGTGCCGATGAAAATATTGGCGGGGGTGCTCATGTTCAGACGGAAATCTTGATCGGGTTCTGGGCCTCGTGGGTATGGTTCGGGCCGGCGAAGACGCGGAGTTTCGTGAGCATCGTCCGGGCGATCCGGTTCTTCGGGAGCATGCCTTTGACAGCGTGCTCGATGATGAACTCGGGGTGGCGCTCACGCATCAGCTTGAGGCTGCGGTAGCTTTCGCCGCCGACGAAGCCGGAGAAGAACATGTACTCGTTCTGGTCTTCCTTCTTGCCGGTCAGGACGACCTTCTCGGCGTTGATGATGATCAGGTGATCTCCCGTATCGACGCTGGGCGTGTAGGAAGCCTTGTTGCGGCCGCGGATGATATTGGCGGCCTTCACCGCGAGACGGCCGAGCACAAGCCCTTGGGCATCGATGAGATACCACTTGGGTTGCACCGTCTCCTTCTTGGCGAGGAAAGTTTTCATGGAAAAGGGGTCCATAGCTAGGGCTTTGGGGGGCCCTGTCAACCCCCTTTTCCCGGGGGCAGTGTCCTAATTCGGCTTGGGAGGCTGCCACGGACTTGTCAGCAATTGCACCGGGCCGCAATTTTCCCGTCTGGCACCAGGACACGGGTTTCGGTGTTCCGAGCATCGATCTGCCAGATCAACTCACGACATCGACCGCAAGGCGGCAATACTCCCCGATCCGGGCGGCCAACGGCTTCATCAGACCGACGCCGTCGCCGAGCACCCGGACACTATAGCGGCCATATGCCGGCAACGGCGCATCCGCGGTGGCCGGCAACGCCGGCAGAGCCGCCGCGAGGCCGGTGAGAGTCAGCCGCCCGGCGACGGCGAGGGGACGGAAAGAAGACGTCATGGGACCGGAGGAGAGAGCGTGTCCCCCGGGGGTTAGATGAACGGGCGTCGATCGAGCACGAGCCGCAACGGCTGATCGGTCACCACTTCGCGTGCGCCCAGGAATTTTTGGGCTTCGGCCGCGATGCTGATCGCCGCCGTGGCCGAATGCACGGCCAGGTGGCCGACGAAGGTCCGGCGGCGGCCCTCCGGGCTATACACCTCCCGCGAGAGAATGCCCATCACGCGCCGGACCGTCGCCCGCACATCGTCGAAACGGTGGGGACAATAGCGCAGCGTGCGGGTCATCAGGAAAATCGCGTCCAGTGTCATCCACAGGTGATTTGAGGGCAGCCAGTAGCCGTCGGCCTGTTGCAGACGAAGGACCGTATCGATTCGCGCTTCGGGATACGGCAGGTGCCGATTGAAATTTTCGTAGAGAAACGAGTAGTGGAACGTGCCGCCGATCTGGTCCGAGTCGCCCGTGGCGGGTTTGTCGATGCCCATGAGGCCGTTATGGGGATCGAAAAGGTGGTCGCAGGCGTCAAAGTAGGCAGCGAACCATTCCTTGCGCCCGAGTCCGGGAGCCAGGGCGAAGATCGACCCGACACCCGCGCCCTTGTGGCTCTCGGTATAGACGGCTTTTCGCCAATCCAGGGTATGCAAAAAGGCGGCCGGGTCGGCGTATTCCGGGCCCATTACGACGGGATACTGGGGAGAAAGGTCGAGCAACTGCAGGGCAGCCAGAGCGAACGCGGTATTGTGCAGCGGATTGTGGGTGGGGGATTTTTCCACGAGCCAGCCGGTGGTGGGATTCTGAAAGACCTGGAACGCCTCGGCCCACTGTTTCCGTTCCGCCTCGGAGGGATGGAGCTTTCCCAACGTGTAAAAAATGCACGCCATGTCGGCGACGCCGTAAAGCTCGAGCGTGCGCTGACCGGGTTCCCGCGCGTAGTGGCCGGCGCCGCCGGACAGGCGCACCGACGGCTCCAATTCGTCGGCGATCCAGCGGACGAAGTCGCGAAGATCGAAAATTTCGGCGGGTGCGGGCAGCGGCGCCAGACTTTGCCCGCGGCTCCGGGAGCTTAGGGCGAAACCGCTGGCGACGAACGCGCCGCGGCGGAAGAAGTCGGCCCGGGAAATACGGTCAGACCGGGTTATGGGTGCGCCTTGGGGTGGGGCCATGGCGCAGCGTGTTTCATTGCCGCGGGCTCAGCAAACGAGAAATTCGGATGCCGGCGCCGGGCTGCCGATCTTTGGGCGGGTCGCTAGTTTCGATTGTGAAGCGTCGAGAACGGGCCACACTAAGGCCGAACCGACTTGTCCCTCCAACGCCCCTCGTCATGCCAAAATACATCATCGAACGCGAAATCCCGGGAGCCGGGAAACTCACCCCGGCACAGCTGCAAGGCATCTCCCAGACCTCCTGCGGAGTCCTGCAGAAGCTCGGGCCCAAGATCCAGTGGCAGGAAAGCTTCGTCACCGACGACAAGATTTATTGCGTCTATATCGCCCCCGACGAGGCGACGGTGCGCGAGCATGCCAAGCTCGGCGGATTCCCGGCGAACCGGGTCTCCGAGGTAAAGGGGATCATCGATCCAACCACGGCCGAGGTCTGACCGCCCGGAGCGGGGCGCCGATTCGGGTCGGCGCCGCCGGTGGACCTTGGCTTAGATTTTGCCCGCTTGCAGCAGAGCGACCGACTTCTGTTCGTCGATCAGGTGGCGGCGGCCGTCCGCGGAAGCGGTGGCGCCGGCCCGGATCAACCGAATGACCTGATCGGGGGTGAGGGCCGCGTTCAGCGCAAAGAGCTTCGCCGCCAAGTTGACCACGTTGGGCGAAGCCATCGAGGTGCCCGACAGCGGCAGGCGCGCGCCGCCGGGAATGGTGCTGTCGACCTCGTAGCCGTTGGCATCCACCACGACGCTGTCGCCAAAGCTGGTGAACGAGGTCTCGTCCCCCGCTTGGTTGACCGCCCCCACGGCAATCAAGTTGGGCAGATGCAAGGACGCCGGGATATCCTCGTCGAAGCCGGGGTTCGAGTCGGAGTTGCCGGCGGCGGTGATGAAAAGCGTGTCCGGGCAGCTGGCGATCGCGGTTTTCACCGCGTCGCTCCACAGGTGAAACAGGTGCGCGGCGTTCGCCTTCCGGGCGACGGGATCGGCGCCGCCGCCGGTCTTGTCGAGCCACAGCTCGAACTCCGAGGGCAGGTCGCCCCAGCTCATATTCACGACCCGGACATGCCGGCTGCGGAAAAACTGCGCCATCCCCTGAAAATCCGCGCCGAGCTTGCGGACCCAGGCCTCGGTCGGCGGAAACTTCATGTCGGGGAGTTGGTCGTCGAAGCGCGCGACCGCCAGGCGCGCGGCGGGATTTCCCCGCACGGCGATCCCGGCGCAATGGGTGCCGTGGATGTAAAATTCGAAGAGCTTCTGCATTTCAAAATAATCCTGGAGCTCCTCGGGGGCCAGGGTGGTGTACTTGCGGACCAAGGCCTGGGCGGCGGGCGAGTCGATGCCGTGTTCGATGTCGAGCGATCCCATGGTCAGGGTGCGGAATTCCGGATAGGCCTGCCGCTGCGCCGCGGTCAAGGGATAGAGCCACTCCGGGGAAGGCTCGCCTTGATCGTCAAACGCGAGACCGTGCGTCCCGCTGGGCGTCGGGTTGGGATCGACGAAGGTCTGGCCGGGAAAATCGTTCAGATCGATGCCGCTGTCCCAGATCGCGACGACGACCGGGGTCAGATTCTGGTCCGCCGTCAGGGTTACTTCCCGGGCCGCCCAAGTATCCGGGACGACGACATTGTGCGCGGCGATGTAGTCCTCCAGCGTCTTGGCGCGGGCCGGCCCCGTGGCGATCACCCAGACCAAGCTGACCCGCGTGCCGATGAGGTCCCACGCCTCGTCGGAGTCCAAGGCGCCGGAGGTCTTCGTCGCCGGGTCGAGTTCGGTCATCACATCGGCCAGGGCCACGGACCGGGTGAAAATCCGGGCGCTGACATGGGCGCGCTTGATCGTATCCTGCACCAAGGCCCATGGCAGCGGCTGCAGGGCCGCGGCGTAAAGCCGCATCAGGGCGGCCGTGAAGGCCGGGCCCTCGCGGCGATGCGTTTCCTGGGCGGCCTCCAGCATCGCGCGGGCGGACAGGCCGCTGAGGAGCTTGGCCGCCGGTTTGTCCTGCAGGTTGCGAATCTGGTCGAGGGTCTGCAGGGCCGCGGCGTCGTCCCCGGCTAGTTCCTGCAAACTGCAGCGCGCGCCGAGGAGGGTCCGCAGGGTGGCATGGTCTTCGATTTGGTAGTCCCGAAAGACCGCATCGAGATCCGCCTGCACCTTCGCCGCGAAGGCGTCGAAGCGGGGGCCGCCGTCGCGCACCAGTGCCGAGGCCGGGCCCTGCACCGGGTAGCTGAAGCGGGGGAGATCGGACTGGCTGCGGACAATTTTCTTGGCCGGCTCCTGACCCAGCAAGACCGACGCCATGAGGAGGAGCGACCCGGAGAGGGGAATGAATCGTTTCATGGCAAAATCGTGACCAATCGGCCGCCCGTGTCGAGCGGCGCCGACCGATTGGCCCGGGCCGCGGCCGCCTTCAAGTCTAGAGGGTCCGCCGAAAGAGCGCCGTCGCGCAGCTCATCGCCAAGACCGTGAAGCCGAGGAGAAAAAGCAGATCGGTATTGACGGCCCAAAGGCCGGTGTTGCGGAGAAGAATCGATTTGAATGCGTCGACCGCGTAAGTGAAGGGATCGACGCGGCTCAAGAGCTGCATCCACAAAGGAAAGGCCTTGGTCGGATAGACCGCGCCGCTGGGAAAGAAGAGGAGCGTATTGAGCACCCCGAAGAGGGCCCGGGGCAGCAGGGGATCATTCACCCGCACGACCAGCAGGAACATCATGCTGATCAGCGCCAGCGCGGTCGCGACGACCACCACGAACAGGCGCAGCAACCGCAAAGGGGCCAGCGGGTCGGGAATGCCGGCGATCAGCGAGCCGATGGTGATGAGGACGAGACCCGAAAGCACCGCCTTGGCGACGCCGGCCAGATTGAAGCCCAAGATTAGTTCGAACTTGCTGATCGGAGTGACCAGGTAGCCCTCATGCAGGCCCCGGGCCTTGTCATCGATGAAGATGATGCCCCCGCCGATCATCGCGCAGACGAATATCGCGAGGGTGGTCGATCCGGGCAGCAGGTACTGAATGTACGGCACGTAGGGATAGACCTCGACGACCGCCAGCGTCGCGCGCGGCGCGAGCCGCTCGTTTGACACCGCCGGACGGTAGGCGTCGAGGAGGGGGACCATGACCCCTTCCATGGCCGACGAGGCGAACTGGTCAGTATTGTCCTCGATGAGCGCGATCTGGGGCGCGGCGCCGGCCAGCACCTTGCGCGAAAACAGCGGCGGAATGCTGAGGACGCCGCTCAGCTTTCCCTGGCGCAGGTCGTACAGGGCCGCGCCTTCATCATGATAGGGCCGGGCGGTGAAGGTTTCCGCGTTGGCCGCGACGGCTTGGAACATCTCTTGCAATTGGAGGGCGGGCAGGCCGTGGTCCTGGTTCACGACGCCGATTTCCAGGTGCTTGATCTTGCCGCCGAAGGCGTAGCCGAGGACGACCAGCTGGATGAGCGGCATGACCATCGACATGACGATCAAGGCCGGGCTGCGGCGGAAGCGCCGCAGGTCCCGTTCGATAATGGCCCAGATGCGGATCATGGCAGGCTAGCGGCCGGGCCGCGTGGGCATGCTATAACCGGTGCTGCTCTGCAAGGTGTCGCGGAGGTCGCCGCCGGTATAGTGCACGAACACGTCGTCCAGGGTGGCGTTGGGCTTGTTCGGGACCGACGCCTTCAGCTTGGCCGGAGAATCCAGCGCCACGAGATTGCCATGGTCCACGATGGCGATCCGGTCGCAGAGTTTGTCCGCTTCGTCCATGTAGTGGGTCGTCACCAGAATCGTGAGGTCGCGCTCCTGTTTGAGCCGCGCCAGCATTTCCCAGACGGCGACGCGGGAGACCGGATCGAGGCCGGTCGTCGGCTCGTCCAGAAAGAAGATCTTGGGCTGATGCACGAGGCCGCGGGCGATCTCCAGCCGGCGGCGCATGCCGCCGGAGTACATCTTCAGCGGCTTGTCCCGCCACGGGAGCAGATCGACGGCGGCGAGGAGCTCGTTGATCAGCGGCTCGTACTTTTCGCGGGGAATGCTGTAGAGCAGGGCGAAGATCCGCAGATTCTCGTCGGCGCTGAGGTCGAGATCGGAGGTCATCGCCTGCGGGATCACCCCGATCGCCCGGCGCACGGCGTTGGGCTCGCGCGCCACATCGTGGCCGTCGACCCGGGCCGATCCGCTGGTCGGCACGACGAGCGTCGTCAGCATGCGGATCAGGGTGGATTTTCCCGCGCCGTTGGGCCCGAGCAGGCCGAACACTTCGCCGGGCTCGACCGTGAAGGTCAGCGCGTTGACGGCGCAGAAGTCGCCGAAACGCTTGGTGAGGCCCTCGACCTCGATCGCATGCGTGGACATCAGCGATGCGCCACCGGCAGGAGCACCGAGGCGGTCATCCCCAGCGCCAGAGCCCGATCCGTGTTGTCGCAGCGCAGCCGGATTTCGAAGGTCTTGATGTCGCGTTTGGTCCGGCTGACGTCGCGCTGGGTGGCATAGTCGGCGTCGACCCCGCGGAAGAAGATCGTTCCTTCCCGTTCCGCGCCCGAGGGCAGCCGCACGGTAAGGCGGTCGCCCAGACGAATCTGGTCGATGTAACCCTCTTCGACATCGGCGCGGACCCAGAAATCATCCGGGTTGACCAAGGTGACGATCGCCTGGCCCGCATTGACCGTTTCGCCGGCGCGGGCCGCCCGCACGTCGACGACCCCGTCGATGGGCGCATGAATCTCGGTGTAGCCCAGCTGCACCTGAGCCTTGTCCTTCTGGGCGCCGGAGGCGGCCAGGGCGCGGGTGCCGGCGTCGAGCGCCGCCCGGCGCGCGGCCACTTGGTTCTGATTCGCCTTGGCCAGGTCCACCGCCGCGCGGGCGGCCGCCGCTTGCTTGCGCGCCGACTCCAAACGGGCGGCCGCACCGTCATCGGCGGTGCGGGCGATATCGTAGGCCTGGTCCGAATCGGCGGCCGTCCGATGGAGCTGCATCTCCCGGCCAAAATTGAGGCGGGCGTTCTCGGCATCCGACTGGGCCGCGATGATTTGGGCATTGGCGGCGGCGAGGCTCGCCTCGGCCTGGGCGATCTGGCTCTGGGTCAGCGCCTGCTGATATTTGAGGTCCGCCTCGGCTCCGGCCACCGCGGCGGCGGCCTGGCGCTCATTGTTCTGATAATAGGAAAGGTCGGCCTGCCACTCTCCCGCTTGAATGGTCCCCAGGAGTTGGCCCTTTTTCACTCCATCGCCTTCGCGGACCAGCAGCGTCTCCAGACGGCCCTGGATTTCGGGGCTTACGATCACGTCGTCGGTCGTCACGACTCCGGTGAGGACCAGCGGGCGGCGGCTGGACAACAGCCAGAGGCCGAGCGTGACGACGAAAAGGACGGCGCCGCCGCTGAGGAGCAAACGGCGGCGCTTGGAGGGATCCGACGGTTTCATGCGAACGGCCAACCTATCGGATACCGGCCGGCGGGCGAAATAAAAAATTGGGGCCTACCGTCGAAGACCGACAAGATGCCGTTGCCATGAGACCCGCCAGCGCCAACCTAAGTGCCATGGCGACCAAGTTTATGCCGAACGCGTCGGCGCAGAGTTTTTCCGGCCGCGTGAATTGGCGGTGCGTTTCCGGACTGGGCGGCTGCAAAGGAGGAGGAGCTATGATGACCGACCCCGCATTGCCGCGCTCAGATCTCCGCGACCGTTCGGCTGCGGCTTTGGCCGATCGGGCCACGTGGCCGCGGCCGACTCGCGGAATGATCGCGGCCGGGTGGGGCATTGTGATTTTCACCGCGGCCTGTCACACGGTCCCGTCGCTGCCGCCCCAGGGGCAGAGTTCCTTCTCGGTCGTGATTCCGCCGACTCCGCCGATGGCGGCGGGGGTGAGCACCGCGGAGGAGCCGCCCGATCGGCGGCGCTTCGTCGATGCGGCGCCGATCCCTCCGTTGGGGCTGCCGACCTATCCGGCGGATGCGTTGGCGGCGGACGCGGGCTGGGTGGTAGTGGGGGTGCGGATAACCATCGACGAGCACGGCCGGGTGGCGGAGGTCCGCCAAAGTCCGGTCAGCATGACGACCCCAAGCGCCTACGCCGATTCGTTTTGGGCGGCCGTGGAGACGGCGGTCCGACAATGGCGTTTTTGTCCCGCCCAATACCGCGAGGAACATCGGCGAACCGTCGACGGCCATACGGCCTGGGAACTAACGGGCGTTGAACAGACTCCGTCGACTTCGGATCTGTCATTTAACTTCACCGCGACCGGTCAGGTGCTCCCGGGCAGCGGCCGGTGATCCTGACCGGCCGGCCAAGCACGGCGCGAAAGCTTTTGACAGTGGGGTGATCCTGGCCAACGTTCCTTCTTCCTCCTTGTTGCAGGGTGGAGCAGCCTGGTAGCTCGTCAGGCTCATAAAGGGTTGAAACCTCTCCCGAACACCCGAAAGCGACATGAGGCGACCTCCGGATGACACTATGCTGCATCCAGATACGTGAGCCAAAGTTGCAAGTTTTAGAACTGCGACATGAGGCGACTTTGGACGACTTCGGGACAAAATCCCCGTAAAATTCGACGTAATTTTCGACTGAAATGGCCTGCCAAAAACCCTGATTGCAGGGGCCAAGCAAGAACCGCACTTGCGGACGATCTTCTCAGAGCAGGGCTTGCTACACGGACGACGGCATCGTAATCTGCAGTTGTCGTGAAGAACATTCTCGAAGGAAAAGAAGAGAAGGTCGACGGTGACCATACAACGGCCGCAAAAAGAAGAGTCCTGAGTTATCGCCTGAAAAAGCATCCAGTCTCTGGCCTTTCCGTGATGGTCTCGATTAAACCTACAAAACGGAAGATTCCTGCGGCGGATGTTGCCCGACTTAATTCTGAGCTTTTGTGTTAAGGGCTTATCCGGAGGTCCTGACCGTAAGTTGGGAATCTGCCGGCTGCATCGGCATCTAGAACTACGCGGCATGGCGGATTCCCGCACCCGGAGAATCTGGACGGATTGTCCCTACTGCCTCTAACAGTACAAAATTTGGCTAGCAGGCCTTAACGGCCGTTGGCCGATCAGTGATCTTATCGCCCAGGCGCATCGCCTTCACGGCATCAATGTAGTGATAGCTTTGCGGCGGCCGAATCCGTGCTCGGCGCAGGGCGGCGAGGGAAACGGGGGCCAGTTTCCAGACGCGGCGAACGACGATGCCGTAGGCACACTTCGAGCCACGGAAATACTGATCGAACTCAGTCTTGGTAATGCCCGCGGTGCGCCGGACGCTCTGCCACAGGGCGGCCGGGCGGGCTTCCAGCACACGCTCGACCTCGAAAGCGCCTTCGAGGGCGGAGCGGGGAGAGGTTACATAAACGAGTATCAGATCGCCGGCGGTGACGCGGGGCCGGACCCGGCGTAGTTCCACGCCTTTGGACTTGGCAAAGATCGCATCGGCGAAACGAGGTTTGATGGAGAGGAGGAGGGCGTTTCCGGTCATGGGCGTTGGTGGCCGAGCTGGTAGATTTTTTCGAATTGGGCTTCGTCGATCCGGGTCGGCGATTGGAACGTGGAGGTTATCCCCAGGCTTCGCAAGGCGGAGAGGTCGACCGGCTGGGTGAACAGTTCAGTGTCGGCGAAGCGGAGGGCCATCACCGCGCCCTGGGGATCGCGGCCGGCGGTCTCAAAGACCTCACGCCACTCGTAGATGCCGATGCGACGATACCGGCCGTAGAGCGATTTGGCCGCGCCGGTCTCCACTTGGATGAGGCGGGAGCAGGCGCGCACCGCCATGGTGCCCGTGGTGGACCCGTCCTTGGTGACATACCACAGTAGCCGGGCCGGGGCGACGAGACCGGCTTTGCGGGCGCTGCGGTAATAGACGTTCTCACGGTTGAGGGCGAGGCGGGCAAAAGCCCCAAAGAGTTCGTCCGCGGCGAGGCTGGAATCGAAGAGTTGGGCGGCCCAGGTTGGGTCGATGGCAACGACATAGGTGGGAATGGATTCGTTCAGCACCTTGGCGGGCCAAAATCGCTCTTCCAGCTGACTCGCTGGCGCGGTCTCCCAGGAGCTGGGCGAGGATGGACTGAGCCGCGCGAGAAGACTGGGCCGGTCGCCGACGGCGGAGGGAGTAAGCCGCTCCCAGCCAGCGGGCCCTATGGTGAAATGCAGTTCCTGCAGGGCTTCGCCAAGGAGGGGTGTCAAATTCGGGTCGGTCACTTGCAAGGCTTGGCGACCGCTGGCGGCGCTGGCTTGAACCGCCATGAGCAAAAGATGCCGGGCCAGCGTGCGGGCGAGTGGGTGCGGCCGGATCCGCAGCAGGAGGATGCGGGTGGCGGCGGGCTCCTGCACGGTCACTTGCAGGGCGAGCGGAACACCCGCTTCGTCGCGCACGACCTTGATTTCGCTGGGGGGCGAGGACCGAACTTTGGCCAGGTGCGAGCGGATTTCGGCCAGCAGCCCGGCCTTCTTCTCACCTTGCTGCGGGGACTGCATGGCCTCGGCCATGGACTCGGCTTCGGTGGCGCGGAGCGGTGTGAAGGTGAGCGCGGTCGCGGAAAGGCGGAGGGGTTGATAGGCGCTGGCCCGCTCCGTTTCGTCCAGATGGCTCGAAAGCTCGGTCGGCCGGCGGACGCGGATGCCCAGACGGGCTTCGATCTCCACAGCGGCCTCGAGGAGTTCGCCGTCGCGGGTGACGAAGACGTCCGCGCTCGCGGCGGCAGCGCGCGCCATCTGCCGGCGGTCGGATTTCTTGCTCTCGGAATCGGGGGTGCCTTGGAGAATTTCTTGGAGGATCGTCTCATTGGCCGTGGCGCGCGGCGCGTCATAGGTCAATTCCGGATAGGAATTCGCGATGCGGTGGTATTCCTCGCGATGGCTGCCAGTTTCGCAACGGTTGATCTCATTGTGCAACTCGTCGATCACGCAGAGCTGGACCGCATCGTCCATCCACGGTTCGCGTAGCACCAGGGACTCCTCGCTGCGGTTCCCGTCCCGGCCGTGCAGGTCATAGAAAATGTTGGCGTCGATCACCGCCTTAAGGCGGGAGTCGTCCTCGTCGGCCGCCGCCATTGTGAATAGATCGAGTTCGCCGTAGCTGTGGACCCAGACGGTGAGTTCACTGACTTCCGTACCGCGCCCGCGCACATCGCCGCGGGCGACGAAACCGAGCCGCTGCCAGAGGGCCTCGGCATGATAGTCCCGGCGGCATTTCAGCCGCAGGCTGGAATATTGTTGGGTCCGACCGTGCTGCTTGAGCCAGGCGATCAGGACGTCGGAACAACCTTTGCCCCGGGCCAGCGGGCTGGTGCAGAGGTGGACAATGGCCGCGGAATTGAGTCGTCGCTGCACGCGAAAGGTCAGGTAGCCGGCTACGGTGCCGTCGGACGCGAGCGCGACGACGAGGCGTCCCTGAGCGGTGCAGTCCTCGAAAGCGCCTTCGGGGAACAGGCCCAGGGTCTTGCGATTGGCGCCCCACAGCGTGACCACCTCACGCAGACGGGCGTCGCCGGGCATAAGAACGGCGGTAGTCCAACTGGGCGGCGGGCAAAGGCCGTCAGGCACTGGTTGGCTCATGGGGTGTTAAGGCACAGCATATCTAACACCCCGGGCGATGGTGTCACCCCTGAACGGGACCCGGCGGCGGACGAGACGAAGCAATGTTTACCACTACGCCGGGGCAGAGCTGGATGCAGCGGAGAATCTCATGCCATTCCGCGTCTTCATCGAAGCAGGAGACAAGCCAGCGTGTCAGGTCAATGAATTCGCGGAGCCGGATGAGCTTCGCACTTTCGTGGGCGAACCGGCGGGCATCGGGCGTAAACGAGGGATTGGTGAGAGGAGCCCGGAGCTGAACGGATGTTGCTCAGCAACGTGTACCGCCTTAAGGACAGTAACTCGCCATGCCCCTCGCGCCACAAGTCCGTGGAATGTTGCTTGAAGAGTTTCTGCTACAGCTACTCCGCACCTCCGGATACATTCCCATTGAGGCAAGCAATGCTGACCACACGTTAAAAGCGGGAGCGTCTGGGCTCGAGATTATGGGGCGCGGAACCGAGCACCAGATCGATGCCATTGCTGATTACCGCCTAACCCACCCTTTTGGGTATCGGCAACGGCTTCTCGTTGAAGCGAAATTCTACAAAGACCGGTCAGGTATCGAGGTCATTCGAAATGCCGTCGGAGTTCTCAAGGACGTTTCGGAATTTTGGCGAAAAGGTGACCGCGAACGCTTCCACTACCACTACGCGGTATTCAGTGCTTCCGGCTTCACGCCGCGCGCGGAGGCTTATGCGTTCGCGCACGATGTCTATCCGATTCCGCTTTGGAGGTCTGCATACCTTCGCAACGTAATCCATGCGCTTTGGGGCATCCGTGAGGGATCGCTGCGGAGAATGCGCACATCCCGGCCTGGATATCTAAAGGATTTGCGGGCAGTTGTTCGGTCTTCCCTCCGCAACCGCGCTCGGACCTCAGAAGAGCTTGCCACCATTTTGGAAGAATACGCAGCTAGGACATTATTCGATAATTTCCTGACCGAAGCTCAACGAGTGTCTGGAGCATTGTTGGCGGTTACCGCTTCTGGATTTGTTATTATGCTTGTCCCTCCTGGTGAAGGATTGGCTACCAATGACGGTGTCGCTGGAAACATTGAACGCGCGCGACAAGGAGACCTCAGGATCCATCTTCGGACAGTAAGAAGTGGGCTATTTTGGTTCTTAGAAACCCGGGCTGGCGAAAGACTCTTCTCATTAGACATTCCGCCGGAACTCTTCCGAAAATACGAAAGACCGGATGGACAGCGCCAAACGTGGTATCAGGCAAAGCATGACGAGTTGCGGCATCTTCAAGTCGTATGGGCGCCAAACGGAGTCGATGGTCCACTGCGATTGGAGCACTTTGAACTGAGTGCCCAATGGCTCCAGGAGGTTCGTGAAGGTCTCCAACGCATGCACGAAACGTGACGATGGTGTCAACATTGCGTACGATTATTCCATCAACGATAACTCCGCGAGCCGTCGCGGCGAGCTGACATTTCAAGACGTTCTGACCCGGTACCAGGCGAAAATTTTGGCCCCTCTCAGGATGATCGCTTATACGGCACAAACGCCGAGCCGCGCTTCAGCGCAGCCAAAGATTACGGGCATCCTCTTCGCTTTGTGCCCGAGCTGCATCCCACTGCTCCAACTCACCCTTAACTTTGGAGTAAAACTCGGCCCAAAAGTGATCCAAGTCTGCACGATCCTTGAATACCGGCTCCGCAGTCTCGGGGTGCCCCGGCGCGATCTCGAGGTTTATCGGATCATCTGGCATATTCAGATCTCGAGGAGATTGCTTCGCAGCAGCGGATAGGGATTAGGGGCATCAATCGACCATTCTTTCAATTTCTGAGATTGATTCAGAGCCGAGCCAAGATCAACCCAAAGCTTTTCCGGGTAATGGACAGCAATAAACCCGGATGGTTCAAAGGCGTTACGAGTAGCGTCCCATAGGACCTCACCCCAGATCTGCTGTTCGCCCGGGCGATACAAAGATGGAGTGCTGAGTTCGCAAACCCAGATGAAATGTGGCAGCGGCAGGTCATGGTAAACGGCTCGGACGAGTTCGCCGCCCATGCCACGTTCCTCTAGGTGATTTTTGAACGACTTGCACGTAGTCAGGAACTGCCGCAGTAGAATCGGCTCCTGCGGCCCCAGAGTGGGGCTGCGGGCCTCGATGCCTAGCTGATGGTCACCAAGCAGGGTCTGCACGAGCGAGGCAAATTCCTCGGCCGCGAGAAATACCTTCTCGGGCAGCGGAACTGCGAATGCTAGAATTTCCGAGGTCTTGTAATTCGAGCACATGGGATGCTTCGGCTCCGCCTCCTCCGTTGCGCCGATCCGCTGGTAGGGGAAGTGATTGTCGTCGTTTACGACGAAACCCCGGTTAAAGAAGCTGGTCTTAACCCATTTCTCTCCTTTAGGGACTGCCAGGGAATAATCTGAATAATGGCCAAGTGCCACGACGACGTGGTTCTTAAGCGTGGCGAAGACGGGGAAGCCCGATTCGATGTACGTGTAAAGGAGATCCTCGAAGGTTTCTTTGAAGCTGCTCCGCGAGTATGTCATCGGCGCGAATCCCTCCCGCCGCAAGGTTTCCGCCATTTGCCAGAGGTGCAGGCCCCGGGATGGATAAACCCGTTCGCCCCTGGCGTAATTTTGCGTCGCGGTCGTAATCTCGAAAGGATAAATCTCACGATATCTCGGATACCGGTTGCTGAAGTAGCGCATCACCATCCAGGTGGCCGACTCCGCGCACACTGTCGCGTCGACGTCCTGGCTGATGAACGGAAAGCCCTCGACCCTGAGCTCCGTACCTTGGATCGAGACCTTCTCCCGGCACCGGCAAATCGTCCCGACGACCCCTTTTATAAACGATGGGTTCAAGAATGTCCGCCCGATGCAGTTTGGCCTCGTCGGCCGGATGACCGAATAGCCGATGTAGCCTTTTTCGCCCACTGCATTTTTCCGGATTTCGTCCGTCACCAGCACACTGCGAAAAAAGTGGAGGCGAACGGTGCGCGCCGAGGGTGTGACAAACTTCTTTGAATGAAAGCCGGAGAAGGTATCCCGGTAGTCGCGGTCAATGTAGTGTTTTTCAACGACGATGCAGCCGACAGAGCCATCGAGGAGTCTTTTGAATTTGTTGAGCCCGCCGTTGGTGAGGTATCCGAGGCAGACGGATGGCAGCCGCTCCCATTTGTCTGCGGCGTCAAACTGGATGACAGTCAGAAGGCCATGCTCGTTCTCGATCATGATGCGGGGCGGGGATAGGGCAAATTAGCCTGGATCGCAGCAAATATCCGTCGAGCCCGAAATCAGACTCCCGGCATTAACACGGTTGTCGCTTTGAGCGCTTGAACGACATGGATCAGGACAAACACCTGGTGGGTCTGTGTGAACGCCTCAGCCACGCAGTTATGGCGATCGCCATTGTCGTCGACCAGTTCGAGTCGGCGTTGGCCGGAGGCCCGACGCTTTCCGATCGGAATCATGCGGCCGATTGCGTCGTCGGGAGTGAACGATTCCTGCCATTGGCAGGCGGAGAACTGGGCCTCGAAGGTATCTGATGTAACCACACGGCGCAATGTGGCACGAAAACCGTCTCCAGAAATGAGTTCGGGCGGATTTATGACCAACACGGCGCACGTCCGGTAATTCTTGGAGATGTACTGGCGGACCGAAGAGTAAATCGACGCGCCGTATTTACGGCTCAATTTGACCGGGGTCATGATTCCGAAATCGAAGCCTGCGGCTTCCTCTGAGAAAGCGTCATTTTGAAATAAAACTTCTGAGGCGAAAACGTTCGCCTCCCGATCGAAAAGCTCCGCAACTTCTGGGTCGAGCGAACGCTCGCAGTCCTCCACCACGGCATACATCCGCCGCTGCCACCCCAAGTATCCATGGGCGGCTTCGTGCAGGCGGACAAAAGTCTGCTTCACCCGCTGCATCTGCCGGTCTATAAAGACCAGGCCCTCCCGCGCATCGAAGAGTCCAAGAACCTTGGTGAGCGCTGAACGCAGCCCCGCACCGGCCTTTTTCCGCATCTTAGCGAGAAAGCCGGTTTCGTTCAAAAAATCCTCCTCCACCTCCTGGACGCGAGCAACTACCATGATGTCGGCGACCGGCGTGGGGAAACGACCCAAGGCGCCTGCCCTTTCCAAGGCGAGCCGTGCCTCTCGCCGGATCATGGCGAGCTGATCCGGAGTTAAACTGCTGTCATCGGCCTTTCTCACGTGGGTTTATCGTCCTCCAGTATGCAAGGTACTTGAGCAATTCACGCTCCTCCTCCGTTGTCAGGTGGTCGATGGAATGGGTTGCCACTCGGCCATGCTTAGCGGCCCGTCCTGTGGGGACCGCAGTCGGCGGGATGTATCCTGCCCGCTCCATGAGTTTCTCATAGGAGATATGATAGGCGCTGGCCAAGGCGTGCAGGATATGCGGCGAGGGCTTGGCGATCTTGCCGTTCTCCAGCTGGCTTAGATACGCGTTCGAGACCTGGTTGTCCGTCACTTCCTCGACTGCGCGTAGTGAAAATTCGAGTCCGGCTCGCACGCTCTTCAGGTATGCGCCGAGCGCTTCGGCTCTGCTTTGCTCGTTGGTGGGTTCGTCCATGTTTCGCCTCCTATCCCAACCTAAAGTCCTCTGCTAAGGGAAGCAAGCATGCAAAATAATTGCTTGACATCTTTAGCACGTTCATCGAGTTTTGCGTGAACCTAAAACAAAGGACATTTATGGAATCGACCGAAAAACACCACGAGGCGACCTTCGTCGTCTTCATCGAGGGGAAAGAGCACACCCTGAGCCAAGAGATCATCACCGTACAAGAAATCGCCTGCCTGGGGGGATGGGAGTTGAGCGTAGGCGTGATTGAGATCGACCACGACAACAACGAACGCACGCTAGGAGCGGAAGAGAAGATCGACCTCAAACACCATCACAGCTACGGGAAGAAGCATCGCTGGAAGCGGGGCTAAGATGCGGACGCGGATCGAGCAAGAACTGGCTCTATTGCGTGGGGCCTATCCGGAGGTCGAGCACTTGGAGTCCAACGGGGAGGACTGGTTCCGGCTTCCGGCCTATCCTTTTCCCGATGGATGGCGAATGGGCGATAATACCATCGAGAAGAGTCCAGTGGTTTTCAAGCTGACCGCCACCTATCCAACAGCTCAACCGTACGGCTTTATGGCTCCCAACGGAATCAATTTCAAGGGCGCGGCGCCGGGCAATTGCGGCCTGGTGCCCACGTCCGCGTTCCCGGGTACCTGGATCCAGTTCTCCTGGCAACCAGATGGCAATTGGGAGCCGAAAAGCGAAGCCGCCGGCGGTTCAAATATCTTGTCCTGGGTTCGAAGCTTTGCACAGCGGCTCAAAGAAGGCGCATGAAAACACAGATCAATCTTCCCGCCGCCGCGTTGGCTGACCTCATGCAGCACCTCCTTCCTCCGGACGCCAGACGGGAAGAAGGGGCTTTTGTCTTTGCCGCGCCGCAAAAATCAGATGGGCAGCTTTGTTTTCGCTTCATCGAGGCGGTCAAACTTTGCCCTGCGGACTACGCCGCCCAATATTCCGATTACTTGGAACTAACCGACGAGGCCCGTGCCCGCCTTATCAAGCGGGCACATGACTTGGACGCCTCGATTGTTGAGATACATTCTCACTTGGGTCCTTGGCGGGCTTCCTTTTCGTATTCGGATATCGCAGGCCTTAAGGAGACAGTGCCCCATATGTGGTGGCGACTGCGCGGCCGGCCGTACGCCGCCTTGGTCTTTGCTCGCGACGGCTTCGACGCCCTCGTATGGTCAGACAATCCAGACAAACCAGTGGCCCTGGACGGACTGGTCGCCGGTGACCGCGTCCTCAAACCCACCAACTCCACTCTGGAGGAATGGATATGATATGAGTGACCAGCGTTACGACCGGAATATTCTCCTATTTGGCGCCGAAGGCCAAGCGAAGCTTCGCGCCACGCGCGTCGCCGTGGTCGGAGTAGGAGGATTGGGTAGCCCAATCGTCCAACATCTGGCGCTGCTTGGTGTCGGTGAGATCCTGCTGATTGATCCCGAAGAATTGGACGACACGAATCGCAATCGGTTTGTCGGCGCCAAAGCTGCTGACCCCGTCCCCGGAAGCCCCAAGGTATCGCTTTCAGCGCGTCTCGTCGTCGAGATCAATCCCGAAGTTGCCGTAACACCTGTTCCCTATGGCCTCATATCTCCTCAGTCCTTCGACGCGCTTAAGGCAGCCGATTGGGTGATCGGTGGTTTTGACCACGATGGCCCCCGCTTCATCCTAAACGAAATTTGCGCAGCATATGCCAAACCCTACATCGACTTGGCTTCGGACGTTCCAGAGGCTGGGGTTTACGGAGGACATGTATGCGTGGCATATGATGGCCAAGGCTGTCTTAGCTGCCTCGACCTGCTGGACATGGCCGCAGTGGAGCGGTATCTCGCTTCTCCTCAGGAACGCGCGGCGAAGGATGCGATTTACGGCATCGCCAGAGCCGCTTTGGCTGAGAAAAAGGGGCCCTCTGTATCCCCTATCAATGGCGTCGTAGCTGCGCTCGGTGCGACAGAATTTATGGTTGCCGTTACGGGAATGCGTCCGCCTCGGCTCTTCCTCAACTATTATGGGCATTTTGGAAAAGTGAGCGACGCGAGTGCCACCGCGCGAAAGCCATACTGCCATTTTTGCCAAGAGATCCGCGGCAACGCTGACGAAGCCGAACTCGATCGCTACCTCCGTATAACGCATCTTCGTCAGAACCGCGCCGGTACGACAATCTGACGGCCGATCAAATCCCCGACGAATAGGCCGACCGAACGCGCTAAATCTGATCTGGCGCCTCGATGAGATTTACCGCTGAGCCGGAACAAAAACGGAGTTTCCCCGTGCTCGGCTTTCCACTAACGTTTAACGGCGGTCTTTCATCCGGGACATGAACAAGCAATCGACCGTTTGCTTCGTCATTAAGAATTTGCCAAGTTCGTCCTCATGGGTGAACGAGGGTTTACCCGGCTCGGGACTCGTCTTAGTGATCAGCAGATAATCGTCGGGATCCTTCGCAGCGTAGAGAAGGTATCCATGCCACGTACCCGGCGCCGGGGACAGTGAAACCACCACGGGATTTCCACGCGACAGCTCGTCCCGGAACCTTTCGTGCATGCCGGTATACGGAAAGTCGAAATGTATCTTGTCGAACCAGACACGCTTGCGGCCGTACACCTTGATGCCCCCTATCGGATAGGGACCGAACCCCTTCTTATCGTTAAGGGGATTGGATTGCTCCGGATAACCGCTCCAACGCGAAGCTTGGAACCGGGTACGCTCGTACAACGGACCTTTTCTCGAGTTAGGCCAAATGCTGCCATGAGGAGCTCGATCGTAGCGGAGGCCAACTCCTCATCCCTGTTGGAATGACTCAAGAACACCGCCACAGAAGATGTCGCTTTACGCAGGCCCGGTTTGAAGGAGACCGTTCGACGCTGGCGGGGCGCCAGGCCTACCGCGGGCCCTAAAAGGTCAGCCCAAGCATCAATACTGGTGGAGGCCGCTCGCGATAACGCGCGTTGCCGTGCCTCCAGCCCCACCGGATATCGCGGCTGATAGCGGCGCGCGAGCATCGCCTCCAATCTCTCTCGTGCATCACCCGGCTGGCCGATGTCGTAAAAGCCTTTCGGTATTCCAGCTTCCCATCCCACGAAAATCGGCGAACCATATCCCAGGTTCATCATTTCGAATGGATGAAACGACAGCAATCGCCCAAGATTTCTCATCTCAATCGGATTCATTCCCGTCTGCCGGGCCACTTCCTCGCTAGCGAAGTTTTTCGTGCGCGCCGAATCGGCCTTGAAGGCCTCGCGCATGAATTCCCAAAATCTCGCCAATAGGTCCAGCCATTCCTCCCCTCGCGACGACGAAAGGACGCCGAACAGACGCAATTCGTAGTTCGGGTCGTGCGAGGGATCGCATTCCATGAGATAGGCGTCGTTCAGCGCGCTTTCCGCCCATACAACCCGTTCCTTGCCGCATTTGTCGTACACCGCGCGAGCCGGTGGCCATTTCTCAGCCGCCGACCAGTGCTCCCACAAGAAATCGAAAATCGGACGCGCCCGCGTGGCGCGTTTTCGAATTCTTGACAGTGACTCCATAGCCCAACTCTGGTCGGAACGAATCGTCACCGCAACGGCAGACTGGTCACGCGCTTAAGGTCCTCGAATGGGTCAGGGCCATTCGGAGCCTATAGCACCTGGCGTCGCCGGGCGAATAAGCCGGGTGGCGCTGCACTTTGGCTGGAGCTGGCGAACCGAGCTGATAGCTGTCGGTCAATGGCGTCACGGAATGATTTCAGCGCAAAGACCAGGACCGCGCTCGGGCTGCGTTCGGGCTTTGCCTGCGCGATTTGCAAGTGCGGCACCGTTGGGCCGAGCCAGAAGTCGCCGTATGCGGTCACCAATGTCGGGGTAGCGGCTCATATTTCAGCCGCCCGGCCGGGTGGCGCGCGCTACAATCCTAAGCTTTCGACTGCGGCACGCTCAGGCATCGAGAACGGCATCTGGCTTTGCCAGACCCACGCCAAGATGATCGACGACGATGCCGTGACCTGGACGATGGAACGCTTACTGGAGGTGAAGCAGGCGCGCGAGGAGGTGGCCTATCGGGAAATCGGCATCCGCGTGGAGCACACGACAGTCGGTGGGGGTGCTTCCAATGAAGTCCAGGAATACGGCTTTGCCGTTGTGGGTGAACTGGTTCCGGCCTACCGGGCCATCCTCGGGCCGATGCTGGCCGACAAGGTCCTGACCGATAAATCCGAGCTGGGCGTCTTGATGTGCGGTTCCCCAATGGCGGACGGTTCAAGAATTGGCGGCGCTCCTTGGACCGTTTTCGTACAGCCCGACTGGCTGCGGTGGGTTTTGGCCGGCAAGTCGGCCAAATTTACGATCAATGGCGAAGTGCCCCCCGAGCACATCTACGGGAAAATACCGGCGTGGCCCGATGACTTCTTCGAGTTCCTGACGGCGCTGGTGAAGGCAAAAGTCACCTTTGCCTGGCGCCGCTCCCCGCATGGTTATCTGGCATTGTCCCAAGAACCACGGCGGGCAGTCTAAACTTCTACCCCCCGCGATTCGGAATCCATTCTACCCATGCCCGACAAGCCAAAAAAAACCGACTACGCGGCCCGATTGGCGGCCAAGGTGTATCATCTGCAGGCGCGCCTGCACGAAAACCTATCGCGCGTGGAACGTCTAATCCAGGTTCATCAAAAAGTTGATGGCGGCCGGGCAAAGGGAAAGCCCGCCAAGGGGGATATTTTACGCTCGGCCGTGGTTTTCTTGCACGCCGCCCTCGAGGACTTCCTGCGCGGGGTTTCCATCGTCTACCTCCCGGATTCCAGCGAAGAGGCGCTGAATAAGATTCCGCTTCTTGGCTCCGATTCCCAGCGGCCGAAAAATATCGGCCTCGGTGCGCTGCTGGCCCATAAGCATCGCAAGGTTGGCAAACTGATTGAGCTGAGCGTGGCCGCGCACCTGCGGAAAACGAATTACAACAACTCGACCCAGATCGACGTGCTGCTGACGGATTGCGGCAAAACAAAGTGGCCGCACATCGGTGACACTTACGCGCCGCTGGACGAGTTGATGCAGCGCCGACATCGTATTGTGCACCGCGCTGACAGCACCGACACTCGCCAGAAGGGCAGCCAGAAGACCGCCCCGATTACCCTACCGCAAGTGAATGCCTGGGTCGCCGCCGTCCGTCACTTCGAGGAGGCCATCGTAAAAGGTATTATCAACAGCGAGCGCAGCGCAGCGCTAAAGGAAGGCTTTATCGCCTACCTCAAGACCCTGAATAAAAGCGAAATGGCCCATGAGGTGGACAGGCATGTGGCGGATGCCAGCGACGACATCATCGGCTCCGAGGAGGCCGGATCGGCCATGGCTGAAACCAACGCCTCGGGATTCTACGTCGATGATTATCAGGTGACCGACGTCGTAATCGATGAGTCGACCAAGGAGTGCCGCATCTCGGTCACCTGGCACGCCTCGGGCGATGCGGACCCGGACAAATCATATTTCGGAGACGAAATAGCAGGAACAGCCACGGGAATTTTGGATGATTTCGGAGACTTCCGCTTCGTGGAGGTTTCCGCCGGGCGGGTGGATGATGACGAAGAATATGATTAACTGCGCTTGCTGAAGATCTCCGGGGTCGGCGCAAATCGCGCATCGCGTCAGATTCTCTTAACGGCGTGAACTCATTCTCGATCGAGTCCTAAATTTTTACTTCCAATTTCCGACGATGACCGCCGAAATCCGTTGGATCCGAGATGGTACTGCCTCTCAACAGTATTTCCGTGCCGCTGTCGTGGGATGGCAGAATTCCTCGTACGCCGTTAGCCTTCAAATCCAAGCGTACAACGCCCTCACACTCAATCCTCCAGCTAATCCCGATGCCGCTCATCCCATGCGGGTGTTAGCCGCCCGCCGTCAAATTCTTTCCAGCATGTTGGAATTCAAAGGGAAACTCGATCAATGCATTGGCAAATTTAGGCAAAGAGGGATCGACTGCTCGGCAATCAATGAGGTGCGGAGATCTAGCCGAGCAAGATTAGACCGAGCTGAGTCGTGGAGGAATATTCGGAACCTCACGTTTCACTACGGGGACATCATCGAATTACCTGCGCAACTGATATCGACGTATCAAGAGATCGAAGCCATTTCCGATGCCGAGGTAAATGAAGTGTGGCACGCGATGCTCGATGTCGGACAACAGATTAGGCTAATTGCTTTGAATCACGTGTGACCTTGCAGGGCGATTATTTACCTAGGAGGAAAAAAATGCGGCGCATTTGGACGGCGTTCAAGGGATCGTCGAGATTTGCCGTAAGGATTTCTTCCTCTTCTTGTGCTATCGGCCCGTAAGGCAGGTCCGCCACCTCACAGACCTCCGCTGCGACAACCTCAACGTAATGGATTCTAGTCTTAGAAAAAGACGCACGATGCTGCGTCTAGAACCAATTGATACGGCCCTTCCGCATAACAAAATGACTCCGGCAGCCTTTTTGCCTCCAGACCGAGGGGTAGATGGAAACGTATCCCCCACGGTGAAGGTCCACACGCCAAGCGGGGCGTACCTGCTTCAACAGGTTGAGCTCAATGGTATCGCCGCATCCGCATGGGCAAAGCAGAGCGGCGCCCCAGAACTGACCATCTTCTCCGGCTAAATAGATTTTGCCCTTGGAAAGCGAGTCAGGGAACAAATCGACGCGCTCTACGCGGTAGAGTGGGGCGCCGGGCTTCTTGCGAACAGAGGGGCGGCGCCGAAGCCGAGCCACCAGGGCATCTCGTACCTCGGAAAGTACCTTCCGAATTCTTTTCACGAAATGGGATCTGAGCGGCTGAGCTCGGGCATTTCGAGCCGTGGCTCGACGTCTCCTTTTCCGATGTGTCGGAAGAATATGCGGCTAGGAACACTTTCCTCTTCGCGGTATTCAATGCCCTGAACAAAGCTCACTCGCACGACCGCCGAATCGGTATTCGGATCCAGCCGGTAAGGATGCAGGCGGGAAAGTAGTTCGTTCACGGCGACGCTCGCCATTTGCATGTTGATGCTGATGACGGCCGGCCGGTCCTCCTGAACGCCGTGGATGTAGCCAGCCCGAACCTGTTCCCGGTAGGCTTGAGGGTCCGTCCGCCGCAGTCCGTCGGCTTTCAGCTCTGTCATCGTGTAAACATTTCGGTCAACAAGCGTCGTGCCGTCCGGGCGAATGTAATGAACGGCCCCGCAGGCTTCATCGATCCCACCGTTCCCATCCGCTACGAGCTTAATGCCCAGGTCGAAATATGGGAGCAGGTAGAAGGCCGCCAAGCGGTTGAGTAGATGCCGACCCTCGATGCCGTCCATGCAGCCGAATACAACATCGCATGTGGCGACCGCTTCGACCGCCGCGCGGGAGACGAGATTCGCACAAAGGATCTCCACTTCCGTGCCGAATCCCATCCGCGCGATCGCGCGGGCCATAACCTCGACTTTGGGCCGGTGGAGATAGGCGTCTTCCAGCGTAGCGTTCAGAATCCTGTTCAGGTTTCGTTTTTCGACACGATCGGGATCTATGAGGATCAAGCGGCCCACGCCCAAGCGCGCAAGTTGTTCGATGAGAGGACTACCCGTACCGGAGCAACCGATAACGGCTATCGACAAGGTCCGCAGGCGCTCCGTCGTTCCCGCGCCGAATAGCTGCTGATGCCGCTCGACGAATGCCGGCAGTTCTCCGTGGGACGATCCAGGCCACAACAGAATGTCGCTTCCAGGAACTAGGATCGAGTCGAGCGGCTGGAACTTGCCGTCCGGCATGCCCGCTCGCCCGAACATCCGCCCGGTCGGAAGCATCACCGCGCTACAGTGGGGAAACTTGCTGTCGGTCCAGCCGAAAGCGGAGTTGAAATAGTCGTCGTCCGAGGCGTCATCGACCTCCGAGAATCGATCAAGGCCGCCCGGGTGGCTGTGCACCTTCAGTACGGCTAAGCCTCTATCTGAAGCTTCTTTAAGGAGTGGGACGAGCCGCTCTGTGGACCAAGTGACCCCGTCAGGCGAACGAACCTTACATTCGTTGTAAGGGATGGGAATCAACGTCCGAAGCGAGAGGGCGTGAACTTCACCATTGTCGCGGCGACCGCACAGTCCGACGGCAACGGCTTCGAGGCCGTCGCCGGGATAGAGGTGCTTGCGGAGTTCCTCGTGCTGCGTCTGGGTGAGCCGTAATTTGACCTTTTTCATGACGCGCCCGGCAACTCGCGGTCGAGCCAGTTCCGTACCTGGATCAGATGGGTGCAGACATTGTCCAGACCAGGACGCCAAGGATTGGCGGCGGTGCGGTGGCGAGACCATTGCTGATATTGCTTCTGTTCGAGCGCGAAGGGGGTAAGGGCTTTGATCTGGCGCCCGTTCTGAAGGGCAAGAGCGGGATGGAAATAGACCATGTCGATCTGGTCGTCCGGATAGGATGGGCCAATCCGAAGCGCGGCGTCCGCTGCAGGGACGTTGTATCCGGCCGGAATCGAGAAGCCGCGCACGACGACCCAATTTACCCTCTGCTCCACAATAGCGTCCCAAGCATAGCCGGCGCCATCCAGGCCGGCTACATCTTCCTCGTTGAGCTGGAACTCACGCCGCACCGTAGCCACCCTCGTTCGGATCTTTGGCGAGCGTTTGGAAGCGCTCGATCTCATGGTGTCGGAAATCGACAGTCTGGTCCGGCCCCACCGGCTCGACCCGGCCGTGGCTCAATTTTTGAGACAAAAGGTATTTTTCAGGGGTCTTGTCGACCAGCGCCAAGATCTGGCGACCGTCCATTTCCGGGACGGACACCTCCTTATAGACCTTGTCGATGCGGATTTTGTATCCTTTGGCGTGGGGCGGCTTTTTCTTTTTCTTGGCGTACTCCTCGATGTCGATGATCTCGTCGACGACGACGATTTCGACAGTGGCGATGTTTTCGTGGTGCTTATTTTCTTCGCTAGCGTTCATAATTTTTTCCTTGGTTGAGTTTTGAGAAACAGACCGAAAGTTGACCTAAGTGCGGATGGGAATTTCCACCACAGGCTTGAGCGGCTCCAGAATGGTGCGATACCGCTGCACGATCTGGTCGTAGAGATTCTTCGTCCTCGCCGAACTGACGGTCAGAACTAGAGCGTAGGGAATCTTCTCGGCGATTCGGGCGTTCCGGCCCCCGATGCGGGCGTTGTAATGGACGTCGAAGACGGGGTTACGCAGGCCTTTCGCGCGAATCCGCCGGCTCTTGCGCAGCGTCGTCTCCCATTTGTGCGCGTCCGACCGGAGCTCCGATTCCTCCGCGAACATGTCTTTGGCTTGGAAAAAATAGCTGGTGTTCGCGTGGAGTTGGTCGGCGTTCTTGCGTTTCTCATCGTGGGGCCGAAAACGCACCTCCAGGCCGCTGCGGGTATAATTGAGCGGATCTTGAGGGTCGGTTGGCGTGGCGAAACAGAAAGTTGCGGTCAATTCGACCAACCCGGCCATTTGCTGGGGAATCGGCAATTGCATCCGTACCCAACTCGCTGGCCGCAGCTCCCCCTGGTAAACAATATGCGCAGTATGCTGATCGGTGAGGGCGATATCCTGGAGTTCGTGCGGAATCCGCCCCCATCCGACCTCCGCCTTGTCATGGCCGCCGTCGTCGCACCCATGCACCAAAAGGGCTTTAATCGCCAGGGCCGAGAGCTGCGGACCAAAATGAGCTTTGAGGCCGATGCCGCTGCGTAGTGCCGTGGGTGCGGCGAAGCTCGTCCCGGTGATGGGCATGGCCGCCCCAGGCTTCTCCGCGTTCAAGACCCAGTACGGCTCGCGGCTAGAGCCGCCGAATGCCAGGCCGTCCGGCTTCATTATGCCTGGGCTGCGTCCTGGCCCAATCGAACTGTAACTCGCGCGGCGCCATCCGCTCGTCGTGCGATCGCAGGCGCCAATCGCAAGTGCATTGACGCAATCTGCCGGGGTTTGGATCCGCGCGTTGCCGGACGGCCAATCGCGATCGCCACCGTTGCCAACGGCGATCGTGGGGAGCGTGCGACCGTCAGAGAAAAGCTGGTCGAGGACCGCCGTCCAAGCGTGTACGTCGTTGTCCTCCATCGGTAGGTCTGGCCCGATGCTGAGGTTGACAAAATCGTATTTTTGGCGCGATTCGAGCACATCGCGGATTCGCGCCAGGACACTGTAGAGCTCCTGCTGATCGTCCTTCTGCGTATCGGCATCGAGGACCCGGTAGTGGTCGATCGGTGCGTAGGGCCGAGCGGCAACCACCCCATCCTGCATCGGTCCGAAAAGGAGCGCGGAAGTGACGGCGGTGCCATGGTTTTGAAATTCCGGCACGGGGTCGCCCACGTCCTTGGCCTTTTTCCGCGAGACCCAGGGATCCAACTTCGCGTCCGATCTTATTCCGCCGTCAAACACGGCGACGCGGATTTCGCGGTCAAGGGGACCCTGGGTGGGCAACTGGCAGACAAACGGCGTGTAGCCTGGCGTCGCTCGCACAACGGGCCGGAATTGCCGCAGCCGCGGCATCTCCCGGGCCAGCCGCAGAAAAGAGTACTTCACCACTTCGCCGGCAATCTCACGCGGCACACGCAAGGGCAGGAAGCAGAGTCCCTCCGCGAAGAAATTGCGCTTGTCGAAGTCGACTTTGAGCGAGAGCCGGTGCACGTAGGCTTCAAAACCTTCCAGGATGAAATTGTCGTCCCGCACCGGCCGTGCATGGAGGACAATCTCCAAGAGCGGCTCCACGTCGTCCGACCGGAACGGTTTTAGTTTCTCTTCGGGCGGCTGCACCCGCACATCCTCGATCTTGATCAAATCAGAGGCACCGACGCTCGTTTCCCCAATTCGATCGATGTCCCGCGCGAAGCGTTGAAAGCTGCGGCGCGGGCCGGCGACGAAGAGCTCGGATGTGGTGGCCGATGGCGGAGGCCGGGTCTTAGTCCATTTTTCGGGGGAAACCTCGCGCGCGCGGCTACCGACCGCGTCCAAGTCATAGGCCGCCAGTAATTCCGCAGGGTAGTAGCTCTTGGCGATGTAGGTTGGATGCAGGGTAACCAGGGCGACTGTCTGGTCCTCAGGGCAAACTTCCAAAGGGAGTTCAGCCAGCTCCCTCGCCGTCGCCTTGATTCGCGGTGCCAGTCGCCGACGCGCCTCCGCAAACGTATAAGGATGTTTCTTGGGCGCGCCGCCCAGCGGGGCGGCCAAGTCAGAGGCGAGCCGTTCGCCATAGCCGATGAGAAAATTTGAGTGTTCCGGCATGGTGAACTAGCCCTCGGCCGTTTCGTCGGGAGTACCGCCCGACTTAGTTCTCTTCCGAATCGTGTCACGGCTGACGCCCGTGAGCTCATGCACCTGGCGCTGCGAGACGCCCGCCTCGGTCAGAAACATCGCAATTTCGCCCCGTTCTCGCCGCGGAAGCGGTTCGACGCGGCCACGCACAACACCGACAAGCGCCTCGTTCAACGGCTGTTGATGAATGACAGCCGACCGTCGGGCCAGTGTTAGCTGGCGCTCGATATCACTGAACGAGAGGCCGCGCAGAGCCACGGCCACGGCATTTCGCCAGTGTGGGGAAGAACCTTCCGGACCAAGCAGGCTGTCGATTACCTGGCACACCGCCTCGTCTGTCGGCATGGGAAACTCCACACGAAGCTCAAACCGCCGCCACACCGCGGGGTCCAGGAGATCGGGATGGTTCGTAGCCGCGATTAGGAGTCCGCTGGCCGGCCAGTCGTCGATCTCCTGGAGCAGGACGGTCACCAGCCGTTTCAATTCCCCCACGTCCGTGGCGTCATCGCGCCGTTTGGCGATAGCGTCGAGTTCGTCCAGGAGAAGGACACAATCGATCCCTTTGGCGTAGTCCAGGACGTGGCGAATGTTCGTGCCAGTGCGGCCAAGAAAGCTGCTCATCACAGCAGAGAGATCGAGGGTCAGCAAGGGACGAGACAGTTCGCGGGCGAGCCAATGCGCAGCCAGGGATTTGCCGACACCTGGAGGCCCCGTGAAGATCACCGAGCGCGTGGGCAATAAGCCTTGTTTGGAGAGTTCGTCGGTTCGCTGCCGCTCAGATACAACCTGGCGCAAAATGCGCTCGACCGCCGGGTCCCAGATCGGCTCGACGTCTAGTCCTGGATTTTCTTCGACCCGCAGCAATTGCAGGCGAGTCTCCAAGTCGACCGGCACCGGCGCCGTGTCGGCTCTTCTCAATGGCGATTGTGGGCTGGGCGATTCCCGCAAAAGCGAGTTTAAGCTCGTCGAAATTTGGGGAACCGATGTGCGGTAGCGCCGAGCCAGACGCTGCACGTACACCTGTACATCTTGTCGCCGCCCCATAAGGGCGAGGCGAGCAAGCTGGACTAGTTCTTCTTCACGAATTTTATGTTGGTCCGTAGATTCCATTGTTCCTTGATCTGTAACGGTTGCTTGTATGGACTAATTGTCAACTAGTTTTAACAAACTAGTCCACTTTCCCGAAAATGTCCCATTTCTCACGCCAGGAGAATGATTTGAACCAATAAATCGTACCTATGCAGGCCACCAAAATGCTCTACGTCCGGAGGCATTGCTACAGTCCAAGCGAAAGGACACACCGTCATGAATCCCACAACCCGCGCCATCCTGCAGTCCATACTATCGAACGACCACGATCTTACCGGCCCCGAAAGCGAGGCTCTGCGACGAATTTCTTCCGGAGTACCAGCAGCGACCGATGATCCTGAACCATGCTTACTCCTAACCCAGAAGCAGGCCGCTCAGCAATTGAGCGTCAGCCGGATGACCCTATGGCGCCTGACGAAACAGGGTCTTCTCCGGCCGATCAGAATCACCCCCAGTACCTGGAGGTATCGGTATTCCGAGATTGCGGAATTTGCCCGTGCCGGTTGCCACGGGAAGAAGCCCGCAGCAACATCGGGGGCGCCGCGCCCAAATGATTCTGAAATTTTCAGTGAAACGAGACGTAGAAGCGGGTGTGTTGAAGCATCTTCGATCTTACCCAGTGATTGGAAACCACCGTGACCTTTTAAGATCAAGAATTCATAACCACTGCCCAAACAGGGCATTGGCGAAACCGTTTGACAGGGGTATCCTGCCCGCTAGGTTCTGCCTCCCAACTGTTGCAGGGTGGAGCAGCCTGGTAGCTCGTCAGGCTCATAACCTGAAGGTCGCTGGTTCAAATCCAGCCCCTGCACCCAATTTGAAACCTCCGGAAACCACCGGAGGTTTCTTGGTGTTAAGGGCTTGCGTGACGATACAGGTCGCTGACCGGGG
>Ga0182024_10001152_pt1 | contig 68432 bp, 56 predicted proteins | sample P32metaG_FD_120480 | JGI IMG/M metagenome (GOLD analysis project Ga0182024, IMG submission 120480) | Permafrost microbial communities from Stordalen Mire, Sweden - P3-2 metaG (Illumina Assembly) | ecosystem: Environmental > Terrestrial > Soil > Wetlands > Permafrost | place: Sweden: Stordalen...
GGACGCGCTAGATCGCGCCGTTGAGAGTGCCACACACTAGTGAAACTGTTGTACAATAGTGGTACAATTTGATATAAATCATCAAAAATCCAAGGAAAATGTGGCGGAGGCGTGTGGGAGTCGAACCCACCATTCGATCCGCAAAGGGCCGAATCGGCGGCTTTGAAGGCCGCGACAGTCACCGGACCATTTTCGCCTCCCCATGGATTATAGACCACCACGATTGGCCGTCCGGTCGACTCGCCGATTTTCTTGCGCTGATCTGCTGGATCGGACGGAACATTTTTGCGCATGCCAAACGATAGGTTTCAGCATGGCCTGCCACGTAGTCTAATTTAGCTCGCCATTTTTATGACGAGTGATCGACACTTTGCAATTCTAAGCGTGTGCCCGTTTCTGTTTTCGCGCTGACAGCACTACAAATGCGATAACTCCACCAATAGCCACAACTCCGAAACCCACATACAGATACGGATGCGCAGGATGAGCAATGAACCCTATGATTTGCCTGCCGTAACGCGCCGCCAGCAAGGCCAATAAGGTATACCGAATGGCCCGCCCCAATGTCAGCGCCGCCAGAAATTTCTGTGTCGGATATTGCGTGGCTCCCGCGGCAATCACAAAGGGCACCATAGGCACTGGCGGGGGAAGCAGCGCGGCGATGGCAATGGACCAGAATCCCCACCGCGAGAAAATTTCGATGATTCTTTCCGCTCGCGCCGCCGAAACTTTTCTCTTTAATGTTTCTTTGCCGCCTTTGTGCGCCAGCCGAAACGTCACCAGCGACCCGATCACCGACCCCAGCGTTGCCATCCCTGCATAGTAAAACCACAGTTTCGAGTCCCGTGCCGCCAGCACGATGGTCAGCACATCCATGCTGCCCGGAATCGGCACCACAGAAGCGTCCAGCAGGCCGAGTGGTATCAGTCCTACTCCACCCAACTGCGCAATCCAATGGCGAACGTCGTGCGCTACCGTTTGCGGCGCAACCCCTATTAGTACCCGGTAAACATCGCTCCAAGTCATGGCACATTCTGCCATGCTGTGGCAGCTTTCTAAAATGTTTTGCCGTATTCAGTAAACCAGGAAGGCACTTCGCTTCAAATCCAATCGCAGTCTCAAGCACTCCCCATCCATCAAACTGTCGCGACCTGCTGACTGCGTATCAAGGCCGCAACCAATTCATACAAGTCCGCGCTGGTACACACCTCATAATACGGATGCAACGACACCTCACCGACTTTTCCGTCCGCGTGTAGCTGCCGAGCGAATCCCTTGCGCAGCACCAGCAATTCCACCGACTCCCCCATCGGCACTTCCCCAAAAAACAACGTCACATTCTCTTTTCCCCACGGCATATCCAACTTAGTTTCGATCGAATCCAACGATATTTCGTCGCTCAATTTCTGGAAGCCTTCCTCGTTCAGCTCAATGCCATTCATGTTGTAGCGCACCAGAAATTCATCCAGTTCCTCAGGGGACGCCCCTTCCAATGCCGTCAAAAATTGAAATAACGAAAAATCCGAGGTCTGCTTCGTAAGCAGCCTTTTCGCCAATTTCGCGCATCCCGATAACCGATCAGACAGATTTAGGGCCTTGGAAATCATTATTTTCGAGTCTCCATCCGTCCAATACGTAGGCGCCGATCCCTGGTACGCCACCCCCACGCCAAGCTCGATCGCCGGCAAATCATTCGCAGCCGCGCGCTCGTTGTACGTCCCACACACCGATAAAATCTGCCGTGACAGAATGCATGCTTTAGCCACCGCTCGCGCGTACGCTAACGTCGTTTCCGTTTCGAATATCGCCAACACAATCGCGTCACCTTCAATGAATACTTTCTTCGCCGCATAGCGGTCCAACAGCTTTTTCACCGGTTCATGCAAATTCAAGCTGAAGTGCGAAGCCGGGCTTAGCCCCCGCGCCAGCAAATCCTGTGTCATCTTCGTCGATCCCCGCACATCCGCTTTTATGATCACGTGTGAAACCACATGGTCCGCCTTGGGCTTCTCTTCTTCCTGCAGCACGCATTCGTAGAGCTTGTTGTTCAGCCGCGACAATTCCCGTATTTGCTCGGTATTTACCGGGTGAATTCGCTCCATGCACGTCGTCAAATGTTCCGCATTGCGCAGATCACGCCGCAAACGCATAAAATCCCCTGCAAACTTTAGCACCAGTGCCTGCACTTCTTCCCGAGAGAAGCGATGTATCTTTTTGGACAGATCCTCGATCGGCTTAAGTGAAAGCTTCCGTGCCGGAACATGTTTCAACACTTGCTCCACGCGCTTTAACTCTTCCTTCGAGACCACCGCCTTGCGCAGCTGTTGTAAGTGCACCGGCGGGCTGTAGTCCGAGGCCAGCGAACGAACCTCGTACCCGGCCAGGATTTGATAAAGAATGTCGTTCTCTTCCAGTTTTTCTACCAGCTTCGTGAGCATCCCGGTTCGTTCCGCTGCAACTTCCGCCGCCGCCCCAGATGCGTCAAACAACAATTTGGCGTTGTCCGGATTATTCAAATAATCGCCCAGATCCCCTTGAAATTCCTTGTCCCAGAAATCAACTTTCTGTTTGGCCGCATCGATTTTGGGAGCCATCTGCTCCAGCTTCCCTTCCTGATACTTCCATCGCGACTCAATATCAGTTAGCGAGGCTCGCAAGTCTGAAGGATCCGCTGAGCCCAGAATTTTGTTCATGAAGCCGTCGCCACGTTCCAGCTTTTTTCGCAGTGCTCCAGCTTGCAGTTCGAGACTGCTGAGATCATTTCGCGTTATTTGTGTCTGCTCTAGCAGTTGTTCGAGTTCCTGCTTCGCTTCCACGTGTGCCGGATTCTGCTCAATGGCCAGTCCCGCATTTCGCAGCAGTTCCAGAAAGAGCCCGTCGACACTCTCGAAGCGGTCGGGGTCCCGGGAGTAGTTCCCCAAGAGAACGTAGTGATCCAGAAAGAAAGTATCGTCTTTCCCGCCGTCCAGAAAAATCAGCCGGTTCTTCAACATTTCATACAGCGGCGCGAAATCATCGCCAAACAACGCCCGCCGCGCCTTCGAAATCACGTTCTCTTCCACGTCAATGTGGATCTGCGCCACCTGCTGACCCACCGTCCGAATTACTGCCCGCCGCGCGGATTGCAATTCCGATAGCCGCGCCTTAATAACGTGGGCTTGTTGGCTCCGTTCAAAATGTTCCCCGCGTTGCCGGATCCACGCCTTTCCTTCCAGAATCACATTTGCAAATTGATTACCCAGTTCCGCCATGAGGAATTTCAGTAGCGTCAACCGGAACAGCAAGTCCATCTCGATATTTTTGTGATATTTCGCTTGCGTCAGGGCGCTTTGCAGCAGTTCCACCAGGAGCTTGCGGTATGCTGCGCTATCCGGCCCGCGGGTGGCTCGCAGCTCAATACCCGGAAAATACGCGGCCTTGGTGTTCTGGCGTATCAGGTCGAACAAATAATCACGCGCCGCCTGCGCGAATTTCGGACTTAGGTAAACGTCATGGTGAATGTTATCCACTCCAATGGATAACGACCCCATCGGTATGGTGACGTTGTATCTTTTGAGTTCCGTTCGCGCCGCTTCCGTCGCAATGGGCATCAGGGACACGTTGGCCAGGCACTCCACAAGAAGGGGCTAGTTCCAGTCTAGTCTCACGGCCCGGCACCGCAAGAATGTGAGATTTATGCGTAGCTAGAGAGTTAGCTACAAATAAGTATCAGCCTCCGAAGTTACCGTTAGCCGCCGCCTGTCCCCGTCCAGGTGCTCCAATCGCACTCGTATCTTCGGCCACGGCGACCTCAGCGGAAACCGCTCCGCCCACTCCACGATCAGCACCCCAGGCTGCTCGAAAACATCCTCCATCCCCAACGTTTCAAAGTCATGAAAATTCTCAATGCGATAGAGGTCCACGTGATACACCTTGCTGATGCTGCCATCCGGCCGCCCGTAAACGTGCACCAAAGTGAACGTCGGACTGGTTACCTCTTCCTCACTCGCCGCCCCAAGTCCGGAAACGATGCCTTTCGTCAGCGTCGTTTTGCCGCTGCCCAACTCGCCCGAAAGCAAAACCATAATTGGAGCCTTCAATCGTGCGGCAAATTGCCGCCCCCAATTCGTCGTCTCCTCCGCCGAGTGCGTAATCACTTCTTCAGCCAATCTTTTGCAGCTCCTGCAAAAGTTTCATGCGCGCTTCAGGAATCAAGGAAATCACATCATCGGCAATCAGCCCCGACGCATCCATTCTCGTCACACCGATGTCCGCCGCCAACCCATGCAAATACACGCCCAGCGCCAGCACTCTTAACCAATCCCCAGTTTTGAACTGCGCCGTAAGCGCCGCCAAAAGTCCTGTAAGCACATCCCCGGTGCCGCCCTTTGCCAACCCAGCATTTCCGGTCGTGTTTACAAAAACTTCTCCGGTCGGTGCCGCAATCAAGGTGTGAAAACCTTTCAAAATCACATACGCGTTCCATCGTTTCGCCGCATCTCGCGCAGCCTTCAACCGGTCACCCTGAACATCGGGTATCGATTTACCCAGCAGCCGCGCCATCTCTCCCGGATGAGGCGTAATCGCCAAAAATTTGCTCTTCCGCTGCACCAACTCGTCCGCGCGCCCGTCAAACGCATTCAACCCATCGGCATCCAGAATCACCGGGAGCTCCGTGGAGCTCACCATCGTTCGAATGCATTGCTGTGTTTGCGCTTCAGTTCCCAATCCCGGCCCAATCGCCAGTACACTTTTCCCGCTCTCAATTTTCTTCCACCGCTCGCCCTGCACATTTTTCAGCGCCACGGTTCCCGCCCGCGTTGCCTGCAACGGCACCGTCATATATTCCGGTTGCGCTCCAGCCACCACCGGTAAAACCACTACGGGCGTGGCAATCGTCACCAATCCCGCGCCTGCGCGTAGCGCCATACGTCCGCTCAGCACCGCCGCTCCGCTCTTTCCCAGCGCTCCGGCCACTAGCAGCACATGACCAAAAGTCCCCTTGTTCGAATCTGCCGCGCGCACCAGCGGCAACCTCGCAAATTCTTCCGCCGAAGCCCATCGCACGTCGCCCTTTCCCAACTCTTCCACCAACTCCGCTGGCGAACCGATTTGCCGCACCTCTAACGCCCCGGTGCACGCCGCATCCGCGCTCACCAATTGCCCAATTTTCGGAGCTGTGAACGTCACCGTTTGATGCGCGCGCAAAACTGGCCCCTCCGCCACTTCTCCGTCAGAAGGCAGCCCCGAAGGCATATCCACAGAAAGAATCAGGCTGGGACGCGCTGCCGTTGCATTCCTCGAAAACTCATTCACCGCCGTAATAGCTTTGCCCGTAATCCCAGTGACCACGCCACGCAATCCCGTTCCTAGCAAAGCATCTACAATCACGTCGGAGCTCGCGATCCTCCCGCTAACTCTTTCCCACTCACCCTCGCTATTCACCCCATTCACCGCGCCGCCGGCGCTAAGCCACCGCTGAAAGTTCTCGCCCGCATCCCCCGTCAATTTCGCGGGCTCCCCAAAAAAATAAACTGCCGCCTCAATACCCGCCGCCTTCAAATGACGAGCCACCACCAACCCGTCCCCGCCATTGTTCCCTTTCCCGCACAAGATCGAAATCTTCAATTCACGTCGCGACTCTGCCTCGCGTCCGCGGCCAAGCCATTGCAGGATTACCTCACATGCCTGCTGCCCGGCTGACTCCATCAGTTGTAATCCAGGAATACCAATGCGCGACGTGGTCTGTCGGTCGACCTCACGCATTTCCGCTGCGGTAAGTGCTTTCATGATTGATTTACTTCATTACGCGACGACTTGTTACGCAACGATTCGTTACACGACTACAGCATCCACCCGCCACTGACATTCATCACCTGTCCCGTGACGTACTCAGCTTCCTCGGATGCGAAAAACGCCACCGTCGCGGCCACATCTTCTACCGTCGGTGGGCGCCCGATGGGAAATCGCGCATCCCGCATGCTGCGCGCCTCGCTTAACGTCAACTCATTCTCATCAATACTCGAAGGGTTCACCACGTTAACCGTAATTCCGTTTTTCGCTTCTTCCAGCGCCAGTGAGCGTGACAACGCCACCACCGCCGCCTTGGCCGCCGCGTATGCGGAAATCTTCGCTTGCCCAAACGCTCGTTCCGCTCCTACCGCGCCCAGATTAATAATCCGTCCCCAGCGCCCTTTGCGCATGTGCGGTAACACCGCCCGGCACACATAAAGCGCCGTAAACAAATTAGAAGAAAAAATCCCGTGCCAGTCCTCCAGAGAACTTTCCGACACCGTGCCCCAGCGGAAATCCCCCACATTATTGACCACGATATCCAGTCGCCCGAAACGGTCCGCGACTGTCTTCACCAATTGCTCTGCACGCGCCGCATCGGAAATATCCGTCTCCACCGCCACGCACTCCACGCCCACCGCTTGGATTTGCCGCAAGGTTTGCTGCGCCGCCGCTTTATTCGAACGGTACGCGATAGCCACCCGCGCGCCATTCTGCCCCAGCCGCGTCGCGATTCCGCGCCCGATCCCGCGGCTTCCCCCCGTTACCAGCGCCACTCGATTGCGAAGCGACATTCGTCTCCCAGCCAAAGTATTTTCGAAAGCTAGCCAGTATAGCCCACGTCTCCCAATTTCCGTCCCCATACGTGCAACATCCCGGCTACCGTCTGAACACATCAAATTATAAGGATGGACCGTGCAGCGTGCCCTAGGTTCGCAGTTGAGTTATGAACCCAGGTCTTGGGGTTAGCCAATGCCGAGGCACTATGACGATTAGTAGTCGCCCTTACAACATCCAAAGAGTCGTCCCTGACAGTCGCTAGCATTTGTCGCGCGATTAGGTAGCCCATCCGCCGACCCACAGCGCCTGGCAGCAGGCCCCAGCATCGCAATCGGTGAAGTGTCCCGGCGTGCGCCAGGTGCGCCCTGAATACATCGAAATTTTTTGCAGAAGGAGACGATATGAAGCGAACGAAATTTCTGTCTTCATTCGCGATGGCTCTGGCATTCGCTGCACTTGCGAGCTGCGGTGCCAACGCGCAGCAGAGTTCCAACCCCGCCAATAAGGCCATCGCGCTTACCGGCCTTCCCGGCGTCAAGGACGACGCCAAAGGCACACTGACAGTCGAGAACGGAAAGTTGCATTTCACTCACTCCAAGAAAACCTCGGAGCTGACCGCGGCCGATATCGAAGACGTGGTCACCGGCGAAGACACCCAGGCATCGGTAGGAAAGACCATCAGTACCCTCAGCATGGCCGCACCCTATGGATCGGGCCGCTTTCTAGCGCTGTTTCGAACCAAGTTCGACACACTCACGCTTCGCTATCGCGATGAGAATGGCGCATTGCATGGCGTCATCTTTGCTCTACCCACCGGCGGCGCGGAGCCCATTAAGAAACAACTGCTGACTCAAGGAGCGCATACCTCAGTGGGCGAGGAGCGAGCGGCTGCCTCAGCCAATTCATCAAGTAAGGAGCAAAAACAATGAAACGCTATTCGAACGCAATTTTGTGCTTAGCGGTTGCGGCTCTGGCTTTCACGGCGCGCCCATTATCTGCGGGCGGAGCCAACCCAGTCAAAGCCAAGGCCTCTGCCATTCAGGTGGAAATGATCCGCTCGGATGAAATTAAGCTGTCTGCTGAATTCCAGATTTCGCTTTATGAAAATTTGATTCGCCAGCTCGAGAAGCAAGGTGGCTTTGAGCATGTGTATCGCGATGGCGACCGCCGAGCAGCGAACGCCCCCGACCTCGTCGTTCTGCACAGCACCGTTCGCGGTTTTAAAGAAGGCAGCGAACGTGCCCGTCGCGTGACCACCGTGGCCGGCGCCACTTCCATCACCATTCACTGCGAATTCAAAAGTACCGACGGGAAAGTGCTGCGCGAGAAAGACGTGAATGGTAAGGTGTGGTTCTTTGGAAGCAATCTTCGGGCGACCTACGACTTCGCAAAGAAAACCGCTCGCGTGGCTCACGACAACTTCAACTCTTCCGAACACAAATCGTGATGCACACGTAGGGCGCCCAGGTTCGTAGTTTAAGTATGACCTGGTCTCGGTGTTGCAGTCGCAACGCCTGAAAATTAACGGCACACAAAATCTTAGCCAGCCTCGGGGATGCGCCGCACTCCTTTCCGGAGCGGTCCATGGGGTTGCAAGGCCGTGCCACGTTAGCGTTGAAGTATGAACCGGCTTCTTCGCTTCACCCTCACTTTAATCGCGCCACAATCACCGTCATATCATCCGCTTGTTCCGCACTCCCAGCCCACTCCTCCGCCGCCGTCATCAACGATAGCGCCACGCTACTCGGTGGCGACGCTTGCACCCTCACCGCCGCCTCTTGCAACCGTCGAATCCCAAACTCTTCCCCATACACATTCTCCGGCTCTACCAGTCCATCGCTATAACCCACCAGCACAGCATCCCGCGGCACCATCAGCGAATTTTCTTCGTACGTACACTCCTCATACACCCCCAACACCATGCCTCCCTTATCCAGCCTCACCACATTGTTCTGGCTCAACAAGAACGAAGGCAGGTGCCCCGCATTGGTGTACCGCAGCGTCCGCGTCGCGCTGTCGTACACGCAAATAAAAAACGTAGCAAACCGATCGTCCGCGGTATTTCGCACCAGATGCTTGTTCAGCCGCGAAACCAATTCATCGGTCCCCAGGTGTTCGCTTCCCTCCATCAACAACTGACTCCGCAGCGCCGCCTGCAAGCTGGCCATTAACAACGCCGCTGAAATTCCCTTACCCGAAATGTCCGCAATCGCCACCGCAATATGCGTCGGCGTCAGTTGAATGAAATCATAATAATCGCCGCTCACCGATCGCGCCGCCTTGCAGATCGCCTCCACTTCCACTCCCGGAACCGATGGCAGCCGCTTAGGAAATAATTGGTCCTGCACTTCTCGTGCGATGGAAATTTCATTTTCTAGCCGCTGCCGTTGTTTTTGTTCCTCGATCAACCCGCTGATCGACCCCGTCATCAAATTGAACGATTCACCAAGCACTCCCAACTGATCTCGCCGGTCCACCCTTACGCGATGGGTCAAATCCCCGGATTGCACGTATTGCGTCGCTTGGTATAAGTCCGCGATGGCCGTGGTAATCGTACGGGTCATGCTGACCCCGGTAATTAACGCCGCAAGCTCGATGAGCAGAAATACCACGCCCACAATAATAAACAGCAGCAGGTACGAGTCTCGCAGCTCCCCAAGAGAATTAAATATCCGCGCACTCAAGCGCGATGGCCGCGCATTGGTGACCGCCAGAACCGGCCGGTCATGCTCCACCTTGCCGTCACCTCCCACGTAAACCGCATTAAGCCTGGACACCACGCCGACCGCCGGATCGATCCAAAAACCATGAGGCTGCAACACCCGCGCCCGCGCATTTATCCGGCCGCCAGCTGCGTAGCGCTCGCCTGCCGATCCGTAAATCGCCGTCTGTCGATCGCTGCCGGAAATTTTCTGCATCAAATTTAGTTGAATCGCGCCCACATCCGGCGCGATGGCCGAAAGCAGTTCCGGGCTAACCGGAACACGTAACTGCACTACCCTGACGCCCTCCTTTCCGTGGATCGCGCGGAGGCTCACCAGCGATAGTTCATCCTGTTCTTTGCCCTGTTCTTGAACTAGCCCTGCGTAGGAATCCCCACCGCGCGCCACTTTATGGAGCAACGTCACGTCGTCAGAAAATGTGATCTCTAATCCAGGCAGTTCACGATCATGCACGACATGCGATTGCCCAACCAGAACGCTCTCTAACTCTTCTTGGCTGCTTCCCCGCGCCACCGGCCCATGCGCCGCGGCGATATGCTCAGCCATATCCGCGATGGTATTAATCCGCGCATGAATATCTTCGTAAAGCAGGTAGGCACCCAGCTGCGAATATAAAATCCGGCCGGCGAGCGCAACCAAAGTAACAATCAGCAAAATGGGAACCAAGGCGATGAACAGGTAGGCCACAATCAAGCGGTTGCGCAAACTCCACAACAGTCGCGACCGCCACCACCCGATAAAACGAAATAGTAGGTAAAACAGGCATAGAACCGCTAAAAATTTTACAAAATTGGCGACATTCCCGCTAAGTTCAGCAATGGTAGCCACTGCGCCCAGTACAAAAATCACCAAGGCAACAATGTCAAAGCCGGATAGTCGGCGCCAGAACGTTTGCAAACTGGAAGAGAGGGAATTCATCGCCAAGTGTAGAACAACACTTTACCTGACTTTCACACGCTATGAGAACGCACTATAGCCCTAACAATGTGCCGCCAGCGAAACGCAACACCAAGTGCGGAGTTTGCCCCGTTTTTTTCAAGCAGTTCTAGGGATTGGGAACTTCGACTCGCTGTGGATTACTCACCCGGCTATGATGCCGGCTATACGTAAAATAAATCACCAGCCCGATCACCAGCCATACGATCAACCGCGCCCAGTTAACCCAACCCAGCTTGTACATCATGTAGCCGTTAAAAAGAATCCCCAGGATCGGCACCACTGGCACCCACGGCGTGCGAAACGGCCGCGCTTGCTCCGGATTCGTCCGCCGCAGCACCATGACCGCGATGCACACAATCACAAACGCCAGCAGCGTCCCGATATTCACCATTTTCCCTATATCATCAATCGGCGTCACGCTGCCCACAATCGCCGCCAGCAACCCCACCGCCATCGTGTTCTTATACGGTGTGCGAAATTTCGGGTGAATCGCTGCAAAAAATCTCTTGGGCAACAATCCATCGTTCGCCATGGCATACAGCACCCGCGTCTGCCCTAGTAACATAACCAACATCACGCTGGTAAGCCCTGCTAGTGCGCCCAGCGTAATGATGTGGGACGCCGTAGGAAGACCGCGATCTAGGAACGCCCGTGCAACAGGCGCCTCGATATTGACGTCCTGCCACCGCACCATGCCCGTCAGCACGCCCGCTACGGTAATATACAAAACCGTGCACACCAGCAACGACGCGATAATCCCAATCGGCAAGTCCCTTTGTGGGTTCTTCGCTTCCTGCGCCGTAGTCGAAACCGCGTCGAATCCGATATACGCAAAAAATATGTATGCCGCCGCCACGCTTATGCCACTAAAACCCATCGGAGCAAAACTGTGCCAATCGCTTCCCCAGTTCGCGACAGAAACGTATCGCGACCCTAATCCAATGACGAACAGGACCACCGAAACCTTGATCACCACAATCGTCGAGTTAAACCGCGCGCTCTCTTTTATTCCCACCACCAGAATCGCGGTGATCACCAGCGCAATAATAAACGCCGGCAAATTAAACCCAATCTCCATCCCAAAAATTCGCGGCGCGTTCATCAACTCATGCGCCCGCTGCAACAAATCCGGCGATTGCGTGGCCATGATGGAGCTGACCTTATCAAGAAACGCTTGCGTCCCAGGCACCAGCGTTGAATCCGAGCCAATTGCTAGCTCTCGCGCCACTACTTTTTCTGCGGTCGACAACGCCGTCCAGTGATCGTACGCCAACCACAGTGGCATTCGCAGATGAAACATATTCAAAAGCTCAATGAAATGGTTCGACCAGCCCGACGAAACCGTACTGGCGCCCATAGCGTATTCGAGCGTCAGATCCCACCCGATGATCCACGCGATCAATTCGCCAAGCGTGGCGTACGCGTAGGTATATGCGCTGCCCGCCAGCGGAATCATCGCTGCGAACTCCGCGTAGCACAGCGCCGCGAACGCGCATCCCATCCCGGAAAGCACGAATGACAGCATCAGTCCCGGTCCCGCGTAATGCGCGCCCAATCCCGCCATCACAAAAATACCTGCGCCAATCACCGCGCCTACGCCGAGAGCCGTTAGTTGAAAAGGTCCCAGCGTTCTTTTCAAGCTGTGCGAGCCCGCCTCCGCGGACTCCGCCATCAACATGCTCATCGATTTTTTTGCGAATAACGGATTGCCCATGCCAACAGTCTCCTGGAGAGGTTATCCCCACTGCTCAGGCCAAATTGGACTAGAACTGTGACATTGTAGGTTGATCCAAACCTTTTGCCCTACAACAAAATCACTTTGTGAATAAAATCCTGGGCCCTTGGAAGCCGACTCTGCGCAGCAGATTTTTCTCCCGCGCACATCTCAAAATCACTCCGCCACTCGCTCTGCTCGTCCCCGCCGCGACCACACCAGGTAAACCGGCACGCCCAGCAACACAATCAGCAATCCCGGCCAGGTAGTTTGCGTCTTGTACAAAAGCAGCACAAACATAATCGCCGACGCCGCCACAATATAAAGCAGTGGCACAAACGGATACCCGAATGCCCGGTAAGGCCTTTCTGCGTCAGGCCGCTTCCGTCGCAACACAAATATTCCCGCGATCGTCAGCGCATAAAATATCAGCACCGAGAAAACCACATAGTCCAGCAGATCGCTGTACAAATTCCCGTATGTGATCGTCCCCACGGCATCCACGTGCCGCGTCCGCAAAAGAATCAGCACAATAATCCACACGCACTGATAAATCAGCGCCACTGCGGGCACACCACGTTTATTCAAATTTCCAGTCGCCCGGAAAAACAACCCATCCTTTGCCATCGCATACGAAACTCGCGCACCCGCCAGAATCAACCCGTTATTACAACCAAACGTGGAAATAATAATCGCCACTGCCATGATCGACGCGCCCACCGGACCAAATACCGCATTCAACGCCGCCGACGCCACTCGATCATCTGGCGCATGCTGAATCTGCGCTAAAGGAAGCGCGCACAAATACGCCACATTCGCCAGCACGTACAACGTGATGACGATCATCGTTCCGAACGCCATCGACAACGCCACATCTCGCTTCGGATTCTTCACTTCTGCCGCCGTGAACCCAATGTTGTTCCAGGCATCGGCTGAAAAAAGCGATCCCACCTGCGCCACTCCGAACGCTACAAACAATCCAAACGCCCCGCTCGCCGCCGTAATCGTCGGCACAAGCCCGCGCAAAAAGTCCGCCCCAGGCTCAATTGGCTGCGCTCCGCGAATTGTCCAAAAGTGCGAAAAATTGTCGCTGATCGCCGCCGCGTTACGCCCCACAAACACGCAAAGAAAAATCAAGCCCAGCAGCGAAAGCGTCTTGGCGCTTGTAAAAATGTTCTGAATGATCTTCCCCAGCTGCACACCCAGCGTATTCAGAAACGTCAAAAAAATGATCATCAGCACAGCAACCAGCTGCTGCACCGACAAGCTAACGGCGTATTTTGAAGATACCGCCAGTGGATGCACCACCCACGTCTGTGGCGAGATCGCCGGCGCCAACACTCCCAGGTACCGTGCAAAACCGATGGCCACCGCCGCGATCGTGCCCGTTTGAATCACCAAAAATAATGTCCAGCCATAAAGAAAGCCCCATAGCGGCGAGTACGCTTCCCGTAAATAAATATATTGCCCGCCGGCATGCGGAAATAGCGCCGCCAGCTCCCCATAAGAGAGCGCCGCCGAAATCGTCAGCAACCCGGTAATGAGCCACGCAGTAAGCAAGCCGCCCGGGGATCCTGTCTGCCTGGCAATATCGGCAGCCACAATAAAAATCCCCGACCCGATCATCGATCCCACCACGATCATCGTGCCGTCAAACAACCCAATGGCACGCACAAATCCGCCTTCGCTTCGCGCCAAATTCGGTGTCGTCATGGTTTTAATCTCCGCCATGTTCAAGCACGCTGCAACGCAGTTCCAGAATCCAGCCCCTCCAACAAATCCACATACTGCCGCGCGCGTTTGCCTATATCTTCCGCGCCCAAAATATCGCTGATAACCGCCACCGAGTTCGCCCCTGCCTCGATCACTTCGGCTGATTGCTCTAGGGTAATCCCGCCAATGCCCACGATGGGTCTGTCCGTGATCCCGCGTGTCTCCCTTACCAACCCCACGCCAACCACCGGGTCGGGATTCTCTTTCGAGCCCGTCGCAAAAACCGGTCCAACCGCGATGTAATCCGCGGAAGTTTGCAGCGCCATACGGAATTGCCTGGCATTGTGAGTGGAAATCCCGACCCATTTCCCATCGCCCACCACTTCGCGTGCCTGCTCCACTCCCAAATCCTCTTGCCCCACATGCACACCGCCAGCGCCCACAAGCGCAGCCACATCGGCGCGGTCATTCACAATAAATTGCACTCCAAGGGGATTTAATAACGTGGCGAGCTCTCGAGCAGTCTCAAACAAGTCGCGCCCGGAAGCGCGCTTGTTCCGGTATTGGATCAAACGCACTCCCGCATCAACCAGCGTCTTTGCGCATTCTTTTGCGGGAATTTTCAACAATGCTGCGTCTAATATCACATACAGTCGCGGCAGAACAAGGCGCATCGCCACCTATTTCCCGCTAGTCCCCAGCAATCGATCGATAAAATGGGTATCAAATCGCCCCGCGGCAAAGTCCGGATCGGCAAGAATTCGCCGGTGCAACGGAATAGAAGTTTTGATTCCCTCGATCACGAACATTTCCAACGCCCGCTTCATTCGCCCAATGGCTTCCGCGCGATCGCGCCCCTTCACAATCAATTTCGCAATCATGGAGTCGTAGTACGGTGGGATCACCGCGTCGGCATGCGCCGCCGAATCCACCCGCACCCCGGTCCCGCCAGGCGCCTGAAAAATGGTAATGCGCCCCGCCGATGGCACAAACGTCTCCGGATCTTCCGCATTGATGCGGCATTCAATCGCGTGGCCCGAGAAGTGAATCTCCCCGGTTGCATCGTGCAACCGTTCTCCCGCCGCGATTCGAATCTGCGCTTTGATCAGGTCAACTCCAGTAACCAGCTCGGTAACCGGATGCTCCACCTGTATGCGCGTATTCATCTCAATAAAATAGATGGACCCATCTTCATCCATCAAAAACTCCACCGTCCCCGCATTGGTATATCCAATTTTGCTCAACGCCTTGACGACTTTAGCGCCCAGCTCTTTACGTTGTTTCGCGTCAATCGCCGGCGATGGAGACTCCTCCACCAACTTCTGGTGCCGTCGCTGAATACTGCACTCCCGTTCGCCGAGGTGAATAATGTGCCCATGCTGGTCGCCCAACACTTGGTATTCGATGTGCCGCGGGCGCTCAATAAACTTCTCCGCATACATATCGGGATTGCCGAAAGCCTGCTGCGCCTCGCTGCTCGCCGCCTGGAACGCCGCCAGCAAATCTTCCACGCGTCGCACGATGCGCATCCCGCGCCCGCCGCCGCCCGCCGAAGCCTTTAAAATTAATGGGTACCCAATTTTTGCCGCCGTAGCAGCAAGTTGTTCTTCCCCGTGAATAATTCCGTCGCTGCCTGGAACAGTAACCAATCCCGCCGCGCGAACTTCCCGCCGCGCGCGGTCCTTATCTCCCATCATTTCGATTATTTCTGGCGTCGGGCCGATAAACGCAATTTCTGAAGCCTCACAAACTTTCGCAAAATTGGCGTTTTCAGACAGAAACCCATATCCCGGATGAATAGCATCCACGTTGGTAATCTCTGCCGCGCTGATCACCTGGGGAATATTCAGGTAACTCTCGCTGCTGCGTGCTGGCCCGATACAAACCGCTTCATCCGCGAAGCGCACATGCAGCGAATTGCGGTCCGCCTCGCTATACACCGCTACCGTGGAAATGCCCAATTCCTTGCAGGCGCAGATGACCCGCAGGGCAATTTCCCCTCGATTAGCTACAAGGATTTTTTGGAACATGGCTCTGGGGTGCGGCTATTTCTTCCTGCCTGCCCGGATGCCAAACAACGGCTGCCCATATTCCACCGGCTGCCCGTTCTCGACATATACGCGTATGACCTCGCCGGTGGCGTCGGATTCAATCTCATTCATCAGTTTCATGGCTTCCACGATGCATAGCGTCTGTCCTGTTTCTACCTGCGATCCAACCTTCACAAAAGCTTCCGCCCCGGGGCTCGGAGCCCCGTAAAACGTCCCTACAATAGGAGATTTGATCAGATGTAAATCTTCGTTGCTACGCCCGTCCGCGCCTCCTGCGGAAGCCTGAGCACTCGGGCTTGCGGATACCCCCTCCCCGCCGCCCGCTACAATAATTTCCGGCGCATAGCCGCTCCGTGCCTGCTGCAGCACCACCCCAGTCGACGGCTTGCGCAAACGAATGCGCAGGTCCCCCCTCGAGTATTCAAACTCCTCAAGGTTATGCTCCGTCATGAACTGCAATAGCTGCTCGATATGCTTCAATTCGGGGTTTGCGAAGCTATCGGCTGCCCGGGTGGCCGCCCTGTCTTGTTTCGAAGTCTTTTTGCGCGTCATGCCTGTAGTTAAATCTCTATGAGATCCCGCGTAATGCGGGTCAATACTTCTATCCGATCAGCGTGCACCGCAACATCGTCTTCGATGCGTATTCCTCCCACGCCTTCGATATAGATTCCTGGTTCGATAGTCACTACGTTCCCCGCTTCAAGCCGCTTCTTTTGTCCTCGCGCGATACGCGGGTCTTCGTGAACCTCTAAACCCAGCCCGTGACCGGTGCTGTGCACAAAATATCTGCCCAGTTCCTGTCGCTCTAGTACTTGCCTCGCGGCCGCGTCCACATCCCCGCACAAAGCTCCGTTTTTTACCGCGGCGATCGCCGCAACCTGCGCGTCCTGGACAGCCTTATACCATTGCCGGACTCGTTCCGGAGCTTTCCCATAATAAAATGTGCGCGTGATGTCGCTGCAATAGTGCGCGAGTATAACACCCAGGTCCAGCACCACAAACTCATTTTTCTTCAATCGCTTGGCGGTAGGTCGCGCATGTGGAAGAGCCGCTCGTTCCCCAAAAGCCACGATCGTTTCGAACGCCGGGCCCGACGCTCCCCTTTTCCGCATCTGGAATTCAATCTCCGCGGCAACTTCAAATTCTCGCACCCCGGACTTCAGTAGCGGTATCACTTCTTCCATCACCCGGCCCGCCAGGATGGCCGCTCTGCGCATCACTGCCAGCTCCTGTGTGTCCTTATGCATCCTTAAGGACGCAACCAGCCCGGCGGCCGGCTTCCACTTGCAACCTCGCCCCGCCGCCTTTCGCAATGCCTGGTACTGGCTGACCGAAAGCTGCGTTGCCTCGAATCCCACACTCTTTGCTTTGCTACCCGCCAGAAATTCCCCGGCGTTCTCGAATAGCGAGCCTTTTTGCTGCACTATGGTGACGCCACTCGCTTCGGCTTTAGCTCGTCCGGTGAATCTTCCATCCGTGATGAGCGTCGTCGCCCGTCGCGTAACCACCAACGCGCCAGATTCGCCCGTAAACCCAGTAAGGTAATACCAGTCCGCCGGGTGCGTGACCAGCAAGCTCTCGACCTGCAACTCTTCGAATTTCCGCCCCACCGCGCTGCGCCGTTCTGCAAACCTGGTATTCATAAAAACGAATCGAGGAGACCGTAGTCTCCTCGATGAACTCCCTTTCGGGAAGGTTTCCGCTGTCCTTACCCGGTTGAATTTGGTCAGGTCGCTCGACTGAGTCAACCCACCGGTTTACCCGGCATTACCCGGGCCTAATTTTACCGCGGCCCAATTTATCCAGGTATGATGCGCGGCGTCAGGAAGAACAACAGTTCCTGAGACTGCACCGATACGTTAGTGCGCTTAAACAAGTTTCCGATCAACGGAATACTGCCCACTATCGGTACCTCGGTGATGTCCACCCGCTGGTTGGTGATAATAATTCCGCCGATGACCACCGTCCCGCCGTCAGCCACCGTTACCTTGGTTTCCGCCGATTGCGTGTCGAGTGCTGGAATTCCCTGTACTCGTGGAATACCGGAGTCAATTTGCGTGTTTTCCACCAGCACGTCCATGAATACTGTGCCTTCCGCAGTAATCTGCGGCGTAACTTCCAACTTCAGCACCGCGTCGATGAACTGCACCGAAATCGTGTTGTTAATCGTGGTCTGTATGGGGATCTTGGTTCCCTGCTTGATCGTCGCTTTTTCGTTGTTCTGCGTGATGACTTTCGGCTTCGAGAGCAGTTTGCCGACGCCCTTGGCCTCCGCGGCGGTGATGAAGAAGTCCACCGCAAAGTTAGGCGAACGATGAGTAAAGCCGAATCCACTCGTCGGAACTCCCGCGCTTAGTGAAGTAATCAGCGGAATACCGGTAGTGATGCCGTTGCCCGTCGTGGACCCAGTGCCCACCGAGACTGGCGATGCCGGGACGCCTGCGCCGGTCGTAACACCGCTGCCGCCCACCGCCGGCGTACCACTAAACAGTGAACGCCCGCTCGTCGTGGACCCTGCAAATCCAAGCTCCGTGCCGATGTCCTGCGCAAATGAGCGCGAAGCCGATACCACCCGAGCCTCAATCTCCACCTGTTGCGACTTGCGGTCCAGTTGCCGAATCAAATTATCAATCGTCGGGATCACCGATGGAATGTCGCGAATAATCAACTGGTTCGAGCGGTCATCGGAAAGAATGTCTCCGCGTGCGCTCAGAAATTTCTTGAGCGTATCCTTCAGTGTCGCAGCCTTGCCATAGCTAAGCACCCGCGTCACGGTAACCGGAGCCACCGCTTCGGCCTGGGCCTTTTCCAGATCACGCTCGGTCTCCGCCTCTTTCTTCAGCGTGTCCCGCGTCGCGATGCGCAACACGTTGCCATTCAATTGTTTGTCGAGACCGTTATTTTGCAGCACGATGTCCAGCGCCTGGTCCCACGGCACTTCATCCAGCACGATCGTCAGCGTACCCTTAACTGCCGGATCCAACACCACGTTTAAACCGCTGATTTCGTGAATTAGCCGGAAGAAATCTCTTAAGTCCACATCCTTCAGGTTTACGGAAATTGGCTCACCCGTGTATTTCCCGGGAGGCGCCGCCATCGGGGAAACCTGCGTCGATTGCGCCATCGTTCCAGCAGCAGTGTTGGCTTGTTGAGCCGCCTGTTGCGCGGCCTGCCCGGCGCTTGCTGTCGGCTGTGACCCTTCACTCTTCCCGCTAAGTGTCGCCAGCGTAGCTGAGGACTGGGTCAGTTCGCCTGGCAACGCAAACCGGGGAGAGCTAATCTCTGATTTCTTGCTGCTCGTGCTCAGCGTCCGCTTCGGAGTAGCATTGGCCGAATTACTGGCCGCATTACCACCTGACGTCGCGCCCGCTTGTTCATTGAAATTTACTACCAACGCCGTCCCGTCATGCGAAAGCTGGAAACGGGAAGCTTCCGTCAGATCAATGACCACCCGCACCACGTCATCGCGAAATTGTCCCAGTCGCACTCCCAGTATCGGAGCCATCGCGCCCGAGATGATCGTTTTCTGCGACCCCAGCCGTGCGCCGCTGAAATCCAGCACCAGCCGCTCCGGATTTTGCAATCGTGCCGCGCGGGCTTCGAGCTTTCCCTCGCCCTCCACTCGCACACTGGCTCGCTGCGATGCGTTTTGCAGGATGGCAACCTTGGAGATCACTGTCGGCGTGGTCGTCACCCCGGCGATTTCCTGCGCGTGCGCAGGCATCACCGTGGTGCCCACGGCCAAGCTCGTGAGGATAAAGAAACCAGACCGTACCACCGGCCAATTCGTCTTCATTGCTCTTCTCCTGCAGTCGTGTAAATTCTCTTGTTCACTTGCCGTTCCTCCGGCTTGCCAAACGCGTTTTTGCCCAGTTCATGGAACGACACTCCGTCCATCGCAATTTTGTCTACGCGCCCGTCATACAACTGATCCCCTTCGCGCAGGAAATATGTACGCTGTTGAGGATTGCTGACCACCGCAATCATGCCGTTCGGTCCGTGCACGATCCCGTCTACCCTTAGCGTGCTCACTTGCAGTCCGCCCTTCCCGGGTGGAAGATTTTTTGCGTCTGTCGCCGCTTTTTGACGTCCCACCAGGGACTCGAACGGATCCCGCCGCGCCATCTTTCCTTGCTCGGCTGCCGGGCTTGCGCTGGGATCTTCGCTGGAATTTGCCGCCGCGTGCTTCTTCGCTACTCGTTTCGCTGCTGGCTTTGACGCAGGTGTCGCTGCCGGCCGTGAACCAGCCGTTTTCGGCGCGGGTGCTGTTGCCGGCGGTTGCCCCTGGGCGTGCGAGCACGTCGCGGCTGCCGTCAGCAAAATCGCGCTTATTACTGTGATCACTGAACGCATAGTTCGCTCATTCCCGCTCAGGGCTTTCCAGCCGCTGCAGGCTGTGTCTTTGCTCCAGGTGCGGAACTCGGACTCGCATCAGCAGGCTTGGTGAAAAAAGTTGTGGCCGTGAATACCGCGGACACTGTCGTTCCCGGACGCAGTGGATATTTCGTGCCGGTCGCTTTCTCGGGATCCTCAAACTTCAAGTCCCCCACGTTGATGATTCGCGACAACCGGCTCATGCGCCCAAAAAAATCCAGTAAGTTGAAATATGGGCCGTCCGCTTGCATCTCGAACGGCAGGTCGTAGTGATATTCCCTCGGCACTACCGCTTGCGCCGTAAATCTCCGGATGGTTACGTTGGACGCCGCAGCCGCTCCCTGTACCAATCGTATAAACTCATCTACTTCTTTCTCTTCCGGCACGATCGTTTTTAGCGTCTCCAATTGCTTCGAAAGCGCGTCCATCTGCTGTTTCAATTCCCCGTAGCGCTGTTTGTAAACCTGCAATTGCGTCACTTCATCGTTCAAAGCTTTTCGCTGATCTACCGCTTTGTCCACCGAGCTGCGCTCTTGCGCTACCGGAGAAAACGGCAGATATACGCCGATCAGCACGATAACCACCGCAAGCGCCGCGGCTACCAGCGCCTGCATGATTACCGACATGTCGCGCAATGGATTGGCCATGGCTTACCCTTTCCTCGCTGGTGCTGGCGCCGGACCATTCGCCGGTTTTGTCTGCACCGCTTGCGGCGGAGTAATTTCAGCGGAAATCTCGAACGTATAGGTCTGCACCGCGGTATTTCTGTCGTCCTGCTTCGATTCCTTGATTTCCACTTTTTGGAAATATCCCGACCGCTTCAACGCGGTTATGAAATTTGCCACCGCATTGATCGAAGCCGACGAGCCCTGCAACGTCAATTGGTTGCCCTTTCGCGTTACGGTCGTCAGCCACAAATTTTCTGTTCGCGAAACTGTGTTCGCCACCATGTCCAGCAATTCCTGCCCGCCAGTGCGATCGCGCTGTAACGCCTCGATGGTCGAAACTCGTTGCTGCAATACCTGCTTCTGTTTCTGAAACGAATCCACCTGCAGTTTGATCTGTTCCAGTTGCGTTTTTTCTGCACTCAATTGCGAAATCCGGCTGTTTTCTTCATTCAGCTGTTTCTGCCACGTCAAGTACAGGAAAGTTAGAAACGCCAGCCCCAGCACCACGCCCGATAACAGGAAGATCGCAGGCATCGCTGACCCGGTATCCACCTGCCGGCGTCCGGTCTTCGGTCTGGTTTGTCCCAGAAGGTTTATTCGAATCATGGCTAGTCGAAGCTCCTCAGCGCTAGACCCACGGCGATGGCCAGTCGCGGCGCCAGCTCGCGAATCTGTTCGTCACTGTGCTTGCTCGGGTTCACGATTACTTTCCGGAAGGGATTCAACTCTTCCACCGGCATCGCAAACTCTTCGCGCAACAAATCCACCAACCCCGGTACTCGAGCCGTGCCGCCCGCCACCACGATGCGTTGAATGTTCTCGCCGCTCGCCGTAGCCCGGAAAAAATCGAACGTCTTCTGAATTTCCAGCGTCAAAATGTCTGACACACTGCGCAAAATCTGTTGTTTCTGATCGTCCGTTACACTCGGCAGGCTCTCGCCCATTTTCAGCTTTTCGGCGTCTTCAAAACTCAGATCCAGTTCCTTTTGCAACGCGTCCGTATATTGGTTGCCGCCCACGCTCACGTCGCGCGTAAACAGTGGAATGCCCCCGCGCACAATGTTGATGTTCATCACGCTCGCGCCAATATTCAGCAGCGCAACCGTTTGCCCCGCGTCCGGCTCGTAATTCATTTCAAAACAGTTCTGCAATCCAAATGCATCAATATCTACCACCACCGGCGTCTTCCCGGCCTGCGCCAGCACGTTGGTGTGATTCAAAATTTTGTCTTTCTTTACCGCTACCAGCAGCACGTCCATCTGCGAATCCATCGATTCCAGCAATTGGTAACTCAGGTTCACGTCCGCGATATCGAACGGAATGTGTTGGCTGGCTTCCGACGGGATGCGATCAAACAACTCTTCTTCGGTCATCAGCGGCAGCGGAACTCTCTTCACAATCACCGAGTGCCCTGAAACCGAGCTACCCACATTCTTGGTTTTTATCTTTTGGGTATCAAAGATCTTCGAAATGGCGTTGGCAACTTGTGGCGCATCCATAATCGCCCCATCTACCACGGTATCCTGGGCCAGCGGCTCCATTCCAAAGCTCACCAGCTCATATCCCGCTTTCGTCGATTTCAGCTCCACGGCTTTGATCGAGCTGGAACCGATATCCAGTCCCACCAGCTGCCTGCCTTTTCGTCCGCCCAGTGCAAACATATCGCGGCCTCTTTCCCGTGTCCCCTGCTCAATCCCGAACTACCGGCGCCTCGCGTGCGCCTGGCTCATCTTCCGCTCCATCCAGCGGTCTAGAATTGTTTTACGAAGTTTCCATCGGTTGCCCAGCTTGAATGCCGGTATTTCGCCTTCGGTGATGTAGCGGTACAGCGTATCCGGAGAGATCCCCAGATAAGCCGACGCCTGCCTTACATTCATCACTTCTCGCGATTCATTCACGAGGAAAGCCACCCCGCCATCCGAACTCAGACCCGAACTTGCAATCATTTTTTGGAGCACTCCGCATTGCATTTCAAAATTGCCGAGTGCGCTTCGTGAATTCGTTATCCCACCCCGTTGCGCGCAGCGTCAAGGAATTCTCTGCCGGAGTTGTCCTAAGAATGGGGGTAGTTTTAGGCAGTTAAAGGGTATTGCAGGCATGCCGTACTGCATATTGTGGTATATACGTCATGGTACTACTACAGAGAGTATTCACGCACGCCGGTTCCCTGTTCCCCCGGACGGTTATTCTTTCACTCCAATTTCCACCTGCACATCAAAATAAAAAGTCAAAAATATCCGCGGGAACTTTGCCGCCAATTTAATTCCAAATTCTCTTTGACAAATCGAGTACCGTCCTAATCGCGCGCCAAAATTACAAACAAAAAAAAACGAGAAGGGAACAGGACATCCTTTACGCTTCCGCGCGTGCGAAGCGCGCGCCGGAAAAGGCCGATGGCATGGAAGACGATGGACATTCAGGAACAGCGGGTGCGCTTTGTGGTGGCAGCGGCACAATGCTTACAAAACCCGCGTCCCAGGTTCTCAAAACGCATGCTAAAATTGAATTCATGGAAGTCAAAATAAATGTGCCCGATCGTAGGGCCGCTGAGGCGCAAGCCCGAGGGATATCGCTCGAAATCTATATCGAAGAGATCCTCGACCAACGGCTGACCAGCGCCGAAGAGCAAGCTACCAAGGATTCCGTTAGCAAGTCCATCGATCGAATCCGCGAACTCCGGAAGCAAAACACGCTCAATGGTCTGAGAATCAGGGATGTCCTCCATGAAGGTCACAAGTATTAATGGCCGTTTTCGTTCTGGACGCCTCGGTGACCCTGGCGTGGTGTTTTGAAGACGAAGCGGCGAATTGGACTGAAGCTCTCCTCGAGCGCTTACGGCGGGGTGACCGCATCATTGTTCCGGAGCACTGGCCCACCGAAGTTGCAAATGCTCTATTGACTGCGGTCCGGAGGAACCGAATCAAGCCGGAACAGCCCCAAGCGCTCTGGGATGAACTCGGGCATCTACCCATCGAAATTGAACCAGCGCTTACAACCGCTCGAGGCAAGCAAGTTCTTGCGCTGGCCGAAAAGCACAGTCTCACTGTATACGATGCAGCTTATCTGGAACTCGCCCGCCGCTACCAATTACCGTTGGGAACTCTCGATGCCGATCTGCGCAAGGCAGCACAGGCAGACGGCTTGCAGCTGCTGTAAGCCAAGCCGCGGACGGGCGGCTCGCTGCAACGCGCCTTGGCGACTCAGAGGAATAATCCTAACCGTAAGCGTAATTTTACTCACATCTCAACTCTCGCAGTTCCATGCTATGTTTCACCAGCTTCCAGCAGCGAGGTCACGTGCCCGCCTTCAACCGTATATTCTGGATCGTCCTCGACAGCGTCGGCATCGGCGAACTCCCCGACGCCGCCGACTACGGTGATGTCGGCCGCAACACCCTCGGCCATATCGCCGAATCCCGCCCATTAGATTTACCCACGCTCCAACGCTTGGGCCTCGCCAACATCGCGCCTCTAAAAACTCTCTCGCCCGTCGCAGCCCCTCTCGCCGGCTACGGAAAGGGCGCCACCCATTCCCCAGGCAAAGACACCACCACCGGTCACTGGGAAATGGCTGGCATCTGGCTGCCGCAAGCCTTCCGCGTATATCCCCACGGATTCCCGCCGGAAATCATCGCCACCTTCGAAACACAAATCGGCCGCCAAACCCTAGGCAACAAGCCCGCCTCCGGCACCGAAATAATCAAAGAACTAGGCGAAGAGCACGTTCGCACCGGCAAGCCCATCGTCTACACCTCTGGCGACAGCGTATTCCAGATCGCCGCCCACGAAGACGTCATCCCCATCGCCGAGCTCTATCGAATGTGCGAAATCGCCCGCAAGTTACTCGACGGCCCACATCGCGTAGGCCGTGTGATCGCCCGTCCATTCACCGGCTCACCCGGCCATTTCGCAAGAACCCCGCGCCGCCACGACTACGCAGTTGACCCACCAAACCCAATGCTGCTCGACGTTCTCGCCGAAAAATACATTCCAGTTTTAGGCATCGGCAAAATCCACGACATCTATAACGGACGCGGCGTCAACGACTACACCACCACCAAAAGCAACGCTGACGGCATGAAAAAATTAACCGAATCCCTTCAGCAACGCGCCAATGGCTTAATCTTTTGCAATTTAGTCGACTTCGATACGCTCTACGGTCACCGCAAAGACGTGGAAGGTTTCGCGCAATCACTAGAAGAGTTCGACGCCTGGCTCGCCGAGTTTCTCCCCACTCTGAAGCAATCCGATCTGCTGATCATCACCGCTGACCACGGCTGCGACCCCGATCCCCGCTGGCCAACCACCGATCACTCTCGCGAGTACGTGCCCGTCCTCGCCTATACGCCGCCAAAACCAAACGGCGCGCCGCTGGGCACACGCGCAACGCTAGCGGACATGGGCCAAACCGTCGCCGAAAATTTCGGCGCCGCCATTCCGCACGGAAAAAGTTTTTTAAGCGATTTGAAAAGCTAATTGGTCGTCGAACTCTGCGCCGCAAACGCGGAACGTATTCCAAGTCCGGTTCTAGCTTGCCGCTAGGAATCGTTTTAACTACACCGCCGCCGTGACATTCGCGCCGATTTGATAGCCGACACCACGAATAGTGCGAATGAGCGGCAGCTCAAAACCCACATCCACCTTCCGCCTAAGATAGTTGATATGGACATCCACCACGTTAGTCATGGTGTCGCAGTTCAGCTTCCACACTTGCTCCACTATAGCTGGACGCGACACCGGCTGACCCGCGTGCCGCATCAAAAGCTCCAGCAAAGAAAATTCCTTCGGGTTCAGATCGATTTGGCGACCCTGCCGTTGCACGCTGTGCGTGATTCGATCCAGCTCCAGATCGCTCACCTGCAGTACAGCGCGTCCGGAACGATTACCTCGCCGCACCACAGCTCGAATGCGCGCCGCCAGCTCCGCGACCTCGAAGGGTTTGGCGACGAAATCATCGGCTCCGGCGTTGAGGCCTCTGACGCGATCTTCCACCACATTCGCGCCAGCCACCATCAACACCGGCTGATCTGGTTTCTTCAGTCGAATGCTGCGAAGAGCGTCGAGACCAACCGACCCATTGCGATTTAAATCCAGCACCACCAAATCGTAAGACTGATCTGAAGCATACCGTTGCGCTTCAGGCCCACTGGCCACCATCTGAACGGCGAACTTCTCCTGCAGCAACCGCTGGTGCAGAAATTCCGCCAGCGGTGCGTCATCTTCCGCAACAAGAATGCGCATCGGCTCGCACTAGGACTTAGATTTGGAAGGGGGTACACTCAGTTTCCACAGCAGCAAGAAAGCTGTCAACAATTGCGACAACATAGTCGTCAAATTGATTATCCTGCACAGCTCCAAACAGGCGGTGGCTACCGCAATCACAAACAACAATTCACTGACTGGCGGCTTTTTAGGATTGCTCGAATCTTTCGATAATTTCCCGCGGAATAGCCTGGCTTTTAATTTTACTTTTTTCGCCTGGCGCGTGAACCACCCACACACGCTTTTCAAAACCCTCCACCGCCAGCTCCTCCCCTTTAAACAGGCGATGATGTACGGAAAAACTGGCCTTGCCCCATTCCGTGATATTTGATTCGACTACCACCGTGTCGCCAAACGAGGAAGGCAAAAGAAATCGTGCCCGCGATTCCACCAACGGAATCCCTGCAATGGCATACTTCTTCAACATTTCTTGCTTGGGCAGCCCCGCGCGTTCGAACAACCCATTCGTGCAAGCGTCAAAAAATTCGAAATACCGCGGGAAGTAAACGATGCCCAACGGATCGCAATCACCCCATTCGACGTGAATGGTTCTCCTGTTAACGAGCATGGCCGCCCAAAACCGAGGTGTTTTTCATCGACAAGAGTCTACACATAGGAGTGCGGTAAAGTAATAGGATTGATGTCGCTACATCTCAGCGAAAGGTGAGAATGGCAACGGCTTATATTTGCGATGCGATTCGAACGCCGTTTGGCCGCTATGGCGGCAGCCTGGCCTCGGTCCGCGCGGATGATTTGGCGGCCATCCCCATCGCCGCGCTCATGTCGCGCAATTCCAGCGTGGACTGGGCCGCCTTGGATGATGTGATTTATGGCTGCGCGAATCAGGCCGGCGAAGATAATCGCAACGTGGCGCGCATGGCTCTTCTTCTTGCGGGCCTGCCTAAGGACGTGCCGGGCTACACAGTAAATCGGCTCTGCGCCTCCAGCATGGAAGCAGTTGCCAGCGCAGCGCGAGCAATCAAGAGTGGCGAGGCCGACTTTGTAATTGCCGGCGGCGTGGAGAGCATGTCCCGCGCGCCATTCGTGGTGGGCAAATCCGATTCCGCATTCTCCCGCTCCATGAAAATGGAAGACACCACCATGGGTTGGCGCCTCGTGAATCCGCTGATGAAGGCCAAGTATGGTACGGACACCATGCCGGAAACCGGCGAGATCGTAGCCGAAGAATATAAAATTTCGCGCCAGGACCAGGACGCATTTGCGCTGCGCAGCCAGCAACGCGCCGCAGCCGCCTTGGCCAACGGATTTCTGGCTCAGGAAATTGTGCCGGTCCCCTTGCCACAAAAAAAAGGGCCGCCAATAAATTTTTCTGCGGACGAACAGCCTCGCCCAGATAGCACTATAGAAGGACTCGCAAAGTTAAAGGGTGTGGTAAAGCCAGACGGCACAGTGACGGCCGGCAACGCCTCAGGGATTAACGACGGCTCTTGCGCGATTCTCTTGGCATCAGAAGCCGGCGCCAAGCGCCACGGATTGACTCCGCGAGTTCGCGTGGTCGCTTCTGCGGCAGCGGGTGTGGCGCCCAGAATTATGGGCATCGGCCCGGTGCCCGCCACTCGCAAGGCCCTCAGCAGAGCAAAATTATCTTTGAATGATATGAACGTGATCGAATTGAATGAGGCCTTCGCGGCGCAAGCCTTGGCCGTACTGCGCGAATTGCACGTGCCGGATAACGCCGCGCACGTAAATCCCAATGGCGGAGCCATCGCTCTCGGCCACCCGCTGGGCGCTAGCGGCGCTCGCTTGATTGCCACCGCCACTTATCAATTGTCGCGCACCCGCGCTAAATATGCGCTTTGCACCATGTGCATAGGCGTGGGACAAGGCCAAGCAGTGATTTTGGAACGTGTATAGGCGATGAACATTACGTGATGACTCTCCTTGATCCGCTGTTCCGTTGGGAGCCCGTCGCGAAACTCTTTCGCGACGATCACTATTTGCAGCGCATGTTGGATTTCGAAGCCGTGCTGGCGCGTGCGGAAGCAAGCTCCGGAATGATTCCCTCCTCTGCTGCGAATGCCATCGCCGGGAAATGCCGCGTCGAATTATTCGATAAACAAAAACTGAGCGAAGCCGCAAGCCTCGCAGGAAATCTCGCCATTCCGCTGGTAAAGCAGCTTAAAGCTTTAGTCGCTGCTGACAATAAAGATGCCTCCGGCTTCGTACATTGGGGCGCGACCAGTCAGGACGCAATAGACACCGCGCTGGTGCTGCAATTGCGCGAAGCGCTTTTGTTAATTTCGGGTGAGACGCAAAAATTGTGTGACGCGCTCGCCAAAATGGCTGACCAGCATCGCCTCACACCCATCGTCGCCCGCACCTGGATGCAACATGCAGTCCCCATCACCCTCGGAACAAAATTTGCCGGATGGTTAGACGCCCTCGGGCGTCACCGCGAACGTTTTCGCGAAATGGAAAATCGTTGCCTCGTGCTGCAATTTGGCGGCGCGGCTGGAACACTCGCTGCATTCGGTACGCAGGGTGAACTTGTCGCCAGACACTTAAGTGACCATCTGAAACTTCCTTTGCCGCGTATGCCCTGGCACAGTCACCGCGATCGCGTGGCGGAAATTGCTACCACTCTGGGCTTATTGATCGGCACCTTAGGGAAAATCGCGCGTGACATTTCCCTCCACATGCAAACCGAAATTGACGAACTCCGCGAGCCAGCCGAAGCAGGCCGCGGCGGATCGTCCACCATGCCCCACAAGCGCAATCCCGTCGCTTGCGCCACCATCCTGGCGGCCGCAACGCGCGTGCCAGGCTTAGTAAGCACCATGTTAACCGCCATGATTCAGGAGGACGAACGCGGCTTGGGCGGATGGCACGCCGAATGGGAGACTCTTCCGGAAATTGTGAACCTCGCGGCCGGTGCAACGCATCAGTTAGCCAATATTGTTCCGCGAGTTGAGATCGACGTGAAACGCATGCGCGAAAATCTGGAACTGAGCAAAGGCTTGATTTTCGCGGAAGCAATTACCGCAGCGTTGGGTGAAAGAATTGATCGTTCGCAGGCGCGTGAATTGATAGACGCGGCCAGCCAACAAGCCATCAAGGAAAAACGCCATCTCAGAGACGTTATGAATGACGACCAGAAAATCGCCAAGCACCTTTCCGCAGACGAACTCGATAAGCTTTTTGATGCGCGAAATTATTCCGGCTCATCAAGCGTGTTCATCGACCGTGTCATTGACAACTACAAATCCCATAACAATTCCTAGGCGGTGCCATTGTGCCGTTTGTTGAAACCAATGATCTGCGTATGCAGTACGAACTGGATGGCCCGGCCAACGCCCCCACACTAGTTCTTTCTAATTCGCTGGGCACCAATCTTTCGCTTTGGGACCCGCAGTTGCCGGCTTTTGTTCTAAGCTTCCGCGTACTGCGCTATGACTCCCGCGGCCATGGCCAAACCGCCGCGACTCAAGGCGAATATTCAGTGGAAATGTTAGGGCGCGACGTCATTCAGTTGCTAGACTCACTGAACCTCGACCGCGTAAATTTTTGCGGACTATCCGTCGGCGGAATGACCGGCATGTGGCTAGCGGTAAATGCGCCCCAACGGCTTGAAAACTTGGTGCTCTCCAACACCGCGCCGAAAATTGGCAAGCTCGACGCCTGGAACGAACGCATTAAAGCAGTTCGCGAGGGCGGCACAAAGACCGTCGCTCAACAGGTAATTGAACGGTGGTTCACTCCGAAATTTCGCTCCAATCATCCAGAGGAAGTAGCCAAAACCCGGAAGATGATCGAAACGACCAGCGCCGACGGTTACGCGGGTTCGTGCGCTGCCGTACGTGATTTTGATTTCTGGCAAGAGGTCGGCGCCATTCGCGCAAAAACCCTGGTAATCGCGGGAACGCAAGACACTTCTGTACCGACTGCTGACGCCCAGAAACTTGCGAAGCACATTCCCGGAGCGCGCTATATCGAATTGGCAGCCGCTCACATTTCAAATGTTGAGGCCGCTGCCCAATTCACCGACGAAGTCAGCTCATTTCTGCGAAATTAATCGCAATTAATAAGGAGCCTCAATGGACGAACGCGAACGGTTCGAAATGGGCATGAAGCTTCGGCGCGAAGTGTTGGGCGACGCGTACGTGGACGCTGCAATTGCGAAACGCAACGCATTTAGCGAAGCGTTTCAGGATCTGATTACTCGCTACGCGTGGGGTGAAATCTGGACTCGCCCCGCTTTGCCGCGACAAACGCGGAGCTTGATCACCGTAGCAATGCTGGTCGCCCTCAACCGCGAAGAGGAATTGCGCATGCATTTGCGCGCCGCGCTAAAAAACGGAGCGACCCAGGAAGAAATCCGCGAGACGCTCTTGCAGTCAGCTATTTATTGCGGTGTGCCGGCCGCCAATTCAGCGTTTCGCATCGCCCAAGATGTTTTTAGCGAAAAACCTAAATAGCCCTAAAAGCAAATATAACTAAGACAAAAAATACCCCTAAACAGCGCCTGTCTCCGTCGCGATCACCCTCTCCAAAAATCATTGTCTTCGGACGTCTTCTTGTATTTGTCTATGTCGATAAATGGACCCTCCCGATTCTTCGCCTCCGGCCATAAATTCTACTTAAAATAGATGCTTTTAGCGTTGCCCTAAACGACCATAAAGTCTATATTGTCAGTACTATGCACACCCCACCCGGCCCCAGTTTCAAGTTACTCGCCCGCCCGTTTTCTAAACGCCGAATTTCAACCTTTCTAGCAATGGTAGCGTATCTTACCGTCACACTTACTACTGCCCTGGCCCGCCCTGATGGCCCAACCGATCCGCACGGTCTCGCCCCAATCCTTTCCTACATTTCCACCGGTTGGGACACCTTGACGCGCTCAATGAACGAATGCTCCACCGTCGTGGATCCAAAATTCGCAGCCGCCTCGGTGATGTATATTCCCGCAGATTTTCGCGAGCCCGCTGCGCTCACCGCATCGCAAAACCAATGTAAGTTTGAAGTCAAAAACTTACCAGCAGTAATTCATCGTCCCGGCGAAATCGATGCTGACAGCTTAAATCCTCCCGGACTTCTATACCTCGAAAATAAATATGTAGTTCCTGGCGGCCGCTTCAACGAAATGTATGGCTGGGATAGTTATTTTATTATTCGCGGCCTCGTTCGCGACGGGCGAACAGATCTGGCGCGTGGCATGGTTGAAAATTTTTTCTTCGAGATCGAACACTACGGCAATGTCTTGAACGCCAACCGCAGCTATTACCTCAGCCGCTCGCAACCGCCATTTCTCACTTCCATGATTTTGTCAGTCTACGACTCAGAAAAAGCCGCGGGGCACGAGGACAGGAATTGGCTAGCTAGAGCCTACACGTTCTCCGTGAGAGACCACGATATGTGGACGCAAGAACCGCATCTCGCCGGATCGACAGGCTTATCGCGCTACTTCGATCGAGGGAATGGTCCATCACCCGAAAGCGTGAAAGATGAAACCGGACACTATCGCGATGTAGCGTCGTTTTTCTTGCGGCATCCCGAACTCGATGACCGTGACCTGGTGCGCAAAGATCCCGGGAAAACCGAGCCGCAAACTTTCGGTGCTCAATATTCCGTGCGCGTATGCGACTCCGGCCACGATGCTTCACCCAAAGTTGCCCAATCAAACGAGCAACGCCCCGACTGCGAGACCGCCGAGGAAGTCGCTCTCAGCGCCGATTTCTACAAAGGCGACCGCTCCATGCGCGAATCTGGTTACGACATTTCGTTCCGCTTCGGACCTTACGGCGCAGGCACCCAAAACTACGCTCCGGTATGCCTGAATAGTCTGCTCTACAAAACCGAAAAAGACTTACAGCAAATGAGCGAGACACTGGGAAAAAACGAGGAAGCTCACAAGTGGGCGCGCCTGGCCGGCGAGCGCAAAGCAATCATCGATAAATACTTGTGGAACGAAAAAGCAGGAATGTTTTTCGATTATAACTTCGTCACACAGAAGCAATCCACCTACGCCTACGTCACCGTTTTTTATCCGCTGTGGGCCGGCTTAGCCACCCCCGACCAGGCCAAAGCAGTGATGAAGAATCTCTCCATCTTTGAAAAACCAGGCGGCTTGGTGATGAGCCCCTACGAAACCGGCGCGCAGTGGGATTTTCCCTATGCCTGGGCCCCTAATCAACTACTCTCCAATGAAGGTATGCGCCGTTATGGATTCAATGAAGACGCCGATCGCGTCTCCTACGAATTTCTCTCAACCGTCGCGGCAAATTTCAGGCGCGATGGCACCATTCGAGAAAAATACAACGCTGTGACCCGCTCTTCGGAAACTGCCGTGACCGCTGGATATCACGTAAATATAGTCGGCTTCGGATGGACCAACGGAGCATTCCTGAATCTGCTGCACGAATTGCCCAAACCCATGGTGGAGCGCCTGGCCAGGGAACAAGACGGCACGCCACCTGTATCGGCGAAAGCTGTATCTCCGTCTGCGAACTAATCGAGTTGCCGCACACTCGAGTGCAGAATTGACTTCAGAAAATTTACATCCGGTTTCGGCGTTGCCCCCACTTGCGACGCCACCCAGGAACCCATCCGATTGGCTGCTTCATTCATGGCATCCAACGTTGCTCCCCGTAGATAGTGATGGATCAGCGCAGCGGTAAATGCATCGCCGGCACCCACGGTGTCCGCCACCTCCGTTGGAAAGCCTGGATGCCTATGTACCCCATCAGCAGCCACCAGCGAACTTCCGCTCGGCCCTTCCGTTACGCACACCAACTTCAGTCCACAGGTGCGTAAAAGCCAAGCCGCCGGTGTTTCTTTGGCATTTGATTTGTACCCCAAAAGTTGGGACACCTGCGGCAACTCGTCCTGATTCACTTTGATGATATCGGCAATCTTCGCCGACTCGCGCAAAATGTCGGTGGAAAAGAAAGTCTGGCGCAAATTTACATCAAAAATTCTCACGGCGTTCGGCCGCAGGTTTTGCAGAAACAATCGGATGGTCTCTCGTGAACGCTCCGAGCGCTGCGCCAGCGACCCGAAGCATACTGCCGCGGCGCGCCCCGCCAGCGCCTGCCATTGCGAAGTCCACTCGAAATTATCCCAGGCAACCCCTTCGGCAATTTGGAATTTCGGCTGGCCGCCCTCAAATACTTCCACTTTTACGGTGCCAGTGGGGTGCTTCCTGTCGAGTTGCAGCCACTCCTGCGATAACCCCAGTTTCGCTAATCTTCGCGCGGCGGCATTTCCCAAACGATCCCGGCCAACTCGGCTGGCTACCACGCCTTCGTCACCAAGCAAACTGGTCATGTACGCAAAATTTGCCGGCGCACCTCCCAACTCCTTGCGATTAGGGAATACGTCCCACAGTAATTCCCCCAGACCAATAACCGTGTATTTAGCGGCCATAAACTCGACTTCAGCCTCACGCGCCAAATCGGCGCTTCTTTAACAAGAATCTTTCCGATCTTTACGGCTGTTGATCCTTCGTGGATTGCAAACTTTCGGCCAGTTTCAATTCGCGCTCCGCATCTTCCATTCGCCCCAGCTCCCGATAAGACTGGCCCAGCAAGTGGTGCGTCACGGAATTGTTGGGATCCATCGCTAAAGCCCGCTGCAGCGCACGCACCGCAAGTTCCGTCTCGCCCTTTTTCTCCAATACTTTTCCCAACAGAATATAGGGCCCGGTCGAAGTAGAATCGAGCCAGATGGACCGTTGCAAAAGTTTTTCCGCCTCATCAAATTTCTGCGCGCGAGAATCGGCGTCCGCTAACTTGTAATAGGCCGCCGGATTCCCGGGATTAATCGCAATTTCTTGTTCGAACTGCGCCGTGGCTTCGGAAAGTTTGTTTTCATACAGATAAAGCTCACCCAATACCTGATGTGCTAACGGAAGCTTAGCATCGAGCTCGATCGCTTTTTTGCCGTATTCCTCCGCTACCGGAGCGAAATCCAGGCGCAACAGTAAGCGAGCGGTGAAAAGATACGCCGCAGCCGAATCCGGAGCAACTTGAAACATTTTTGCGAACGCCCGCCGCGCGCTCGCATAATCTTTCGTTTGAATGTACGCCACACCAAGAATGTAGGAAGCGTCTACGCTCGCGCTGGGATACCACGACTGCACTTTCACAAGGTAAGGAATTGCTTCAGCCGGTTTATTCGAGAGATACAACGAAAGTCCGACGAGCTGCGTCGCCTCGGAATCGTTGGGATTTTCCGCAAGAGCCCGTTGCAGCGCAGCAACCGCGTTTCGATAATCGCCCTTCCGATAGTAAGTAACTCCAAATTCGTGCGAAAGGTTCTTAGCAGCGGGATTAGATTTGGAAATTTCATTCAACGCCGCGACCGCCTCGTCGAATTTTCCTTGCTCGGTTAATCGGTGAACTTGATCGTAAGAAGGCGGCACGCCCGGCGCAGATTGCGCTTTAACCGAAGGTTGCAAAAGCAATAAAAAACAAAAAATCACGTACAAGCGCCACGCGCATTTCTTGAGTTGTCGGAAATTCATAGCCAGTAAGAACGGCTGCTTACCACTGCCGCACTCCGAAAAGCGATTAGAGCATAAAAAATGGGGAGCCCGTGAGGGCTCCCCGTCTTTTTTTGGTAGCGTTCAAAAATTAGAACGTCAGCCGCACACCGAACTGCAGTTGACGCATGCCCACCGGCGAGCCCGGGGCCGAATCGGCCTCGATATCCGTGATTTGGCCGGCGTTGGAGTTGCCAGCACAATCCACGCAGGTATTGCCCGGGACGGCCAGCACTGGATGGTTGAAGACGTTATAGGCATCGAAGCGGAACTGCGCCCGAAACCGTTCGGTAAGAATAAAGGTCTTCGAGATCGCCATGTCGTCGAAGAACGCATGCGGACCCCGCATCGAGTTGAATCCCGCATTACCGATCTGGCCGCAACCGGGAAGAGAATATGGACCTGAAACCGGGCGCGCGAACGTGCAGGAATCCACTCCAGCGTTTCCAGGGGTCAAGTCAGCGTTGTAGGAGAGCGGTGCAACTGGCGTAAACCAGTATGTATTACCACCGCTGTTGGTCACACCGGTCGAAATATTAGAGGCTCCGTTGGCTATGTTCGGGCGGCACGGGCCAGCATCTGCGATCGCTCCGCATTCCGCGATACTCGGAGTAAACGGAAGACCGGTCCCGTAAGTGAGAGTATTGGTCACTTGCCAGCCACCCACGACCAGGTTCATCGCCCGCCCGGCGTCGCTCATAAACTTCTTGCCTGTTCCAACCGGCAACTCGTAAATCGTGTTGGCCACGAACACCTGATTGCGATTGTATGGGTTTGGACCCCAGGCAACCTTCGGGTTTACTGAATAGTAGCTGGAGTCATAGGCGTATGCGTGGGAAAACGTGTAGTGCGCAAGGAATTGCAGACCGGAGCTAACACGCTTTTCTGCCTTTACCTGCAAGGCGTTGTATTTGTTGCTGGCGTCATTGCCGTAATAAGTCGTATCAACCGCGCAGCAAGGAGGTGTTGGAAGCACTTGGCCCTGCGCGTTTGTGTAAGTAAATCCTGGGTACGTAAATGCCGGGACACCGTTGAGGAAGAAACGACGGCGATCGGCCGGTGGTTGAGCTGGCGTAAATCCGGCCAGTGTACACGTGCCCGCAGTGCAGTCCACGAAATTGGTACCCGGACCAATTGCAACTTCGTTCGAGTTATAAGATGGACCCGTACCCGCAAAAACGTGAGTTCCCTTATTGCCGATATAGCTCGCGGTGATGTTCAGAGTGGAAGTGACCTGCCGCTGAATGGTTGCATTCCACTGATCGATGGTGGGCAACCGCTGAACGAGTGGACGCGCTCCGGCCGCTGTTAACCCATCGATGCCGTCTATTGGCAGCGTGCCCTGCGGTGAAATACTGCCCAGCACTGGCGCGAAATTAAACGGCGGCGGTCCCTGAGATAGCGTGAAGATCGCACTGCGATTGTTTGATGCCGCAGTATTAAAGCTGGTATCCGACAGATCTTGTCGTGCAAGAACCGGCAAGTTCTGGGTGACAACGTGCCCATAGTTGGAACCAAACACGCCGATGTCGAAGCCGCGGCCGTAACCCAAGCGCACAACAGTCTTCGGATCGAACTGATAAGCAACGCTCAGGCGCGGGGCTAGTGCCTTATAGGTGTTAGCCACGTCGCCATTTGATCCGACGCCACCGTAGCCGGCCACGTTAATAAGGCCGTCATTCAAATTAGCAAAGCCACCGTTGCCCTTGGCGTTGACCGTTTCGGGGAAGTAGATTTCCCACCGCAGACCATAGGTAAAGGTGAACTTAGGGCTGACGCGCCAGGAATCCTGGCCGTAGAAGAACCACCGTTTCTGGCGCTCCGCCGCGTCCACGCTGGTGCTTACGTATCGCTGAAAACTGGTGACATCCCCAAGAAGGAATGTAGCCATCGCGAGACCGTTAGCCCCCGCGTTCGAGGTGCCGAGCTGATCGAAAGACAATAAACCGCTGCGGCTTTGGTCGCTGGGTACGCGTAGATTCATGGCGTAGCGAATGTCCGCGCCGAACTTGATCGTATGGTTTCCTTGAGTACGCGTCCAATTGTTCACCACTTGGAATTGCTGTTCACTCTCAGTGAGAGGGCAATTGCAACGGGCCGCGTCCAAACCGTCGCCGAAGGCGTAACTTCCGCCATTGTTGTTACCGAGAGCACCGTTCACTCCACCGCTGCCGCCGTTATTGGTAAACAGGAAGCCCGAGAGCCCGCCGGTCACGGGTGGCCCCGCGATCCCCGTTCCAGTGTTAAGTCCGGGGAATCCGAGTTTGTCCATGGGCGCCTGACTTCCATCGGAGTACGCAGTTTGCGGGTTGTACTTGAAATATCCGAAGCGCACGTCAGTAAGCCACTTGGCGCCGATAGCTTTAGTGACACCGAGCGCTAAGCTGTAGTTATGTACGTTGGAACTGCCGTTTAGACCGCCCGGGCCAAACCCTTCTGAGCCGAGAGCTCCAAGCCCGCCCGTCCCGGATAGTGAGAAATAGTCCAAACTGAAGCGACCAAAAACCTGGTAGTTATGCGGAGCGCTGTAGTCGATGCGTGTGTCAAATGATTTTTGACTGAAGGGACCCGCACCGCTGGCCACATAATTGTTATTAAGACCGCCGTTGCCAGCGTTCGGTGCCGGGAATAGCGCAAGGACATTTCCAACGTTTTGTCCTATTTCGGCGATGGGAATCATGTTGTTTGGAAACGGGGTGCGGCCGGTACCCGAAAGAGCATTTCCGGTAGTGGGGTCGAAAACTTGGCCGCTGGGAATACCGCCGACAGCGGGCCCGTAGGCGTTGAGGTATTCGCTCAAATTACAAAAACCTGGCGTGGAACTCTGTGCGTTCGTCGCAGGGTTACAAGACTGCGTTACGGTTGTGGTAGGGACCGTATACTGATTCGTGATGCCCTGCTGTTGCTGCGTGCCCTGATAATCGCCAAAGAAGAACAGTTTGTTCTTGATAATTGGACCGCCCACCGACCCGCCGAATTGCCTCCAATTCGCGGCCGCCAAAGGCACACCGGGCGCGTTCGTAAAGGGGTCGCGCGCCTCCTGATCGCTATTGCGATTAAAGAAAAAACCTGTTCCGTGGATATCATTTGAACCCGACTTGGTCTGTACACTGACCACGCCAGAGGTCGCCTTGCCCGACTCCGCGTCGTAATCCTGCAGAGCAATCTTGGCTTCTGCGATGGCGTCGAGGTTGGGGTTCACCACGATGATGCCCAAGATAGGATCCTGGTTATCGGTTCCATCCAACTGAAAATTTGTCCCCGAGAAGTGTTGCCCGTTAACTTGAATCTGCCCGCCGCCCTGGGGATTTTCGGTTGCAGCGTGGTTAAAGCCCGGCAATTTCTGTGAACCGGGTGACAGCAATTCAAAGTTCGTAAAGTTACGGTTCAGGATCGGCAAATCCTCTACATACTTCTGGCTGAACTGCACGTCCACGTCCGCGCGGTCGGTTTGCAGTTGCGGAATGTCGCCCGTGACTTCTACCGTTTGTGTTACAGCTCCGACCTGCAGAGGAACGTCCACCGTTACCGAGGAATCAGCCGTTACCGTTACCCTTTCCACCTGGTAGGCTTTAAATCCAGCAGCTTCTATTGCCATCTTGTAGTCATCCGGGATCAAGTGGGTGACCGTAAAGTTACCGCTTTCGTTCGTGGTGGTTTCGAACGTTGTATTCTTCGTGATCGATGTGACCGTAACTTTCGCGCCGCTTACCGCATTTCCCTGCGCGTCTGTCGCTGTGCCTAGGATGCTGCCGAACACCGCTTGCCCTACAGCCGTATACGTGCACAGATTAAAGCAGAAGCAAAAAACAACCAGAGCCACCCAGACTGATCGCCTTGCCATTACACCCCTCCTCAAACCCCTCTTGGAATCCTTCCGAAGCGAACACACTGCTCCCGAACAGCAATCCTCGACTGAATTTATATGGGTTCGTGAACTACTGTGTGGACCACAAAAAGCAGGATAAACAATCGCATCCCGCGGGACCCCTCGACGTACACAGATACTTCTCGAAGCCATCGATCCCCGGGGTAAACCGGAGCCACTCCGCAAATACAACAAAACTAAGCAGCGAAATGGCGATCGAACAATTAAGTGGCTATCTCATATCAATTTAATTGATAGTTGGGCAAGTCTCATCCCGTAAGACACGGTTACATCAAATAAGCGCTGCTTTTGCCGTATGTTGCATCCACCGATACGTTCGTGTTACAACCCTGTAACTGGAGTTGACTTGCTTGACAAGACCTTAATCCAAGCGGAAATCGACAAGCTGGCCAACAGCTCCGTCTTGCACGGCTCCGAGTCCCTATGCAAGCTTTTGCGCTATATCGCTAAACATGCCTTGGATCATCCTGGCGCTCCTCTCAAGGAATATCAGATCGCCACCGAAGTATTCGGCAGACAGGATAATTTCGATCCCCAGGTCGATTCCATGGTGCGCGTGCAAGCCGGGCGCTTGCGAGCAAAACTCGCCGAATATTACAGCGCCGAGGCTGCGGCCGACGACCCTGTCTTAGTCGATTTGCCTAAGGGTACCTACGTCCTGACGTTTCATCCCCGGACTCCGGGTACCAGACATCCTGCCGCTGCCAATAATGGCGGTCGCCATGATGTCCAACCTCATCCAGAGCACGAACCCGTGCCCCATCAGATTCCGCGAAAGTGGGCCATAGCGGTCGGCACACTGGCAGTATTACTTGCCGCGAGCTTAACGGTGATGGCCTCCTTGTTGTTCCCGCGCAAGGCCGGCGAAACCAGCGCCATCAGCGACCGCCCAGGAATTCCCTCCGCCTTCCCAACATTCTGGCGCGGCTTTCTAACCGGCCCCGAAGAGCCCTGGGTCATCTTCAGCAACGCGCCTTTTGCGGGCAGACCAGACGTGGGGATGCGCTATTACAATCCCGTGCGGGATGCTGGCGAGCCCATCCTCGATCACTACACAGGTGTTGGCGAAGTTTTAGCAGTGCACGAACTTGATAAAGTTTTTGCCGCGCTTCATCAGGAAATTCGCGTTAAGCGCGGAAGTCTTTTTACCTTGGATGATGCCAAGAACAACGACCTCATCTTTATAGGCTCACCCTCTGAGAATTTGTCCCTTCTTGATATTCCTGGCACTCACGAATTCATCTTCAAGCAAATTCCATCTGGCATTCGCCGCGGAAACACCGAAATCATCAATGTCCACCCGCGCGATGGAGAACCAAAAGAATTTCTGGCTTCCCCCAATAATCAAACCCTCACCGAAGATTATTCCGTCGTCGCACTGGTGCGGGGATTAAACAACGCGCGTTCTGAACTGATCCTTGCCGGTACCACCACCATGGGCACTCAAGCCGCTGTCGAGTACGTTTCCCGTCAACAAACTCTCGAGGAATTGTTATCCAAACTCTCCGTTTCAAAGCCTTCTGAATTAAAGCCCTTCGAAGCCGTCCTTCATGTCAAGGTCGTCCGCGGCGTGCCAGTGGCCACTGAATTAGTCGCTCTGCGCAAAGGTGTCTGAACACTATTTTCAATTTTCAACGCTCTGGCTTTTGATCGGCCTGGAAGTTGGATTTTGAAGTTGGGTGCCTCAGTCGCAGTTGAGGTATGAACCTGGGTCTTAGGTTTCTCTTTCGTCCCCGCTCCACCTTTCGTCAGTACGACACCTAAGGCGACGTAGTCTTCAATCGCGGATCAAGCTCCGCCGCTTTCCTTAATTCCTTGCCCGATTCTTCCCGCTCGCCTTTTCGTTGCAACGCCAGTCCCAATTGATAATGAGCTGGCGCATACCCCGGCGTGGCTGCAATAGCAGATCGAAACTGCGAAATCGCCGCGTCAAGATCGCCCGCATTCAATAACCGCATGCCGGAATTAGTCGCGAACACCGCAGCCTGCATGTCGGTCGTCTGCTTAACCATTGCCGCTCCCGCTCGGCTCTCTTTCGCAGCGCCCTGCGCATCGCCAAGCTGCCGAAGCACCGCCGCCAGCGTCGTGTGCGCGCCCGCGAAGTCCGGCTGCAATCGAATCGCCTCACGCAACGCCGCAGCAGCGTCCTGCCACTTTTCCTGCTGCTTCAGCACTGTGCCCAATGTATAGAAAGCTTCAGCGTAGTCCGGCTTGGCGCGAATAGCAGCGCGAAGCTCACTTTCCGCCGAGGGCAATTCCCCCTGCTGCCAAAGCGTGACGCCCAGTGTGTAATGCGCATCTGCCTGTTGCGGATTTAATTCCGCGGCCTTGCGAAGTTCCGCGATACCCTCTGGAAGTTTGTCCTTTAATTTCAACGCTAGTCCCAGATCGTAGTGCAGCGTGGCATCATTGGGCGCGTCTCCAAGTGCGGACTGAAATTGCGCGATAGCCGCGTCGAAATCCGTCTTTTGCAAATAGGCCACTCCAAGGTTCGCGCGGTAACTGGTATCCGCAGGACGCAGCCGCACAGCCGTTTTGAATTCCGCTATCGCACCATCGCCGTCGCCAACCTGTAAGAGCGCCAAGCCCAGGTTGTTGTGCGCCTCAGGGTTTTCTGGTTGTAGCTTAACAACCTGTTGAAAAGCCTCCACCGCGCCATTCGCATCTCCGGAATGTTGCAGCAACAATCCCAGTTCGTTTTGCGCCTCCGGAAAATCAGGTTGTAATTGCAGCGCTATCTGGAGTTCGCTCGCAACTTCTGGAACTTCACCGGCTTGTTGCAGCGCTTTGGCCAGGTAGTAATGGGCTTGCGAATTCTGCGGCCCCACCCGCGTAGCCGCGCGCAGCTCGGATACACCCATGTCTCCCGATTTTTGCTGCAATCTTAAAACGCCCAGATGCAGGTGCGCCGCTGCAACTCCCGGATCCAGGCGCACCGCCTCTTCAAACTGCAACGCGGCTTCCTTGTCATTGGATTCCTGCACCAGCAGCGTCCCAAGCTCGTCGTGCAAATCAGCCCGCGACGGTTCTAGCTCGCTGGCAGTTCGCATCTCACGCACCGCACTCTCGGTATCCCCTGCGAATGCCAAAGCTCGTCCCAGCGTGTTATGTGATTCCGAATCTTGCGGCGCATCCTGCACAGCGTCGCGCGCCTCGCGCACCGCGCCTTCCCGATCACCCTTCTGCACCAGCGCATTGGCTAAATTTATGTGTGCCTGTGCAAACGCAGGCTTCCCGCGAAGCGCCGCCCGAAAATGCTCGATGGCATCATTAGTCTGTCCCTGCGCAAGCAGCACCCAACCCAGCGAGTTGTGTCCTTCCGGACTATTCGGCACCAGTCGCAGAACTTTTTCAAACGCCGCGCGTGCCCCGGCAAGGTCGCCGCCCTGCAACGCGGTCACTCCCTGTCCGTATAAGGCTTGCGCCTTTGTCGCCGCGTCTTCATTTATAGTCGCTCTCGTTTGCGCCGACGCCGGATCATGTGACAATGCGCCAAAAATGACCACGAAACTCACTGCAAGCACGAGATTTTTAATTGATTCGTTGCGTGTTGGAAGATTGATGATCATCAAAAATGGTCTGAAGCGTGAAAGGAAATGTTAACACGCGACTTCGCGATAGGCAGGACCTTGGTTTCTGATTTTCCGCACGCCTCATTGGTGTGTAGCAATATACATACGAGGAAGGAACCATGACCACCACTGCACTACAACACTTTGTGCCCCGCTGAACCCTTGGCTTCCGGAAATTGCATGGTCCGCACAATTCCCTGCCCCTCCTTCACATAAATAACCTGATTGGGCTTTATGTTTTCCACTTTTTCTACCAGCCCGCTGGGCCAGCGGATTTCCAGCACATCAACCTTCTCAGCTTTTCCAATCCCGAAGTGCACCCGTAAATCATTTTGCGAAAAATAGCCGCCCCCGCTGCGCACTTCATCAATCTGCGCATGTGGTTTTGTCTCTCCGGCCGGATGAGTAACGCAACGCAGCCGCGCGCCGATACCGCTGCGATTTGATTTGGTGCCGATGGTGCGAACCTTCAACCAGTTATTGCCGATTTTCTGGTCGCAGCGCAATAGTTGCGGGTAATCGTTGACGGTGTTCACCACCACGTCAATGTCGCCATCGTTGTCGAAGTCCCCAAAAGCGCAACCTCTTGATGCCGACGGAACGGAAATACCTGGCCCCGCTTCCATCGACACGTCTTCGAATTTCCCGTTATGCAAATTGCGATACAGCAATTTTCGTTGCGCGTAGCCCGCCTCAGTGCGCAACTGTTCCACCTCCGGGTAAACATGCCCGTTGCAGATCAAAATGTCCGCCCATCCATCATTGTCCATATCAAAAAAACCGCAGCCCCACCCCAGATACTGCGTGTGTTTTCCCAGTCCCGCCGGGAACGTGGCATCCTCAAAATTTCCGCCGCCGATATTCCGATACAGCGAAGGCGTATCGCCGGCGAAATTTGTCTTCAAAATGTCCAGATTTCCGTCCAGATCATAATCAATAGCCGACACTCCCATCCCAGCTTGCGGCTTCCCATCGGCGCTCAGCGCACACCCCGCCTCCATGGCCACATCCGTAAATTTGCCGTTGGTCAGATTTTTATAAAGCGCGCTGGCTGTCGAATCGTTGGCCACATAAATATCAGGCCAGCCATCGTTGTCGAAATCCGCGGTTAACACCCCGAGACCGTAGGTTCCGTTGGCGTTTAGAATTCCTGAGCCTTGCGAGACATCCGTAAAAGTCCCGTCCCCATTGTTGTGGTAAAGAATATTCTTCCCTCCATTCAATCCCGGCGGCCCACACGCCACAAGAATGCCTTTGTAATTGCACGGTCCCGACTCCGGAACAGGGGCGGTAGCTAAATCCAGATCAATATAATTCGCTACGAATAGATCCAGGTGCCCGTCGCGATCGTAATCCACAAAAGCGCAACCGCTGTTCCAACGCTTCCCGTTGCCAGCCACACCCGCCTTTTCGCTTACATCGGAGAATGTCCCATCTCCATTGTTGTGGTACAGCACATTTTTCCCAAAGTAAGTAACGAACAGATCCTCGAATCCGTCGTTGTCGTAATCTCCGATACACACGCCCTGGCCCCAGCCGGAATGCACTAAACCAGCCTTGGCCGTTACGTCTGTAAATGTGCCGTCGCGATTATTTTTGAACAAATGAGAGGTCGGCTCCTGCCCGGTGGGAAATCCTTCCAGCCGCCAGCCATTCACCAAAAAAATATCCAACCATCCGTCGTTATCGTAATCGTAAAAAGCCACTCCGCAGCCGGTCGTTTCCAGCAAGTATTTATTTTTGTGCTCCCCGCCAAAAATCGTTTTGGCGTTCAAACCCGCTTCCTTCGCAACATTCAGAAAACTTAATCCCAGCGGAGTTCCAGCAATAGAACCGATCGGCGCGGCAGGATTCTGCGGCATTTCGATGCCCATTCCTTCCACATTCGAAGAGCGCCAAAATCCCAAAATGTTTTCGAGCGAGAGTACCGTCGCGGATCGGCTCAGCGACTTCAGAAAAGAGCGGCGTGAAAAACCCAAAAGGAGTGGTACCTTCCCTGCTTTGGCTCGTGCTAGAATCTGCCGCTTTCCTTTATAGAGAGGCGTATGGCAGTTTGCAAGCGCCCGCGGGTACCCGCGCCTGCGATTGCCAGCTCATCTATGCTCGGCCTCGAATCAATTGTGAGACAGTGGCAAGCGCTTCCATGAAATTACTGCGCATCCTCTTAAGTATTCTCTTCGTCGTCACGGCCAGCGCCAGTGCCGCCGATAAAACTAAAGATAATAAAGATAACGATCAGTCGGCCTCCCTGGAGCTGACCCGCCCCGTGCGTACCTGGGAGTTCCTTTCCGCCGTAGGTACGCGCGCTGGAATTTTTGGCAATGAATCCGGACGCGTCGAAGCCTGGGTCTATCCGCTAAAGATTTTTCGCGACTTTCATCTGCGCTTCCACACTGAAGACCGCGTTTTGCCCGCAGAATCCCTCGCCCGCACAATTATCGTCCGCCCGGAATCCACCACCATCGTGTATACCAGTGACACTTTTTCCGTCCGCGAAACTTTTTTCGTCCCCGTCGATGAGCCCGGCGCGATCATCACCTTCGAAGTAGAAACGGAATTCCCCCTGGAAATTGAAGCCGTCTTCCGTCGCGATTTTCAACTGGAGTGGCCCGCCGCACTGGGCGCCACCTACGTCAATTGGGAGGCGGAACGCAACGCCTTTTTCTTTGGCGAAGAGCAAAAGAAATTCGTTGCCTTCCTCGGCTCGCCCACCGCTGCCGAACGCCGCAGGGAATATCAAACCAACTATTCCAGCGAGAGCGACAATTCCTTCCGCCTGGGAGTTACGGAAAAAGGTGCAGACACAAAAGTGATCGTGCTGGCCGCCTCAGTGCAGGGCCGCGCCGAAGCGGAAGCCGCGTATCAACACCTCACCGCGCAATATCCGCAATTACTTCGCCAGTCGGCCGGCTATTACCGCGATTATTTGTCAAAAACGGTAAGCGTCGAGCTTCCCGACGAAGAATTGCAACGAGCCTACGACTGGTCGCGCGTCAGCATGATTCAGGGCTTGGTGACCAATCCATATCTGGGAACTGGACTCGTAGCCGGTTACCGCACTTCCGGCGAAAGCCAACGCCCAGGCTTCGCGTGGTTCTTCGGCCGCGACTCCATGTGGACCTCGTTGGCGCTGAACGCCTCCGGCGATTTCGCAACCACACGCAAAGCTCTCGAATTCATCGGCAAATATCAACGCGAAGACGGAAAAATCCCCCACGAAATCGCTCAGGGCGCAAATTTCGTTAACTGGTTCAAGGACTATCCCTACGCCTACGCTTCCGCCGACGCCACGCCGCTCTACATCATCACCATGAACGATTACGTCGTGGCCAGCGGCGACACGGCATTCGCGCAAACCAAGTGGGACAGCCTTTGGAAGGCCTATCAATTCTTGCGTTCCACCTATGACGCGCAAGGCCTGCCGCAAAATTTTGGCTTTGGCCACGGCTGGGTCGAAGGCGGCCCGCTACTCCCGGTGAAAACCGAACTCTACCAAAGTGGTTTAGGCGCCGAAGCATTGCGCGCGCTGAACAACCTAGCGCGACTCGCCGGTAAAGAAACCGAAACCAAGGAACTCCAGGGCGCATTCGAACGACAACAAACACTGGTCAACAAATCGTTCTGGCTGCCCGACAAAAAAAGATTTGCCTTCGCTCTCGACAAAGACAATAACCCCGTCGATGAAGCCAGCGTACTCTCCACAGTGCCCATGTGGTTCGGTTTGCTCGACGAAGATAAATCCGCCGAGATGATCACCCAGTTATCCGATTCCAATCATCAAGCCGACTGGGGCATGCGCATTATTTCCGACCGTGCCACCCGCTATAGCGGCGGCGGATATCATTACGGTTCAGTGTGGCCACTCTTCACCGGCTGGGCCTCGGTCGGCGAGTACCGCTATCATCATGAACATCCGGCATACGCGAATTTGCGCGCCAACGCATTGCTCGCGCTCGACGGTTCCCCCGGCCACGTCACCGAAGTGCTCTCCGGCGATTACTATCAGGGTCTCTCCACCAGTTCGCCCCATCAGATTTGGTCAGCGGCCATGGTCGTCGCTCCGGTACTTCGCGGAATGTTGGGCCTCTCGACCGACGCACAAAACACCACGCTTACATTGGCGCCGCACCTGCCAGCCGATTGGCCCGGCTTCGCGATTCACACTGTTCACGTCGGCGATGCCAACATCGATCTCAGCTACGCAAAAACACCTGACGCTATCGAGCTAGACATAAAAAACACCGGCTCGAAAAATTGCTCCTTGGAATTTGAGCCTTCCCTCAGCTTGCGCGCGCGCGTCCTTTCCGCGGAACTAGGCGGCCACGCCGTGCCATTTCACATCCAGAGCCACGGCACGGATCAGCACGTAGTGACTCACGTTTCTGTCCCTCCAGGCGCCGCCAAACTGCGTATCCGCATCGCCAATGATTTCGGCGTCAGCTATCAGCCCGAGCTGCCACAGCTAGGAAGTCCCAGCGAAGGTCTGCGCATCCTTTCAGAATCCTGGACGGACTCCAGGGATGAATTAACTCTCTCGGTCTCCGGAAGCACGGAAAGAGACTACGAACTTTCTGTGTCCAACCCCAGCGAAGTCGCCTCTGTCGATGGCTCAGAGTTAGTACGCGAGGGTCAGACTGCATGGCTGCACATACAAATGCCCGCTGCCGATGCCCGCAATGCCGCGCACGAAACCATTACCATCCATTTTGCGGAACGCCGCCGTGACAAATCCCACAAACATGATTAATCCCGACAGCGCCGTGGCGCGTCGCTGCGTTCGCAAAATATGCTGATGCTCATTGCTCACATTCTTTTCCGAAATAACGGAGGCATCCACACCATGCTTGAGAAAATCACACTCTGCGCCATGATGATACTTTGCTCTTCTCTCACCGCCTTGCCAGCCGCCGCCTTGCCGGCCAACCCCCAACAACAAACCGATGCTCACGGCCGCCAGTGGTGGCAGAACGCGGTCTTCTACGAAATTTATCCCCGAAGCTTCGCCGACAGCAACAATGACGGCATCGGCGACCTCAACGGAATTACTTCCAAGCTCGACTACCTCCACGAACTGGGCGTCGACGCCATCTGGATCACTCCCTGCTTCCCTTCTCCGCAGGTCGATTTTGGTTACGACGTCTCCGACTACGAAGCCATCGACCCCATGTACGGCACCATGAAAGACTTCGACCGCCTGGTCAGCGAAGCCAAAAAGCGAAACATCCGCGTGATCCTGGATTTCGTCGTCAATCACACTTCCGATCAGCACAAATGGTTCCTCGATTCGCGCTCCTCAAAAACTTCCAAGTATCGCGATTGGTACATCTGGCGCGACGGCCAAAATGGCGGGCCTCCCAACAACTGGCAATCTGAATTTGGCGTGCCGGCCTGGACCTTCGACAAAAAAACGGGTCAATACTATTACAACTATTTTTATCCCCAGCAGCCCGACCTCAACTGGCGCAATCCCGCGGTAAAAGCAGCCATGCTTGACGTCACCCGTTTCTGGTACGAGCGCGGCGTTGCCGGCTTCCGCCTCGACGCCGTTGACACCCTCTTCGAAGATCCCAACTTGACCGACAATCCATCCATGCCCGGGAAAGACAAATTCGGCCGCCCCAACTTCGCGCGCATCCACAACACCAAACTCCCGGAAGTGCATGACGTTCTGCAGGACCTTCGTAAAATCGCCGACAAGTACGACGCCGTGCTCATCGGAGAAACATGGACGAAAGACATTGCCGAGCTAAAAAATTATTACGGCGAACACAGCAACGAACTGCAAATGCCCATGGACCTGATGTTCGGCACGGTAAATAAACTATCCGCACCAGAATTTCGACGCCAGATTGCCGCCGTGGATACTGCGGGCGGTTGGCCCGTCTTCGTCATCAGCAATCACGACATGGTGCGCTCTTACAATCGCTACGGCGACGGCGTGCACAACGACCAAATCGCCAAACTCATGGCCTCGCTCTACCTCACACTCCGCGGTAGCCCCATCATGTATTACGGCGAAGAATTAGGCATGGAAAACAACGACCCCAAGCGCAAGGAAGACGTCAAAGATCCCCAAGGCGTAACCGGCTGGCCCGGCGAAATCGGCCGCGACGGTGAGCGCACTCCCATGCAATGGAGCACCGCAAAAAATGCAGGCTTTAGCACTGGCAAGCCTTGGCTCCCAGTGCCGTCGAGCTACAAACCTCACAACGTGGCCGCCGAATCCCAAGATCCAAACTCCGTCCTCAGTGTTTACCGCCAGCTCCTCGCCATGCGCCACACAGAACCCGCGCTGGTCAACGGAACCTACACCGCACTAAATGAAGACGACCCCAACGTCCTTTCGTATCTCCGCAAGGACCAAGACCAAGCCATTCTCGTAATCCTCAATATGTCCAGCACCCCACAAAAAGTGAAACTCAATCTCGAGCCGCAGGGCTTTGCCTCTCCCAAATTATCCGTCCTGCTGTCTACTTTCCAGCTCTCCCCAGGCACCGCCGAATCTGTGGAGCTCGCCCCCTTCGGCGCCCTAATCGCCAAAGTAGCCCAGTGAGCTCCTGCCCTTGAAATTTCCTGCGGGCCTGGGCTTCTCTCCGACGCTTCTGGGTGGCCTACCCTTTGCTGCTTTCAAAGGGTGCGGTTTTTGCACTACTCTGGCTCCCGGCGGCCACAGTTCTCCTGAAGACAAAATAGTTATCTCCCATCGCCCATCATTACTTCCACCGCTGCGGCGCTGGCAATCACGGATCGGAAGGCTGTCTGCCGGGCCGTTGAAACATATTGCCAAGCTCTCTGAACACCCCTTCAATCGTTCCGTCATGAATAACAGGGATCCGTACCATTTAAATCGCTCCGCGATTTAGCTAGCCGGTAGTTGCGGGACTCGCACACAAACCAACCGTGCTTGCGCTGCGCTCTCCCAGCGCTACCGACAAGCCAAGCTCAAAGGGCATATTAAATCTGGGCGTTGCTGGGAAAGTGCGATCGATTTCCACTCTGGACAAATCGTGGATTGAATATTCGCTGCGTCGAATCAACTCCAGAATCCGTTCTAATCGCCGATTGCTGGTGGTGATTTCCAAGGTAGCGCGCGGAATAAGTCCATGCGCACTTGTTCCCGCGACGAAGCCAAGGAAAAACCTGTCGAATTTCTTGTCGTACGGTACGTTCAGGCTTGTGATTAAACTGTCTATAAGTAGTGGTGCCGTTTCGGTATGTTTATGCGAACCAATAACTTATAAATCGGAGAATCGGGGGACAGAAGGGACGGTTTCTAGTCCCTAAAAGTCGTAACACTGACCGTGAAAACCCGATCTAACTCGGTTTCAATTTCCAACTTTGGTCAGCCCTTCCCCCAGCACCAGCACCGTCCTCCCATCCAGTAGTAGTTACTATATCTAATCAGTAAAATAACGCATGATCGTCGCGAATCGCCTCGCCCCCCGCATTCCTCCCAAGTTCCACCACCCACCTCGAAGCTTCTTGCGCGTCTCTTGCGGTCTTTTCCTCTCTTTGGCGACTCGTTTCCTTTATTTTCAATGTCCTCCAGCCTCTTTTCGGAAAAAAGGGGGGTATACCCCCCTCAAATTAAATCTCTTGGAGATGAAATCACAACCTAAAAAGGACCGCCCATGAAATCATCTGACCCGTACGCCGAAGCTTACGCCAAAGCCGCTCGCGCCCCCGAACGTTGCCAGTACCACACTCCGACCGGCCGCCAGTGCTCACCCAGGACCCGCAGTCCAAGTTCTGCCCCCACTCCGAATCTCCATCCACCGACACCTACAACTTCGCCGACCTGCTCGCTGGGCACGCCGAAGACTTCCAGACTCCCGAGGGCATCAATCACTCCCTCGCCGCACTCTACAAACTCCTCGCCAGCGACCACATCTCCACCCGCCGCGCCACTGGACTGGCCTACATTGCCAGCCTGCTCCTCCGCACCCTTCCCGACATCCGGGATCAATACGACACCGTCGAAGGCAGGAACTTCTCGCAGTCCGCCCCTCCCAGGGGCTGCGTCGGACTGTCACCTGACGAATACCCCCAAGCCCTCTCAGGATTCACACCGCCCAAAGACGACGACCCGCCAAGCCTCGCGTCACGCCCACATGCTTCCCAACAACTTTCGGAAATTCGTGGACAGGCGGGACGTTCTCTCTCTTATTTGCGAGGTTTAAATATCGCGAAGGACTACTGCGGATATTGTTTGACGCTGGTGACGCGTTGGCCGGTGAAACGCACGAACACGGTTTTGGAGGGGGGCTGGCCGTAAATCCAGTCTTCGATGTCGTTGCCTTCGGCGTCGCGCTCGCGAACTTTATGCTCGGGCTTGCCGATTGCGGCAACGACTTCTTCGCGGTCCATGCCTACGACCGGTTTTCGTTCCTGAATTGCTGTGCGCATTTCGATGGGCAGAGTGTCAAACCATTGCACCGAGGCGGAACGTTGTTTCGCAAAATCCAGAAATGGCGAGAGCAGCTTCTTGAGGTCGTCCGGAGACATATCTGGCAGCGGCTTGCCGAATTCAAGATACAGAGTACTTCCCAGCCCGGCCTGCAATCCCGGAGGGCCTTGATCCTGTTGCGTGGACGTCGTGCGAGCGGTTGGGATGCCGCCCGTTTCTAAATGAATGCGGTCGCGCAGGCGCTTCTTGCCTCGGCCGCCGCCATTTATATCCACGATGATTTGGCGATCATGAAATTCGAGCTTGGTAATCTGAACATGGTCGCCGGTACTCACTGCGGCGCCGTGAGTAGCGACCTGGCGCTCAAGCATGTCGGCGTCCAGCGGCTGGCCCACGTGCACGATGAAACCATCTTTGCCGGCGGGGAGAGGCTTGATCGCTCTGGCGAATTCACCGGATACGTAGCGGATCAGGTTCAGTCTGGAGCCGTCCTGCAGCGTGGTGGGATTGCTGCCGACGGTTTGAGATTTGTCCTGCGCCGCGGCTGGATTCTGCGGATCGGTATCGGGCGGTTCATTGCCGAACAGCGGAATTTCGTCGCCGGTGGAAAATGTTCCCGTATTGGTACTAGCAGGTGGGCGCAAGCTATTTACCTGCGGCACATCCGCGTCCGCAAATAACAGGAGCGTCAAAGTTATGGTTAAAATCGTCATCCGAAGGGTTCCAACCGGCGGGGCAAGCCCGAGCCAGTCTACCTTAAGTATGATTCTATGATGCGAAAAACCCGGTGAACAGCCGCACGCAGGACCGGCGATATCCTTTCGCTAACTGTCCTAAAGGGCTATTCCCTGTTAGGCAGAGAGAGGTTCCTGGGCGGTAGGGTCGCCTGTGAAAGACATGCCAACGGCAGGCAGGCTTGAGTGTTTACCTGGCTCAGGCAGGTTGCGATGGCGGCAGTAGGCAAAGGAGCATCAGACGACAATTCTTAGCGAGAAACGACTTGAACGCCTTGGCGGTCTATTTTCACGGGGAGGACTTCCGCTCCTGCGTCTCGGATGCTGGCCTCCACTCGCTGGCGGGCGTCCGGTTCAATCAGCAGGACCACGCAGCCGCCTCCGCCGGCGCCGCAGACTTTGCCGGCCAGCGCGCCCTGTTTGCGGGCTCCTTCAATGACGCGGTCAACTAATTTTGTGGATATGGTCGGCAAATTTCTTTTGCGAAAAAACCATTCTTCGCGCATCAGCCGGCCAGCTTCATTCCAATCTGCGGCTTCGAGGGCCACGCGCAGTAGCTGCGCGACTTTGGAGATTTTTTCCATGCTGTTTTGTACTGCGCGCTTGCCATTGATGTGCGCTTTAAAAACTTCCCAGTTATTGATTCCATGCTGGCGGGGCTTGCCGGTGTAGCAGACCACGATACGACGCTCCAGCTCATCCAGATTGAGGCGCAGCTCCACGCGATGTTCGCCACCCGCAGGCAGTTCGATGGCTGCGGCGCCGCCAAAGGCTGGTGGATAATGGTCCTGGGTTCCAGTGGGCACGCAAATGACGACAGCTTCCGCGTCACGGCTGATATGAATCCAGTCTTCTTTGCTCTTGCCCGCTCCAGTGAAGCGATCCAGCGCCGCGCAAATCGCCACGGCCATGGCGCTGGAGCCGCCAATGCCTGCGCCAGCCGGAGCTTCGGAGTCGGTAGTCAGCGAGAATCCACCGAGGGGCCGAAAGAATTTCACAATTTCGGCGAGAAGTGGGAGGCGATAGCGTCCGGCTTTCGCAAGGTCGACGAGGGAGCGGAAGCTCTCTTCCCGCTTGGTGTCGCGGGACACCAGCTTGATTTCTTCATTGCTGGGCGAGTTGGTTTCGAGTACGCAACGGGCGTACAGCGAAATTGCCGCGTTCACGGTCAGAGCCCCGGGATGGAAAAGGTACAAAGGCCAAATATCAAGAGTGGCTCCAGCCAGATCGACGCGAGTTGGCGCCTTGGACTCAATAATCATGGTTGTCCTTTGGAAAAAAGACGATTGGCTATCTTAACGTTGCGGCGAGTTTTCAGCCCAGAGTTATATCGGTGAGTGTGACGTGAATTACTTTGCGCCCGCAACGTTGCGCGCGCGGAACATCAGCTGCGGGCCATCTCTCTTCGCCAACGCTACATTGGGCTCGAAGCATCGCCGGCAACGCGCTTCGTATATACCGCTGGCGCCCACGACCACGAGTTCTTCGCTTTCGACCAGGCGTTGGGTATGGACCGCGGGATTACCGCAACGGACGCAAATGGCCAGCAGCTTAGTTATTTCTTCGGCGATCGCCAGGAGGCGGGGCATGGGTTCAAACGGGCGGCCAAGATAATCCGTATCCAGGCCAGCGACGATTACGCGCTTGCCGAGATTCGCGAGCTTGGTGCAGACGTCCACAACCTCTTCGCCGAGAAATTGGGCTTCATCGATGCCGATGACTTCGGTGCGCGGCTGCACCTTGTCCATAATTTCCGTGGCCCTGGCGACATTGTCCGAAGCGATGCCCAGTCCTGAGTGTGACACAATTTCATTGGCCGCGTAGCGCTGGTCAATGGATGGCTTGAAGATCTGCACGCGTTGGCGCGCAAATTCCGCGCGGCGCAAGCGGCGAATGAGCTCTTCGCTCTTGCCCGAAAACATCGGGCCAACCACTACTTCAATCCAACCCATGTTGCCTTTGACGATGTCCACGCCGGTTAATCCTTCCGTTCAGCTTGATCTGATTATCTCATTAAAATTACTTCACTAAATTTACCTGCTCGCGCTCAGCTGGCAGCACGCGCAACACGAAACAAATTCTCGTTGTAAAACGGAGCGAACGCCGCAACCAACGCTATGCGAAATGCTTCGCGCCGAGTAATTAAATTGTTAGAAAGGATACCCCACGCGCCCTGGTTATCTCGAATGCCGGCTATGCCTGCAAATTTATCGATGGCGGAGGCCAGCTCGACGCCTTTATCCAACACTTCATGGGCAAGCGCGGGCGGCAACTCGATTCCTCCACTGCGGCCAAAGTGTCCGCGCGAACCGTCGCTTACATACGCCCAGCTTTCCAGGAAAACGCGGCGCTCACCATTTGCACCGGAATCTGTGTGCTCCGCGCGGAGGCGGCCATTTTCAGCCGCATCGGTGTCTTCCGCGTCGGGCTCCATGACCTCGAGTCCGCCCTCCAGGCCGACGAAGTATTGATACGCTTCGCTTTTTGCGGAAGCCATTTGGATCAATGCTTCTGTGCGTTGGCGCGCGCCCCGCATGGATTCCGCGGAAGACAACGGGGTGTGTCCCACACCGCTGTCAACAGCGAAACCCAAAACTTCAAATTCCGCGTTGGGATTGAGCTGGCCAGCACAGAGCTTGAGCGCGTCGTGCAAGGCGTCCAACTTGGGACCGCGCGTGCTGCCGACAGCAATAAGGCCTTTACTCATTATTTGTCGGCTGTATAGTAAGCGATTTCTCTACGCCACGCGAATGCGGCCTGAGGAAAAATGCAAACTGCTCTCTGTCGGTCGAACGATTTTAGATTCGTTTACTGAACCAAATATCCTGCTCATAGCTATACCGTCGTGCCACAGGAAGGCCGAGTTCGGTGATTCTATCCAGTGCTTGCGTCAATCCAATTCCGCGCATGCCCGCCACGTGACTAATTTTCTGAAAAAACATGAACGAGTCAGTGCGAGCCTCAACGTTGGGGAAATATTTCCGGAGAGCCTCCAAATCCTGCCGACAAAACATCCGCTCGTTGGTCGTACCAATTCGTTTCACAAACCAGTACTTCTTAAAATTCCCATTTGCGTCCGTCCCGGACATCGCGCGATAAAAAAATGCCAGGATAGGATTTCTGTCGGTATTTTCGTCCTCAAAAAAACCGACGCCCCCGTTTTTCAATACTCGCCAGAACTCTGCCCCGGCAGTATCACAGTCCAGATGGTGCAAAACCGCGGCTCCGTACAAGACGTCGAAATACTCATCCGGGAATTCAATGCGATGCAGGTCCATTACCCGCGCATCGATGGAAACCTGATTAAACGCTGCGATCTCTTGAGATTTCTTGACGCCCGCCGGCGACAAGTCCACAGCAAAGACTTCTGCACCCGAATTTGCGGCCCTTACCGGATCTCGCCCGGAGCCACACGAACAGATGAGGACTCGCTTCCCTTTCAAGGATTGAACGCCGGGAATCCGGAGTTCCTCCGTCACCTTCGTGGGGCGCACTTTGCGCCAAACTTCGTCGAAGTGAGCAGCTTCCTTTTGAATATCCATTCCCACTTTTTTCCCCAAGTACACTTTGCCTTCATCAAACCGATGCATCCCTTAGAAGTGCGCAGTATAACTTAGCGCTGGCGCGCTAGCGTCACCAGGGCTACACGTTCGCACGGCCGAATTTTTTTAATTAGCGTTACGCGCCTGATTTTGTAACGAAATGCGCCCATTTGCAGTCTGAAGTTCAACCAGTGTTCAGCAACAATTCACGCCATCCTACCATTCGGTCAAATCAACTTCTTCGGATCGAGTACTTCCGGGCCTGGATTTATGACATTACTGTCCAGCCACCGGAATTCATTGAATTGGTAACAGGTTTAAAAGGAAGGTAAAACCTTAAGGGGGAATTCAGAAGGAGGAATGTTGCAGGAGTTGATTTTCGACTTCTGTTGCTTCTTCGGGCTTTGTACGTTTGACTGCCATGCGGACTTCTTTCCGAATGGGCGCTTGTGGGAGCGCAGCGACCAGCCTGTGGGTGTATTCATGTTTTGGGGAATTAAAAATGTTTTCCGGCGTGTCACATTCCACGATCTGACCGTCCAGCAGGATGCAAACTCGATGGCAAAGCGTAGCTACGGACAAAAGGTCGTGGGAGATGTAGAGAATCGCTGTTTCCATTTCAGCGTTGAGTCGAGCGAACAAATTCAGGATTTCAGATTGGGTGATGGGATCCAGGGCACTGGTGGCTTCGTCTGCAAGCAGCAGTGCCGGTCGATGCATGATAGCCATTGCGATGCACACGCGCTGCCCTTGACCAATACTCAGTTGCGAAGGCCGCCTGCGAAGGAATTCAGCGTCGGTTGGAAGGCTGACGCTTTCAAGCGCAGCGCATATGGTTCTGTATCCCTCGTCTCCAGTTCCCGACGCATGTGCTTTCCATGCTTCTTTTAGTTGAGCGCCAATGGAGATTACGGGGTTCAACGCTGTCAACGGGCTCTGCAACACGATACTAAGTTCATTCCCTAGAATCGCTCTGCGTTCTTTTTCGGACTGCTGCAAAATGTCTTTCCCGCGGAACAGCACTTCACCCGTAACGGAACCACCCTTCAAAGGAATAAGACCTAAAAGTGAAAGGGCCAGCGTACTCTTGCCGGAACCGCTCTGGCCTACCAGTCCCAATATCTCCTGGCGGCGTATCTGCAGTGCGAGGTCCTTCAGCACGCCGATTTTATTTCGGTAACTGACAGAGATATGCGCCGACAGTAATGGTTCATCAGGCTTCACTGCTTACTCACAATGTGTTGCCCAGGATCCAGGCGCAGCGTATCGATATTCCAAAACGCCTGGGGATTCAGTGCCACTGGATAAGCGCCAATTACTTGCGACGAGACGGCGGAGAGCGCGTTTTTATTTACCAGATAAATGAATGGTTGCTGCGCGGCAACAATCTCTTGGACGCGGTCAAACTTGGCCTTGCGAAGTTTGTCGTTGGAAAGCGAGGCTTGTTCCCGCATCAGCTGGTCGATTTCCGCCTCCCACGCGGTGGCGGGAGTCTTCTGGTTGGGATTCCATTGATGGTTCTCGCCGGAGCTGAGCCAAACGGTCATTTGACCGTTGGGATCGAGATCGGTGTTCACGAGGCCAAGGAGACAAGCGTCATAGTCGAAGGTGCGAGTGATCCTTTCAATCAGGGAAGGAAAATCCAAGGTCACAACTTTCACGCTTACTCCAATCTCAGAGAGGTCTTGCTGAATCATCGTTGCCATTTTTTCGCGCGCGGTGTTCCCCGAATTGGTGATCAAAGTAAATTCGACACCATTGCCCATCGAATCTTTCAACGTGCCATTTTCCATCCGGAAACCTGCACGCGTGAGCAGTGCCAGGGCGGCTTGCGGATCATGCTTGGGAGCCGGAAGAGAAGAGTTGAACCAGAATTGATTGGATGGCGAAACTGGCCCAAAAGCTGGAGTGGCATAGCCAGTGAAGACAACCCTGGCGAGATCGTTGCGATTGATGGCCAGAGAAACGGCGCGACGGAAATCTGTTAACTGGAACCACTTTTTCCGAAAGTCTGGCAGCGTAGAAGTTGCGGCCTGATTGAACCACAATTCTTCCCCATCGAGGCCGGTACCAGCGTTTCGCGCTGCCGCCGGATTCTCCTTCTTCAGTTCATCAAACTGCTGGGCATCAACTCGATTGACGAGTTGCAGTTCGCCGCGGCGGAAGCGCATCATCTCAATGTCGCGATTTCTTTGTATATCTAAACGAACCGTGTCGATATACGGCAGTTGCCGGCCCTGCGCGTCATGCTTCCAGTAATTGGGGTTCCGCCGCAGCAGAACATACGATCCTGCTTTGTATTCCGAGACGTAGTATGGGCCCAGAACGCTTTCCTCTTTCTTTAGAGACTTCGCAGACAGAATCGCTACTTGATCGAACAATCGTTCCATGCCAGCGACGGGGGCGGGAAAAGCTACAACCGCGACGTACGGTGCCGGAGCTTTTACGACTACTGTGCCCGAGCCTGAACGGAACGCGTCGCCGGTTGCGGAATGCGTTTGCGGATCCATCAGCAAGCGCATCGTGTATGCCACGTCCTCCGACGAGAACGGAGAACCGTCGGAGAAGTAAATACCCTTTCGCAACTGGAAGGTAATCTGGCGTCCGTCTGGAGACACCCGCCAGGATTCCGCCAAGCCGGGCTCCAGTGCCTGGGTTTGGCGGTTGACGCGAATCAATACGCCCCCTGTTAAGTAACGGATGTTTTCCGAAGCTTCATCGTCAACGAGCAGGGGATTGAAGGTTTTGGGCTCGCCATGCAGACAGAAATGCAACTCCGCGGGAGCTTGCGCATGCGAGGATACGGCAAAGTTTGCAGCCAACAGCAAAATTACAGGTCGTAGAGAGGGCCACATCACGCAGGTTCCTCCGTGGAATGTAGAATGAGCTGAAAACAGATTACCGTGATGACCAACAGCAAGAGCGGAATGAGCCGCCATGGATTGGCGGACATCGCACCGAAATCTTCGCAGCCGCGCAACAGATTTCCCCAGGAGGGAAGCGGCTCCATGACGCCGAGCCCAAGCATGCTCAGGGTCGCTTCCGTGAGGATGAACAAAGGGATGGAAATCCAGAATTGGGCTAGAAAAATTGGCCGAAGATTAGGAATAACCTGCCGAAAAAGCAACTGAGCGTTGCTGTAGCCCGTGGCTCGCGCCAGCAACATATGCTCGGACTGGCGTAGATTGCGCGATGCGGCGCATACCACGCGCAGCGAGGAGGGCCATCCGAGAAGGCCGAGGGTCACGAAGGTAGCAACTACCGACAGCAGCGGAGAGATGTCCAGAGGTAAAAAGGCGCGCAGTGCGATGAGTAAAAAAAACAGTGGTAGCGACATCAACAGGTCCGTGAATGCCAGGATAGAACTTTCCAGGCGGCCACCACGCAGCCCGGCAAGTCCCCCCAAAATGGATGCGATAGCGGTAGCCAGCAACGCTGCCGCAGGTGCCAGCAATAACGACACCCGAGTTCCGTACACTACGCGGGTGAAAAGATCTCGCCCCAGGTCGTCAGTACCCAACAAATGCACGGTAGACGGGGCGGCGTTGGGAAGTTCCCTGAATTGTCGAGCGTAGGGGTAATGAGTGAATCCTTCCGCGAATAAAGCGAAAGCGAAGACAATTGCGAGGATGCTCCAGCTGACTCCGCGAAATACTCGCTGGATCATGATGACTTCCTCTGCCCAATAGCGTCGGCAAGGAAATTAACAGCTACGGTAAGGAGAGTGACGCAGAGAGTAATGCTCGTAAGCAGCGGTAAATCCCGATTCAGAGCGGCCTGCCAGGCCAATTGACCCATTCCAGGAGAATCGGAAAGGGCTTCCAACGGAATGGCCGCACCGAATGCCATGCTTGCGGACACGCCGGTAAGCGCCAGCACGGGCGCCCACACCAGTGGAATTACGTGTCGAAATAAAATTCGGTTCTCGCTGACCCCTCGAGTTCGGGCCGCAAACACGAATGGTTGGGAATGAGCTTGGGCCAGCAAGTTGTGCTGATAACGATAAAGTTTAGGAAAGGTGACCAGCGCGATTCCTAAGAACACTGGAGCGCGCCAAAAAACGAACAGCAGAGCGATCACCGCCGCAGGCAAGGCGATGAGAAATCCGGTCAGCGCCATTGCCGAGTAATTCAGCATAGCGTTTGGAAAACGAATCGCTAGTAACCCGAGGATTGACGATCCGATCCACGCAGCCAGCAACCCAAAACCCACAGTTCGTGCAGTTAGCGGCGACCGCTCCCTTATTAGCTGCACAACTGGTCGCTGAAGAAAGACGGAGGCGCCCAAATCTCCCCGCAACAAACCAGATACATAACGACGGTAGTAGTGGGGCAGGGTCTCGGCCGTACCGTATTCACTGCGAATCGCATCCCTGGATTCTTGCGAAAGCCTGGAATCAAGCTCTCGTTCGTCCACGCCGTATCCCGGGGCGAAACGGATCATGGTGGCGCACAATAACGCTCCAAGGAGCGCCAGCGCCCCCAACACAGCAAATTTCCGCCCGAGTTTTACGACCCAAGTGAACATGATTGAGCCAGAACAATTAAGTTAACGAAGCGATCCTTCTTAGCTATTCCAAACTACGCAGGCAACAGCTGACCTCTTTGTTTGTAATGACTTTCTTTACACTCATACATGGCGCGATCCGCTTCGGAAAGCAATTCCTCGGTGGTCATGCCATCGTCCGGATACAAAGCCGTACCCACGCTGGCAGAAACGATTTTCTTGCCACAAATCGCTTCTCCAGCTTGTTCCACGGTGTTTTCTAGCCTGACCTGAAATTCCTTGGCGGATACGTCACCGAATTCCGGAAGCACCAGAACAAATTCGTCTCCGCCCAAGCGTCCAACTAAATCAGACTCGCGGCACATTGCACGCAAACTTTTGGAAATTTCCTGCAACAGTTTGTTCCCGACCAAATGGCCGAAGTTATCGTTCACTCTTTTGAAGCCGTTCAGGTCGCACATCAACACCGCGAGGGACCGCCCGCTCCGCTTACAGCGTGCCAGTTCCGCTTCCAGATGCGCACAGATAGCTCTTGCGTTCGGTAACCCGGTGAGGAAATCCGTACTCGCGGAGTCTTCGGCGCTTTCGAAGCGCAAAGCATTTTCCATGGAGAGTCCAAGCTTCGAGCTTCCAGCGAGCAACATGCGAAGATGATCGGTTTTGAACGCTTGATGTTCCCAGCGATACAAGGCAAGAACACCGGCAACAGCGGCATGGCCTCGTAGCGGAATAGCCAGCGCTGACCTCAACACCGAGACCCGCAGGGGGTCATCCAAGTATTTTGATTCGGCTGCTGGGTCGCCGTTGATGATGGGCTTTTCGTGCTGGGCCACCCAACCCGCGATGCCTTGACCAAGTGGTATTTCCAGCGATCGAAACAACTCGTAATCGATTCCGTGTACGTGCCGCGGTATCAGCTTTCCTTGGTCGCACACGTAGAAAACAATCAAGTCGTAGGGGATCATTTCTTTCAAGCGAATAGCCACCACTGATAATGTCTCGCGCAAGCTCAAGGAGTTGCCCAGTGTTTGGGCCAACTCAAACAACAACTGTGCTTCCTGACGCGCGGAAACTATGGAGGCGAGAAAAGACGTGGTGCGAACTTCCGCCGCGTTGGGGACGTCCCCAAATCCCGTCGAGGGAGCAATGCTTCGATTCACTTTGGCGACGATGCCAGCTTGGTCGGTGCTATTGTTGGGTACACCCGCAACTTGTTCCAATTCGCGATAGCGTTTCTCAATCGCCGTCACTACGCGCGGATCGAAGCTGCTTCCAGCTTCCGAAACAACATGATTCATGGCATCGTCAGCGGACATGGCCCGGCGGTAAGGCCGTTCGGAGGTCAGTGCATCAAAACAATCCACTACCGAAAGGATCCGCGCGCCCATGGGAATGGCTTCGCCTCGTAACCCTTCCGGATATCCTTTGCCGTTCCATTTCTCGTGGTGCGACCGCACGATGGGAGTAACGGGGTAAGGAAACTGAACACGGTCCAGAATTTCTGCGCCCACGGTCGGATGAATCTTCATTTTTTCGAATTCTTCGGCAGTTAAACGTCCGGGCTTCGCGAGAATTTGTTCGGGGACGGCGAGCTTGCCGATGTCATGGAGCAATGCCGCCGCGCGCAAAGCCTCCAGCTCCGCGTCGCTGAGACCCAGATCGTGGCCGAGCTGCATCGCGTACGCTTGCACGCGTCGCAAGTGGTCGTGGGTGTTATGGTCTTTCGCCTCGATCGCAAGGGAGAGAGCCTCAATGGTGCGAAGGTGCAGGTCCGCAATTTCTTCCGTATGTTTCTTCTCGTGGATCAAGCGGTCCAGATAGCCTCGGTACGAGCGATATATCCAATAAACGATGGGTATGACGAGGATTGCGAATTGCCATCCCATGGCATGATTGATCAAGCTAACTCCGCCGGCTACCAGAGCTCCCAATAAGTAATATGGGAATGACCACAGGTAGCACTCTCGCCAAACAGAAATCGGATTTCGACCTTCTGTCATGGCGATGATTCCCGAAACCGACAAGGTGTTAATGATGAAGTAAGACGTGGACGCGGCGGCCAACAGGAAGGGCCAGCGAAGTCCGTGCTGGTAGGCGAAGCTGCTGCGAAATACTAGATATGCGGCGGTGATGGAAATGGAAAGATTCGCAAAATTGAAAAGAATCTGAATGGCCCGAGGTCTTGGCTTGGATTGCCAAAAGGACTGCGCCAGGCCGCCGAGACATCCCATGAGTAATGTCTCGGCGTAGGTGAGGTCCAGAATACCTACCAGGATGAATAGGAAATTGGCGGACATCGTCGCTTCGATGCCCGGGAGACGAACCTTCAATAAAGAGGCAAACAGCGCCACCGCAAAAAAACAGAAAAAACGAAAAATATTCTCTGAATGCCAATGAAGCATGGCGTAGGGCAACAACGGAAGACCGACGAACAGTTGCAGCAGAATAAAGGATATAGTGAGCCGATCCAGTTTTTCGCCGTGCTTGCCTGGTATTTTCCAAAGATCCCGATACCAGTGCGGTACCAAATTAAAAGCGCTCCCGAACGGAGAGCCATCGCGGGGACTTGATCTGCTGGCTACCTCTTGATGGTGCTGCGCAGGACCGAGCGGGTCCGGCCCAGCTTGAACAACGTGCTCGGACATTATTCCTTCATTTCGAAAATCGGATTCGTTCTAACACCAACAGTGTGTGAGCTATGGGGTTCAACGCCTATAGTACGACCGTCGCGATTTGTCTCAATGTGAACCCCCGCAAGCGGCCGGAAATATTCTCGGTTTCACCAACAAAGACTTTCCAAACTGCCTGTACGTTGGTACTAGTGCCATCCCTCTGCTGTACCATCGACGACCTTCAGAGCTGGCCTCTATAACTGTTCCAGAACGAAACGCGAACCTTTTTCCGGGGCCTCACCCGGTCGACGCCTTGCCAGGAGAGACACAGCAAATGGCTTCCAACCCAGCTAATCCGTCCCAGAAAAGCAGCAGCTTCCTGAAGACGACCACGTGGGGCACGCTAATTGCCTCGGCGTTGGTCTTGTCTATATTGGGCGTCAACGGAAACCTTCCCCGGAATTCGGCAAGGTACAGCAGTGTCAGCCGGAGCACTTCAACTACTCAGCCGGCCTCTCTCGCTGCCTCAAAGTCGCCGCGCAAGGACGGGAGCTTTGAAATTGCCTTGAGCCAGCTTGCAAACCTGAACCCTTTCTCCGATTCCCGAGCGAACGGTTCGGACACGCCAGCTGCGCAGTCAGCTAGCAGTCCCCTGCTACCCGCCGCTGTAAATATCGGTTCGTCACAGCCGGTCAGCGCGAAGTCGGAATCCTCGATTGGCAACTCTTCTCTGGGACCTCAAAATCCTCAGACGGTCATCGCCGCTAAACTGGCTCCGGACTTGATAGGCGTCGATCCTGGGACGGCTATGGACGTCATAGTCCAATTCAAGAATGCCTCCTCTACCACGGACCTCACCGCCGACGGCGCCACTATAAAGAGCGATCTTCCGCTGATTCACGGACAGCTGGTTAATGTCAAAGGCGCCGATTTGAGCAGCCTGGCTTCTCATTCCGAGGTGATGTACATCTCTCCGAACCGTACGGTGCATGGCGCAGTGGATTCGGATAACCTCGTTACTTCAGTGAACGATGACCTGGCGTATGCCAATGGGTGGGATGGTACGGGCGTGGGAGTCGCCGTTATCGACAGTGGCGTCACCCTCAACGACGACAACAATTCCGACGGCAACAACGCCCCTAGTCGCGTTGTTTTTAGCCAAAGCTTCGTTCCTAACGATGCGACTGTGGCTGACGCCTATGGTCACGGCACAACCGTGGCCGATATCCTTGCTGGGAACGGCTTCGATTCCACCACTTCCAACTATCCCGGTTTCTACCGCGGTATCGCACCGGAAGCACAAATCGTCAGTCTTCGCGTCTTGGATGGCACCGGTGCCGGAAACGATAGCGAAGTCATTGCTGCCATTCAGTTGGCCATTTCGTTACAAAGCACCTACAACATCCGGGTAATCAACCTATCGCTGTCCCGTGGCGTGTATGAAAGCTACACCTTAGATCCCCTTTGCCAGGCTGTCGAGTCCGCATGGAATGCCGGCATCGTGGTAGTTGCTGCGGCCGGCAACATGGGTCAGTACAACGGAGCCGGCACAGCCGGGTATGCCACCATCGGTGCCCCTGGTAATGACCCGTACATCATTACAGTCGGCGCGACGAATACTCATGGAACCGGTCAGCAAACTTCGCAGACCATGACCAGCTACAGCTCAAAGGGCCCGACGACCTTCGATCATATCGTAAAGCCGGACCTGGTTGCCCCCGGCAACCAAATACCGAGCCACATGGCCGGCTCTAACAGCACGCTCATCTCTGAATACCCGTCACTGGCCGTCTACCCTTGCAGCAATTGGGGCAACAACTGTGGCCCACAATTCGGCAATTCCCAGTACATGCGCATGAGTGGCACCAGCATGGCTAGCCCGGTGGTCAGCGGAGTTGCGGCGCTCCTCGTGCAGCAAAACCCCTCGATTACTCCCGACCAAGTCAAAGCTCGCTTGATGAAGACTGCCTGGAAGGGATTCTCTGCCACCACCACTGCCACGGATCGGTCCACTGGCACCGTCTACACCATTAATCAGGACATCTTCACCGTGGGTGCTGGTGCGGTGGACGCTGCCGCAGCTCTGGCCAGCACCGACTTGGCTCCCGCAACAGTCGGCTCCGCGATGTCACCGACTGCGGTGTTCAACTCACAGACAAACAATGTCTCTATCGTTGGCAATCCGGGAACGGTTTGGGGTAACTCAGTTGTCTGGGGTAACTCGGTGGTCTGGGGTAACTCCGTCGTCTGGGGCAACTCCGTCGTCTGGGGTAACTCCGTGGTTTGGGGTAACTCGGTGGTCTGGGGTAACTCTGTAGTTTGGGGTAACTCGGTAGTCTGGGGTAACTCCGTAGTATTGGGTAACTGAATCGCTGCCGGGCTCCCTGACGACGCGCCGCATTTCTATGGAAACAGGGACCTTCTCGGAAGGTGATCAATTGGTTTCGTGCCCGAAATGAATTTTGCGTAGCCGTGGTGGGCACGAATCGCTTGCAGTGTTCGGCATAGCCGCCGCGTTGCTGCAGCTATCGAGAAATCGTCTGATTTTCATCTCGCATATTCGCCGCGTCTCGGATGTCTTTGTGGAATCGCCTAAGTTATGCTTCTCGCTTTGTGAGGGCAAGCAAAATCAGGCCAAACTCCACGAGCAGCTCTGCCGGCGATACGGGAAGACAGCGAGAATATAGTCGACCTTCCTCACTGATCACCGTTGCAAGAATCATTCTACTTTTATTTATCTCGCTCAGAACCGAAAGACTTCTCTGCGGAATGTTGCTATTCGCATTAGCGCAGGGCACATCAGTGGGCCAATCCAAGCCTGAGGAAGTTGTGTTTCCAATCGGCGGACGGGAGTTGCACGGGTTTATATGGAAGCCCAAGGGTACTGGCCCTTTTCCGGTAATCATGTGGAATCATGGCAGCGAGAAATTGCCGGGCTCTCAACCAGCCCTAGCCAAGTTCTACACCGCACATTCCTACCGGATCGAGAATCAAGGAGTACGACCACGGCGGTGCGAATCGGCGCGTCGCGAACAAAGCTGCTGATGGCCGTATTTCTCAGCGTGGAAGTTGCGCTGGTCACCCGGTATTTTCACGATCGCGTAATTGGTGGTTTCCTGGCGATTGGTGCGGCGTTGTTTGTGGCTGATGCGTTTTGGCTGTGGCGAAATAAACCATATAGCCGGAAGTTGACGATGGATGCGTTAGGATGCGCCGCTGGGGAACTACTAGTTCGTCGAACGTTCCGTTGAGCCGCTTGCCTCGTGCGAGCCTCGGAATGGCAGATTCAATTTCCGCGATACTTCCGGCCAGAATTCCCGTAGCACATCGAAACCCGTATCCTGCAGTACGGCAAACCCGACCCGACTGGCGCCGGCGCCGATGCCCCGTGCGTTCCCCGGATGATACACATTACTTAGCGCTACGGCGCTGGTCGTTCCGAGCCATTCCGAAGAATTAAAAATACGCGTGCCATCAACGCGGTAGGCGACGAAGGAATGCCCGACGGCATGAACCAATCGTTTGTGGAACGTTCCGTGCGCCATGCGGTAGTACCGCGGGTCTTCAGCAAAAAGCACGGGAAAAGCAAAGTCCTTGAAAAACTTCGACGAAGTTTGATCCGCGAAGTTCGCGCCTAAGCGCTTGGCATAACCTTCGATCCCCTGATGGAAGGTAGGATCGCGGCTCGACGCCTGATCGAGTCCGGCATTGAAGCCCGAATTGAGAAATGCGACGGGGTTGAACGAGTCTCCGACGAAGAGGACGAATTTATCTTTGGCGCCGAGCGAGCAAAGATACACACCGGGCCGGTAGTGCGGCGGATGAACGGCTTTCCGTTCGAGAGCACGCCCAAAGAATCCCACGATTTTTTTCATCGGGCCTTCGTAGTCCTCGAGTCGAACAACCGAGGCGGGTTGCACACAGGGCGCATTGGGATTTGTTGCAACCTGCGCATTCTGAAAATCTGACGAGAAATCCGGCTGCTGGATCCTTTTCGTAGTTTCCTGCGCGGCAAGGTCCTTGGCACAAACCATTCCGGCCAGCAAGATGGAAGCCGGAAAAGGTAGTAGTTTGTGCACAAGGAATCGCAAGTGAAATTCTCCATTGCTGTCTCATGCAGACGGCTGTCGTCAACCAAGTCTCGTCATTGTTCCTGAATCGATTCGAGGTATTCGCAAAGATTCTTGATTCTCTGGTGCACCGCCGCCTCGTTGTAATGGTCCAATTCGCGAAAGATAGGTCCCCACACGGGCATATCAATGGAGCCATGCGCGCGTGAACCGGGCCCGAAGAGAAGCACGGTAGAAACGTACGCCTCGGGAAACGCCCCGCCGTGACGCTTCGCCAGGGTTGTCAGGTCCGGCGGCAGAGCGCGAAAGAACGGGACGACGGAACCGCGGCCCTTGCCGTCCGCGCCGTGACACGCCGCGCAATATTCCTTGAACATCTGACGGCCCGAGGGAATATAAGTCGGCGGGAATTGCGCAGGGCTGTCCTGTTGCACGGCACAAGTCGTTTCGAGATTCAGGAAGTCTGCCACTCCGACTCCCAGCAGAAATAAGAGGAATGCTATTGCGCGCTTCACCATTTGGAGCTCCTTCAAACTGGCCCGTCCCTATGTAACTCCTGTCGAAGGAGACCGGCTGTGCGCGGCGTCACATGCGCGTCTGCGTGGGGTCACACAGACAGAGGCCAGGCTTCGGCTACATATTGGCTGAAGGAGTATTCGAGACTAGGAAATGGCCGCAAAACGTTCTTCGCTAGTTTGAGATGCGTGGCCGTATAGTATGCAATTCTAGGATTGTTCCTTTTGCAATTGGTCCCTAACCCACGAGCGAGACCTCACGCGGGCCGGGAAGTGACCGAATCGAGAAGGTTATGGCTCCTTGGGTTTTTAAACGTCATATGGCAAATCGAGCGAATACTCCGGCCGTTAACGGCCAAATAAAGTTTGCCAAAGCGCATGCGGGGATTTTGTTTGCAATTAAAATGGTGATTGTCGGGGTTGCGTTGGCAGTGCCCCAAGGTTTCGCGTATCCGCAAAGCACGAGCCAACAAAAAGAACCGGTGCGGCGAGCGGATATAACTTCGGGCAAGAAAATATTTGCAAACTATTGTGCCTCCTGCCATGGGATAGATGGCAAAGGCAACGGGCCAGCTGCCGCGGCCCTGAAACCTGCTCCCACGGATTTGACAACACTCGCCAAGGCCAATGAGGGCAAATATCTGGCCGGATTTGTATCTGCCGTGCTGAAATTTGGTAGAAACGCGGCGGCGCACGGATCGTCTGAAATGCCCGTTTGGGGTTCTCGTTTTAAGATGATCGATCCAAGCCAAGACCCCACCGGCCAACACCACGTGGACGATGTCGTTGCTTACATCGGATCGCTACAAGGTAAATAGTTCGGCGAGATTCAAGGGCGTATCCAAAATGAAGCGTCGGGATTGACTTGGTAGCAGCTGGAACGACCTATGGCCACCACCCTCGAAGGCTGGATAACTGAATTTCCGACTAGAGACGCTGCTTCATTTCCTGGCGTCGGGATATTGTTGTTCCAAGACGCGTTCTAGAGCAGCGTCATGGCCGTAGATATCTGCTAGAAAGTGTACTTCTCCATCCTCCTGAACGACTGCTGTCCCGTAGAGGATCCACGCGGGAATGGATTCTTTCAAATTCACATGCAACGTCACGTTTCCTTCCATTGCCGCTGGCACATGGTCTTCGTCCCATCCGGGATTGCTGCGAAGAACCCAAACAGCGAGGCCAATTGGATCTTCGACGCGGAGGGCAACATCGGTGCGGCCTGTGAGCTGCGTCACATTGCAGCGCATCACAGGTCACTGCTGAAAAAAGCGAACTTCAGCAATACTCACTGCTGAAAAAAGCGAACTTCAGCAATACTCATCCCGAAGTCGGCAAATCAAGGCAATCGGAGGCACGAGATGAAAACAGTTGCAAAGAAGAGATCAACGAGTCGCAGGAAATATTCGGCGGGCAAGCACTGTGCGGATAAGAAGAAGCGTGATGATTCCAGCGCAGATGAACAAAAGATTTTGCCCCGGGCAAATACTCTGGCCAGTTGGGTAGCTGGGATGAGAGCGACGAATGAGAAGCGTCCTAAAGGAACTTTGGGTAGTTGGGCAAACTGCGGGTGAATCTATACGGACGTAGAGCAGCGTTGCCTGCAACAGTGCCGACGCTCTACATGCCGGACGAAGTCAAAAAGGTGCGACGGGTATACAGACCGATGAGGTCAGACTGGAGATTCTATGAGGGGTTATAGAGATGTTGCAGGACTCGCCGGGGCCCAAATCGCGTGCTTCATGCTGCTGACGCACCTAGAGCCCGACTTTTTTCTAGTCCACTTTTACGAAGCAATCGTTTACATCGCCATTCTGGTGATGTTGTTCTACATGGAAGATCGGTGGGCATACATGATCGGAATCCTGAGCTCGACTGTGTGGTTGGTATATGCGTACGTCTCGGGGATATTGAGCGACAGTGTGCGACGGATCTCGGAGTTAAGAGGTTCGCCTTTAGATGCTGACTTTGTAGCGGCAGCCGCACTGATAACGGGACTGATCGCGGTTCTGATGATTACCTCGTGTGTGCGGCACTGGATTAAGGAGTATTCAGGATTGGGGAAGACGCGCAGCACTTTCTTAGTGAGTTTA